>Ga0126312_10001825_pt1 | contig 14072 bp, 14 predicted proteins | sample Plot104A_FD_92537 | JGI IMG/M metagenome (GOLD analysis project Ga0126312, IMG submission 92537) | Serpentine soil microbial communities from UC McLaughlin Reserve, CA, USA - Plot104A | ecosystem: Environmental > Terrestrial > Soil > Grasslands | place: USA: UC McLaughlin Reserve, Lake County...
ACGCTGCACCCGTCTGGGCTGCCGCACGGGCCGCAGCCGGGCGCGGTGGAGAAGGCGCTCGGCAAGCGGTCCACCGACGAGCTGGCCGTCATGTGGGACACGTTCAAGCCGCTGCGCCTGTCCACGCTCTGGCGAGACGTGGACAGGCCGGAGTACGCCTACAGCTGGAACCCCGAGAAGGCGGGACCGGACGCGGCGGCCGCAACCGCGACCGCGAGGTAGTGCGGCCGGCCAGACGCCGCGGGGGACCGGGGCGCGAGCGCCCGGCTGTCATCAGATGTACATCCCGCCGAACTGACCCCCGGTCACGTTCAGCACCTGGCCGTGCACGTAGTTTGACCAGGGCGAGCAGAGGAAGAACACCGGCCCGGCGGCCTCCTCGGGTGAGGCGGGGCGCCCGATCGGGATGATCATCGCGGCCATCTGGCGCATCTGCTCGGGGATGCCGAGCTGGATCATCTCGCCGTCCTTCGTCATGACGTTGCCGGACTCCTTGGCGGCGGTGAGGCGCGTCTCGACGAACCCGAACGCGACGGCGTTCACGTTGATCTTGAACTGGCCCCACTCCTTGGCGAGCGTCTTCGTGAGGCCGACCACTGCCGCCTTCCCCGCCGAGTAGTTCACTTGCCCGGCGTTGCCCATCGTGCCGGAGATGGAGCTGATGTTCACGATCTTGCGGAAGACCTCCCGGCCCTCCTCCTTCTCCTTCTTGGCCGGCTCGCGGAGGTGCGGCGCGGCGGCACGCAGGATGCGGAACGGCACCACCGTGTGGATGTCGAGCATCGCCTGGAACTGGTCGTCGGTCATCTTGTGGGCGACGCCGTCGCGGGTGTAGCCCGCGTTGTTGACGATGATGTCGATCTGACCGAGCTCGTCGACGGCCTTCTGGATCAGCTGGTCCGGCACTCCCTCCTTGGTGAGGTCGCCGCCGAAGACGGTCGTGTCGCCCGAGATCTCCGAAGCGGCCTGCTCGGCCACGTCGGCGTCGAGGTCGTTGATGAGCACGCGCGCGCCCTGCTCCGCGAGCAGCTCCGCCGTAGCGCGTCCGATCCCCCGCGCCGACCCGGTGACGATTGCCGCCTTTCCATCCAGCACTCCCATTCAGTCTCCTTTGAGGTTGAGCGCCCGGCATCATAGGTACATGGCGCTCTACGCAATCCGGTACGGCATACCGCTCGTCCTGCTGATCGTGGGCACGATCGTGGCCGCCACGGCCGGCGGAGTGGGCATCGCGGCCGCCGCCCTCTTCTTCAGCGCCGCGAGCGCCGTGCTGCTCCTGAACGTGCTGTACCGGATTGGCCTCGAGGGCGACAAGGAGCGCGACACCGAGGAGAGCGCCCGCGAGTTCTTCGACCAGCACGGCCGCTGGCCCGACGAGCCGGAGAGCGCCGCGCGCCGCCGGCGCGGCTAGAGCCCGAGCTGCTTCGCGAGGATCTCCTTCATCACCTCGTCGGTGCCGCCGCCGATCGGGCCGAGGCGGGTGTCGCGCATCGCGCGGCCGATCTCGAGGTCGTCTTGCAACGCACGCCATGCCATCTCAGCCACCTCGAACGCCGATCGCTGTGACAAGAGCTTGGCCTCCGTCACCTCTCGGACCGCACTGAAACCGTCGGCAAACAGGCGCAGCGCGTGGTACGTCAGGCACCGAGACGCCTCCAGCCTCACCGCCATCTCCGCCACGAGAGACCGCCACTCCTTGCCCGGCTGCGCTTCCACCACCCGGTCGATAACCGCCTCCATCGACGCCACCGCGCCGAGCGCCATGATCAGCCGCTCCCACTGGAAGTTGGCCATGATCAGGTAGAAGCCGCGGTTCTCCTCGCCGAGCAGGTTCTCGTCGGGCACGAACACGTTGGAGAAGGCGAGCTCGCCGGTGTCGGAGGCGTGCCAGCCGAGCTTCTCGAGCTTCCCGGCCGTCTCGAAGCCGTCCATCTCGCGCTCGAGGATCAGGAACGACAGGCCCTGGTGGCCGCCCTCCTCGGTGGTCTTAACGGCGGTCACGACAAAGTCGGCTCGCACGCCGTTCGTGATGAACGTCTTGGAGCCGTTCACCACGTAGCCGCCGTCCACCCTGCGAGCGAAGGTGCGGATGCCGGCGACGTCGGACCCGGCGCCCGGCTCGGTGATCCCCAGCGCCGCGATGCGCTCGCCGCGAATCGCCGGGGCGAGGAAGCGCTCCTTCTGCTCGTCGGAGCCGAACTTCCAGATCGGCGGCGTCGCGATCCCGATGTGCGCTCCGATGCCGGCCGCGACCCCGCCCGAGCCGCAGCGGCCGAGCTCCTCGGTGAGCACCGCGTCCTCGAGATAGCCGCCGCCGCGGCCGCCGTACTCGACCGGGTACTTCAGGCCGAGCAGCCCGAGCTCGGCCATGCGGTGGAAGACCTCGTTGGGGAACCACCGCGCCTCCTCCCACTCGGCGGCACGCGGCCGGAGCTCCCCGGCGACGAAGCGCCGTATCTCGGCCCGCAGCTGCTCGTGCCCTTCGCCGAAGGGCGGAAGCGGTCGCCGCGAGGCGGCCTCGGGCAAGCCCTTGTCAGCGAGGGCGCTCACGTATCCAGGCTGTCACAAAACCGGCCAACGACGGCATTGAAGGATGGCGCCCTCGGGCGACGATCCTGCCTAGGTGTTGCCTGACAACACTTATCCAGGATCGTCGCCTGAGTCGACTCCCTCAATGCCCGTAGTTCGAGGCGGGGCGGCGCCTACAGGCCGTACGAGCGGCCGATCACGTCGAGCATGACCTCATCCGTTCCGGCGCCTATGCGGTTCAGGCGCATGTCGCGCCAGGCGCGCTCGATGCCGTACTCCTTCATGTAGCCCGCTCCGCCGTGGATCTGGAGGCATTCGTCGGTCACCTCGCACGCCATCCGGGCGGTGTAGAGCTTCGCCATCGAGATCTCGCGGACGGGGTACTCGCCGTTCTGGAAGCGCCAGGCCGTCGTGTAGACCAGCTGGCGGCCCGCCTCGATCTTCGTCGCCATGTCGGCGAACTTGTGCCGGATCGCCTGGAAGCGTCCGATCGGGCGGCCGAATGCGGTCCGTTCGGTCGCGTACTGCAGCGTCTTGTCGAAGCACTTCTGCGCGCCCGCGACGCAGCCCGCCGCGCCGATCAGCCGCTCGCCCTGGAGCTCCCACATGATGTGGTAGAAGCCCTTGCCCTCCTGGCCCAGCTGCGCCTCCGCGGGCACTCGTACGTCCTGGAATGCCAGCAGCGCGGTGTCGGAGGCGTGCATTCCGAGCTTCTCGAGCTTCTTCTCGCGGATCACGCCCGGCGAGTCCATGTCGACCAGGAACAGCGTGAAGCCGTCGTAGCCCGCGTCCGGGTCGGTCTTCGCCACGAGCACGATGAAGTCCGCGCGGTGGCCGTTGGTGATGTAGGTCTTCGATCCGTTGATGACCCAGTCGTCGCCGTCGCGCACCGCGCGCGTCTTGATGCCGGATACGTCGCTGCCGGCGTCGGGCTCGGTGATCCCGAGGCATGAGATCTTCTCGCCGCGGATCGCCGGCACCAGGTAGCGCTGCTTCTGCTCCTCGGTCCCGAACAGGTGCACCGGCGGCGTGGCCATGTCGGTGTGCACCGCGACTCCCATCGCCAGCCCGCCGCAGTTGGAGTGGGTCATCTCCTCGGCGAGCACGAGGTTGCAGTAGTAGTCGCCGCCCTGGCCGCCGTACTCCTCCGGGTACGAGAGGCCGAGGAACCCGAGCTCGCCCATCCGCCGGAAGACGGAGTCGGGGAAGGTCGTCTCCTCCCACTCCTCGGCGTGCGGCGCCAACTCCTTCACGACGAACGCCCTGATCGACTCGCGGAGCTGATCGTGCTCCTCCGTGAAGATGAAGTGCTTCCGGCTGGCACCGTGGTCGGGTTTCAGGAGCGCGTCTGCGGTGGCCATTCCCGCAAAGTACCGTGCCCCGCATGAGTGAGCGCGAATTCGACGTCGTCGTCCTCGGCGCTGGACCCGCGGGGGAGGTGTGCGCCGGGCGGCTCGGCGAGTCCGGCCTCGAGGTCGCGGTGGTCGAGTCGCACCTGATCGGCGGCGAGTGCTCCTACTACGCATGTATGCCCTCGAAGGCGCTGCTCCGGCCCGGCGAGCTGCTCACCGAGGTGCGCCGCATCCCGGGCGTGCGCGAGGCCGTGACCGGCGACCTCGACGGCGGCGCCGTCCTCAAGCGGCGCGACGAGATCATCCACGACCTCGACGACTCCAGCCAGGAGCCGTGGCTCGAGACGCGCGGAGTCGCCGTCGTGCGCGCGCCGGGTCGCCTGGACGGGGAGCGCCGCCTGCGCGCCGGCGACGACACGATCGTGGCGCGCAAGGCGGTCGTCGTCGCGACGGGCAGCTCGCCGCTGATTCCACCGATCGACGGCCTGCGCGAGGCCAAGCCGTGGACGAATCGCGAGGCCACCACCGCGAAGGAGGTGCCGGGCCGCCTCGCGATCCTCGGCGGCGGCGTGGTCGGGGTCGAGATGGCGCAGGCGTACGTCTCGCTCGGCGCGGGGGTGACGCTGATCGAGCGCGGGGACCGCCTGATCGCGCGCGAGGAGCCTTTCGCCGCCGACGACGTTGAGCAGTCGCTCCGCGAGCACGGCGTGGACGTCCGGCTGGGGACGAGCGCTACCGCTGTGCGCGCGGAGGGCGGCGAGGTGACCGTCGAGCTCGACGACGGCGGGCCGGTGCGCGCCGACGAGCTGCTCGTGGCCATCGGCCGCAGGCTGAACAGCGACGACATCGGGCTAGACACCGTCGGCCTCGAGCCCGGCAAGCCGATCGAGGTGGACGACTCGATGCGGGCGAACGACTGGCTGTACGCGATCGGCGACGTGAACGGCCGGGCGCTGCTCACCCACATGGGGAAGTACCAGGCGCGCATCGCGGCGGACGTGATCCTGGGCTACAGCAGCGCCTGCGCTCCCTCGAACGCGGACGGCTCCCGCTCGCCGCGCGTGATCTTCACCGACCCGCACGTGGCCGCTGTGGGCTACACGCTCGACGCCGCGCAGCAGGACGGCCTGAACGTCCGCGCCGTCGACGTGTCGACCCAGGGCAACGCCGGCGCGAGCTTCTACGGGCGCGACGACGCCCGCGGGACCACGCGGCTGGTGGTCGACGACGACCGCGGCGTGATCGTGGGCGCGACGTTCACCGGCCCGGAGATCGCCGAGTTCCTTCAGGCCGCGACCATCGCGGTCGTCGGCGAGGTGCCGCTCGACACGCTGTTCCACGCCGTGCCGTCGTTCCCCACGCGCAGCGAGGTCTGGCTCTACCTGCTCGAGGCGCTCGGAATCGCCGGCCCGTGCGGAGGACCGCCGCGGGCGTAGCATCCGGGCTCATGGACGTAGTCGTCGCGGGTGGACACGGCAAGGTGGGCATCCGGCTGCTGCGGCTGCTCGCCGAGCGCGGGCACAGGGCCCGCGGCCTGATTCGCACTCCCGAGCACGCGGGCGATCTCGAGACGGTCGGTGCGCAGCCGGTCCTCTGCGACATGGAGGCGCTCGACGACCTCTCAGGCTGCTGCGACGGTGCGGATGCCGTGGTCTTCGCCGCCGGCGCCGGGCCGGGCAGCGGGCCGGAGCGCAAGCGGACCGTCGACTACGGCGCCGCGGTCAAGCTCATGGAGGCGGGCGTCCGGCGCTACGTGATAGTCAGCGCGATCAGCGCCGGCCGACCGGAGGAGTGGTCGGAGCCGATGCGCCCGTACTACGAGGCCAAGGCCGAGGCAGACCGCCGGCTCGAGGAGAGCGGCCTCGACTACACCATCGTCCGCCCCGGTGGGCTCACGGACGATCGCGGAACCGGCCTCGTGACCGTCGGGAACGACCTCGAGCGCGGCCAGGTGCCGCGCAACGACGTGGCGGCCGTCCTCCTCGCGGTGCTCGAGACACCCGGCTCCGTTGGCAAGACGTTCGAGCTCGTCTCGGGCGACACGCCGATCGACGAGGCCGTGCGCGCCCTGTGAACGAGGAGCGGGCCGCCGAGGTGCTGCGCCGCGTCCGCTCCGTGCCCGAGGGGCGCGTCACGACCTACGGCGACCTGTCCCCCGGTGCGCCGCGCTTCGCCGGGACGGTTCTGTCCGAGTGTCACGACCCCGGCGTGCCGTGGCAGCGGATCGTGCGCGCCGACGGCTCGCTCGCCCAGGGCGAGCGCCAGCGCCGCCTGCTCGAGGCGGAGGGCGTCCCGTTCCGCGGCGAGCGGGTGGACATGCGCGAGGCCTGGGTGCCGGTCTAGCGCTCGGCGGTGTGGACGATCAGGACGTCGCACGGGGCTCGGTGCGAGACCCGGTTCGGCACGCTGCCGAGGATCCGCTTCGCGCCCTGCATGCCGACGCTGCCGATCACGATGAGGTCAGCGCCGTTCTCCTGTGCGACACCGACGATCGCGTCCGCGGCCGACCCCTTCGGGGCGTGCTCCACGACCTCGAGCCCCTCGCTCCCCGCGCGATCCAGGGCCCGCTCCAGGACCGCGTCCGCCTTGAAGCTCGGGGTCACCTGATACTCCTCGGCCGCCGGTGCTCCACCGGTCACCCGCGTCGGGACGGGCTCGTAGGCGCTCACCACGTGCAGGCGAGCCTTCGAGACGGCAGCGAGTTCGATGGCTCTGTCGAGCGCGATCTGCGCGGTTGGCGAGCCATCGATCCCGACGACGATTGAGGTGTACATGGACGCCATAGTAGAAATCTCTGTGTGTCGGAGACAGTTCGCTACGAGGTCACGGGCGACGGCGTCGCCACGATTGCGCTCGATCAGCCCGAAACGCGCAACGCGCTGTCGAACGAGCTGCTCACCGATCTGACCGGTGCCTTCGAGCTCGCGAGGGCCGACGACGCGGTGCGCTGCGTGGTCCTGACCTCCACTCACGAGACGGTCTTCTCGTCCGGCGGGAGGCTCGACCAGTTCAGCGCTGACGTGCCGCTCGTGCACAAGCACTTCGCCACCGAGCGCTTCCCGCGGCTGTTCGCCACCATCATGGAGCTCGGCAAGCCCAGCCTCTGCGCCGTGAACGGGCACACGCTGGCCGGCGCGCTCGGCCTCGCGCTGGCCTGCGACCTGATCGTCGCGAAGGAGAGCGCGACCTTCGGGACGCCCGAGATCAACGTCGGCCTGTTCCCGTTCATGATCATGTCGCTGATCTACCGCAACGTGCCGCGCAAGAAGGCGAACGAGCTACTGCTGCTCGGCGAGCGCATCTCGGCCGAGGAGGCTCGGGAGATCGGCATCGTGAACCGTGTCGTGCTCGACGCCGACTTCAACGACGTGGTGGACGACTGGGCGAGGAAGCTGGCCTCGAAGTCGCCCGTGCTGATGAAGCTCGGCAAGGACGCGATGCACCGCCAGCTCGACATGCCGTTCGACGAGGCGCTCGACTTCCTCCGCTCGCAGCTCTCGATCGCGTTCACGACGGAGGACGTCCAGGAGGGCGTGAAGGCGTTCTTCGAGAAGCGCGATCCGCACTGGACGGGACGCTGAGCACGTGGGCGTCTCACTCGTAGCGCTCCTCTGCCGGACGGCGGACCGCTTCGCGGGGGCGCCGCGCGGGGTCGAGCTCCTCGCCCCGCTGGTCGGGAACGCGCTCGGCGTCGAGCCGCGTTTCATCGGCACCGCGGGCGAAGTGCGCGAGACCACCTACGAGGAGGATCTGCGCGACGCGCGCGGCTGCCTCCTCGAGGCTGGCGGGCAGGTCGACGACGCGCTCGCCGCCGGGGACACGCCCATGCTGCTCGCGGCGGACTGCGCTGTGGCGGCCACGACGCTTCCGGCCGCGCTCCGGAACCGCCCGGAGGCGCGCATCCTCTGGCTCGACGCGCACGGCGACTACAACACCCCGGACACGTCCGGCAGCGGCTACCTCGGCGGCATGTGCCTCGCCGCCGCGACCGGCGAGTGGGACGCGGGCCTCGGCGAGACGGTGCCCGCCGAGCGCGTCGTGCTCGCCGGCATCCGCGACCTCGACCCGGGTGAGCGCGAGCTGCTCGAGCGGAGCCCGGCGACGGTGATCGGCGCGAGCACGGTCGAGACGCTCGTGGCCGTCAAGAACGCGCTCGACGGCGCGCCGATCTTCGTGCACCTCGACCTCGACGTGCTCGACCCCGAGCACTTCCCGGCAGCCGTGCCGGCCCCGGGCGGCCTGCACCCCGACAAGCTCTACGACCTGATGGACTCGGTGCTCGAGGACTCGGAGCTCGTGGGCCTCGAGGTCACCGCGATCGAGCTGCCGGACGACGAGGAGCAGAGCGCCGTGGCCACCGAGACGGCGATGCACGTGCTCGAGCCGTTCCTCGACCATCTGAACGGGTCGGCGTGACCACGGAGCGCGCGTCCGCCGACACGCTCGTGGCCCGCCCGCCGCTGCGCTCGCTCGTCGAGGACCTCCACGAGCGCCGCGAGCGGGCGCGGCTCGGCGGCGGCGAGGAGCGGATCGCGCGCCAGCACGAGCAGGGCAAGCTGACCGCGCGCGAGCGGCTCGGGCTCCTGATCGACGGGGGCACGTTCACGGAGCTCGGCATCCACGCCCGCCCGCACTTTTCGCAGCGCGCGATGGAGGGGAAGGAGGCGCCCGCGGACGGTGTCGTGACCGGCTACGGCAAGGTCGACGGCCGGCTCGTGGCGGTGGCCGCCTACGACTTCACGGTCATGGCGGGCTCGATGGGCATGACCGGCGAGCTGAAGGTCGCGCGCCTGCGCGAGCTGGCGCTCACGAAGCGCATCCCGATGGTCTGGCTGCTCGACTCCGCGGGCGCGCGCATCCAGGAGGCGGCGGGCTCGCTGTTCGCCGGCTCGGGCCACCTGTTCCGCGAGGAGGTCACGATGAGCGGGGTGGTGCCGCAGGTCGCCGCGCTGATGGGCCCGTGCGCGGCGGGCACCGCCTACATCCCGGGGCTGGCGGACTTCGTGCCGATGGTGAAGGGCCGCGGGTCGATGGCGCTCGCCGGGCCGCACCTCACCAAGGCCGTGACCGGCGAGGACGTGACCCAGGAGGAGCTGGGCGGGTCGCGCATCCACACGCGCATATCGGGGGTCGGCGACCTGGAGGTCGACTCGGACGAGGACTGTGTCGCGGCCGTGAAGAGCTACCTGTCGTTCTTCCCGCAGAACTGCGAGCAGCCGCCGCCGCGGCGCGAGCCGTCCGATCCGGTGGAGCGGATGGACGAGGAGCTCCTCGACATCCTGCCCGACTCGCCGCGCAAGCCGTACGACATGTACGACGTGATCGGGCGCATCGTCGACGACGGCGACTGGTTCGACCTGAAGCCGCGCTGGGCGCGGACGATCGTCACCTGCCTGGCGCGGATGGGCGGGCGGCCGGTCGGGATCGTCGCGAACCAGCCGAAGCACCTCGGCGGCATCCTCGAGAACGACTCCGCCGACAAGGCCGCGCGCTTCGTGAACCTCTGCGACGCGTACGGCATCCCGCTGCTGTTCCTGATGGACGTGCCGGGCTTCATGGTCGGCACGAAGGTCGAGCAGGCCGGCATCATCCGGCACGGCGCGAAGATGCTGTACGCAGTATCGCGGGCGACCGTGCCGAAGGTCACGGTGGTGATCCGCAAGGCCTACGGAGCCGGCTACTACGTGATGAACGGGCGCGCGTACGAACCCGACCTGATCGTCGCCTGGCCAAGCGCGGAGATCTCGGTGATGGGCCCGGAGGGCGCGGTGAACATCATCTTCCGCAAGCAGATCGAGGCCGCGGACGACCCGGACGCGACGCGCGCCGAGATGATCGAGGGGATCCGCCGCACGATCGACCCGTACATCGCCGCCGGGAACGCGCTGGTCGACGACATCATCGACCCGCGCGAGACGCGCCCGACCGTGACCCGGGCGCTCGAGATGGCCGAGACGAAGCGCGTCGACCGGCCGTGGCGCAAGCACGGGGTGATGCCGGTGTGAGCGCGCCGAGGCCGATCTTCTTCGCCTCGCCGAAGGAGTTCTACGACTGGCTCGAGGAGAACCACGAGACAGAGACCGAGGTGTACGTCGGGTACCACAAGAAGGCAACCAACCAACCCAGCCTGACCTGGTCGGAAGCCGTCGATCAAGCGCTCTGCTTCGGCTGGATCGACGGCCGCGTGAACCGCGTCGACGACGAGCGTCACATGCAGCGCTTCACGCCTCGAAGACCGGGGAGCAACTGGAGCAGGATCAACGTGGAGAAGGTGGCGAAGCTGAGGGAGGCCGGGCTGATGCGGCCGGCGGGGCTCGCGGCGTTCGAGCGGCGCACCGATGACAAGACCGGCGTCTACTCGTTCGAGCGTGAGAGCGGAACCCTGCCTCCCGAGTACGAGGCGCGCCTGCGCGCGAACAAGGCGGCCGCCGAGTACCTCGATTCCCGCCCGCCCTGGTACCGCCGGACCGCGATCCACCTGGTGATGAGCGCGAAGCGCGAGGAGACGCGCGAGCGCCGGCTGGAGCAGCTGATCGAGGATTCGGCGGCCGGCCGTGACATCAAGCAGCTTCGACGACGGTGACGGACGGGCCCTGCATCATCACCTGCTCGATCTCGGGCGCCGTCGCGAACCGCGACCAGTGCCCGGCGATCCCGTACACGCCCGAGGAGTACGCGGGGGAGGCGAAGCGGGCGGTGGACGAGGGCTGCTCGATGATCCACATCCACGCGCGCAGCCCGGACGGCGTGCCGAGCTACGAGGTCGAGGACTTTCGCGCCATCACGGAGGCGATCCAGGGCGCGGTCGACGACGTGGTGATCAACTACTCGACCGGCGCGATCGGCATCCCGATCCAGAAGCGGATCGAGTACCTGCGCGAGCTGCGGCCTGACGTGGCCGCGCTCAACATGGGCTCGATGAACTACGCGAAGTACTCCTCGAAGCGCAAGGACTTCGTCTTCAAGACCGTGTTCGAGAACTCGTTCGACACGATCATCGAGTTCGTTACGGCGATGAACGAGCTCGGCATCCGGCCGGAGCACGAGTGCTTCGACTCGGGTCACGTGGCGAACCTCGACCCGCTGATCGACATGGGGCTGCTCACCGAGCCGCTTCAGGTGTCGTGCGTGATGGGCGTGACCGGCGGGATCCGGCCGAGCGCGAAGAACCTCGCGCACATGGCGGAGCAGGTGCCCGATGTGCGGCACAACTGGGGGGTCATCGGCATCAGCCGCGACCAGTGGCGCCTCATCGCGGCCGCCGCGGCGCTCGGCGGCAACGTCCGCGCGGGGCTCGAGGACAACTTCTACCTGCCGGGCGGCGAGATGGCGCGCTCGAACGGCGACCTGATCGCGAAGGCGCGCGAGATCGTGGAGAACGCCGGGCGGCGCCTCGCGACGGTCGCGGAGACTAGGGGGCTGCTGGGCGTATGAGCGCTCTGTCCGACATTCGGGTGCTGGACCTCTCCAGGCTGCTGCCGGGGGGATTCTGCTCGCTGCTCCTGGCCGACTTCGGCGCCGAGGTGCTCAAGGTCGAGGACACCGGGATGGGCGACTACATCCGCTGGTCGCCGCCCTACCACGAGGGCGCGGACGAGAGCGCGAAGTCCGCGCTCTTCCTGGCGCTGAACCGCGGCAAGCGCTCGATCCGGCTCAATCTGAAGGAGGAGGCCGGCCGCGAGGTGCTGCTCAGGCTCGCGCGCGAGCACGACGTGCTGCTCGAATCGTTCCGGCCGGGGGTGATGGAGCGGCTCGGGGTCGGCTACGAGCGGCTGCGCGAGGATAGCCCCGGGCTCGTGTACTGCGCGATCACGGGCTACGGCCAGGACGGCCCCTATACGGAGCGCTCGGGTCACGACATGAACTACCTCGGGCTGAACGGCGTGCTCGGGCTGACCGGCGACGCGGACGGCCCGCCGGTGCAGCCGGGCGGACAGATCGCGGACCTCGGCGGCGGCGCGCTGATGGCGGCGTTCGGCATCATGGCCGCGCTGCGCGAGCGCGAGCGCTCCGGGGAGGGGCAGCTCGTGGACGTGTCGATGTTCGACGGCTCGCTCTCGTGGCTCGCGCTCGTGGCGGCGAAGTACCTGGCCGACGGCGCGACTCCGCGGCGCGGCGAGCCCGAGCTGGCCGGAGGCCTCATCTGCTACCGGCCGTACGCGTGCAGCGACGGCTGGGTGACCCTCGGCGCGCTCGAGCCGAAGTTCTGGCAGGCGTGGTGCCGCGGCGTGGGGCGCGAGGACCTCGTGGAGAAGCAGTTCGAGCGGCCCGGCTCCGACGCCCACGCCGAGGTCGAGCGCATCTTCCTCGAGCGCACGCGCGACGAGTGGCGGGCGTTCGCCTCGGAGCATGACTGCTGCCTCGAGCCGGTGCTCGGCCTCGACGAGGCGCTCGACTCGGAGCTGGTGCGGGCGCGCGAGATGGTGCTGAGGCTCGACCAGCCCGGCGCGACGTCGGAGGTGCGGCTGCTCGGCGTGCCGGTCAAGCTGTCGCGCACGCCCGGCGCGCCCGCGGGGCCGGGGCCCGCGCTCGGCGAGCACACGCGCGAGGTGCTCGCCTCGCTCGGGTACTCGGCGGACGAGATCGCCGCGCTGCTCGACTCGGGCTCCGTGGGGGGACCCGCGCACGGCTCTCGGGGCTCCTTTCTCGCTTGATTCGCGGTTAGAAGCTGTGCAGTTCTTGGGTAAGGGGTGAGGCGCCCGCAAGTGTCGGGTTAACCCGACGTTTCCGCGGTGGTGCATCCTGCCGTTGTTATCGCCTTTGCCGTAGGGCTCCTGTTGACACTTTGTGCCGGGCCCCTCGGCGAGGCGTCGGCCGCGGAGCGCACCGAGCTGATCGTCCGCTTCGAGTCCGGCGCGACCGCGGCCGACCGCCTGGACGCGCGCCAGGGGGCGCGCGCAGACTTCGAGCGCAAGCTGCCCGTGCAGGGGATGCAGCTTGTGGAGGTCGAGTCCGGGCAGTCGGTCGCGGCGGCGGAGCGCGCGCTCGAGAGCGCGGACGGCGTGCTCTACGCCGAGCCGAACGTCACGCGCAGCCTGTTCCTGCGGCCGAACGACCCCTACTTCTCGCTGCTCTGGGGGCTGGAGAACACCGGGCAGTCGATCCGGGGCGCGAGCGGCACGCCCGACGCCGACTCGGACGTGGCCGAGGCCTGGGACGCGGGAGTCGCCGGCGGAACGGTTGTGGCCGTGGTCGACACGGGGGTGGACGCGACCCACCCGGACCTCGCGGCGAACCTGGTACCCGGCTGGGACTTCGTGGGCGGCGACACCGATCCCGCCGACGCCAACGGCCACGGGACGCACGTGGCCGGGACGATCGCGGCGGATCGCGGGAACGGGCTCGGAGTCGCGGGCGTGGCCGACAACGCCGCGAAGGTCATGGCGCTGCGCGTCCTCGACGGCACCGGCTCGGGGAGCGTCTCGAACGTGATCCTCGCCTACTCCTACGCGTTTCAGCACGGCGCGAAGGTCGTGAACCTCAGCCTCGGCTCGAGTAGCTCGTCGCGCGCCGAGCGCGACGCGATCGCGGCCTTACCGACCATGCTGTTCGTCGCCGCCGCGGGGAACGGCGGCGCGGACGGCGTGGGCGACGACAACGACGCGGCGACGACGACCTATCCCTGCGCCTACCTGCTGCCGAACGTCCTCTGCGTCGCTGCGAGCGACAACCGCGACCAGCTCGCGGGCTTCTCGAACTACGGAGCGACCTCGGTCGACCTGGCTGCGCCCGGCGTGGACATCGCCAGCACCTGGACGGGGGGCGGCTACAGCTGGGCGAGTGGCACGTCGATGGCCACGCCGCACGTTTCCGGTGCTGCGGCGCTCCTCTGGTCGGCGGCGCCGGGCGCCCAGTCCACCGACATCGGCATGGACCTGATCGCGGGCGCCGATGCCTCGCCCGGGTTCGCGGAGCGCACGGTCAGCGGCGGGCGCCTCAACGTCCTGCGCTCGCTTCGGCTCGTGGCCGACGTGGGCGTGGGCACGCCGGCGCCCGCACCGGCGCCGAGCGGCACGGCCGACCCCGCGCCGGCGTCGGGTTCGTCGGGGTCGAGCTCCAGCGGGGTCGGCGACGCGGTCCCGCCGCGGCTCTCGATCCGCGTCCGGCAGCACGCGCTGATCGGCTCGCTGCTCGCGCGCGGGCTCCCGGTCCGGCTGCGCTGCTCTGAGGCGTGCACCACCAGGCTCTCGC
>Ga0126312_10001826_pt1 | contig 14060 bp, 12 predicted proteins | sample Plot104A_FD_92537 | JGI IMG/M metagenome (GOLD analysis project Ga0126312, IMG submission 92537) | Serpentine soil microbial communities from UC McLaughlin Reserve, CA, USA - Plot104A | ecosystem: Environmental > Terrestrial > Soil > Grasslands | place: USA: UC McLaughlin Reserve, Lake County...
CGTCCTGGACCGCGGCTCGATCTTCGAGATCGGCGCTCGCTTCGGCCCCTCGCTGATCACCGCGCTCGCCCGTCTTGATGGCCGTCCCGTCGGCGTCCTCGCTTCGGACCCCAACCACTACGCGGGCAGCCTGACCGCCGACGCCTCCGAGAAGCTCACCTGCTTCGTCGACATGTGCGATCAGTTCCACCTGCCGGTGGCGAACTTCGTAGACCAGCCCGGGTTCCTGATCGGCACGGGCGCGAGCGAGCCGGGACGATCCGCAGCGGGGCCCGGGCGCTCTATGCCGTGCACCAGGCAACCGTGCCATGGGTCTCGGTCCTGGTGCGAAAGGTCTACGGGGTGGCCGGCGCCGGCCACGGCGCCGGCTCGCGCCTCAACCTGCGCTACGCGTGGCCCTCCGGCGACTGGGGATCGCTTCCGATAGCGGGTGGGCTGGAGGCCGCCTACAGACGCGACCTCGAGGCCGCCGACGATCCCATGACGCTTCGAGCGGAGATCGAGTCGCGGCTGAACGCCGTCCGCTCGCCGTTCCGCACCGCGGAGCGCTTCTCGGTCGAGGAGATCGTCGACCCGCGCGACACCCGGCCACTCCTGTGCGACTGGGCCGCCCGCGCGCACGAGCTGATCGGTCACGAGCTCGCGGCGGGCCCGAAGTCCCGCGGCCCGCGGCCGTAGACGCTCGAAACGCTGGATAGGCTGCGCCGCGGTGAGCGAGCGAACGGTCATCTTCTTCCCCGAGGGCGCCTTCGGCCCCACGAACAACTGCGTGGGGATCGGCGAGGTCCTGCGGAATCGCGGTCATAGGGTGGTCTTCGTCGTCGAGGAGTCGTTCGCAGGGACGCTCGAGGAGAAGGGCTTCGAGGAGCGCCTTATGCGGCTTGGCCCCCCGCCCCAGCAGGAGGAGGAGCCCGGCCAGTTCTGGAAGGACTTCATCCGCGATACCGCTCCCGTCTTCCGCGAGACCACCTTCGAGCAGCTCGGCGACTTCATCGCGCCGACGTGGGAGGCCCTCCTCGACGGCGCGCGCTACGTCGACGAGCGGTTGGTCGAGATCTTCGGCGAGCTGGAGCCCGACGTCATCGTCGAAGACAACGTGTGCGGGTTCCCCGCCATCCTCGCCAGCGGGCGTCCGTGGGTGCGGATTGCCTCCTGCAATCCACTGGAGGTGAAGGACGCGACCCTTCCGCCTCCGTACTCGGGCCTGCCGCTCGACGATGAGAGCGAGTGGGACGCATTCCGCGCCGAGTATGCGCGCGTCACCAAGGGAATGCAGGCCGAGTTCGACGCGTTCTGCCGGGAGCGAGGCGCCCCGCCACTCCCGGACGGCGAGCTGATCCACTCATCGGACTGGCTCAACCTCTACCTGTATCCGCGCGAGCTGGACTATCCGCGCTCGGCGCCCCTGGACCCGACCTGGCACAACCTTGAATCCAGCGTCCGCACGAGCGACGCGCCGTGGACCCTTCCGGACGAGCTCGCCGGCGGCGAGGGCGCCCTCATCTACCTGAGCCTCGGATCGCTCGGTTCAGCCGATGTCCCGCTCATGGAGCGCCTGGTCGAGTCGCTCGCGAAGACGCCGCACCGCTACATCGTCTCGAAGGGGCCGCAACACGAGGCCTACGAGCTCCCACCCAACATGGTCGGCGCCGAGTTCCTGCCGCAGGTCTCGGTGCTGGCTCACGTCGATCTGGTCCTCACCCACGGCGGAAACAACACCGTCACCGAATGCATTCACCATGGCAAGCCGATGGTGGTGCTCCCGATCTTCTGGGACCAGCACGACAACGCCCAGCGCGTGCACGAAACGGGATTCGGCGAGCGGCTTTCGACCTACTCGTTCACCGATTCGGAGATCTCCGCCGCGATCGATCGCCTGCTCGCCGATCACGAGCTTCATGCCCGGCTGGGCGAGGTCTCCAGGCGCCTGAACGAGAACCGCGGAAACGTCCGGGCAGCCGACCTGATCGAGCGCCTTGCCGAGACCGGCGAGCCGGTCACCGACTAACGGGAGCTGGCGCCGCCGCACGCCTCGGCCGTGCATACTGCCGCCGGTGGGCGATGCGCCAGAACTGCTCCAGAAGCTGCTCGGGGTTCCCGGGCCCTCCGGGTACGAAGGCCCGGCGAGCGAGGTCTGGCGTGAGGCCGCCTCGTTCGCGACGCTGACCAGCGATTCGCTCGGCTCCTCGGTGGCCAGAATCGGGGATGCCGACGCCCGGCCCCTGTTCGCGATCGTCGGTCACATCGACGAGATCGGGCTCGTCGTCACACACATCGACGAGAAGGGGTTCCTGTACTTCGCGCCGATCGGCGGCTGGGACCCGCAGATCCTGCTGGGTCAGCGGGTGAGAATCCAGTCGCAGCACGGCCCGGTGGCCGGCGTCATCGGCCGCAAGCCGATTCACCTGCTGCGCGACGAGCAGCGAAAGAAGGTCGTGGAGCTTCGCGACATGCACATCGACATCGGCGCCGCCGACGCCGATGCGGCGCTCGAGCGAGTGCGGGTCGGGGACTCGGCCGTGATCGCGGCCGACCCGCTGACGCTCGCGGACCGCAGGCTGGTCTCGCGGTCCCTCGACAACCGGCTCGGGGTGTACGTGGCCCTGGAGGCCTTGCGCCAGGTGAACGAGAGCGGCGGCCTGAAGGGTGGGATGGCGGCGGTGGCTGCCGCGCAGGAGGAGATCGGCGGCAAGGGTGCGCTGACGACGTCCTTCTCGCTCCAGCCCGATCTGGCGATCGCCGTCGACGTCACCCACGCCACCGATGCCCCTGGGATCGACGAGAAGGAGCAGGGCAGCCACCATCTGGGCTCCGGCCCCGTTATCGGTCGAGGCGCGATTCTCGCTCCCGGAATCTTCGAGCTGCTCGTCGAGACGGCCGAGAACAACGACATCCCATACACGATCGAGGCATCGGGGCGCTCGACGCACACCGACGCCGACTCGATCCAGATCTCGCGCGCGGGAATCGCCGCGGGGCTCGTATCGATCCCGCTGCGGTACATGCACTCGCCGGTCGAGCTCGTTGACCTGAACGACGTCGAGGCGACGATCGAGCTGCTGTCTGCCTTCGCGACCTCGCTGGGCCCGGATCTGGATCTGACGCGCTAGGCGCTCAGTCGATGACGCGCAGCTCCTTCGCCACGCCGCTCATGTTCCGGCAGCCATCGTCGGTCACCATCACCAGGTCCTCGATCCGCACGCCGAAGCGGCCCGGCAGGTATATGCCCGGCTCCACCGTCACCACGTCGCCCAGCTCCAGCGTCTCGTCCGAGCGCTTGGACAGGCGCGGGGCCTCGTGCACCTGGATCCCGACGCCGTGGCCCAGGCCGTGGCCGAACTCGTCGCCGTAGCCGTCGGCGACGATCGCGTCGCGAGCGACGGCATCGGCCTCCGGACCCGACAGGCCAGCGTGAATCGCATCCAGAGCGGCCGCTTGTGCCGAGCGCACCGCCTCGTAGACCTTGCGCGCCTCGTCATCGAGTTCCCCGGTCGCGACGGTGCGCGTGCAGTCCGAGCAGTAGCCGTCGACAATCGCACCCATGTCGATCAGCAGGATCTCCCCCGCCTTCACCGGGCGCCCGGACGAGTCGTGATGAGGTAGCGCGCTGTTCTCTCCGGCGGCGACGATCGCCGGGAACGACGGGTCCTCGGCGCCAATCTCGCGCAGCCGCTGATGGGCGTCGAGCATGATCGACCGCTCGGTCCTGCCCACCACCCCACGCTCGAGGATCCACTCGTAGACCTGGTCTGCGAGGCGCGCCGCCTTGGCGATCGCCTCGAGCTCCCAAGTGTCCTTGTGCCGTCGAAGGCGCTCGACCAGCCCTTCCGCCGGGACGAGCTCGACCCCCTCGGGCGCGAGCTCGGTGAGCTTGGTGAGGTTCTTGACGCTCGTCTGCGCGTCGTCGTAGCCGACCCGGCCGCGAAGTCGCTTTGCGCCGTCGGAGATCAGCCCGCGCTCGACCTTCACCCGCTCGAACTCCGGGGCGACCTCGCGCTCGGCGCGCTCGACGTACCGGAAGTCGGTGAGGAACAGACGCTCCTCGGCGCTGAGCACCGCTAGCCCGCTCGATCCGGTGAACCCGGTCAGCCATCGCAGGTTGGCACCGGCGTCGCGTTCGGTCTCGCTGGGGTGCACCAGGTCCCCGACGAGCAGCTGGTCAAGCCCCTCCTCGGCTACGAGTGTCGCCAGCCGCTCGGCGCGGGAGTCACCGTTCATGGTTCGAGCTCCTTCTTGATCGTCTCGAGTGCCTCGCGATAGCCCTCGGCGCCCTTGCCGGACACGACAGCGAGGACCAGGCCGTCGAACACCGAGTGACGGCGCCATTCTTCGCGCGAAAAGACATCGGATAGGTGAACCTCCACGACGGGAACCTTGGCGATCTCGAGTGCGTCGCGGATCGCATAGCTGTAGTGGGTCCAGGCACCGGCGTTGATGATGGCGGCATCCGCCAGCTCTGGCAGGCGATGAAGGTACTCGACGAACTCACCTTCGAAGTTCGACTGGAAGAACGTCACCCCGAGGTCGAGGTCGTAGGCGTAGCGCTTGATCTGCACCTCCAGCTCCGGCAGCGACATGCCTCCGTACTGCTCGGGGTCGCGGCGGCCCAGCACGTCGAAGTTGACTCCGTGTAGGACCTCGACGCGATTCCTCATCGAAGCTCCTCCAGCGCGGCGCGAACCGCGGCTGGATCGACCTGCTGGCCGGGCCGGGGCTCTCCCGGGTTCGCGAGCAGAACGAATCCCACCCCAACGGCGGTCTTCTTCTTGTCGCGCTCGACCGCCTCCAGGACGGCATCGACATCGACCGCCGGGTCGAGGCTCGTCGGAAGTCCGCGAGCGGCGAGCAATGCGGCGACCTCGTCTCGCAGCTCGCCCGCGTCCGACAGGCGAAGCGCGGCGAGCAGGCCCAGGGCGATGGCTTCGCCGTGCCGGTAGCGCGTGTATCCGGTGGCCGCCTCGATGGCGTGCCCGACGGTATGGCCGAGGTTGAGGACGGCCCGGCGACCGGTGTCGCGCTCGTCGGCCGCGACCACCTCCAGCTTGGTCCGCGCGCACTCGAACACGATCTCCACCAGGTTCTCCGGATCGAGCTCCTCGAGCTCGCGCACCCGTTTCCACAGCGTGCCACCGGCGATGAGGGCGGTCTTCACGACCTCGGCGAATCCGGCCGCCATCTCCTCGTCCGGGAGGGTGGCGAGGGTGGCGGTGTCGGCGAGCACCGCGCTCGGCAGGTGGTAGGCGCCCACGTAGTTCTTGGCCTCGGGCAGATCGACGCCCGTCTTTCCGCCGTATGCGGAGTCCACTTGCGCCACGAGGGTCGTCGGCACCTGCACCACCTCCACTCCACGCTGGTAGGTGGCCGCGCAGAAGCCGGCGAGGTCTCCGACGACGCCCCCGCCCAGCGCGACCAGGTGGTCGTCGCGGGTCATCCCCTGTTGCGCCAGTTCGCGCAGCACGGCCTCCGCCTCGGCGAGGGTCTTCGCGCGCTCGCCCGGCTCCACGTGGACCAGTCCGGCCAGCGGGGCGACGCCATCGGCGTAGAGACCCGCCACCGTCGTGTCAGCGACGCCGAAGCGCCGCCCCGCGAGCGGCCACCAGGAGGAGCCCAGCAGGCCCGGACCCACGTAGGCCGGGTACTCGCCCGAGGCGCTCCTCCCCCACGCCATCCGCGTGCCTTCGGGCAGCTCCCGCAGCGCGAGCAGTGAGGGCAGCGCCCGTCCCACCATCCCCTCGTCGCCGGAGGGCAGCACGGCGTCGGCGAGTCGCTCGTACATCGGCTCACGCTCGGCGTGCAGCTCGTCGAAGCGTGTGCGGTCCCTCGCAAGCGGGCGCTCGCTTCCCTGGACTCGCTGCCAGGCGTCCTCGGCCGAGACCTGAAGCCAGACGACGACGTGGCGGGCGAGCGCCCGGCGGACCCGCTCCGAGTACACCGCCCCGCCACCCAGGGCGATCACCCCTCCGTCCGCATCCTCCAGGAGCTTTCCGACCTCGTCGGCCTCGAGGCTCCGGAACTCCTCCTCGCCGCGCTTGCCAAAGAACTTCGTGATCGGCATCCCGAGCTCCGACTCGATGAGATCATCGGCCTCCATCACGGCCAGGCCGGATGCCCGCGCCGCCTCAGCGGCCGTGGTCTTCCCGGCGCCCATGAAGCCAACGAACACGACGGCCGGGCGAAGGGTCGATTCCGGGGTGCCCTCGGGGTGCGGCCGCTCTACCGCTTCCACTCGATCCGCTCCCGGTAGGCCCTGAATGCTGCGCGCGCGTCGTCGATGTGATCGCCACCGAACTTCTCCCGGTAGCCGCGCGCGAGTACCAATGCGGTCATCGCCTCGGCGACCACCCCGGCGGCCGGCACGACAGTCGAGTCGGTCCGCTCCCGGAGCGCCTGGGCGGGCTCCTTCGTCTCGGTGTCCACGGACCGCAACGGCTTGGTCAGCGTCGAGATCGGCTTCAGCGCGCCGCGGACGATCAGCGGCTCGCCGTTCGACATTCCGCCCTCGATGCCGCCCGCGCGGTTGGTCTCGCGCTGCCAGCCTTCGTCCTGCGACCAGAAGATCTCGTCGTGCGACTCCGAGCCCGGGCGACCCGCGACCTCCCAAGCCTCGCCAACCGATACACCCTTCACGGCCTGGATCGATACCAGCGCCTGCGCGAGCCGGCCGTCGAGGCGCTCCTTCCAGCTCGTATACGAGCCGATGCCCGGAACCAGCCCGAACGCCCGGACCTCGAAGATCCCGCCCAGGCTCTCGTTGGCCTTTCGCAGCCGGTCGATCTCCTCGACCATGGCCGCGCCGGCGTCCGCGTCCAGGCAGCGGACGGGGGAGTCGTCCACGGCTTCGAAGTCCTTGGGGGTGAGGTCGTCGCGCTCGGGCGCGGCAGCCGACCCGATCCGCACCACGTGGCTGTGAACGCTGACGCCAAAGACCCGCAGAAGCTCCTTCGCCAGCGCCCCGGCCGCCACGCGAGCTGCGGTCTCGCGAGCACTCGCGCGCTCGAGGACGTCGCGGACGTCGTCGTGGCCGAACTTCAGCAAGCCGGCAAGGTCGGCGTGGCCGGGCCGGGGCGTGTGGACCTCCTCCACATCGGGTTCGACCGGCCAGGGATTCATGCGCTCGTCCCAGTTCGCGTAGTCGCGGTTGGCCACCAGCAGCGCTACCGGGCTGCCGAGCGTTCGACCGTGGCGAACCCCGGCGCGGATCTCGACGGAATCGCTCTCGATCTTCATCCGCCCACCGCGGCCGTGCCCGAGCTGGCGCCGCGTCATGTCGGCATCGATCCGCGCGCGATCGAGCTCGAGCCCGGCGGGAAGGCCCTCGACGATCGCCATGAGCCCGGGCCCGTGCGACTCGCCGGCGGTTGTGAAGCGAAGGGTCGACACGACGGGCAACCCTACCGGCGAGTCGCGGCAACGGCCGGTGGCGCCTGCGGAATCAAAGCCAAGCGTTACTCCGGCCCTCTGGACGATTGGACATCAGCCCTGAAGGAAGGTGTGCAAGTACCAGTCGAGGATGGCATTCCCGTACCAGAGCGCGGCCGCACCACCCAGCGCGAGGAACGGGCCGAACGGGACGGCCTGCTTGCGGACTTCGGCTCCGTGTCGAGCCATCATCGCCGCCCCGACCAGCGCTCCCGCAGCGAACCCGATCAGGAGGGCCGGGGCCACCGCACGCCCGAGGTAAAGGCCCATGACCGCCGCGAGCTTCACGTCTCCCATCCCCATCCCAGGCGGGTAGACGAGCGCCACCAGGAACATAAAACCGCCGGCCGAGGCGGCGGCGATCGTCCGGGTGGCCAGCCCGCTCGCGTCCGTTGTGGCGACAATGGTCAAGACGACGACAGCACCGGCATAGAGCACGACGTTGGGGATCACGCGCCGCTCCAAGTCGGTGACGGTCACGATCACCAACATCGAGCAGAAGGTAAGGCCCAATGCCAGCTCCGCGCGATCGTCCGTTCCGAGGATCACTACCGTCGCGGCAAAGAGGGCGGCCGTCGCCAGCTCGGTAAGCGGAAGGCGAGTCGGCATCGAGTTGTCGCAGTACCGGCACCGGCCTCGGAGCATGAGCTTGATCGACTCCCCCGTTTGGTCGCGGGTGGTACTGCTCACAATCCCTGTTGGCCGATGCCCGCCCCTGCTCAGCGGAGCAGCGTAGGCAGGGGACATACACGTCCACCGCCTAACGGGCAGATCGGGGATTGGGTCAGGTGTCCAGTTCCACCGGCACGATCTCAAGCGTGAGCTCGCGTGCGCCGCGGATAACGCGCGCGCTCATTCGGCGACCGATCGACTCCGCCACCATCAGGCGTTGAAGCTCGCCGACGTCGGACATCGAACGTCCGTCCACGTCTACGATCAAATCCTCCGGCCGGAGGCCCGCCCGCGCGGCTGGGCTCCCCTCCACGACCTCGACCACCTCGACCGCCGATCCTCCGCCCTCGGATGCGAACCGCGGCGGCAGGGGCCTGGCCCCGCCAACGATCCCGATGAACGCTCTGCGAACTCGGCCCTCCCCCATCAGCTGCGCCACGATGCGCCGCGTGGCGTCGTTGATCGGCACGGCGAGACCCAGGCCGACTCCGGCGACCGCCGTGTTGATTCCGACCACCCGCCCGAGACCGTCTGCGAGCGCCCCGCCCGAGTTGCCGGGGTTGAGCGCAGCGTCGGTCTGGATCACGTTCTCGACGAGTCGTACATTCGATCGCGACTGCGTGGGCAGCGCCCGCCCGAGCGCCGAGACGACTCCTGCCGTCACCGACCCGTGGAAGCCGAGCGGGCTGCCGATCGCGACGACGAGCTGGCCGACGTGGAGGGTGTCCGCGTCCCCGAGCTCGGCGGTCGCGAGGTTACCTGCGTCCGCGCGCAGCACCGCGAGGTCCGACAGCGGATCGGTGCCGACCACTTCGGTGCCGAAGGATCGGCCATCGGGGAACGCCGCCCGCGCCCTGCCATCCGTTCCCTCGACGACGTGTGCCGAGGTGAGCATGTAGCCGTCCGGCGTTATGACGACTGCGCTGCCGCCGCCTTCCGCCCGACCGCGCCGCGTGCGTCGCCCGACGCGGAGGTTGGCGACCGACCCACGCAGCCGCTCGGCAACCGAGGTGACCGTGCGCGAGTAAGCGTCGAGCGCCTCGGCGTCCGGAAGCCGGTCGCGCTGGCCGGCGGGCTGTGACCCGTCGACGGCGCCCTCGATCAGTCGCAGCCGAGCCATCAGGCCAAGTTAGCAACGCCGTTCGGCGCGGCTGATGTCAGCCGTGCCGCATGGCGGCGCGCCAGGTCTGCAGGTACGTCTCCGCGGACCGGAACAGGATCGGCATTGCCTTCCTGCCGCGCCTCTGCCGCTGCATGTCCGCGAGCAGATCGGCGAGCAGGCCGTAGTGCGCGACGCCGTCGGTATTGAGGTCGAAGGTCCGCTTACCGGTGCGCTCGCGGGCGAACTCGACGTCGCCCTTGAAGGAACGGAAGGGATAGGGCAGCGGGTCCTGGCCGGCATCGGGCCGCGGACCGGGAAGCTCGGAGAACCCGCCGGTATCGGTTCCGAGCCCGACGCCGAAGTAGTGGTCCGCGCTCTGGAAGGGCCGGAACCGAAGGATCTTGTCCGCGAGCTCCGGCGACTCGTCCGGGGTCGCGGTGGCGAACCCGCCGAGCGCATACAGGCGGCGCAGATCGGACGGCGTCCAGGTTCCGCCCGTGTCGGTGTGGCTCGAGACCAGCGGGTAGTCGCGGGCCTCCGCCATCTTCAAGAAGGTCAGCCGCGCTCGCTCGCTCATGTGGTCGACCTCGATCAGCATGTGATTGGCGATCATGCGCCGGATCACGTATCGCCCCAGCTCGGTCAGGCCCTTCGCATTGCATTGATTGCCGGCGGGGTAATCCGGGATTGGGATCCCGAGAATCTTCTTCGCGTTCGGAAAGAAGTTCGAGAGGAGCTTCAGCACTCCGTGGCCCAACGGGTCGAGCTCCTCCCCCTGGCCGCGCTCGGGGCAGTCCGAGGTGTCGAAGTACTCGCCGGTCTGAAGCGCCTGCATGATGCCGATGAACGACCCGCGTGCCCCGCCCTCGAGCGCGGCACCCGCGAAGGCGTTGTCGACCCAGTGGGCGACGAACATGCTTCGCACTCCGAGACGGCGGTAGTCGCGGAGGCCACGATCGATGTCGGCGCGCGTGCATTGCGGCTCGTCCATGAATTCCCTGCACCCCAGCGGATTCGACGACTCGATCCCGATCAGCACGGCCAGCTTGCCGTGCTCGATCACCCGCCGCGCATCGCCGGGGTTGCGCACAACCTGGAACCATCCGCGTCGGGGACCGCCGCTTTGGGCGTCGGTGTAGTGCTCGAGCTTCTTCAGCCGCTGGATCTCCAATTTGATGCTCTCGGTTTCGTCACAGGGGTGGGAGCGGCGAGGCTCGAGGCGGCACAGCGGCTCGTCCTCCACGGTCTGGGCGACGACGAGGCGCTCGCCCGCCTTCCACATCCGCTTCAGCCAGGCGTAGTAGGTCTGCTGGTGCGTGATCGTGTCGTGAACGGGCCAGCCGGCGAACGTCGGCCACCCGTGGGTGTCGTGGGTCCCGAACGGAGTTCCGCTTCGAAGCAGGTTGCCGGTCACGTCAAGGCTGCCGTCGGGCCCGTGCTCACGCGCATCGCCGCCGTTGCCGAGCGCGCGCGTGACGCCGAAGGGAGCGAAGGTCCGCCCAAAGATCACGCTGCCGCCCGCGTCTTTGAACTTGAACCGCGTCGGGTGGCTGGACTTCCCCGCGGAGGCGAGGATCAAGTGGCCGCTCTGCGATGCCGCGAGCCGGCGCCCATTGGCCGTCGACGCGACCTCAAACGTCCGGTGAGGCGCTCGCTTCGGCGTCCATTGCGCGGCCTTTCCAGGATGCTCGGCCCGCTCGACGCCGCGGCGACCCGCGATCAGCCGGACGCCCTGGTCGTAGATGAGGTAGGCGCCCAGGCGAGTCGGCTTGAGGTAGAAGTCGGCCGCCCCTGCCTGCGAGTGCGCCTTGACCCGGTAACCATCCCTGGCGGTGGCGACCAACGTGCCCGTCGACGTCGAGGCCAGGTTCCAGCAGCGAGTACCGGGACGGGCCGTTGCTTGGGCCGGGCGCCGGCTTGCCGCCTCCATCGCCGGTGGCGAAGCCGGCACCCGCGAGTAGCCCACCAACGATCCCAAGCACTCCGAGAGTCGCGACGCCCGCGGCGGGCAGCCTTGCCACCTGAATCCTGTGTGCCGGCCGGGCGCCGATCGAAACCCCTCCTGATCGCGTGGCCCCACTGTACCCAGCGCGCACATTCCGTCATGCACCTGAGGCCGCCTGGAATCGGTGCGGTGCTATGAGATAGCTGTTGTCGAACGAGGAGGAACGATGGAGGCGAAGACAGAGCGCGTGCTCTACACCGCCGCGGCACACGTCACGGGCGGTCGCCAGCACGGCCACGGCCACACCGAGGATGGAGAGCTCCAGGTCGATCTTCGGATGCCGACCGAGCTGGGCGGCGAGGGCGGGGGCACGAACCCCGAAGAGCTGTTCGCTGTCGGCTTTGCGGCCTGCTTCGAGAGCGCCCTCGGCGCCGTCGCCCGACGCCAGAAGCTCGAGGTCGAAGACGTCGCGATCGACTCGAAGGTCATGCTCATACCCACCGAGAATCGCGGGTTCAAGCTGGCGGCCGAGCTCGACGTCGCGCTGCCGTCGATTGACGACTCCGAGCAGGCGGTCGAACTGGTCCGCGCTGCACATGGAGTGTGCCCGTACTCGAACGCGACTCGAGGCAACATCCAGGTGAAGCTGACGGCAAACGGACAGCCGGTGAGTGACACGGAGTAGATCGCGGCACCATCGAGATCACGATGAAGCCGCCGCACCGCCCACGACGATGATCATCGGCGGCTCGATCAGCGCAGTCGCGCCGTGATTGGGCGATTTGTCACGTACAGGACTCGCCGGGCCCTGTATCGAAAGACACGTCCTAGGCTCTTTCCGGAGGCGGCGCAATGCCCGAGCCGATCCAACGTAACCAGCGGTACATGCCTGGCCTCGACGGGCTGCGGGCCCTCGCCGTGCTCGCGGTCATCGCCTATCACCTCGGATTCGGGTGGGCCCCGGGGGGGCTACTTGGCGTCGCGGTCTTCTTCACGCTCAGCGGCTACCTGATCACCGACCTGCTCCTCGGGCAGTGGCCGGGCGGACGGCTGCGGCTCGGGAACTTCTGGATCCGCCGCGCGAGACGGCTGCTGCCGGCGCTGTTTGTGATGCTGGTCGTGGTCGTCGCCTGGGTCACCATCGCGGACCCCTCCCAGCTTTCGTCGCTCCGCGGCGCGGTGATCTCATCGGCGCTCTACGTGAACAACTGGTGGCTGATCGACCAGCACGTCTCCTACTTCGCCCGCTTCGCGCCGCCGTCGCCGCTCGGTCACCTGTGGTCCCTGGGAGTCGAGGAGCAGTTCTACCTCCTGTGGCCCTGGCTTCTGCTGATCGGTCTGCGCTTCGTCAAAGAGCGGCCGAGCTCGGTCGCGTTGCGGCCCCGGTTGGCCGCCATCACCCTGGCGCTTGCGGCTCTGTCGGCCACGTTGATGGCCGTGCTCTATCACCCCGGGTTCGACTCCACGCGGGTCTACGACGGAACCGATACGCGCGCCTTCGGCCTGCTCTTCGGAGCCGCCCTAGCGATGGTCTGGCCCAGCCGTGGCCTGACCGCGAACGTAAGCGTGGGCGCTCGTCGGATCCTCGACGGGCTTGGTATCGCAGGACTCGTGGTCATCGCCGTTCTGATCTGGCGGACCAATGACTTCTCGCCCTTCCTCTACCAGGGAGGGATGGTGCTCTTGTCGGTGGCGACCGTGTTCGTTATCGCGGCCCTGGTGCACCCGGCAAGCCGCCTCGGCCCGGCGCTGGGGTGTCGTCCGCTGCGCTGGATCGGCGTTCGCTCCTACGGCATCTATCTGTGGATGTTCCCGATCATCGTCCTCACCACTCCCACCGTGACCACAGGTGTGGACCCACTTCGCGCCGCCCTCCAGGTAGCAGCGAGCATCGGCGTGGCCGCCCTGTCGTGGCGATTCGTCGAGGAGCCGATCCGCCACGGCGCACTCGGGCGGCTCTGGACACGGATCAGGTCGAGATCGTGGAAGCCGCAGGCCCTCCCGCAGCAGGTTCGGGTCGCGGTCGCGGTCGGGACCGCCACCCTCCTGCTCGCCTGCGTGGGCCTGGCCGGAGCGGCCCCACCGACACACCTCGGATTCCTCACGGCCCAGGAGTCGAGCGCGGACGCCCAGGCCGCCCTGGCCGGGGATACGATCGTGAGCACCACCGCTCATACGAACGCGGGATCGGCGGGGTCGACTTTCCCTATTTCGACCTCCACCATCGCGGCTTCGTCGAACCGCACGTCGTGCACATCCGTGGTTCACATCGGGGATTCCACCTCGGAGGGCCTGGTGTCTCACGACTACCTGCCCAAGCGCTCGGATCGCATCGAGGCGCGCTACGCCAGCGTTGGGGTCAAGACCGAGCACATGGAGATCTCCGGGGCGACGTCGATCGTCGAGGCGCTGCCCGGCGGAACGAACGCGCAGCAGGTGGCCCGGCGGCTGATCGACGGCGGATACCGGGGTTGCTGGGTTGTCGCGCTCGGGACCAATGACGCAGCCGACGTCTATGTCGGTTCCTCGGTGGCGCTCTCAACCCGGATCGACCGGATGATGTCGGTCATCGGCAACCAGCCGATCCTGTGGGTGAACGCGAAGTCCCTTGTCGGAAAAGGCCCGTACGCCGACCCGAACCTGCAGCAATGGAACAGTGCCCTCCTCCAAGCCTGCGAGAAGTACCCGAATATGCGCGTCTACGACTGGGCAGCGGCGGCGAAGGACGCCTGGTTCATCCCAGACGGCATCCACTACACGTCGCCTGGATACGAGGCACGGGCTCGTTTGATCGCCAAGGCCCTGGCGCAGGCGTTCCCGGCGAACGGCGCGAGCTCGGGCTGCGTGGTCAGCGGCTAGAGCCGCGTCCGCAACGCCCGGCGGATGTCGGCGGCGACGGCGCGCCGCCTCCTCGTCAGCTGC
>Ga0126312_10001827_pt1 | contig 14056 bp, 16 predicted proteins | sample Plot104A_FD_92537 | JGI IMG/M metagenome (GOLD analysis project Ga0126312, IMG submission 92537) | Serpentine soil microbial communities from UC McLaughlin Reserve, CA, USA - Plot104A | ecosystem: Environmental > Terrestrial > Soil > Grasslands | place: USA: UC McLaughlin Reserve, Lake County...
CGCCACCCGCAAGGAAAAGCTCGAGCCGATCCGAGGACTACCGCCTGACCTGATCGATCTCCCTGATATGTGCCCATTTGTACCGCGGTGCAACTATGCACGGGAGAAGTGCGAACAAAAGAACCCACCCCTGCTCGAAGTCAATCCGGGTCACTGGTCTGCGTGCTGGTTCTGGGAAGAAGTGAGTAAGGAGTCCGATCAGGACCTCGTCGCCCTGCGCCACGGCCACCCGCCGCCATCCAGTGACAAGGACTATAGCCTGGAAACGGTCATACCAGGCGCCCACGGGGTGCTCGATCCCAATAACCCGCTTCTTCCCGGCACAGCGCCGAATCTCGACACCAACTCGGTCTAGAGGGACGCGACCATGGCAGTATCCAAACCGCTCGGTGCCTCCCCGGCCGCCACGCCGAGCGCGGAGCCCCACGTGGCCACAAACGGTGCGAAAAGCAACGGCGCCGGTGAGTCACTCCTGACCGTCAATAACTTGGTGATGCACTTCCCGCTCACGCGAGGGATCATCTTCCAGAAGAAGGTTGGCGCGGTTCAGGCCGTGGACGGCATCTCGTTCAATGTTAAGCCCGGAGAGACCCTCGGTCTCGTCGGCGAGTCTGGCTGCGGTAAGTCGACCACCGGTCGAGCGATTCTTCAGCTCTACAAGCCAACCGATGGCGAGGTCATCTTCAAGGGCAAAGATCTGACCAAGCTCAACGGCGGCGATATGCGCAAAATGCGCCGACATTTGCAGATGATCTTCCAGGATCCTTACGCATCACTGAACCCGCGCATGACCGTCGGCAACATCGTGTCCGAGCCAATGCAGATCCACAACCTGGTCCCTAAGCGGGAACGCACGCAGCGAGTACAGGAACTGCTGGAGACGGTCGGACTCAATCCATATTTCGCGAACCGCTATCCGCACGAGTTCTCTGGCGGGCAGCGACAGCGCATTGGAATCGCGCGAGCGCTGGCCGCGAACCCTGACTTCATCGTCGCCGACGAGCCTGTATCCGCCCTCGACGTCTCGATTCAGGCGCAGATCGTCAATCTTTTGGAAGACTTGCAAGAGCGATTCGGGCTGACCTACCTCTTTATCGCCCACGACCTTTCAGTTGTGAAGCACATCTCGGATCGCGTGGCGGTGATGTATCTCGGCAAGATCGTGGAGATGGCGGACCGCAATGAGCTCTATGCGGACCCGCTGCACCCCTACACCAAGGCTCTCCTTTCGGCGGTCCCAATTCCCGACCCGGTCATCGAGAAACGGCGCGAACGCATCATCCTTCCTGGCGATGTTCCGAGCCCAATCAACCCGCCTTCGGGGTGTCACTTCCACACGCGCTGCCCGTACGCCATGGAGGTTTGTCGACAGGTCGATCCCGTCTTCGCCGATCAGGGCAACGGTCACTTCGTCGCATGCCATCTTTACTCAGGTTCTGGCGCCGAGCAGGCTCCTGGCGGCGCGGCGAAGTTCCAAGCGATTTAGATAGACGACCCGGTTGGCATAGCCTGATGCCCGGACTCGGGAACTTCGATCCGCGTTATTTTGTCTCAGTAATCGTCACCTTTGTCATCGCCATCACTGTCCATGAGTTCATGCACGCATGGACTGCCTGGAAGCTCGGCGACGACACTGCGCGACTTCTAGGGCGCGTAAGCCTGAACCCGGTGGTTCACTTCGACCCAGTTGGCGCCATGCTGTTCATCCTAATCGCCCTCGGCTTTCCCGGAATTGCCTGGGGCAAACCAGTGCCGGTGAACGATTTTCGACTTCGTCCCGCCGGCAGACTTGGCCGGCATGGGAGCATGGCTCTGGTCTCGTTCGCGGGGCCGCTTTCGAACGTGGTGCTAGGGGCAATTGCCGCCGGCATCTGGCGCCTATCCACATCCGCCGGTGTGCGTCTTGGTGAGGCCGAGCAATTCCTACAAATCTTCGTGTTCGTCAACTTCAGCCTCGCGGCGTTCAACATGGTTCCGTTGCCGCCACTCGACGGATCGCGCATTCTTGTGGCACTGCTGCCGGCGTTCTGGCGTCCAGTTCTCGCGCCCCTCGAGCGATACGGCGTGCCGATCCTGATTCTGCTTCTAATTTCTGGACGAGTTCTGAACTTTGGGGTCAACCTCGGGAGCGAAATCATCCGCGGCATTACGGACCCGATGCTCGCGCTGCTGCTGAAGATCTTCGTCGGCTAGCGCGCGACCGTCATCCTCCGCATCGCGTAGACTCAAGCAATGGCGCAATCTTCCGCAATGGTGGCTACGCTCGATAGCTATCAATTCCGGTTGCCCTCCTTTGAGGGGCCGCTTGATGTGCTGCTGCGGCTGATCGAGCGCGATCAGCTAGCTATCAGCGAGATCTCGCTGCTTGCGGTATTCGATCAGTTTCTGGCCCATCTGGACGCGATAGAAGCAGGTGCGCCGGACGAGATAGCGGAATTCGTCATGGTCGCGGGCCGGCTCTCGGTGCTGAAGTCGCGCGCCCTCCTTCCCCGTCCCGCAAGACCTCACGAGGAGCTTGATGAGGTCGATCTTGTCAGTCAGCTGGAAGCGTATCGGGCGGTTAAGGCGGCCGCCGAGTTGTTGGCCATCCGGCAGCGCACCGGATCAGGCGCCTTCGGTCGCGGCGAAGCGATCACATGCCCGCCGGTTGAGCCAGTCCGTTCCGCGCCACAGCCGCCGTCGGCGCTCGCAGACGCCGTCAGTCGATGGCTGACGCGTCTGCCAGTGAAACCCACGATGATTCCTTCTCACCGGGTCGTGTCGCTGCGCGAGATGATCTCAAGGATCACCACGGCTCTCAACCGCGAGGCACGCGTTTCATTCAACCGGATCCGAGCCACCTGCGCTGGTCCTCAGGACACCGCGGTCGCCTTTCTGGCCATACTCACGCTGATGCGCCGGCAGGCGGTTACAGCAACGCAGACGGAACTGTTTGGTCCTATTGAACTCACGCGCGGACGGCTTGCTCCCCGTTCATCGAACGAACCCGCGGCACGGGACCCGGATGGATTGGATGGCGACGAGTGACGCCGCACCAGAGTTGAGTGCTCCGGCCAATCAATCTCAGATGGCGATTGTCGCCCGCGAGGAGCTTCCCGCCCTGCTCGAAGCACTGCTGCTCGTGTCTCCCGAGCCAGCTGAGTTGGGTGACCTTGCCGACGCCGCGGGTGTTTCGATCTCTGCGGTCGAGGAGGCGCTCTCCACGCTGAACGATGATCCGGCGCGAGGCTGGGTTGTCATCCGGCACCGCGGTACCGTACACATCTCATCGGCCCCACGGTTCGCGTCATACGTTCGCCGCTTCCTTCGACTCGACCGAGAGGCGCGGCTTTCAACCGCGGCTCTCGAGACGCTTGCCCTGATCGCATACCGGCAGCCGGTGACACGGGCCGAGATCGAATCGTTGCGCGGTGTCGATTGCTCCGGGGTTCTTGCCACGCTCTACGGCAGACAACTCATCGAAGTCGCGGGCAAGCTACCCACGGTCGGCAACCCACATCAATATGTGACGTCGCTCGAATTTCTCAAGCAGTTCGGGTTGAGCTCTCTGGCGGATCTGCCCCCACTTGCCGAACTGGCCGATCGAACATCGGAGCCCGTATTTGACCAATTTCGTAGTCCCGGTCGCGAGACACCCGAGGCACGTGAAGCGGACGAACCAAAACTAGACCGCGACGCTCGCGGCCAGTGACCGCGCCCGGTTAACTGACTCACTGAGCGCGTCGATAACGACGTCGATTTGCTCATCGGTGTTCGACCGCCCGACAGTGAACCTCAGCGCCGACCGGCAGGCATCATCTGACAACCCCATAGCCCGCAGGACATGACTTGGCTCGGTGTTACCGGTTGTGCAGGCCGATCCAGCGGAGGCCGCGATGCCGAGGACGTCGAGGCTGAGGAGCAGCGTTTCTCCCTGAACTCCGGGAATGGTTACATTGAGGTTGTTAGGAAGGCGAAGCGAAGGGTCTGAAGGTCCATTCAGCGTCGCTTCCGGGATCGCCGCGAAGAGACCGCTAGCGAGTTGGTCCCGCAGTCTCGCGCAGTGATCGGCGTAGGCCTCTCGCCATCCGTCCGCTCGCTCCAGCGCCAAACCAAGGCCAATGATGCCAGGCACGTTCTCTGTGCCCCCACGCCGACCCTGTTCCTGCCCGCCACCATTCTGCTGAAAGTTGATCCCCGTACCACGACGGACATAAAGCAACCCCACGCCCTTGGGACCATAGAATTTGTGAGCGGAAAGCGAGAGCAAATCCACGCCAAGTTCGTCCACGTTCATTGGCAGCGTGCCTGCGGCCTGGACTGCGTCGGTATGCAACGGGATGCCGCGATCGCGAGCGATCGCGGCGATTTCTTGGATCGGCTGGATCGCACCAGACTCATTGTTCGCGTACATGACCGAGATCAAGCATGTCTCTGGCCGCACCGCGGCGACGATCTTCTCAGGATCGACGATGCCACGGCTATCTGACGCCACGTACGTCGCGGCGAATCCCTCTCGCTGCAGAAATTGCGCCGTGTGCAGCACGGCGTGGTGCTCGATTGCGGAGGTGATGATGTGCGGTGGCGAAGCATTCGCCGGATGAGCGAGCCTTGCTCTCCAGGCGACACCTCGCAGCGCGAGGTTGTCACCCTCAGTGCCCCCGCTGGTGAAGATAATCTCGGTAGGATCGCAGCCGAGAACACGAGCGCAGGAGGCGCGTGCCTGGTCCATTGCGGCGCGGGCCTCCTGCCCGAGCTGATAGATGCTCGAGGGGTTCCCGTAACGTTCCGTGAAGTAGGGGAGCATCGCGGCGAGTACGTCCGGGTCGAGGGGGGTGGTTGCGGCGTGGTCGAGATAGATCGTGTCGTCCATGGGGCTCCGCAAGGTCGCGGAACGCGAGTCCGGCATCGCGCCGACACTCGTTCCGGTCCGGGCTGACTTTTCGACTAACTGACGACTGTCGGTTGCTTGCTGCCGACGGCGGGTTGGCTAGCAGATCGAGGCGATTGACTGATCAAATCACCCAGCGTCGTCGAGTCCAGCGTCTTAACGATGGCGTCGCGCATCTGCAGCCACACGGGGCGCGTCTCACAGCCGATGATCAAAGGGCAGGTCTGTTCCGAGACGTCCTCCGAGACACATTCCATGGGGGCAACCGGGCCTTCCATGACCCGATAGACTTCACCGACGCGAACGTCGTTGGGATCCCGCGTCAATTGATAGCCGCCGCGCGCGCCGCGCGTGCTCTGCACGAGTCCAGCGCGCCGCAATGGTCCAATCAACTGTTCCAGATACGGCATGGGGACGGACGACGCCCGGGAGACCGCCGCGATCGACATCGGGCCGTGTCCGTAGTTCTTGGCCAGCGCGACCATGGCCCGAACGCCATATTCGCCTCGTGAAGAAACTTTCATGGCCGTCCTGCGAGCATGAGCGCACGGGGAGAGGGGCCGGATCAATGGTGATCGTACTGCTCTGAGCCTATCGGATCAAGGAAACCGTCGAATTTCAGCACAATTCTCCGAACCAGGGCGACTATCCGCGCAGACGGGCCAGGGGGCCCCGATCGAGCAGTTCACGCACCGACCTGGCCGGATCGGGTGAAAGCTGACGATAGATATGCAGGAAACGATCCCCGGTAAAGATCCCCCGGTACATCCCCGCTTCAAGCACTGGAACCGCCCAGCGACCATGCTCGTCCATAAGTCGCTGTACGTCATGAATTGGCATGTCAACATCGACAGTGATGGGATCGCGTTCCATGACCTCGGCGACGGTTCGGCCATTCGGCGTACCGCCCAATTCCGCAAGAAGCCGATTCCGCCAGAGCATGCCAACGACCCGGCCGTCTTTGGTGACCGTAATGTCGCGCAGTCCACCACGAAGAGCGCTAGCGAGGGGTTGATTCGGAGCGATTCCACCCATATCCCAGAGGGCAAACTGCCCGACGCGCATGCGGCGCATGGCACTTTCAACGCGCACCGCCCGATCCTCTCCGTAAGCCACGATCATGACGAATACTGACAGCAGCACGAGGATCACGCTTTGCGCCACAAGAAGGCTGAAGAGGAGCATGAGGACCGCAAGTGCCTCGCCCACGAGTACCGCGATGCGGGTTCCGGTTTCTCGTCCAAGGATGGATGTGAGCCCGGCGCGGAAGACGCGACCACCGTCCATGGGGAAAGCGGGCATGAGATTGAAGACGATTATCAGCACGTTTGCGTAGAGTAGAGTCGTGGCAAGTCCGGCGATGGACGGATGGAAGACCGTTGCGGCGTACTCTTCGAGAGACGAAAAGTTGCTCGCCACCCCGATGAGAAGGACGATTGGCGCAAGAGCGACGACGACAGCGAAGTTGGCCGCCGGTCCGGCCGTTGCGATGAGCACCTCCGCACGCGGGTCTGCGGGCAGCTGCTCCATTCGAGCGACGCCGCCGACGGCCGAGAGCGAAACATCGTGGACACGGACGCCATGCTGGCGAGCCATGAACGCATGGCCAAACTCATGCAGGAGCACGCAGCCAAAGATGAGAATGACCAGAACGAGGGTGAAGATGACGGAGGAGATTCCGACCCCGGCGCCGATTCGGCGCCAGTCGATCAGCACCCACAGGAACACCAGGGCAAACGTCGGGTGCAATCGTATGTCGATGTCGCGGATGCGAGCGACGGTGATAGATCTCATCATTCATGGAGAGTAGCGGCAGGCGCGCGCGAGCACAAGGCGTTTCCCGTCGGCAAATTGGCCCCAATTGGTGTCAATTGACGTCCAAATTCGGTCCAACCCAAGTCCGCAGAGCGGCTGAGAGACGTCCGGGCGCGCATGCTACACTCGCGGCCGCGATAATGGATGACGTTCCTCTACCTGCGCCAACGTCGGTCGGGTACATATTGGCATGACCGACTCTGGACTCAGCACGCGACTCAGACAGCAATCACGTCGGGCCGGCCTGATGGTCGGGATCACGATGGTTCTCGCGATTGCCATCTGCATCTTTGGGGCGGCGGGGCTCTTCGCCTGGCTGTCCCGTCCGTTCTCCGACCTCATCCCTGTTGTCGCTCCCGCAGCCCAGATTCAGCCAACGGCCGCACCAGCCGACCCGGCTGGTCAACCACCACCCGATGGAGATGAGCAAGCTGTCGAAGTGCAAGCCCAGCCGACTCAGCCCGCAGCCGCGCCGGCGACTGATTCACCAACCGCCGATGACTTCGAGCCCACCCATCAGATTGGAGCTGGTCAGTCAGTGAATTTCCGTGCCGGTCCGTCGACGACCGACGCCATTATTGTCGCCCTACCTCCCGAGACCCCGCTGCAGTACCTGAACGAGGACGCACCGACGACTAACCCGGCCGACGGCGATCGTTGGATGCGGTTCCGTAACGAAGCCGGTGACGAAGGGTGGATCCGCGAGATCGATACGGAACCATATCAGCCTTGACAGTTGTCCTCCCCATTCCCGATAGACTAGAGAAAGCGAGTAACCCCCGATGCAACGTGTACTGATTGTCGGGCTGGGGCTGATCGGAAGTTCGATTGGTATGGCCCTGCGCCGGTGGTCAGAGGAGCGAAAAGTCGACGGGCGCAAGCCATTGGAAGTCGTCGGCTTCGATCCCAATCTCGACCACCAGCGGGCCGCGGAAAAACTGGGGGCCGTCGACAAAGGCGCCTGGGATCTCGCCAAAGCGTCTCGCGATGCCGACGTGATCGTACTTGCTACGCCCGTGAACAGCATGCGCGACGTGATGCAGGACCTTGTCCCCCATCTCCAGCCAGGCGCCATCGTTACCGATACCGGCTCGACAAAGGCCGAAGTCCTCAAATGGGCTGCCGAGATCCTACCGCGGGAAGTGCACTTTATCGGTACTCACCCCATGGCCGGAAAGACGCAGAGCGTCGAAGGGGCCGACGCGGACCTCTTTGTTGGAGCAACTTGGTGCGTCTCTCCATCGGTGACCGCGTCGGAAGAAGCAGTGCGCACTGTGCTCGGCCTTGTCTCCGCAGCCGGCGCCGAGCCATTCTTTATCGACCCGGGAGAGCACGATGCATACGTCGCCGGGGTGAGTCATCTGCCGTTCGTGTTGAGTGCTGCACTGATGAACGCGGTCTCGCGCGATCCATCATGGCGCGATATGAAAACGCTAACCGCGGGGGGGTTTCGAGACACGACCCGACTCGCGGCGGGTAGCCCGGCCATGCATCGGGACATTCTGTTGACCAATCGCGATGCGGTGACGCGTTGGATAGACGCAGTCGTCGGCACGCTGGGTGAGATTAGAGAGACGATTGCGTCAGGCGATGAGGGCGCCTCGGCGTCGCTCGACGCGTTTTTTTCCGAGGCCCGGGACGCCCGCGCGGTCTGGTCCACCCAGACTACCCGCGAGGGCGAGCTGTTGCAGGGGACTGCAGCAGAGCTGCAGCCGGAGAGCGTATCGGATCACATGGGTCGCATGTTTCTTGGCGGCTTTGCCAGGCGGCTCCGAACGCCGCCAAAACGCGACGACTCCACGCCTCCGGCTCCCAATCGATGAACGCCGGCGATCCCGGAGAGCGTTCATCGCGGGTCGAGCGCGAGGTCCTCGAGATCCTCGAGCGCGCCGATGCCGCCCAATCGCCGGTCGAGAACGTGCAGGCCACTGTCCGCCGCCAGAGCGCTTCGGCGCGAGCACGACTGGCCAAGAGCTCACATCAGCCATGGCGGATTCGCGAATGGCCACAGGGGCTTTTCAAGATTGGCGCCGCCCTCATCCTTGCGATCGGAGCCGCGTTGATCGCAGACGCGTTCCGCGCAGGCGCGGTCTTTCTCGCCATTGCCAGCGCAATCGCCTTCTTCTCATTATGGGTGCCAGCTCGGGCATCGGGTGCGGGAGATGCGCCGCGGTGGCGCGGGCAGGACCTTCGCGAGGGCGATGATCCGCCAGGGATTGACCTGGGGCGAATTCGGCCCCGGCGTGGTCCCAAGTGACCGTGCCGGTGATTCCAAAACGGTCAGTTCGGCTAGCGACGTTTCCGGCAGGAGTTTCGCATTGCCGTCGCTGATTTCCGATGCCGTCGATGCCTACGTCTTCCGCCGCCTCAACGCCCGGTTGCAATTTCTGCTCATGCAGCGCCGTGCGGACGCCCCGCTTGGCAGTTCTTGGCAGGCTATCCACGCCCGCGTCGGGCCGGAGGAAACGGCTATAATTGCGGCAGAACGGGCCCTTACCGAGTCGACTGGGCTTGTTGCGCGAACCATCTACAGTGCTGACTATGTCAACCAGATTTTCGATCACGCGCGCGACGCCGTCGTTTTGATTCCCGTATTCGCGTTCGAAGTCGAGGCTCAGTCCGGGATCGCTCCCGGTCCGGATTTTCTTGGCTACGAATGGTGTGAACGGGAGGAAGCAACGGCGCGGCTGCTCTGGGCCGGGCAGCGCTGGTCTGTCCGGCACATCGACGATGTGATCGGTGCCGGTGGGCCAGCGGCGGAGTTCTACCGCATCCGTTAGGCTCTCGTCGTATACGCCGAACTACAATCAATCGGGACCGCGTATTTCGTTCTGGCCCGGTCCTCTCAGGAGTGGGAATGCCCGACTTCAAGATCATTTCCGATCTCAAACCAACTGGCGACCAGCCGGCCGCGATCGAGAAGCTCGTTACGGGATTGGTCGACGGCAAGCGGTTCCAGACCCTGCTTGGGGTCACCGGTTCAGGTAAGACCTTTACGATGGCCAACGTCATCGAACAGGTAAACCGTCCGACCATCGTTCTGGCGCACAATAAAACCCTTGCCGCGCAGCTCTACTCGGAGTTCAAGGAGTTCTTCCCCAATAACGCCGTCGAGTACTTCGTTTCTTACTATGACTATTACCAGCCCGAAGCGTACGTTCCTCGCACTGACACGTTCATCGAGAAAGACGCGGACATCAACGAAGAAATCGACAAGTTGCGCCACGCCGCCACACGGGCGCTGCTCACCCGGCGCGACGCCATCATCGTTGCCTCCGTTTCGTGCATCTACGGTTTGGGGTCCCCTGAGGAATACTCGCAGACCGTCGTGTCACTCCGCCGCGGCAGCCAAGCTCGGAGAGACAAGATCGTCCGGCAATTGATTGACATTCAGTACGACCGCAACGACATGACGCTGGTGCGAGGAAGCTTCCGGGTGCGGGGCGACACACTGGAGATTTTTCCCGCCTACGAGGACATTGCGTTGCGCGTCGAGTTCTTCGGCGATGAGGTGGAGCGGATCGTGGAGGTCGACCCGTTGACCGGGGAACTCCTCGTAGAGCGGCTCGAGGTCGACATCTACCCGGCGAAGCACTTCGTAACGACGGAGGACAAGCTCCGCGCGGCGATTCGCGACATTGAGCAAGAGTTAGAAGAGCGCCTGCAGGAGCTGGAGAGCGAAGGCAAGTTGCTCGAGGCCGCGAGACTTCGCCAGCGCACGATGTATGACCTGGAGATGCTCCAGGAGACCGGCTACTGCGCGGGCGTCGAGAACTATTCGATGCACCTGTCCCGGCGCAAGCCTGGAGAACAGCCGTCCACGCTGCTGGACTATTTCCCCGACGACTTCCTGTTCTTCATCGACGAGTCACACATCTCGATCCCGCAGGTGCGCGGAATGTACGCCGGGGACCGCTCGCGCAAGGATGTTCTGGTCGAGCACGGGTTCCGCCTTCCCTCGGCTCGTGACAACCGTCCGCTGACCTTTTCTGAGTTCGAGCGCATGATTCCTCAGGCTGTTTTCGTCTCGGCCACCCCTGGTCCCTACGAGCAGGAGCACAGTGAGCAAGTCGTGGAGCAGGTCATTCGGCCGACCGGGTTGATTGATCCTGCCATCTCGGTGCGCCCAACACGGGGTCAGATCGACGACCTTTTGGGCGAGATCAATGCCCGCGTTGCAGCCGGACAGCGAGTCCTGGTCACGACGCTGACAAAGCGCATGGCCGAGGATCTCGCCGACTACTTCAAGGAGATGGGGATCCGCACCCACTACCTACACAGTGAGATCGATACACTGGAACGGGTGGAGATTCTGCGCGATCTTCGCCTTGGCGTTCACGACGTCGTCGTCGGCATCAACCTCCTGCGCGAGGGCCTCGACTTGCCCGAAGTCTCCTTGGTAGCCGTCCTCGACGCGGACAAGGAAGGATTCCTGCGCTCGGAAGGATCGCTCATCCAAACGATAGGGCGGGCTGCCCGCCACGTCGACGGTCAGGTGATCATGTACGCCGACACCATGACCCGGTCGATGAAAGCTGCCATCGACGAAACCTACCGGCGCCGCGCTTTGCAGATCGCGCACAACGAGCGAAATGGTATCGTGCCCCGCGGCATCGTCAAAGAGATCAAGGACATTACGGACCGCGTCCGCGCCGTCGCGGAGGAGCAATTGGGCTATTCCACCAGTGGCAAACCTGGCATCATTACCGAGATCCCACGCGATGAACTAGTTCGCATGGTCAAGGAGCTCGAGGGGCAAATGAAAGCCGCCGCGCGCGATCTCGAGTTCGAAAAGGCGGCGTTGCTGAGAGACCAGATCATCGAGCTCCGTCGCATCACCATGGTCGATCCGGTCCTGAGCTGAGCGCCCCAAGTGGTCCAGCCGTGACGAGCGAACCGGCGTTGAAGAAGCTCGAGGATGACTATGTGCTCGTCCTCAATGGGCCGAATCTCAACCTGCTCGGCACTCGCGAACCCGGCATTTACGGGAGTACGACGCTCGCCGACATCTTGGTGGAACTGGAGGACGTGGCGCTCAGCGCGGATCCGCCGCTCCGGATCGAGCACGTGCAGTCCAACCACGAGGGCCATCTGATCGACGCGATTCACACGCTTGGTCCGAAAGCGACGGGCATCATCATTAATCCTGGCGCGCTGACGCATTACAGCATTGCCTTGCGTGATGCACTGTCGGCCGTCGGCACTACGACGATCGAAGTTCATCTTTCCAATATTCATGCACGGGAGGCGTTCCGCCACCACTCGGTGGTTGCTCCGGTCGCTCTTGGCCAGATCGCCGGTCTCGGCCCAGATGGGTATCGGCTCGCACTCCAACATCTGATCACGCGCTGTCGGCTATCTCGTGAGGAAAAAAGATGATCGATCGCCTGCGTCGCCTGCGCGAAGCCGCCGCGGCGATTGGAGCCGACGCGGCAATCGTCACCCACCCCGCCAACCGGCACTACTTCTCCGGGTTTCCCGCCAACGACCACGCGCCGGACGAGTCATCCGGAATCCTGGTTGTTGCGGAGGACACTGCTGTCCTCTTCACTGGGCAAACCAATCTGCCGTGGGCCGAGAATGCGGTCCGACCACCAGTGACGGCACGTCAGTGGAATAGACCGTGGCCAGAATTCCTTGGCCAGGAACTGCAATCTCTTGGGGTTCGCTGCGCGGCGTTCGAAGACCGCGCGCTCTCCGTTTCGGATCATGCAGGCATCCAGCGCGAAGCGGGCGAGATTCGACTGGTTCCAGCGGGCAACGCGTTTCACGCTTTGCGCGCAGTGAAATCGAAGCAAGAGGTGGCAACGATTGCTAAAGCGGCGCAGATCACCGACGCAGCGCTCGAGGCAGCGACGTTGAACCTCAGCCCCGGAATCACAGAGAAAGCGTTGGCCTGGCGAATCGAGGCCGCGATGCACGATCTTGGCGCGGACGGACCTGGCTTCCCGGTCATCGTGGCCGCCGGACCGCATGGTGCGCGTCCACATCACGACCCGAGCGATCGTGCGATTGAGGAAGGCGAGCCAGTCGTGATCGACATGGGCGCCATAGTGGGAGGGTATACGGCTGACCTGACCCGCACCATCTGCCTGGGCCAGCCGCCACCGGAGTTCATCGACAGATACAATACCGTGCTGAGCGCTCAACGCCGTGCCCTCACCGAGATCCGGGCCGCAATGTCTGGGCGCGAGGCGGACGCAGTCGCCAGGGAAGAGCTGTCCGCTGCCGGCTACGGTGACCGATTCGTGCACGGGCTTGGTCATGGGGTCGGTTTGAACATTCACGAGTTTCCTTCCCTGGGGAAGGATTCCGACGACGTCCTGGAGCCAGGACACGTCGTCACCATTGAGCCAGGAGTCTATTTGGAGGGCTGGGGTGGCATCCGCATCGAGGATCTTTGCGTCGTCACTCCGACGGGTTTGGATGTCCTTTCAGCGGCCCCTAAGTAGGAGAAGCATTCGTCAATGATCGAGACTGGTGATCTGCGAAAGGGGCTGACATTCATCCTCGACGGGCGGCTCGTTAAAGTCGTCGATTTTTCTCATAACAAGCAGGGGCGTGGGTCGGCGCAAGTCCGGATGACCCTTCGCGATCTACGCACCGGATCGCTGACCCAGCACACCGTGCAGGCCGGAGCGAGGTTTCCACAAGTCCGGCTCGATCGCCAACACGTCCAGTACCTCTATGCGGACGGTGACCAGCACCATTTCATGGACACCGAGACCTTCGACCAAATCGTGCTCGACGCGACGACCATCGGCGACACTGGAAGGTTCATCCGCGAGAACGATGTCGTCGACCTGATGACATACAACGGGGAGCCGATTGATATCGAGTTGCCACCATCGGTGATCCTCAGCGTCACGGGGACCGACCCGGGGTTGAAGGGTGACACCGCCAGCGGCGCGACCAAACCGGCCACTCTGGAAACAGGGCTCGTCGTCAATGTTCCGCTATTCATCAATATCGGTGACACTCTGAAGATCGACACGCGGTCCGGAGAGTACATCGAGCGGGTCAGCTAAGTGACTCAGACGAGTGGCGCCGAACCGGCACCGCCGGCCCCAGAACGCGTTGCCGACCTGGTGCAGTCCCTGGCCGCGGTCATGAGCCAGTCGTCGATCACGGAGCTGGACCTCGATTTGGGAGACGTTTCGGTGCGGCTGCGCAGACCGTCGTCGAACCACGGCGGTTGCGGAGAAACGCGCCTGGAGAACCAATCGCCGACGCCAGCGGAACTTGATCCACCGGAGATCTTGATTACGGCCCCGATGATCGGCACTTTCTATGCCGCGGCGACTCCCGGTGCCCAGCCGATGAGCGACTCAAATCGCTGACTTCGCCTTCCAGCCAGAGGTCTTGATAAAG
>Ga0126312_10001828_pt1 | contig 14055 bp, 12 predicted proteins | sample Plot104A_FD_92537 | JGI IMG/M metagenome (GOLD analysis project Ga0126312, IMG submission 92537) | Serpentine soil microbial communities from UC McLaughlin Reserve, CA, USA - Plot104A | ecosystem: Environmental > Terrestrial > Soil > Grasslands | place: USA: UC McLaughlin Reserve, Lake County...
CGGCGACGTCGGTGTCCTGCAGCAGGAGACCGCCCGTGACGTCCTTAGCCGAGAGCGCGGGGAGCGCGAGGGGACCGGCCTGCAACAGGATTGTGTTCGGCTTTTCCGCGATCGCCTCCCTCGCCTCCGCGGTAAAGCCCGGCGCGACGAGGACCTCGGTGAAGACTTTTGTTATCTGCTCGGCGAGCCCTCTGTCCACGCACCCGTTCAGCGCCACGATGCCGCCGAACGCGGATACCGGGTCCGATGCCAAGGCCGTCTCGTAGGCCTCCCCGTGCGTCTCGCCGACCGCCGCGCCGCACGGGTTCGCGTGCTTGACGATGACCGCAGCCGCTGCCTCGCCGAGCTCAGCGAGCAGGGTGCGGGCTGCGTCCACGTCGTGCAGGTTGTTGAAGGAGAGATCTTTGCCCTGCAGCTTCTCCACGCCAGAGAGGAGATCGTCCTGCCCGACGCGGGTGTAGTAGGCGGCTCTCTGGTGTGGGTTCTCCCCGTAGCGCAGGGAGAGGGCCTTCGCGTAGCGCATGGTGAAGAGCTGGGGGAACTCCTCGCCCCCTTCTTCGAACCAGTTGGTGATGGCGGCGTCGTAGAGGGCGGTGCGGCGGAAGGCGGCGAACGCGAGCCTGCGACGAATCTCGAGGGAGACTTCGCCCCCGGTTTCTAGCTCTGCCAGAACCTCTTTGTAGAACTGGGGGGAGGGGACCACGGTCACTGACTTGAAGTTTTTCGCCGCGGCCCGGAGCATCGCGGGGCCACCGATGTCTATGTGCTCCAAGGCCTCCTTCTCGGAGGCATCGCCCGCCACTGTCTCTTCGAACGGGTAGAGGTTTATGCAGACGAGATCTATGGGGCCTATGCCGTGCTCGACCAACTCGGTGACGTGGTCTGGGTTCTCGAGGTCAGCGAGGATGCCGCCGTGGATCTGGGGGTGGAGCGTCTTCACCCTGCCGCCCAGGATTTCCGGCTCCCCCGTAACCTGCGAGACGGGCACTACCGGGATCCCGCCTTCTTCGAGCGTCCTCGCCGTCCCGCCGGTCGAGATGATCTCGAACCCCATCCCGTGCAGCCTGCGCGCGAACGCCGCGACCCCTCTCTTCTCGGAGACCGAGACGAGGGCCCGCCGTCTCACGCTCTTCCCCAGAAGTAATCGGCGACGGCCCGCACGAGCAGCCCGTGCTCGACCGGATGCAGCCGCCCAAGAAGCGTCTCCTCGTCGTCCCCTGGAAGAACGGGCACCTTCTCCTGTGCCACGATGGGCCCCGCATCCACCTCCTCGACCATAAAATGCACTGTGACCCCGGTCTCCTCCACCCTCGCCTCCAGAGCCCTCCTCACGGCGTGTAGGCCCCGGAACGCCGGCAGGAGCGACGGATGCACGTTTAGGACGGCCGGGAACCGCTCCAGAAACGGTGGCGAGAGCACCCGCATGTACCCCGCCCCGACGACGAGGGAGACGTCGTGGGCCGCGACCCTCTCCGCGAGCTCCCTGTCGTAGTCCTCGCGGCTCACAAAGCCCGCCGGGTCAACGTGCTCGACCGGCACCCCGACCCGCCGCGCCCGCTCGAAGGCGAACGCCCCTTTTTTGTCCCCCGCGACCACAGCGAGCTCTCGCGGATAGGCTTCGAGGAGCCCTTGGAGGTTCGTCCCAGAGCCCGAGGCGAGGACGGCGAAGCGAGAGCCCTCGGGCAGACCCTCAAGCAAACCCGATCCCTCCTCCCTCGACGACCTCCCCGATGCGCCACGCTGCGCATCCCACGCCGCGAAGCGTCTCAAGGCCCCTCTCGGCCTCATCCGGGGGCATCACGGCGCAGAAGCCGACGCCGAGGTTGAAGACCTGGCGCATCTCGGCCTCGGGGACGCTGCCCAAAGCCCGGATCAGGGCGAACACCGCCGGCTCCTCCCACGAGGAGGCGTCCAACCGCGCCCCGAGCCCGCCAAGGGCCCGGGGCAGATTCCCTGGCAATCCGCCGCCGGTTACGTGCGCCATCCCGCGCACCTCGACCGCGTCGCGCAGGGCGAAGACCTCGCGCGCGTAGGCGCGGTGCGGCTCCAGGTAGACCTCGCCGAGGGGCCGGTAGAAGCCCTCCGGTACGTCCGAGTAGGGGAGGTCTGCATCCTCCCTCACCTTGCGCGCGAGCGTGTATCCGTTGGTGTGCAGGCCGCTGGAGGCGAGACCCAGCACGGCGTCTCCCGCCCGCACCCGCTCCCCGGTCACGACGTCCGAGCGCTCGCACGCCCCGACGCACACCCCGACCATGTCGAGGTCGCCCCCCGCGTAGAGGCCGGGCATCTCGGCCGTCTCCCCGCCGACGAGGGCGACGCCGAGCGCCCCGCACGCCTCCGCCGCCCCCCGGACGACCCGCGCGACTGCTTCGGGGTCGAGCCTGCCGCTCGCGACGTAGTCCAGAAAGAGCAAAGGGCGCGCGCCGGTGGCGAGCACATCGTTGGCGCAATGGTTCACTATGTCCGCGCCCAAAGAGTAGTATCGTCCGACCTCTCGCGCAACGAGGACCTTGGTGCCGACGCCGTCGATGGTCGAGGCCAAGACCGGCTCCCCGTAATCGGCGAGGGCGTAGAGACCCGCGAAGCCGCCGGCGTTTCCGAGGACCTCGGGGCCATAGGTAGCTTCGACGGCGGAGCGCATCAGTTTGACGGTTCTCTCGCCCCGCTCGATAGAGACGCCAGCTGTCTCGTAGGGACCCTCGCTCATCCGTCCCGGCTTGCGGCGTAGTGGGTACGGTTCTCTAGGGCGAACTTCCCGGAGGAGCCGGGGATCGGGTAGTCGCCGTCGAAGCAGGCGCGACAGAGGCGTCCCTTCGGCTGACCGGTGGCAGCGACCATCGCTTCGTTGGAGAGGTAGGCGAGGGTCGTGGCGCCGATGTGGCCCCGGATCTCCTCTACCGAGTAGTTCGCCCCGACAAGCTGCTCCTTGGTGTCCATGTCTATGCCGTAGTAGCAGGGACCAGTGATCGGCGGCGAGGAGACCCGGAAGTGGACCTCCGTCGCCCCAGCCTCGAAGAGAAGCCGGACCAGCTTTCGGCTCGTGTTCCCCCGCACGATGGAGTCGTCTATGACGACGACGCGCTTGCCCTCTATCACCGAGGGGAGCGGGTTGAGCTTGAGCCTAAGACCGAGTTGGCGCATCCCATCCGTCGGCTGGATAAAGGTCCGGCCTACGTAGCGGTTCTTTATGAGCCCCTCGGCGTAGGGTATGCTGCTTCTCTTCGAGTACCCGACCGCCGCCGAGATGCCAGAGTCGGGGACCGGTATCACGACGTCCGCCTCGGCCGGAGCCTCCTCGGCGAGCAGCTCCCCCATCCTCTGGCGCGCCCCCGCGACCTCCCGGCCGTCGAAGCGGGAGTCGGGGCGGGCGAAGTACACGTACTCGAAGACGCATAGGGCGGGGCGCGGGCTCTCGCCCCTGAAGCTGTGCAATCCCGCGTCGTCTATGACAACAACCTCGCCGGGGGCGACCTCACGCAGGAAGCGGGCGCCGATGATATCGAGGCCGCAGGTCTCGCTGGAGACGGCGTAGCCGCCCTCGATCTCGCCGATGCACAGGGGCCGGAAACCGTGCGGGTCGCGGAAGGCGACGAGCTTGTCGCGGAAGATCATGGCCACCGAGTAGGCGCCCTCAAAGCGCCACATGGCCGCCCGCACCGCCTCGCCCACGGACCGGCCCTTTTCGAGCTCCTTCACGGCGGCGGCCGCGATAAAGGTCGTGTCCGAGGTGGAGTTGAACTCGAAGTTCTCCTGCGCGAGCTCCTGGCCCAGCCTCACGGCGTTCACCAGGTTGCCGTTGTGGGCGACGGCGACGTTGAGCTCGCCGCGGCCGTGGAACTCGGGCTGGGCGTTCTCCCAGGAGGCCGAGCCCGTCGTCGAGTACCGGACGTGGCCCAGAGCGATGTGCCCGGTCTCGAGCGCGGCGAGCCTGGAGGCGTCGAAGACCTGCGAGACGAGGCCCATGTCGCGAATGGCCGTGGTGCGCGCGCCGTCGGAGACGGCTATCCCGGCGGACTCCTGACCACGGTGCTGGAGGGCGTAGAGGCCGAAGTACGCGCGCTGGGCCAGCTCCCCCTCCAGCTCACGCGAGTACAGGCCGTAGACCCCGCAGGCCTCTTTGGGTTTCCCGTCCATCTCGAGACTCTCGCTCAAAAAGCGTACCCTCCCGATCTCATATCCTGTCCAGCTCCGCGACCGTCATCTCGCCCCGGACGTTGCCCGTGTTGAGCGTCGAGGCCGGCTCGAAGAGCAGCACATGCGCCTCCTCCTCGGCCACGGGGCGATGCTCGACGCCGCGCGGAACAATGATGAAGTCCCCCTCCTCGACCCAGACGCTCTGGCCCCGAAGCTCCATCCGGAAACGACCCTTGACGACGAGGAAGAGCTCGTCCTCCTCGTCGTGGTGGTGCCAGACGAACGCGCCGAGGAACTTGACCAGCTTGACGTGCTGGCCGTTCAGCTCGCCCACGATCTTCGGCTTCCACTGCTCGTCGAAGAGCGCCAGCTTCTCCTCGATGTTCACCTTCTCCAAACTCAATGGGTCACCTCCGCCCCGCCGGGGGCGCCGAAGAGGTCACGCTCGTAGGCTTCCCTCAGCTCCGACAGCTTCACGTCTATGACGTCTCCGACCTTTACGCTGTCTCCTCCGACCGTTCCGATCCGGTAGTACCCTTCGTCTCCCCCCAGAGCACCCCGCAACTCGGCCCACCGCTCCCATGGGACTGCAACGAGGAACGCACCGTACTCCTCCCCGAATAGAGCCACGTCCGCCCTCCCTCGGCCCTGACCGGCCAACTTACGCTCGAACTCGCCCTCCATGTACTCTATGCCAAGACCACCCGCGAGCGCCATCTTTGCGACTGCGACGAGCTCTCCGCCGCCGGAGATGTCGTGCGCCGTGTCTACGAGCCCAGAGCGGACCATCTCGCGCACCAGGTCGGCGATCTTCTTCTCCGCGTCAAGGTTCGGCTCAGGTGGTTCTCCAGCGACGCGGCCATGAACTACCTCCAGGTAGTCCGAGCCGGCGAGAGAGACCCGCGATCCGCTCCCGATCACGACGACTATATCCCCCTCGCGTTTGAAGCCCGGCGTAGCGTAGCGGCTCACGTCCTCCAGCACGCCGACCATCCCCACGACCGGCGTCGGATAGACGGCGCCGGCCTCGGTCTCGTTGTAGAGGCTGGCGTTGCCGCTGACGACCGGGGTGCCGAATGCTTCGCACGCCTGGGCTATGCCCTCGATGCACTCGGCGAGCTGGTAGTAGCCCTCGGTTTTCTCCGGGCTGCCGAAGTTGAGGCAGTTCGTGATCGCGACCGGCTCGGCACCGACGCAGGAGAGGTTGCGGTACGCCTCGGCGACCGTCGCGGCACCGCCGCCCCGCGGGTCGAGGTAGCAGTGGCGCCCACGGCCGTCCGTCGTAACGGCGAAGCCGAGTTTCGTGCCCCTTATCCTCATCACCGCCGAGTCGGCGCCGGGGAGGACGACGGTGTCGACGCCTACCTGGTGGTCATACTGCTGAAAGATCGAACGCCGCGAGCACAGGTTCGGGTGCGCTAGCATCTTTTTGAGGACCAGGTTGTAATCGTCGGGCTGCGGGTAGTCTTCCGGATCGGAGCTCTGCGCCTCGTCGAGGTACGCTGGCCTTACGACTTCGCGCTCGTAGACCGGGGCGTCGGCGAGGTATTCGGCGGGGACGGAGCCGACGGTCTCCCCGCCGTTTTTCACACGCAGCTCCCCGTGGTCGGCGACACGTCCGATCACCGCCCCGACGAGCCCGTAACGCTCGGCGAGCCCGAGAACCCGCCCCACTTTATCCGGCTCGACGACGGCCAGCATCCTCTCCTGGGACTCGGAGATAACGACCTCGTAAGGCTCCATCCCGGTCTCTCGCAAGGGGACCCTCTCGGCGTCTACCTCGATCCCCACCCCGCCCTTAGCGGCCATCTCAGAGGCTGAAGAGGCGATCCCCGCCGCCCCGAGATCCTGCAGAGAGACCAGGAGGCTCTCGTCCAGGAGCTTGAGGCAGCACTCTATCAGCATCTTCTCTGCGAACGGGTCCCCGACCTGGACGTTGGACCTCTTCGACTCGGACTCCTCGGTGAGCTCGTCGGAGGCGAAGGTGGCGCCGTGGATGCCGTCGCGCCCGGTCTTGGAGCCGAGGAGGAGGACGAGGTTGCCCTCTCCGGTCGCCCGCGAACGGACGAGGTCTTCGGTCCGGATCAGGCCCACGCACATCGCGTTTACCAGCGGGTTCCCGGAGTACGCACCCGCGAACTCGACCTCCCCGCCGATCGTCGGCACCCCGACGGCGTTGCCGTAGCCGCCGATCCCGCGCACCACCTCTCGGAACAGGTAACGGTTCCTCTCCTCGCCGAGCGGCCCGAACCGCAAAGAGTCCAAGAGCGCGACCGGCCTCGCGCCCATCGCGAGGATATCCCGGATGATGCCGCCGACACCGGTAGCCGCCCCCTCGTAGGGCTCGACCGCGGAAGGGTGGTTGTGGCTCTCGACCTTAAACGCCAGTGCCCACCCTTCCCCCACCTCTACGACGCCAGCGTTCTCGCCTGGTCCCTGCAAGACTCGCAGCCCCGAGTTCGGGAAGCGCCTGAGCAGGGGTCGGCTGTTCTTGTAGCCGCAGTGCTCGCTCCACATCACGGAGAAGAGCGAGAGCTCCAGGTAGTTCGGTGCCCGGCCCAGTAATTCCAGGATGCGGTCGTACTCGAAGTCTGAGAAGCCCAGGGAAGTGTAGGTCTCCTGGAGGTTCAAAGCCTCGCCTCCGCGAGGATTGAGCGCAAAATCCTTATCCCTTCCTCGGAGCCGAGCGCGGGGTCGGAGGCCCGCTCCGGATGGGGCATGATGCCGACGACGTTGCGGTCCTCGTTGCAGATCCCGGCGATGTCGTTCGCCGAGCCGTTCGGGTTTTCCAGGTAGCGGAGCACTACGCGGTCGTCGGCCTCGATCTGCTTGAGCGTCACGGGGTCGGCGAAGTAGTTGCCCTCGTTGTGAGCAACCGGGAGCGTGAGCTCTTCGCCCGGCTCGCAGGATGAGGTCCAGGGCGTCTCAGTCGCCTCGACGCGCACCCGGACGCGCCGACAGACGAAGCGCATGCCCGCGTTGCGGAGGAGCGCGCCGGGCAGGAGGTGGGCCTCGGTGAGCACCTGGAAGCCGTTGCAGACACCCAGGACGGGGCCGCCGGAGCGGGCGAAGTCCTCGAGCGCGGCCATCACCTTGGCGAAGCGGGCTATGGCGCCGGGACGCAGGTAGTCGCCGTAGGAGAAGCCGCCGGGTACGATCACGGCGTCCGAGCCTTTCAGATCTGCGTCGGCGTGCCAGAGCTCGACCGGCTCGGCACCCATCCGCTCGACGGCGTAGAGAGCGTCCCGGTCGCAGTTGGAGCCGGGAAAGATCGTGACCCCTATCCTCACCGCCCCACCTCCCACTCGTACTCCTCTATCGTCGGGTTTGCGAGCAGGTGCGTGCACATCGCGTCCACCGCGTCTGCGCTCTCGACCTCCATCTCGATGAGCCTGCCGACGTGGACCGTCCCGACGCCCTTGAAACCCAGAGCCGGGAGCGCGCTGCGGACCGCCTCGCCCTGGGGATCCAGGATGCCGGATTTTGGTCGAACGAGGATGCGCACCTTCAATCTACGGCGCCCCGCTGCGTGATTTCCTGCACCCTGCGGAGCATCTCGGCGTAGGCGTCCTCGACGCCGCCCATGTCACGCCGGAAGCGGTCCTTGTCCAGCTTCTCGCCCGTCTCCTTGTCCCAGAAGCGGCAGGTGTCGGGGCTGACCTCGTCGGCCAGCATGAGCCTTGCGTCCGCGTCGCGTCCGACCTCTATCTTGAAGTCCACGAGCGTGACCCCCCGCTCGTCGAAGAAGGGCGTGAGGATCTCGTTGACCTTTAGCCCGAGCTGCTCGCAGAACTCGAGGTCCTCGTCGGAGACGCCGAGCTCTCTGAAGTGGTACCAGTTGAACATGGGGTCCCCGAGCTCGTCGTCCTTGTAGCAGAGCTCGACGATCGGGGCCTTCAGCCTTCTCCCTTCCTCGTAACCGAGGCGTTTGGCGAGCGAGCCGGCGGCTATGTTGCGCACGATGACCTCGATGGGGAGCATCTCGAGCTTACGGGTCTTTATGGCAGCCTCGTCGACTTGTTCGACGAAGTGGGTCGGGACGCCGTGGGCTTCTAGGTAGGCGAAGATGGTCGCGCTCATGGTCGCGTTGGTGCGTCCCTTGTCCTTCCACGAGCCGCGCTTCTGGGCGTTGAAAGCCGTCGCTTCGTCCTTGTAGCGGTGGACGAGCACGCCCTCCTCATCCGTAGCGAAAACCTTCTTGGCCTTGCCCTCGTACAGCAGTTTCTCAGCCACCTTGTATCCTCCCTTTCAGTTCCTCAACCCTCTCGAAGATCGACCCGACGTTGCGCAGGGCGTACGCCGGGTCGAAGAGGTCCCCGAGATCTGTCCCGAGCCCCTCGCGCACCTCTTCTTTCTCCTCGAGCAGCTCCCGGAAGCCGCCCTCCCCCTCCCAGGCCTGCATCGCCGCGCCCTGGACTATCGCGTAGGCGTCGTCGCGGCTCATGCCCGCCTCGACGAGGGCGAGCAGGACGCGTCCGGAGTACACCACGCCGCCTCCAAGGTTGAGGTTCTCGAGCATCCGGTCCTTGTAGACCTGGAGCCCGCGCAGGATGCGCTCCGTAGAGCGGAGCATATACAGGGCCACGATCGTGGCGTCCGGCAGCACAACGCGCTCCGCCGAGGAGTGGGAGATGTCCCTCTCCTGCCACAGGGCATTGTTCTCGAAGCCCACGCCCGCGTAGCCGCGCAGTAGACGGGCCATCCCGCAGAGGCGCTCGGAGAGGATCGGGTTGCGCTTGTGGGGCATGGCCGAGGAGCCCTTCTGGCCGCGCCTGAAAGGCTCTGCCAATTCTCGGATCTCTGTGCGCTGGGCGCCCCGGATCTCCAACGCTATCTTTTCGATCGTAGAACCGAGGATGGCGAGCGTCGCGAGGACCTCGGCGTGGCGGTCGCGCTGCACGATCTGGGTGGATGCGGGGGCCGACTTTATGCCGAGTTCCTCGCAGGTAAGCGCCTCGACCTTAGGGTCCACGTTGGCGTAGATGCCGACGGCGCCAGAGATCTTGCCGATGGCGGCGACCTCCCTCGCGTGCGCCAGCCTGTCGAGGTTGCGCTCCATCTCGAAGGCCCACACCGCGAGCTTGTGCCCGAACACGGTAGGCTCGGCGTGTACCCCGTGGGTCCGCCCCACCATGACGGTTCGTCGGTGTTCGAGCGCCATCTCGCAGAGTAGGATGGCGAGCTCTCTGCCTTCCCTGTGTATCAGATTGAGGGCTTTGCTCAGCTGCAAGGCGCCGGCGGTGTCGAGGACGTCGGAGGACGTCAGGCCGAAGTGGAAGTGGCGGGCAGCGGGGCTTTCCACCGTCTCCGCGACGGTCGAGACGAAGGCGATCACGTCGTGGTTCGTCTCGGCCTCTAGCTCGTGGATGCGCTCGACGGTGAAGTCCGCTTTCTCGGCGAGCTCCTCGACCTCTTCGGCGGGGATCTCGCCGAGCCTGGCGCGGGCGCGGCAGACGGCGAGCTCGACCTCGAGCCAGGTGCGGTACTTGGCCTCCTCAGTCCAGACCGCGCCAATCTCCGGCAGCGTGTAGCGTTCGATCACGTACCGCCCTTCAGCGTCTCAGCCAGTGCGGGATCACAGAGAGCGAGTATCTGAGCAGCCAGGACGGCGGCGTTGGCGGCCCCGTTGACAGCGACGGTAGCCACGGGGACGCCGGAGGGCATCTGGACGGTGGCGAGCAGTGCGTCGAAGCCGCCTAGAGTTCCGGCGGCGATGGGGATGCCGATGACCGGTAGGTTCGTTCTCGCGGCGACGGCACCGGCGAGGTGGGCTGCCATGCCTGCAGCGCAGATGAAAACTTTGACGCCGCGTTCGGGAGCGGAAGCGACGTAACCGGCGACGTCTTCGGGATTGCGATGGGCCGAGCGAACCTCAAGCTCGTAGTCTATTCCGAGGTCTTCGAGGCGCTTTGTGCACTTCTCTATGATCGGCAGGTCGGACTTGCTGCCGACGAGGATGCCTACGCTCGGGCTCAAAGGTCCTCCAGCTCTATGGCTTCTAGGGCTATGTCGGTGCGGTACTGCATGCCTTCAAAGTGGATCTGCTCGACGGCGGCGTAGGCGCGGGCGCGCGCCTCTATAACGGTCGGGCCGGTGCCGACGACGTTGAGGACCCGGCCCCCGTCAGTGTAGAACCTGCCGTCGCGCTCCTCGGTCCCGGCGTGGTAGATGTAGACGCCGGCGGGGATGTTCTCGAGGCCGGAGATCTCGTCCCCCGAGGAGGCGGACTCGGGGTAACCCTCAGAGGCGAGCACCACGCACACGGCCTTGTCGGCCGACCAGGTGACCTCGCGCCCGGCGAGGTCGCCAGCCTCCGAGGCCATCATCAACTCCAGGAGGTCCGTGCCCATGCGGGGCAGTATCACCTGCGTCTCGGGGTCCCCGAAGCGGCAGTTGAACTCCAGGGCCTTCGGCCCCTCGTCGGTGACCATCACCCCGGCGTAGAGGAGGCCGGAGTACGGGGCCCCGATCAGGGCGAGCTGGCTGATGGTCGGGCGGATAATCTCCTCGAGTATGGTCGCGTAGGTGGCAGGCTCCATCCACATGAGCGGGGAGTATGCCCCCATTCCCCCCGTGTTCGGCCCCTCGTCTCCGTCGTAGATGCGCTTGTAGTCTTGCGCGGGCAGGAAAGGAAGCATAACTTGCCCGTCGGTGATGACGAAGACCGAGGCCTCCCGCCCCTCCAGGTACTCCTCGATCACGATCCTCTCGCCCGCCGCCCCGAATTTTCCTCCGAAGGACGCCCGCACCGCTGCCTCGGCCTCCTCACGATTACGGGCTACCGTCACGCCCTTGCCCCCAGCGGCGCCGTCGGCCTTTACGACGACGGGGTAGTCGCCCACCCTGCGGAGGTAGGCGAGCGCGGCGCCCTCGCGGTCGAAGGCCTCGAAGCGGGCGGTGGGGACGCCGGCGTGTTTCATAAGCTCCTTCGCGAAGACCTTCGAGCCCTCTACGCGGGCGGCGGCGCGGGAGGGGCCAAAGACCTTCAGGTCCGCCTCCCAGAAGGCCTCGGCGATGCCGCCGATGAGGGGGTCCTCTGGACCGACGACGGTAAGGTCTATCTCGTTCGCTTTCGCGTAGTCGCGCAGGGAGATCAAATCGTCGGCGGGGATGTCCGCGACCTGCGCTAAGCGGGCTATGCCGGGGTTGCCGGGGGCGGCGTGCAGCTCGGGCTCCAGGGGGCTGGCCGCCAGGGTCTCGACCAGCGCGTGCTCGCGCCCGCCTCCCCCAACGACCATAACCTTCACGCCGCTAGGTCCCGATCCTCTCTATTATCGCCTGGTCGCGCTCCGGCCCGACGCTGATCATGCACAGGGGAGCCCCGACCTCGGCCTCCACGAACCCGACGAAGTCCTGCGCGGCCTCCGGAAGGTCCCCGCGCATCCTGCACCCGGTGACATCCACGCCCCAGCCGGGGAGCTCCTTGTAGACGGGCTGGGCGTGGTGGAGATCGGTCTGGCTCATGGGGAACTCCTCCACCCGCTCGCCCTCTATCTCGTAGCCGACGCAGATCTTTATCTCATCGACCGCCGAGAGCACGTCCAGGAGCGTTATGGCGAGGTACGTGACCCCGTTGAGGGCGGCGGAGTACTTAACGGCTACCAGATCCAGCCACCCGCACCTCCTCGGCCTGCCGGTCGTGCTCCCGTACTCGTTGCCCGCCCGCCGGATGATCTCGCCGGTCTCGTCCGGAAGCTCGGTCGGGAAGGGTCCGTCTCCCACCCTGGTCGTATACGCCTTGGTCACCCCGATAACCCGATCCACCGCCCTCGGCGGGATGCCGCTCCCCACCACAGCCCCGCCGACGGTCGGGTTCGAGGACGTAACGAACGGGTAGGTGCCGTGGTCGTTGTCCAAGAGCGTTGCCTGTGCCCCCTCCAGCAAGATCGACACTCCTGCCTCCAGGGCTTCGCGCAACAGCGCACCGGTGTCGGCCATCATGGGCTCGAGCAATTCCCTGAACGAGAGAAGGTGCTCCGCGAGCTCGTCCGCGTCGTAGGGCTCCTCGCCATAGACGTTCTCGAGGATGGCGTTCTTCTCGCGTAGGGCGGCCCTCAGCTTGGTGCGGAGGATGCCCTCGTCGAAGATGTCCTGTACCCTGATACCAGCGCGGGCGACCTTGTCCTCGTAGGTCGGGCCGATACCCCGGTTCGTCGTCCCGATCCTGGCATCCCCGAGTGCCTTCTCCCGGTGGGAGTCGAGCAAGATGTGGTAGGGCAGGATCAGGTGCGCCCTGCCGTCCACTTTGAGCCGGCCACGCACCTCGACACCGCGCTTCTCTAGGGAGGTAACCTCCTCGGCCAGCACCTGGGGGTCGACAACCACGCCGTTGCCGACGGTGCACACGACTCCCTCGCGCACGATGCCCGACGGTATCAGGTGCACGACGAACTCTTCCTCGCCGATCCGGATCGTGTGTCCCGCGTTGTTGCCACCGGAGTAGCGCGAGACGTACCTCACGTCCGATGCCAGCGCGTCGCACACGCGCCCCTTGCCCTCGTCCCCCCAGGCTAACCCGAGGACGACCGTGGCCGTCACTGCCTCACCTCCACAAGGATCGGAACGCTGGGGCCGGAGCGGTGATCCGCCAGGGGTGATAGGTAGGGTCGGGGAACGATGCCTTCCGTCCGCCGATCGAGGCCGCTGCTCTCTGCCACGCGTGCAGCGTAGCACATAGATTTAACGTTTTGAAATGCCCGCGCTTAACGCGCTTCGACTATGCTCTAAAGCCCTTTTTGAAGGTTCTACAGCGCCCGTCCGACGGGGACCTCGCCCTTGAGGGCGGCTTTGAACTGATCGGCCATCGCGAGCGACATGTCCGAGTAGTACTGCGAGACGGGGCGTGGCCGCGCGTTCTCGAGCGCCTCGCGGCCTAGCTTGGCCACGGGCAGGTTGTTCAGCACCTCCTCGTCCTCGTGGAGGCTCCTCAGGGTGGGCAGGCGCGCTCTCCAGCGCGAAGGTCCTCTGCTGCTCGGGGGCGGACGTGTACTCGATGAAGGTCCAGATCTGGTCGAGCTTGTCCTCCGCGGTCGCGTTGACCATGAAGTTCCAGCCGCCGAGGCCGGTGAAGCTCTGGTCCGCTTGGTCGGCGACCGGCAGCGACGCGATTGCCACCTGGTCCGGCTTCACCCGGGAGGTTTCCGGGTTGGAGAGCAGTCCGAAGACGAAGGGCCAGTTGCGCATGAACACCGAGTCGCCGTTGGTGAAGACCCCCTGCGACTCCTGCGTGGTGTAGTCCCCGGACGCCTCCGGGGCGATGCCGTCCACGATAATGCTCCGCCGCAACGTAAGCCCCTGCGCAGATTCAGGACTCTCTATGACGACCCTCCCGCCATCGAGGACGCTGCCCCCAGCGTTCCACACGTGCTCAAGGGCGTCGACCACCCCACCCTCGTCCTGGCTGCCCTGGAAGACATAGCCGAACCTGGTGCCCTGATCCTGCCGCACCTTCTCGGACATTTGCTTCATCTCGTCCCACGTCTTCGGTGGACCCGAGAACCCGCTCTTTTCGAGCAGGTCCTTGCGGAGGTAGAACATCCCGGCGTCGGTGAACCACGGGACGCCATAGACGTTGCCTTCATACTGCACGGACTCGAGTGGCCCGGCGAGGTAGCCCTGTTGCATGCCGCCGGTGAAGCGGTCCGAGAGGTCCAGGATCCAGCCGTTGGCAGCGAACTGTGCCGGCCAGACGACGTCGCCTGCTATTACGTCCACTTTCGACTGGCCCGACTGAAGTTCGGCCTGTATCTGCTCGAAGTAATCGACACTCGCAGCCGGCATCTCGCGCCAGGTGACCTGAATCTCGCCCCTGTGCCGCATGTTGAACCCGTCGATGAGCTTCTTCAAGCCCCCCGCTTGGTCGGGGATGAACGAGAGGGTGATGGTGTTGGCCGCGCTCCCCTCGTCGCCGCCACCGCAGCC
>Ga0126312_10001829_pt1 | contig 14052 bp, 10 predicted proteins | sample Plot104A_FD_92537 | JGI IMG/M metagenome (GOLD analysis project Ga0126312, IMG submission 92537) | Serpentine soil microbial communities from UC McLaughlin Reserve, CA, USA - Plot104A | ecosystem: Environmental > Terrestrial > Soil > Grasslands | place: USA: UC McLaughlin Reserve, Lake County...
CAGGGCCCGCTCGGCCTCGATGTAGTCGCGCTCCCGCACCGAGATGACCGCCGAGCGCACCACCCGTGCTATCTGCGGTATGAACACGACGCCGACGGCGAGCATCGCGTTGGGCAGGCTCGGTCCGAGGACGGAGACGATGACGATGGCGAGCAGGATGCTCGGGAAGGACAGAACCACGTCCATGAGCCGCATCAGCACCGAGTCCGGCCAGCGGCCGAAGTAGCCGGCCACGAGCCCGATGACCGTTCCCACGCCCGTCGCTAGTGCGACTGCGGCGAGCCCGGCCGTCAGCGAGACCCTGGCGCCGTAGATCACGCGCGAGAGGATATCCCGGCCGAGTTCGTCTTGCCCGAAGAGGTGCGCTCGACTAGGCGGCGCGAACTTGCCAGCGAGATCCTGCTGTAGCGGGTCGTAGGGGGCTATGAGGGGCGCGAAGATGGCCATCAGGATAAAGACGGTCATCAGGGCCGTCCCGAACATCGCCAGGCGGTTGGAGAAGAACGTCCGCAGGAAGTCCTGCCGGCGGCTGCGCGTCTCGACACCGGGAGCGACTACCGCGTCGTGCTGGATCTGTGCTTCGGCCATGTCTCAGTACCTTACCCGTGGGTCGAGCACAGCGTAGAGGATGTCCACGACGAGGTTGACCAGCACGAAGAGCAGCGCCCCGTAGAGAACCACGCCCTGGATCATGGCGTAGTCCCGGCGATTAATGGAGTCGTAGGCGATCTGGCCGACCCCCGGCCAGGAGAAGATGGTCTCGGTGACGATCGCCCCGCCCATGAGGAGACCTACCTGCAGCCCGATCACCGTCACCGTGGGGAGCAAGGCGTTCCTCAGGGCGTGCTTGGAAACCACCCGCCACGGGACTACCCCCTTGGCCCGAGCCGTGCGCACGTAGTCCTCCCCCATCACCTCGAGCATGCTGGAGCGCGTCATGCGCATGATCACTGCCATCGGGATCGTCCCCAGGGCCAGGGCAGGCATGATGAGGTGCTTGAGGCCGTCCCAGAACGCTGCGAAGTTGCCCGTGAGCAGCGAGTCCACCAGCACGAGCCCGGTAAAGGCTTGTATGGCGACACCGCTGCTCAACCGCCCAGGGAACGGCAAGAGCTGCAGCTTTACGCCGAAGATGACGATGAGGATCATAGCCAGCCAGAAGATCGGCATGCTGACCCCCGCGAGCGCGAGAACGGACGTGATCTTGTCGAGTACCGAGTACTGCTTGACCGCGGAGATCACCCCCACCGGCACCCCCACAAGGACCGCGACGAGCATGGCGAAGGCCGTGAGCTCCAGCGTGGCCGGGAACCTGGCCAACAACTCCGTGGTCACGGGCCGCCCCGTGGCTATCGAATTGCCGAGATCGCCGGTGATAGCGTCCCTCAGGAACAACCCGTACTGGACGAAGACGGGCTTGTCCAACCCCATGTGGGCTCGGAGCTGCTGCACGTTTTCCTGGGTGGCCTGTTGGCCCAGGATTATCTGCGCCGGGTCGCCGGGGATGGCCCGCACCATAAAGAACACGACGACGGACACCCCGAGCAACACCGGGATTATCTGCAGAAGCCTGCGCCCGGTATATTCGGCCAGAGCTCGTTCACCTCCTTAGGTCTCTCAGGGCTGCAGCCCGTCGGCGGTCAGGCGTTACGCCCCTCCTCCGCCCAGAGTAATGGTGTTGAACGGCTCTCCTCCGGTCGGGTTTGGCAGGTAGCCCTGCACTTCATCCTGCAAGCCTACCGGGGGCTTGGCGTAAGCGATGGGTACCCAGGGGGCGTCCCCCGCGACGATCTCCTGCAACCTCATGTAGATATCGCTGCGCTCGTCCTCGTCTGCGGTAGTCCGTCCCTGCTCGATGAGGTTGTCCACCTCCGGGTTCTTGTAGTAGGCGACGTTCAGCGCGTTTTCTGGCGTGGCGGTCGCGCTGGAGAGGAGCTGGCCGAGGAAGTTATCCGGATCACCGTTGTCTGCAGTCCAGCCGAGCAGGCACATGTCGTGCTCGCCGCGGCCAGTCTTTTGCAGGTACGTTTCCCACGCGTAAGTGACGAGCTTGGCGTTTACGCCGGCCTTCTTGAGGTCCTCCTGCATAGCCTGTGCCATGCTCTTGGCGTCCGGCATGTACGGACGCGGGACGGGCATATACCAGAGGGTGGTCTCCAGGTTCGCGGCGCCCGCCTCCTCGAGCATCTGCTTAGCCCCTTCGGGATCGTAAGGGTAACGCTCTATGCTCTCGTTGAAGAACGGTGCGGTTGGAGGTTGGTAGGTCGTAGCAACCTGCGCGGTATCTCCCAAGGCGAAATCCACGACCTTGGGCATGTCTATTGCCATGTTTATGGCCTGGCGCACCTTGGGATCGTTGAACGGCTCCTTCTGGGTGTTCATCGCCAGATACCCGATCGTGTTCGGCGGTCGGTAATCTACCTTGAGGCCTGCCTCCTTGACGGTGGCGACGTCGTCCGGAAGGAGACCGTCGGTCGCGGTGAGTTGGCCTCCGGTGAGGGCCGCCACCCGCGCGGTGTTGTCCGCATTGGGGCGAACGACGAGCTTGTCCACGTGAGGTCCGCCGCCGTACTGGGAGGCGGGGAGATCTTTGCCCCAGAAGTCGGGGTTCTTCTCCAGATTGACCTCGGTGCCACGTTTCCAGGAGACGAACTTGAACGGCCCGGTCCCCACCGGCTTCTGCCAGAAGCCCTCGACATCTTCCTTGATAGCCTTGGGGGAGGCCATGCTGAAACCGCTGATAGCGATGTTCTGCAGGAACGGGCCCCAGGGCTCCTTGAGGGTGAAGCGTACGGTGTAATCATCCACGGCCTCGATCGTCTCTATGACGGAGTCATCGTCGAAACCCCCGAAATAGCTCGAGTAGTATGCGAAGTTCGAGGTCCCGCTACCCCCGCCTTTGTGGTACGGGTTGTCGGTGAACCGCCACCGCTCGAAGTTGAAGATTACGGCGTCAGCGTTGAAGGGGGTGCCATCGTGAAACTTGACGCCCTTGCGCAGGTTGAAGGTGTAGGAGAGGCCGCCGTCCTCGGGCTCAGGTACCTCCGTGGCGAGGGCGGGGATTACGTCCGTGCTCTCGGGCGCGAACATCAGCAGGGGATTGAACATCTGGCGAACGACCTTGGAAGACTCGGAGTCCGTGACGTGGATAGGATCCAGCGCCACCGGCTCTGAACCCTGGCCCCAGGTGAAGACGTTGCCGCCCCCAGCGCCACCCTGACCGCCCTGGATCTCTCCGCCCCCACCGCACCCAGCCACGCCGAGCAACACCGCGCCACTAAGACCGGCACCGCTCAACTTGAGGAAGTCACGACGGCTAATCTGCATGCTTCTCCTTACCAAGGTATGCTCCCTTCTAACCCCTGTCGGATGAAATATCCGCGTTAGCGAGTACGGTAACATTTGCTCTGCCGCGCCGCTACCTAGAAGAGCGAGCCCCCCAGCTCCTCGCCGCGGCGCAGCCTGTTGGCCGCGTTGTGGGCCTGACGCGTGGGCTCCGGTAAACGATATTTCGTGCAGCAAGCAAGGACGAGCTCGACGGAGCTGTCCAGGTCGATCCCGTTCCCCGCGGAGACGTAGACCGGCGAGACCCTATCCCGCGTCCTGACGACCCTCCCCACGACCTCCCCGCGGTGCACCAGGTCCGCGGCGCTGCCCTTCTCCGGTCCCGGTTCCTCGAACTTGCCGACGAGCACGGTCTTGGCACACCCGACCGTGGGAACGTCTAGGAACAGTCCTATGTGCGACGCGAGCCCCATCCGGCGTGGGTGGGCGAGCCCCTGGGCATCCAGGATCACGACGTCCACCGCCGTCTCCACCTTCTCTAAAGCGCCGACGACCGACGGTATCTCCCGAAACGCCAAGAGGCCCGGCACGTACGGAAACTCGAGCGCCGCCTCGAACCCCCGTACCTCCACGACCGAGAGCCCAGGGAAGTCCAGCACGACGACCGTGGCGAAGGCCCGGTCCCCCACGGTCGAGACGTCGGCTCCGGCTACGTAGCGCACGCCACCGAGATCCAGCGGCGGCCCCGCCACAACCCGGGGCGCGAGCTCCCCCTGCAACTGCCGCGCCTCCACGGGCGACAAGTCAAACCCGTGAAGCTTCTCGACCTTCATGATCGTCGACGATTATTGCAGAAGCCGGAGGAAAGGATCAGGCCTCTCACAGGCCTCTCAGAAAAGCGTCCCCGAAAAAGACCAGCCCGACCGATGGAATCTGGAGGGGGGAATGGTCCCATCGGCCGGGGCTCGGTTTAATCTGAATACTACAGTTGGCCTGTTACGGTAGGTTTACCGCGGCGTTACAGTTTCGTTACGTATGGGAAACACTTTGGTTACAAAACGCCGTTTTCTTGCCCGATCTCGTGTCCGGGCACGCACGAACCTTGAAGCTGAAGCTCCAGGTTACGGTAAGCACCCCGGCCTCCTACCGTCAAGCCACCGTGACGCCGACGGTGTGGTAACCGCTGGCGCCCGAAGGGTGCGGCGGGGCTTGCTTCGCGGTCTGGGTCTCGCCTTCGCCGTCGGTGGCGCGCACCTGGAGGGTGTACTGGCCGGGATTGGCGTCCCAGTCGTAGACCCACTGCCGCCAGGTATCCAGGGCGAGTTGTTTCGCAAGGCGGGTCTCGTTCCAAGTCGCGCCACCGTCGGTTGAGACCTCGACGCGCTCGATCCCGCGGTGGGGCGCCCAAGCGATACCGCCGATCGGGGTCTTGCCGGCGGAGATCTGGGCGCCGTCTTGCACGGTGTCGATGCGGGATTGGGTCTTTACGGGGCCCTCCTTCGACCAAGTGCGCTGGATCCAGTAGGCGTCGAAATTCCAGTTGGTGAGCTCTATCTCGCTAAGCCACTTGGTCGCCGAGATGTAACCGTAGAGGCCGGGCACCACGAGGCGCACGGGGTAGCCGTGCTTGAGCGGGAGCTCGCTGCCGTTCAGTCCGAAGGCGACCAGCGCCTCGCGGCCGTCCAGCGCGATGTCCGTTCTGAAGCCCGCGGTGAAGCCGTCCACGCTGCGCCCCACGAGCTGCTGGGAGGCGCGCGTGATCTTGTCGCGGCTCACCCCCGCCTCGGCGAGCACCTCGGAGAGCAGAACCCCGCTCCAGCGCCCGTTCGAGACAAGCCCGCCACCGACGGGGTTAGAGACGCACGAGAGCGTGATGTCCGACTCGCGGGTGGACATGCCGAGAAGGTCCTTGTAGGAGAACTCTACCGGGTTGTCTACGGCGCCCTTGACCGAGAGCTTCCAGGTGTTCACGTCTATCCGGGGCGATACGAGGGCCGTATCTATGAGGTAGAAGCTGCTGGCCGGCGTGATGAGGTCCGGTATCCCTGGCACGTCTATGGACGCGTCCTCGGGCGGCGGCGGGAGAGTCTCATGCTTGGCGACTTTCTGTGCACCACCCTCCTTTCCGCCTTCACTGCTGCCTCCTCCACCCTGCGCGGGCTTGGCGGCGGGCGACTCCGGGAGGTTCAGCGGCTTGGGCTCGGAGGACGCCTGGGCGCCCCGACCGGCAAGAACTCGTCCGACGCCCAGCGCCGCAAGGCCCGCGACCACCGCGCCGCCGCCGAGCAGCAGGAAGCCCCCGCGCCCGACCGCCGTGCCGCCGGACGAGTATGCCCCCCTGGACCTCACAACCGGAGACGACGGGTCGTCCGGCGATCCAGCCGGCGGCGCGGTCTCCGAAACAGCCGGTTTCCCCGACCGGAGGCCGGAGACACGCAGCAGGGTCTCGGTGAGGATGGCGCCGAGGGCCAGGGCCCCCACGACGGTGACGATGGTCGGGACGGGGGCGGCGAACGGCTGGGCGAGCGAGGCGGCGACGCCTATCGCCGCCAGAACGCCCACGCCGATCAGGGCGAGGACCGGGCGGCGAACGGCGAGGATCGCCAGGGCCGCCGAGAAGGCCAGCGCGCCGATCACGGTGCACGTGATCAGGAACGGGATGTCCGCCTGGCCCAGGATCTCGATACCCCTCGTCACCAGCTCGCCCGGGGTGAACTCTATGATCCCCTGGACGAGCGCCACGAACACCGACGGAACCGAAGAATAGAGGCCATGGACCAGCTCTGCGACGCCAAACGCAACCACGGCCCCGACGATCCCTGCGATCCCTGCCCTTGTCTTACCACTCACTATCTCTCTCTCCCGCGTGTCGCTAGGCCGTAAACCCATCAGCTCGTCGCCTCGGCGCCGGCCATGTCTGTCTTATCCTTACATAGGTTTTACGATCCTGAGCAAGCCATCGGATCATCCGCCGGAGTAGGGTGCCTTGACACGCCCGCTCTTTAGGGCTAAAAACCCCTTGTACAAAGGCGAAGACGGGAACGAGTACGGTCGCGCAGTCCCGCCAGAGCGAGCCGGGGGCGGTGTGAAGCCCGGCGCGGGACGCGACCCGAAGATCCTCCCCGAGCCGCCGACCGAAAGCGAAGGGCGAACGGTAGCTGGCCCAGGCGTTAGTAGGATCGGCCGGGTACGCCCGTTACAGCGCAAGGGTGTCTCATGGCACCCGCGAAGAGGTCCGAGGCCGTGAGGCCTTTGGCAAGCGGGGTGGTACCGCGAGGGTCTTTCGTTCAGGCCCCCGTCCCTGCGGTGGAGCGTTGTGCTCCGCCCGCTGGGGGCGGGGGCTTTTTGGGTCGAGAGGTGAGATATGGCGTTCGAAAAGGTGAGTCCGCAGGTGGACTTTCCCGAGCTGGAGAGGGAGGTCCTGAATCTCTGGGAGAAGACCGAGGCCTTCGAGAAGTCTGTCGAGAGGCGGCCCAAAGAGAGGCCGTTCGTCTTCTACGAGGGTCCGCCGACGGCCAACGGCAGGCCTGGCTTCCACCACGCCCTCGCGAGGGCTTTCAAGGACCTGATCCCGCGCTACAAGACCATGCAGGGCTACCGGGTCGAGCGCAAGGGCGGCTGGGACACCCACGGCCTTCCCGTCGAGCTCCAGGTCGAGAAGGAGCTCGGCCTCTCCGGCAAGGACGACATCGAGCGCTACGGCGTCGAGGAGTTCAACCGCCTCTGCCGCGAATCCGTCTTCCGCTACGTCGAGGACTGGCGCGCCATGAGCGAGCGCCTCGGCTTCTGGATCGACATGAACAACCCGTACCGCACCCTCGACAACGAGTACATCGAGAGCGTCTGGTGGGCCCTCAAAGACCTCTACGACAGAGGCCTCCTCTACGAAGGCTACAAGGTCAGCGCCCACTGCCCGCGCGACCAGACCTCCCTCTCGGCCGCTGAGGTGGCCCTAGGCTACCAGCAGTACCCCGACCCCGTGATCGACCCGAGCGTCTACGTGCGGCTGCCGCTAGCTTCGCCAGACGAGGAGAGTGCGAGCCTCCTGGTCTGGACCACGACGCCCTGGACCCTCGTCTCCAACGCCGCCGTCGCCGCCCACCCCGACGTAGAGTACGCGACCGCCGAGGTGAGCGGCGAGAGGGTGATCCTGGCCCGCGACCTGCTCGACCGCGTGCTGGGCGAGGGCACCTACGAGGTCCTCGAGACGCGCAAGGGCTCGGAGCTTGAGGGGCTCAAATACGGGCGCCCGTTCGACTACGTGCCCGTGGAGGGGGCGGAGGATCATGAGAACCTCTGGACGGTTGTGCTCGGGGATCACGTCACCACGACCGAGGGCACCGGCCTCGTGCACACCGCCCCGGCCTACGGCGAGGAGGATGCCCGCCTCGGGCGGCGCTACAGCCTGCCCACGATCCACCCGGTAAAGCCCGACGGGAGGTTCGACCAGCGGGTGGGGCCGTTGGCAGGTCTTTTCGTCAAGGACGCGGACGCCGGGCTCGTAGAGGAGCTGGGGGAGAAAGGGTTGCTCTTCAGGGCCGAGGAGTACGAGCACTCCTACCCACACTGCTGGAGGTGTGGTACGCCGCTCCTGTACTACGCCAAGAGGGCGTGGTACGCCAGGACCACCGCCGTGCTCGACGAGCTTCTCTCGGAGAACGAGAAGATCAACTGGGTCCCCGAGCACGTGAAGTGGGGCCGTTTCGGGGACTGGCTCAGGAACAACATAGACTGGGCTTTGAGCCGCGAGCGCTACTGGGGGACACCGCTCCCGATCTGGCGCACCGAGGCTGGCGACGTCGTCGTGGTGAGCAGCGCCGAAGAGCTCAGAGAATTGGCGATGGACCCCGTGCCCGAAGACCTGCACCGCCCCTACATAGATGGCGTGCGCATCAGGCACCCCGAGACCGGCGAGGAAGCGCATCGGGTTCCGGAGGTGCTCGATGTCTGGTTCGACTCGGGGAGCATGCCTTTCGCCCAGTGGGCGTACCCGCGCACGGAAGGCAGCGAAGAGCGCTTCGAGCGGCAGTTCCCGGCGGATTACATCTGCGAGGCCGTCGACCAGACGCGCGGCTGGTTCTACTCGCTGCACGCCGTCTCGACGATGCTCTTCGGCAGGTCCTCGTTCAAGACGTGCTTGGTCCTGGGCCACATCCTGGACGCCGAGGGCAAAAAGATGAGCAAGTCCCTAGGCAACGTCATTGATCCCTGGGACCTCTTTGAGAAGCAGGGTGCGGACGCCCTCAGGTGGGCGCTCTACACCGCAACGAGCCCCGGCAACACCCGCCGCTTCTCCGAGGATCAGGTAGACGAGGCCGTCCGCAAGTATCTCCTCACCCTCTGGAACACCTACTCGTTCTTCGTCACCTATGCTCGCATAGACGGCTTCGACCCGGAGAGGGACTTCGTGCCCCACGAGGACAGGAGCCTGATGGACCGCTGGGCCTTGAGCGAGCTGCAGCTCACAATACAGACGGTCACCGAGAGGCTCGACGCCTACGATGTAACGGCGGCGGGCAGGGCCGTCGGGGACTTCGTGGACGAGCTCTCGAACTGGTACGTCAGGCGCAGCCGGCGCCGCTTCTGGAAGGGCGAGGACGACCTGGACAAGAAGGCCGCCCACTCCACCCTCTACGAGTGCCTGGTGGCCGTCGCCAAGCTCACCGCCCCCTTCACCCCCTTCGTCGCCGAAGTTCTCTACCAGAACCTCGTCGTCAACGCGGAGGGCGAGACCCCCGAGAGCGTGCACCTAGCCGACTGGCCCGAAGTCCGGGAGGAGCTTATCGACCGGGATCTCTCGATGCGGATGGGGGACGCGAGGCGCATCGTGGGCCTCGGCCGCGCGGCCCGCAACGCCGCCGCCATAAAGAACCGTCAGCCCCTGCGGGAGGCCCTAATCGCGCCGGCTACCGAGGATGCGGGCTTCCGGGCGGGTGTCGAGAGCCTCGAGGACGATGTCCTCGACGAACTCAACGTCAAGGAGTTGCGCTTCGGCGCGGCGGAGGACGTGGTCGCCTACGACCTCAAGCCGAACCTCGCCATCGTCGGGCCGAAGTACGGCAGGCTCGTGCCCGGCATAAGGGAGGCTCTGGCGCAGGCGCCGCCGGAGGTCGGCGCGAGGGCAGCGGCCGGGGAGTCCGTGGCGGTGACCCTGGAGGGGGAGGAGATCTCGCTCTTCCCCGAGGAGCTGCTCGTGGAGCCGAAAGAGAGAGAGGGCTACGCCCTGGCGCGCGAGGGTGACCTCTCCGTGGCCCTGCGCACGGAGCTGGATGCGGAGCTCCTCGACGAGGGGCTCGTGCGAGAGCTGGTCCACAAGGTGCAGAACCTCAGGCGTGAGAAGGGTCTGGAGATAGAAGAGGGCATCCGGGTGGGCCTTTCGGGTAGCCCTCGCGTCTCCGGCCTGCTGGGCGGGCGCTGGGGTGGCTACTTCAGGAGCGAGGTGCTGGCGCGCGAGCTCGACCTGGACGTCGGCGTCCCGGACGGCGAGAGCGTGAGCGTCGACGGCGAGGCGCTCAAGGTCAGCATAGAGCCGCTCGGCTGATGCCGGGTAGAAGCCCGGCGAAGTTGGGTATGATGTACAAACCCGAAGAATAGAGGGCGACCCAAACGACAGGAGGTTTGCGGTGTTTGGCAGAAAGAGTCGAGCGGAGAGGATGAAAGAGCAGGCCGGGTCCACGCCGTTCGTCCCGATGGCGGCGCTGGCGACGGCCTACGCCGGGGCGAAGCCGGTGATCGAGCGTCTGCTCTACGACGACGATCTCAGGGACAACATCCGTGTCTTTATCGAGTCGGCCCGGAAGATAGCCGACGAGCTCTCGGACGAGGAGCCGTCCGAGATAGTCACCAGGCTCTGGGACGACGATAAGCTTCGCAAGCACGTCGAGGCGGCGGCGGAAGCCGCCCAGGCGGGGAGCAAGCGGGTGCGCGGGCAGAGGGTTCGCAGCGGCGGCAGAGGCCGCCGGCTACTGCTCCTGATGATCTTGGCCGCCGTGGGCTTTCTCTTTCTCAACCCGAGAACCGGACCGCAGGCCCGCCAGTTCGCCAAGGAGACCTACGGCAGCCTGACCTCCGGCGAGTAGGCGGACCGGACCTGCGGCGCGCAGAAGGGTGCCCACGGGGGCCTCAGGAGGCTCCGCCGGAGCGTTTGAAGGCCGGGTACCGGAGCGCGACCTCCCGGTCGAAGACGCGTCGTCCCTCGATCCCGTCAGCAGACACGAACGAGGCCCTGAGGGCGGCGAGACCCGCCTCGACTTCCCCCCTCGCCCGCTCGGCGCGGTTGCGGGCGCTCTCGCTCGGCGTCCCTGCCCTCTCCAGCCGCTCGACCTTGTCCCTCAGGCGCTCCGCCCGCTCGAAGAGCGTGGCGTGGACGGCGGCGTACTCCCGGATAACCGAGGCCGCCCGCGAGCGCAGCGCGGGATCGTCCGGCGCTCCGGCGCCCTCCCCGCGGCGCCGCAGGCGCCCGAAGAGTCTGTGCAGGACGCGCTTCAGGGCCCCCGGGAAGGAGCGCAGCGTAAGGTGCGCGAAAGACGGTAAACTTTCCTCGTTCATGGCACACATGATAAACCGTCGCGCGCTTCTCGTATTGATCCTGTTCTCCGCCTTCCTCGGGGGATGCTCTGGCGTCCTCGGGGAGGACCCCCGCGAGCGGGCCAACGAGGCCATCGCCGACGCCAACGAGTCGATAGCCGAGCACAACAGGCTCTTCGAGCAGGCCCGCAACACCTACGCGGACGTCAAGGAACAGATAGAAGCTGGGGAAGACCCCTCGGGAGAGCGGGACCGCATCACCGAGGCCAAGAACACCCTCGAGAAGGCGCGCGGCAACCTCGACGACGCTAGGGAGTCGCTTGGGGCTGTGCAAGACCTGGACGTGGACCGGGGCATAAAGCGCTACGCGGGCCTTCTCACGGAGGCGATGGACGCCCAGCTCGCCGCCGAGGCCAAGGAGATAGAGTTCTATGATCTTCTGGAAGAGGACCCCGCCCTCGATAACAACCGGGAGCGGGCCCTCGACCTCCTCTCGGAGATCGGGGCCGGCTACGAGAAGGCCGAGAGGGCCTACGGGGAGGCCCAGGACCTCGCCGACTCCAACCCGAACGTTATCGAGGCGGCCCCCGAAGGGGGCGGGAACGCCGACGACGGCTAAATCAGCCGGTCAGCGCGCCGCCTTGAGAAGGCGGCTCGTCAGCTTCTCAGCAAGCGGTAGGAAGCTGATAAGCTGAAAAATGCTGGCCACCTGAAATGCTAAGCGGGCTGGCAGGAGGGGCAGGAGTACGTACCCCGGCCGGCTACGCGCCACTTCAGTATCTCCGCGCCGCACCTGGGACACGGCTCGCCCGCGCGGGTGAAGACACGCAGCTGGTGCTGGTACTTGCCGCTCTCACCGAAGGCGTCGTGGTAGGAGTCGAAGGTCGTCCCCCGCAGCTCGATCGCCCGCCCCAGGATGGCGCGTGTCGCGGTGTGGATCGCGCGTATCTCCTCCGGGCCGAGGGTATCGGCCTTACGCGCGGGGTGAACGCCGGCGGCGAAGAGCACCTCGTCCACGTAGATGTTGCCGAGGCCGGCGACCACAGACTGGTCAAGTAGGAGCCCCTTGACCGAGGCCTTTCTGCTCAAGGCCTTCGCGAGGTACTCGGGGGTGAAGTCATCCGAGAACGGGTCGGGGCCGAGGCGTGAGATCATGGGGTGCTCGCCCACCTTCTCCGGCTCGTAGAGGTGGAAGTAGCCGAGCCAGAGCCGGGTAAAGGCCAAGACGAAGCCGCCCTCGAACTCCAGGACGGCGGTGTTGATCTTGTCCGGCTCCGTCCACGCGGGCAGGCGCAGCACCCGCCCAGAGATGACGAGGTGGACAACCCCCACCACGTCCCCGAAGTCCAGAAGCGTGATCTTCCCGCGCCTCCCCGTCCCCCGCAGCGTCCTCCCCGCCAGCCTGCTCGGGAACTCCTCCGCCTCCACGTTGGTCACGTCCGGCCTGAAGACCCCGGCCCGCAAGACCTTGCGTCCGCCGGCTAGAGACCTTATGTCCTCTGAGATGACCGTTACCTCCGGTAGCTCCGGCACTTAAAGACCTCCCAAGTACTTCTCCAGGTACAGGGCGACCCCGTCCTCGTACACGGGCGGCGCCACGGCGTCTGCGGCCTCGCGCACCTCGGCCGTCATCCCTCCCACCGCGACGCCGTGCCCGACGAAGCGGAGCATATCCACGTCGTTGTCCGCATCGCCGAAGGCGATGGTGCGGGCGGGGTCTATCCCCCAGTGCTCGCAGAGGAATCGTAGGGCCTTCGACTTCGTGCCCTCGAGGCCCCCGACCTCGACGTAGTGCGGCAAGCTGCGGGTGACGAAGAGCCAACCGCGGAACGCGTCCTGCGCCTCCCTGAGCCAGCCCTCCACGTCGTCGGGGTGGTCCACGAGCACGAGCTTGGTCGGCTCCTCCCCGTCGCTCCGGAGCCAGTCGGCCGGGTCCTCCACTACGGAGAGCCCCGGCTCCTCGTAGGTGCGTAGGTGCTTGAGGGCGGCCGGGGTATCCGGGGAGGTGATGACGCGCCCGTCCACGAAGACGCGGGCGTGCAGGTCCCTCTCCGCCGCCCACTCCAGAACCTCGATGCCAAGGTCTTTGGGCAGCGTGCGGTGCAGGAGCGTCTCGCCGTTCATCCGCCGGACCATCGAGCCGCCGTAGCAGATAACGGGATCTTCGCCGGCGAAGCCGAGTCTCCCCGCGTGCTCGCACGCCCCCTCGAAGCGCCGACCCGTCGCCACGACGAGGCGCAATCCTCTGTCTCGGAGTCCGTCGAGGGCGGCCATGGTCCGGCCCGTAATCTTCAGGTCCCGCCGCAAAACGGTACCGTCCAGATCGAATGCGCCCAGCTCGAAGGGCAGACCGTCGTTTTCGCCGTCGTTCGTCACCATCGAAGATCCTACCTTAGACGGGTTGGGGCTTCCGAACGCCCGGTTTTCGAGCCGGAAACACGGAGATGGTATCGCAACCACCGAGATACACCTATGACCGTGAGGCGCATACGGAGGTAGGTCACACAAACTGACTCATCAGGCCCCGATGAACCACGAACTGCCCGTAGGTCTGGTCTTCCGGAGCTCGCCAAGAAGCTGTATCCTCTCGCAGGACATCGAGAGCGTTACCATGTGCTCGGATCAGCCGGGCGCCAGCCCGCCGGCGCTCGCGGCGGATCGGCGCCCGAGCTCCTTGCGGACGGTGTGGGCGACTTCGTTTCCGAAGAGCTCGATCGCCCGCATGACCTTGGCGTGTGGCATCGTGCCGACGCTGATCTGCGCCATAAAGCGCTCGTGGCCGAAGAGCTCGTGCTCGAAGAGGATCTTCTCCACGACCTCCTCCGGGCTGCCGACGACGAGCGCGCCGCGCGGCGATCGTCCCGCCTCGAACTGCCCGCGGCTCATCGGTGCCCAGCCGCGCTCACGGCCGATCCGGTTCATCATAGCGGCGTAGGTGGGGAAGTACTCGTCGCTCGCCTGCCGGGAGGTCTCGGCCACGTAGGTGTGCGAGTTGATGCTGATTGGCAGCCGCCCCGGGTCGTGTCCGACCCCTCTCGCGGCCTCGCGGTAGAGCCGGGCGAGCGGCGCGAAGCGCTCGGGCTGGCCGCCGATGATCGCGATCGCCAGCGGCAGGCCGAGCAGCGCGGCGCGGACGACCGACTGCGGCGTCCCGCCGACAGCTATCCAGATCGGCAGCGGGTCCTGGAGTGGGCGCGGGTAGACGCCGGCATGCTCGAGCGGCGCGCGGTGCTTGCCAGA
>Ga0126312_10001830_pt1 | contig 14052 bp, 11 predicted proteins | sample Plot104A_FD_92537 | JGI IMG/M metagenome (GOLD analysis project Ga0126312, IMG submission 92537) | Serpentine soil microbial communities from UC McLaughlin Reserve, CA, USA - Plot104A | ecosystem: Environmental > Terrestrial > Soil > Grasslands | place: USA: UC McLaughlin Reserve, Lake County...
CGACGGCTCGCCGCCCTGGGCACCGTGTTGCTTTTGGGGTGCGGAATGCTGCTGGCGGGTCCGGGCCCGGCGCCCTTCCTGGCGCTGGCCGGCCCCGGGGCGGCCGCCTGGGCCGTGACCCATCGCCGCGCCCGCTACAGGCGCACCGTCGAGCGGAGCCTGCCACAGATCGCCACGGCCGTTGCCGACGCGCTGGCGGGGGGCCACTCGGTCCGAGCCGCGCTCGCTTCAGCGGCCGGATCGGTGGACGGACCGCCGGCGGCTGAGCTGGCGCGGCTGCGCGTGGACATGGAGCTTGGCGGTTCGACGGGCGACGCGCTCAGGGCGCTTCAGGCACGGCTTCGCTCGCCGAGGGTCGACGCGTTCGCCGCCGCGCTGCTTTCACAGCAGCTCGGCGGCGGCGACCTCGCGGGGCTTCTGCGTCGCTTCGCCGGCTCCGCGGCGGAGCGGGATCGAGTCGCGGCCGAGGCCCGTTCGGCCACTGCTCAAGCTCGCTTCACCGGGCTGCTCGTGGTCGCGATGCCGACCGGGGCGGCCCTGTTCGCGGAGGTTGTGGAGCCGGGCTTCGTGGGGAGCCTGATCGCGAACGGAGCGGCGGCGGCCCTGCTTGCCATCGCGGGCGTCCTCCAGGCGGCAGGCTTCGCCGCGATCCGGCGGCTGGGCCGGATCGAAGAGTGATCGAGACGAGCGTGGGCACAAGGCCGCGACGGAACCGACGGCGATGAGCGCCTCGGCGCTCGTTGCGGTCTCCGTCCTGCTCGGCGCCGCGGCGCTGTGGGAGATCGCTGGGACAAGGGGGGAGGAACTCGGTCGCCCGGTACGGGCGCTCGCCGGCGCGATGAGCGGCGGCCGGATGCGCACCCTGGCGGGGGCGGCCCTGTGGCTGCGGATACCGCAGCGCCTGCAAGACGCCGGGCTGAAGGAGCGCGTTCCGGTCTCCGCTGTGCTGGGCGGCAAGGTGGCCGGCGCGCTGGTCGGGGCGATCTGCGCCGCCCTGGCGGCGCCGGTGGTTGGCGGCCGGCTGGCCATCGTCGTCGCGCTCGGGCTTCCGATCGCCGGCTTCCTGGCCCCCGAGGCGCTCCTGGAGCGAGCGGCGCGCCAGCGCCGCGCCCAGATCGGTGCCGCCCTGCCCGACGCCTTGGACCTCCTCGCCGTGGGCACCGCGGCGGGAGGCAACCCCGCGACCGTGCTCGGCGAGATCTCGCGCGGCACCGCGGGACCGCTGGCGATGGAGCTCGCGGCCGTCGTGGCGGAGATCGAATGCGGAAGGCCCCAGCGCGAGGCGATCGCCGAGCTCGGAGAGCGGCTGCCCGGAACCGGGGCGGGGGCGCTCGCCGCCGCGCTCGAGCGCTCGCGGCGCTACGGCTCACCCCTGGCGGATCAGCTCGGCGAGCAGGCCTCGTCCCTGCGGCGCGACGCCCGCCGCCGAACCGAGGAGCGCGCCGCCCGGGCGGCCCCGAAGATCCAGCTCGTCGTCGCGCTGGTCCTGGTGCCCTCCGTGCTCTTGATGATCCTCGCTGCGCTCGTGGCCCACGCGGATGCCCTGCTGGGCGCGGTCTAGGCCCTAGGAAGCTGCAACCGGGATTGCACCTCGAGGTCCGCGCGGCACGGCTCCGTGGGCCGTCATGAGGCGGAAACGGCTTCGCGAAGCGGTTTTCGGTCCTGGTGCGCACCAATAGCAATTCCGTCCGACGGATCGTGTCCCATATCGCGCCAGATCTGTGTTGCAAAGTGGGGGCCTGTGGGGTAGTGTGGCAACCCGACCTGATCCAGGGACCGGGGTGGTGAGGCTCCTCCCACCTCGCCACCTCGGTCCAGACCTTTCGAGGATCCTCAAGGGTGGCGTTTCGCGGGCATTACGAGCACAGCCTGGACTCCAAGGACCGGCTCACGATTCCGGCTCGGTTTCGCGCGGCGCTGGCGGACGGCGTCGTCCTCTCGGCGGGCCTGGATCCCTGCGTCGAGGTCTACCCGACAGCGGCGTACGCCCGCTTCGAGCAGCAGGTGCTGGCCGAGCTCAACCCCCTCAGCCGCCACGGCCGGATGATGCGGCGGCGCTTTCACGGCCGCTCGCATGACGAGACACTGGACTCGGCCGGACGCGTCCGGATCCCGAAGCACCTCATCGAGCACGCGGGCCTCGCGGAGGGGCCGTGCGTCGTGATCGGCGTCGCCGATCACCTCGAGATCTGGAGCTTCGGGGCCTGGGCTGACCACGACGCGGAGATCGACGCCACAGCGGCGGAGATCGCCGAGGAGCTGGCCGGCGGCGCGCAGCGAGGCGGCTGACGGGAGGCCGATGCGCGGATGGCCACACTGACGTACATGCCCAAGGCGCACGTCCCGGTTCTGGCCGCCGAGCTGATCGAGGTCCTCGACCCTCACCCCGGGGAGACTGCGATCGACTGCACGTTCGGTGCCGGCGGTCACGCGCGAGCTATTGCGGAGCGGCTCGGACCCATGGGGACCCTGATCGCGATCGACCGCGATCCGGCGGCGCAGGGGCGCTTCGAGGAGCTCGCCCCGGAGCTCGACTGCCGGACGCGCTTCATCCGGGCGGACTTCGCGGACGCGCTGGAGGCGCTCAGGGTGCAGGCGGTCCTCGCGGATCTCGTGTACATGGACCTGGGCATCTCCTCGCTTCAGCTCGATGCCGCAGAGCGGGGCTTCTCGTATTCCTATGACGCTCCGCTCGACATGCGCATGGACCCGGAGCAGCCCCTGTCGGCCAGCGAGGTCGTGAACGAATGGCCCGAGGAGCGCCTCGCCGCGATCATCCGCGAGTTCGGGGAGGAGCGCCACGCGCGCCCGATCGCGCGCGAGATCTCGCGTCGGCGGCCGCTCGCGACCACCGCCCAGCTCGTCGAGGCGATTCGCGCCGGGGTTCCGCCCGCCTACCGCTTCGGGCGCGGTCACCCAGCGAAGCGCACATTCCAGGCGGTCCGGATCGCGGTCAACGACGAGCTTCCGTCGCTCGACCGCGCGCTCCCGGCGGCCTGGGAGCTTCTTCGCGAGCGCGGCCGGCTGGCCGCGATCTCCTTCCACTCCCTCGAGGACCGCCGCGTGAAGCGGTTCATCGCCGACCGCGCTCGAGGCTGCGTCTGCCCGCCGGAGCTCCCGGTCTGCCTGTGCGGAGGGGAGCCGGAGGCGGAGCCCTTGACGCGGCGGGCACTCGCCCCCACCCCCGAGGAGGTCGAGCAGAATCCGCGGTCGCACTCGGCGCGTCTGCGAGCAGCCCGCAAGCTCCGGGGGCGCGAGTGATGCCGCGGATTCTCGCCCGTTCGCACTCGACGCGGCTGCGCACGGCGCGGAAGCTCGCCAGGGGTGCGGCCCGGGGCGCCGAAGGGACGAAGAGCTGATGGCCGCTGCCGCCACAGCTGCCCGGCGTGCCTCCGACGCGAAGCCGGCTCGTGGTTCGCGACCCCAAAGCGATGGGGCGCGGCCCCGCCCGGCCACCCCCCCGAGGAGCACCCCGGCCCGCCTCATGCCGCTGGCGGTCGGGCGCACCGCCGGGGCGGTGTCCGGGCTCGCCGAGTCCGGCCTCGTCCATCGCCTCACTCGGGGGCGGCTGTGGATCGGAGCGCTGACGACGCTGCTGGTCGGGATCGTGGCGATGAACGTGCTCGCATTGAGCTTCAACGCTACGGCGAGCAAGTCGGGCAGACAGGCCGACGCCCTGAAGCGGGAGATCTCGACCCTCCGCGCGACGATCGCCGCCGCCGGCGTGTCGAACGAGCGGGTCCAGGCACTGGCGGCGACGCTTGGCCTGATCGTGCCCGAGCCCGGATCGATCAGCTACCTCAGCTCGAGCCCTAAAGACGCGGCGGCTGCGGCGCACCGCCTCGCGTCCGGTGAGCTCAGCGCCGGCTCGCTCGCGAGCCCCCCGTCCACCGAGACCGCGGCCCCGGCGCCCGCGGCACCAGTGCTCGCCGCGCCTCCGGCCCCGCCGGCCACTGAAACCTCCCCTCCGGCGCCGCCTCCGCCAGTCGCCACCGGCGAACCGGCGGCGACCGCCGAACCGCCCGCCACAAGCCCACCGAGCCCCGCTGCCAGCGCGAGCACCGGGGCCGGCGGGATCTCGCCGCGATAGGCCGATGATGATCGATCGGCGCATCGGCTTGCTCTTCGCGAGCTTCCTGGTCCTGCTTGCCGTCGCGATAGCTCGCACCGTGTGGGTGCAGGGGGTCGAGGCCGGGAGCCTGCGGGCAGACGCCCGAAGCCAGCACAGCGAGACGGTGCCGATCGCCGGCCAGCGGGGTCGGATTCTCGATCGCAAGGGGCGGGAGCTCGCGGTCTCCGAGGACGCCGCGGACGTGATCGCCACTCCCTATCAGGTCAACGATCCCACCGAGACCGCGCGCCGCCTCGCGCCGCTCCTCAACGTCCCCGAGAGGCAGATCCTGCAGGCGCTCGCCGACCGCTCCTCAGGATTCGCCTACCTGGCGCGGCAGGTGGACCTGCCGACTGCAGCGCGCATTCGGAAGCTCGGCATCGACGGGATCTCCACCGTGGCTTCGAGCCGCCGGATCTACCCCGAGGGCAAGCTCGCCGCCCAGGTGATCGGCACGGTCGGCATAGACAACCAGGGCCTCACGGGACTCGAGGCCGCCGACGACGACCTGCTCGCCGGAGCCAACGGCGAGCGCACGGTGGTGCTCGACGGGCTCGGGCAGGAGATCGAGCGCGACACGGTGACCAGCGCCGAGCAGGGGGCGAACCTTCGCCTGACGATCGACGCGAGCATCCAGGGGCGCACCGAGGAGATCCTCGCGGACATCGCGCGGACCTATCGGCCGAAGCGAGCCACCGCGATAGTGATGAACCCCCAGAACTCGCAGATCCTGGCGATGGCCGATTGGCCCACCCTCGATCCCAGCGATCCCGCCGGAGCTGACCCCGAGGAGCTCCAGGACATGGCCACCGGCTTCACGTACGAGCCGGGATCGACGTTCAAGGCCTTCACGGTCGCGGGCGCGCTCCAGGACGGCCTGGTGACCCCAGAGACAGCCTTTTACCTGCCGACCGAGCTCCAAGTGGCCGATCGGACGATCTCCGACGCCGAGGCGCGCGGCCCGGTGAGCCTCACGGTTGCCCAGATCCTCGCCGAATCATCGAACGTCGGCGCGGTGAAGATCGGGCTCAAGCTGGGCGCCGATCGCTTCTACGACTGGGTGAGGGGCTTCGGATTCGGAGAGCCGACGGGCATCCAGTTCCCGGGCGAGGAGCGGGGGATCGTGCCCACGCCGTCAGACTTCTCGGGCTCGAGCATGGGCAACATGCCGATCGGCCAGGGCCTCTCGGTGACGCCGATCCAGATGGCCGCCGCCTATTCGGCGATCGCCAACGGGGGAATCCTTCGCCCGCCCCAGCTAGTTCTGGCCCACGCGGGCGAGCCGGTCACCGAGCCGCCCGGTCGCCGGGTGATCAGCGCGCACACAGCGGCGCAGCTCGAGCGAATGCTGGAGGGAGTCCTGGCCCCGGGCGGCACCGCCTCGGAGGTCAGCGTGCCCGGGTACACGCTCGCCGGCAAAACCGGCACGGCTCAGGTCGCCGTCGACGGCGGCTACTCGGATACCCGATTCGTCGGCTCCTTCGTGGGCTTCGCTCCGGCCGAGGACCCGCAGCTTCTCGCGGCGGTCGTCGTCGACGAGCCTTCACGGGGGAGCTACTACGGCGGCACCGTCGCGGCGCCGGCGTTCGGCGAGATCGCCAAGTTCGCGCTGCCCTACCTCAAGATCGAGCCGGATCAGCGTCCATAGAATCGCCGCGATGAAGCTCAGAGAGCTGCTCGCGGGCCTCGACTTCGCCGAGATAGCCGGCGATCGAGCGGTCGAGGTCACTGGCCTGGCCTATGACAGCCGGTGGGTGGAGCGGGGCACGCTCTTCTTCTGCGTGCGCGGCGGCCGCTCGGATGGCCACGACTTCGCCCAGGGTGCGGTGGAGCGAGGAGCAGGCGCGCTCGTCGTGGAGCGACACTTGGACCTGGACGTGCCACAGGTCCGCGTGCCGGACGCCCGTGCCGCCATGCCACCGATCGCGGTGCGTTTCTTCGGAGACCCGACGGCGCGGCTCCGCGTGGCCGGGGTCACGGGCACCAACGGCAAGACCACCACCGCGTTCCTGATCCGCCACGTGCTCGAGTCGCAGGGGATCCGCACCGGGCTCCTCGGCACCGTGAAGCGCGTGGTCGGCGGAGTCGACGAGGAGGTGGAGCGCACGACCCCCGAGGCGATCGACCTCCAGCGGACGTGTCGGCGCATGCTCGATGCCGGAGATGCGGCCTGCGCGATGGAGGTCTCCTCGCACGCCCTCGCGCTCAAGCGAACAGAGGGCGCGCGCTTCGCCGTAGCCGTGTTCACGAACCTGAGCCAGGATCACCTCGACTTCCACCGCGGGATGGACGATTACTTCTCCGCGAAGCGCCTACTGTTCACCTCCGGGCAGGCCGCCCGCGCGCTGGTCAACTTGGATGACCGCTACGGTGCCCGGCTTGCGGCCGCCATCGACTGCCTTACCTTCTCGCCGAGCGGCGCCGAGGCGGCGGACTTCCGGGCCCTCGACGTGACGTTCGACATCACGGGCTCGCGTTTTCTGTGCCGGGCGCCCGATGCGGAGACCGAGGTGCGGATGCCGCTCCCCGGCCACTTCAACGTGGAGAATGCGCTCGCCGCGCTCGGCGCCTGCTACGTGCTCGGTGTGCCAACGGAGGTTGGGGGCGCCGCCCTGCCAGATGCCGATCGCATCCCCGGCCGCTTCGAGCCCATCGAGGAGGGGCAACCGTTCGCCGTGCTCGTGGACTACGCGCATACGCCGGACTCGCTGGAGAACCTGCTGCAAGCGGCCCGGCGGTTGACCGAGGGCCGCCTGATCACGGTCTTCGGTTGCGGCGGCGACCGGGATCGTGAGAAGCGTCCGCTCATGGGGCGGATCGCGGAGCGGCTCTCGGACCTCTGCGTGGTCACCTCCGACAATCCCCGCTCCGAGGATCCAGGCGCGATCATCGCCCAGATCCTCGGGGGGGTCTCGCGGCCGGATCAAGTCGAGGTGCAGCCAGACCGCCGCGCGGCGATCGCCCTGGCCCTCAGCGCGGCGCAACGAGGAGACACGGTCGTGATCGCCGGCAAGGGACACGAGCAGGGCCAGGAGCTCGAGCGAGGGCAGAAGATCCCCTTCGACGACCGACAGGTGGCACGGGACGAGTTGGCTCGGGTGGCGAGCGCGCGGCTCACGCCGGGAGCTTGATGCCGACGGAGCGCGAATCCCGATGATCCCGTGATCGAGCTCTCGCCCGACCGGATCGCGAGGGGTGCCGGCGCTGAGATCGTGGCGAGCGGCGAGGGCGGGCGGCCGGAGCGTGCGGTCGTCGACTCCCGCGAGGTGAGGCCCGGGGACCTCTTCTTCGGCCTGCGCGGGGAGCGCGTCGACGGCGGCGCCTTCGCCGCCGCCGCGCTGGACGCCGGCGCCTGGGGGGTGGTTGTCGCCGCCGACCGCGCCCGCTCTCTCACGCGCGCGACCGGCGGCGGGGAGCAGGGCTGGGTGATGGCGGCTACGGATCCGCTGCGGGCGCTGCAAGGCCTTGCGCGCGCGTGGCGGGAGCAGCTCGGCTGCCCCGTCGTGGGCATCACCGGGTCGGTCGGCAAGACGTCCGTGAAGGACATCTGCCGCGTGATCCTGCCCATGCGGGTCCACTCGAGTCGGGAGAACTTCAACACCGAGGTCGGGCTGCCCCTGGCCATGCTGGAGGCCCCTCCCGAGACGGAGGCGATGGTCCTGGAGATGGCGATGCGCGGCCGGGGCCAGATCGCGGAGCTCTCCCGGATCGCGGGGCCGGACGTGGCGGCGATCACCAATATCGGTCCGGTGCACATCGAGCTGCTGGGCACCCTCGACGCGATCGCCGAGGCGAAGGCCGAGATCCTCAGCGGGCTCCGCGGGCGCGGTCGCGTCGTGGTCCCGGTGGACGAGGAGGCACTCGAGCCGCATCTCCACGAACGACTGGTCACGATCACGTTCGGGGCGGGCGGCGATGTCCACGCCCGGGAGTGGAGCGGTGACGGCCGCTCGATGCGGGCCACCGTGGAAACCCCCCACGGGTCAGCGCGCTTCGAGTTTCCGTTCGGCGAGGCCCACAACCTCACCAACGCCCTGGCGGCGATCGGGATCGGGATCGCGCTCGAGGCTCCCGTCGATGAGATGGCGGGGCGAGCGCCGGGGATAACCTTCTCGCGCCTGCGCGGCGAGTTGCTCGAGCTGGCCGGTGGAATCGTCGTCGTGAACGACTGCTACAACGCGAACCCCATCTCGATGCGAGCCGCGCTCGACCACCTGGCCTCGCTTCCCGCCGCGGGTCGCCATCTCGCCGTCCTCGGCGAGATGAAGGAGCTCGGACCCGAGGCTCCCGCGTACCACCGTGAGGTGGGCGCCCACGCGCGCCAGGTCGGCGTCGAGCGCATCGTCGGCGTCGGCGAGCTCGCTCGCGAGTACGCGCCCCAGGCCTGGGTGCCGGACGCGGAGGCGGCCGTGCCGAGCGTCGAGGCGATGCTCCAGCCTGGCGACGCCCTGCTCGTCAAGGGCTCGCGCGCGGTGGGCCTAGAGCTCCTGACCGACGAGCTCTTCGCCCGCCTCAAGCCCCCGGACCGATGAGCTTCCCGCTGGCCCTGGTCGCATCGGCCGTCGATCGCGGCGAGATCCTGATCGCCGGCATGGCCGCGATGCTGATCACGATCTTCCTGGGCCCCAAGTTCATCGAGCTCCTGCGAGAGAGGGAGTTCGGCCAGCAGATCCGCGAGGAGGGTCCGGAGGAGCACCTGACGAAGGCCGGCACCCCGACGATGGGCGGCCTGATCGTGTTCGTGGCCATCGCCGTTCCCTACCTGGTGCTCTCGCCGCGCGACACCCAGAGCCTTGCGGTCTTCGGGGTTGCGCTCGGCGCCGCCGCCCTCGGCTTCGCGGACGACTACATAAAGGTCACGAAGCGGCGCTCGCTGGGCCTCGCGGCGCGCTGGAAGCTCCTCGCCCAGATTGCCCTCGCGGTGGCGCTGTGGTGGGTGGCGAGCGACCAGGTGGGGCTCGATCCTCGCCTGCAGGTCCGAATCTTCGATGCCGAGATCTACATCGGACCGATGCTGTATGTGCTGTTGGTCTTTCTGGTGATCGCGGGCGCCTCGAACGCGGTGAACCTCACGGACGGGCTCGATGGGCTGGCGGCGGGTTCGTGCGCAATCGTCCTGCTCGCCTATACGGCGATCACGATCACGAGCGGGCAGGAGGGGCTGGCGCTCCTCTCCGCGTGCCTGGTCGGCGCCTCGGTCGGCTTCCTGTGGTTCAACTCGTTCCCGGCGGCGATCTTCATGGGCGACACCGGGTCGCTCGGGCTCGGGGCGGCGATCGGGGCCCTGGCCGTGATGACTCAGACGGAGATGCTCCTGGTCGTCCTCGGGGGCATCTTCGTGATCGAGGCGCTCTCGGTCGCGCTTCAGGTCCTGACCTTCAAGCTGTTCCGGCGCCGCGTTCTGCTGATGGCGCCGGTGCACCACCACTTCGAGATGATGGCCTGGTCGGAGACGAAGATCATGCTGCGGTTCTGGATTGTCGCCGCCGTTTGCGCCGGGATCGGCTACACGCTGTACCAGAACTCGATCGGCTGAGGGCTGCAGGCGAAACTACAGGCGTGAGCGCCCCTCCAGCGAAGCCGCGGCCACCGGTTCCGCAGGGTCCCTATCTGGTCGTCGGCTTGGCCCGATCCGGGCAGGCCGCAGCAAGGCTGCTCGCGCGTCGCGGCGAGCAGGTGATCGGCTGCGACTTGGCGTCGCCTGAAGGCGCGGGAGGGCTTGCCGGGGCGGGCGTCGAAGTTCATCTGGGTACGGATGGAGTCCACCTGGCAGAACAAGCCCGCTGCCTCGTCAAGAGCCCCGGCGTGCCCGGCGCGGCGCCGGCCGTGGCGGCGGCGAAGGAGCGGGGGACGCCGGTCCTCGGGGAGCTGGAGCTCGCCTGGCGGCTCCTCAGCAACCGGTTCGTCGCGGTGACGGGCACGAACGGGAAGACCACGGTCACTGAGCTTCTGGGCCACGTCTGGCGCACAGCGGGGGAACTCGTGGCCGTGGCGGGCAACGTCGGCACCCCCGTGGCGTCGGTCGTCGGCGAGGCAGCGCCGGATGCGACGATCGCCTGCGAGTGCTCGAGCTTCCAGCTCGAGGACGCCCAGGCGTTCGCGCCCGAGTGCGCGGTGCTGCTCAACGTCACACCCGACCACCTGGACCGCCACCTCGAGTTCGACGACTACCTGCGGGCCAAGCTGCGGGTCTTCGCCAACCAGGGAAACGACGACGTCGCCGTGTACAACCGCGCGGAGCCGGCCTTGCGAGGAGTGGAGCTGGGCGGGTCTGGGCGCCGGGTCGCCTACTGCCGGGGACCGGACCCGGAGTGCGAGGTGTCGCTGAGCGGCGAAGGGACGATCTTTGCCGCCGGCGAGCCCCTGCTCCGCCAGGGCGATCTCTCCTTGCTTGGCGACCACAACGCGGACAACGCCATGGCCGCCGCCGCGGCGGCGCTCGCGATGGGCATCGAGCGCGACGCGGTGCGCGAGGCGTTGCGCACGTTCGCGGGCGTCCCCCATCGGCTCGAGCGGATCGCGGAGCGGAACGGCGTCGTCTTCGTCAACGACTCCAAGGCGACGAATGTGGCGGCAGCCGCGGCCGCGGTGCGCTCGTTCTCCCGAGGGGTGCGGGTGATCCTTGGCGGCTCCTTGAAGGGCGCCGGCTTCACGGCGCTCGCGGGCCCGGTGGCCGAGCGCTGCGCCGCCTGCTACCTGATCGGGGAGGCGGCCGCGCGCCTCGAGCGAGACCTCGGCGCGGCTCGCGAGGCCGGGGTGGAGCTGCGGCGCTGTGATGGGCTCGCCGACGCTGTGCGCTCGGCCGCATCCGAGGCGCGTCCCGGCGACGTCGTCCTGCTCGCTCCCGCCTGCGCGAGCTTCGATGCCTACCGGGACTTCGAGGAGCGAGGCGAGCACTTCCGCATGCTCGTCGAGGAGCTGGACGCATGACGGCGATCTCGCTGGCGAGGATCGGGCCGAGGACCCGCAGGCGAGCCGGCGAGCTGCCGATCGAATACAACCTGCTGCTCACGGCGACCCTCTGCCTGCTCGCGTTCGGCGCCGTGATGGTCTTCAGCGCCAGCTCGACGGCCGCGCTGCTGGGAGAGAGCGGCGACAGCGCCTACTACCTCAAGCGCACATTGCTAGTCGCCGCCGCCGGGATCGTCGTCATGCGGCTTTTGTCGCTCCGGGGAGCGCGCCTGGTGCGACCGCTGACGCCGCTCCTCGTCGCGGGCTCCTTCGTGCTGCTCATCGCGGTCATGTTGCCCGGCGTCGGAGCTGCCGCGAACGGCGCCCAGCGCTGGATCGTCGTCGGCCCGCTCCAGGTACAGCCCTCCGAGCTCGCGAAGCTGGCGCTCGTCGTCTACGGGGCACAGCTCCTCGCTGGCAGGCCGCGGACGGTGAAGACGATCCGCACGACTGTTCCCCACCTCGCCGTGGTGGGCCTCGGCTGCCTGCTGATGGTGGCCGAGCCCGACCTCGGCACCGCGATCGTCGTTTGCCTCGCCACCGCCGCCCTCCTGCTCTGTGCCGGGATGAAGCTCCGCCACCTGCTGCTGCTCGCCGCGGCGCTCGGCGCGGTGCTGCTCTGCGCGATCGTCGTGGAGCCGTACCGGATGCAACGCCTGACCGGTTTCCTTGACCCGAGCGGCGATCCGGATGGCGTCGGCTTCCAGGCGATTCAGGCGAAGATCGCGCTCGGTTCCGGGGGGATCTTCGGCGTCGGCCTCGGACAGAGCCTCCAGAAGGCGTTCTACCTTCCAGAGGCCCACACGGACATGATCGCGGCCGTGATCGGAGAGGAGCTCGGGCTGATCGGGATCTCCGTGCTCTTGGGTCTGTACGGCCTCTTCGGCTACGCCGGGCTTCGCACCGCGCAGCGAGCGCGCGACCGCTACGGCAAGCTTCTCGCGGCGGGGCTCACCTCGCTGGTTCTGATCCAGGCGATCGTCAACCTGTTCGCGGTACTCGGGCTGGCGCCGCTGACCGGGGTGCCGCTGCCGTTCGTCTCCTACGGCAACTCGAGCCTCATGGTCATGCTGACGGCCACGGGCCTGATCCTGAACGTGGCCAGACGTGGCTATGCGGTGGCCCCCGGTCGGCGCGACTCGGGCGCTGCGAGACTCCAGGTCGTCGACGGCGGTCGAGCCGTTCGAGGTGACGCCGGCAAGACGGCCGCAAGAGGAAGGAGCGTTTCCGGACGTGCCAAGAGTCGTCATCGCCGCGGGGGGAACAGCCGGGCACGTCGTGCCGGCGCTGGCCGTCGCCGACGCGCTTCGGGCTGACGGGGCGGAGGTCTCGTTCCTGGGGACCCGGGACCACCTGGAGGCGGAGCTTGTCCCCGCGGCGGGATACCAGATCGATTTCCTGCGCGTGCGCGGCCTGGAGCGGAGCGCCCTGCTCAAGGCCGGTGCGGCCGCCTTGCTCGCCGCCGCGGCGGTGCCCGCCGCACGGCGAGCGCTGCGCCACAGTCGCGCCGAGGTGGTGATGGGCGGAGGGGGATACGTGGCCGGCCCGGCCGGCGTGGCGGCGCTGTCGCTCCGGGTCCCGCTCGTCCTCACCGAGGCCGATCGACACCTGGGGCTCGCTAACCGACTGCTCGCGTCGCGAGCCCGCCGGGTCTGCCTCGCGTTCCCGATCCCGGGTCGCGAGGGAGGTCAGTACATGGTCACGGGGCGTCCAATCCCGGCCGCCATCCTCACTGCCGATCGCGACGCGGCGCGGCGTCGGTTCGGCATCGCCCTGGACGATCGCTGCCTGCTCGTCTTCGGCGGTAGCCAGGGCGCCCGCTCGCTCAACCTCCGTTCGCTGGAGACCTTTCTCGGCGACGGCCCAGCCGCGCGGGATCGCGATTACCACGTGCTCCAGATCACGGGGCACCGCGACTACGCGCTCGCTCGCGAGCGAGTCCGTCCCGCCGAGCCAGCTCAGCGCTACACGCTGCTCGAGTACGAGCCGAGCCTCGCTGACCCGCTCGCCGCGTGCGACCTGGTGCTGGCCCGCGCGGGGGGCTCGGTGTTCGAGCTCGCGGCGGCGGGCAGGCCGGCGATCCTGGTCCCGTACCCCTATGCGACCGCGCGCCACCAGCACGCCAACGCGGCGTGGATGGCGGGCGCCGGCGCGGCGGTTGTGCTCGAGGAGTCCGAGCTCGAGCCCGCGAGGCTCGCCGTCACCGTTGCGGAGCTCTTGGGGGACCCGGAGCGCTTGGAGCGAATGTCGAGGGCGTCCCGCGCCCTGGCGAGGCCGGACGCCGCGAAGACGATCGCGCAGGAGGTCCTTGCGGCCGGGGGATCTCCATGATCGTTCCTTGTTCCTTGTTCCTTGTGGTTCGGGGAACGAGTAACTAGTAACAAGGAACCAGGGATGACCGCTTGGAATCAGCGCAATCTCCACTTCATCGCGATCGGCGGGGCTGGGATGAGCGGGCTGGCGCTCGTCTGCCACCGGCTCGGCGGCCGGGTGACGGGCAGTGATCGCGCCGAGAGCTCCTACCTCGACCGCCTCCGAGCCGCGGGACTGGAGCCTCGCCTAGGCCACGATGCCGACGCCGTTCCCGCTGACGCCGAGGTCGTGGTCTCCACGGCTGTTCGGGAGGGCAACCCGGAGCTCGTCCGCGCCCGCGAGCGAGGCCAGACGGTGATTCACCGCGGAGAGCTGCTCGCGGAGCTCTGTGAGACGAAGCGCCTGATCGCGGTCGGCGGCACCCACGGGAAGACCACCACAGCGGGCATGCTCGCGCACGTCTTGCGCGAGCTCGGCGCCGATCCGACCTTCTTCCTGGGCGGCGAGCTTCCGGATGCGGGCGAGGGCGGCGACGCCGCGAACGCCCGGTGGGGGGAGGGCGCGTGGGCGGTCGCGGAGGCGGACGAGTCGGACGCCAGCTTCCTTCTACTCCGGCCCGAGGTCGCCGTCGTTACCAACGTGGAGCTCGACCACCACTCGCGCTGGTCCTCGCGAGC
>Ga0126312_10001832_pt1 | contig 14042 bp, 18 predicted proteins | sample Plot104A_FD_92537 | JGI IMG/M metagenome (GOLD analysis project Ga0126312, IMG submission 92537) | Serpentine soil microbial communities from UC McLaughlin Reserve, CA, USA - Plot104A | ecosystem: Environmental > Terrestrial > Soil > Grasslands | place: USA: UC McLaughlin Reserve, Lake County...
CAGTAGGCGACGCTGGCGCCCCCGAGCGGGTCGACGCCGAGCCGGATCCCGGCGCGCCGGATCGCCTCGAGGTCGATCACCGCCTCGAGCTCGTCCACGTACGCGGACACGTAGTCGCGCCCGGTCACGGCGGCGTCGTCGAACGGCACGCGCGGCACATCGCCGAGCCCCCGCTCGAGCAGCCGGTTGGCCTCGCGCTCGATCCAGCCGGTCACGTCGGTGTCGGCCGGCCCGCCGTGCGGCGGGTTGTACTTGAAGCCGCCGTCGCCGGGCGGGTTGTGCGACGGCGTGACGACGATTCCGTCTGCCGCCGGCGGGCGCGCGCGGCTGCCGCCGCGGTTGTGCGTGAGGATCGCGTGCGAGATCGCCGGGGTCGGCGTGAAGCCGCCGCCGGCGTCGACGACGACCTCGACGCCGTGGCCGGCGAGCACCTCGACGATCGTGCGGAACGCGGGCTCGGACAGCGCGTGCGTGTCGCGGCCGAGGTAGAGCGGCCCGCTCGTCCCCTGCTCGCCGCGGTAGCGGCAGACGGCGGCGCTGATCGCGACGACGTGCGCCTCCGTGAAGCTGCCGTCGAGCGACGTGCCGCGGTGCCCCGAGGTGCCGAACGCGACGGGCTCGGACGGCTCGTGCTCGTAGTACGCGGCGAGCAGTCGCTCGAGGTCGACGAGGTCGCCGGGCTCCGGCAGCTGTCCGGCACGCGGGTCCACGGCGCGAACAGTACCTTTCGCGCGTGCGGACGGACCGCCTGGCAGTCGTCGCCGGCGAGGCGCTGATCGACCTCGTGCCGGCGCCCAGGGACACGCTTGCCGCCCATCCCGGCGGCGGCCCGTTCAACACTGCGCGCACGCTCGGCCGGCTCGACCGCCCGGTCGCCTACCTGGGCCGGATCTCGACCGACCGCTTCGGCGCGCGCATGGCCGAGCTGCTCGCCGCCGACGGCGTGCGCGACGACGCCGTCGTGCGCACCGACGACCCGACCACGCTCGCGCTCGCCGAGGTCGACGCGACCGGCGCGGCGACGTACCGCTTCTACGAGCGCGGCACGTCGGCGCCGGGGCTGACCGAGGCGGACGCCCTCGCCGCGCTCCAGCCCGCGGACTACCTGCACGTCGGCACGCTCGGGCTGGTGCTGGAGCCGATGGCCGCCGCGCTCGAGGCGCTCGCGACGCGGCTCGCCGGCGACGCGCTCGTGATGGTCGACCCGAACTGCCGGCCGGCGCTCGGCGCCGGCGGGTACCGCGAGCGGCTGCAGCGCGTGCTCGCGCTCGCCGACGTCGTCAAGGTCTCCGACGACGACCTCGCGTTCCTCGCTCCCGGCGTGCCGGCGCTCGAAGCCGCCCGCGCGCTGCTCGACCGCGGCCCGTCCGTCGTCCTGCTCACGCGCGGGAGCGGGGGCGCCGTCGCGATCGCGGCCGGCCAGGAGGACTCCGTCCCGGTGCCGCCCGTCGAGGTCGTCGACACGATCGGCGCCGGCGACGCGTTCTCTGGCGGCTGGCTCGCGCACTGGTCCGAGCACGGCCTCGGCCGCGCCGACCTCGCGCGCCCCGAAGCCGTGCTCGCCGCCACCCGCTTCGCCTGCCTGGTCGCCGCGCTCACGTGCGCGCGCGCAGGCGCGTCGCCGCCGCGGCGGGCCGAGCTGGGGCAGCCGGCGTAGCGCGGTTTATACCCCGGTAGCATGGCGCGCCATGGGGATGGCGCGCGCGGAACGCGAGGAGCAGACGCTCGAGGCCGCGCGCCATCTGTTCGCCGAGCGCGGCTTCGCGGCCGTCACGATGGACGAGATCGCGGCCGAGGTCGGCGTCACCAAGCCGCTGCTCTACACGTACTTCGGCAACAAGGAGGGGCTCTACCTCGCCTGCATGCAGCCGGCCGAGGAGGCGCTCGTCGACACGGTCGCCGCCGCGGTCGAGGCGACCGAGACGCCCGCCGAGACGCTGCGCGCCGGCGTGCACGCGTTCTTCATCTTCGTCGACGCCGACCGCAACGCGTGGCGCATCCTGTTCGACGAGACGCTGCCCGCCGGCGCGGAGCCGGCGCGCCGCGCGGCCGAGCAGCGCGAGCGGCTGACGAACCTCGTCGCCACCGCGCAGCTCGAGCGGCTGCCGGAGGAGCGGCGTGAAGGGGCGCGCGTCGAGATCGAGGCGATCTCCGCGGCGATGCTCGGCGCGGCCGAGGCGCTCGCGCGCTGGTGGCTGCGCACCGAGGCGATGACCGCGGCGGAGGCGGCCGAGCTGCTCGTGCGGACGATCGAGCAGGGCCTGATGCCGCGGGCGTAGGGCGGTCAGCCGCACCCCCGGCAGGGCCAGTCCGACAGCCCCTTCGCGGGCTGTCCACGTGTTGCGGAGGGCTATTCGCTGCGACCTTTCCGGTGTCGCCTCCCTCCTCGACGATTGGATCGAAATGACCGAGATGCTGCGCCGCGTCCGTCGTGCCGTCACCTCCCTCGGCGCCGAGGACCGTCCCGAGTTCAAGCGCGTCGATGCTTCTCCCGCGCTCTACGACGACGGGTCCTGGCTGACGAAGCGCGACTAGCCGCCAAGCTCACTCGTCTCCGGCGCGGCCTCCACGAGGAGGTCGCGCCGGAGTCGTTTAACGCCCGCCCTTCCGTCACCATGGACGCGTGCCGCGCGTCGCGCCCTGGCTGCTGGCGTCGCTCGCCGTCGCCGGATGCGGCGGGTCGGTCGCCGAGCGATCCGAGCCGCCCGCGCGGATCGCTGCGACCGGCCGGGTCGTCACGGCCGAGGTCCGCTCCCCCGACGCGCGAACGCGGCTCCTGCGGGCATGGGGCCTGTGGCGCTGCCCGACGCACGGCCGCGTCGAGCTGCGCGTCAGCCCCGACGGGCTCGCCTCGCTGAGCGTCGGCGGCGCGCTGCTCGCGCAGGTCTACGGCGACCGAGCGCTGATCGACCGCGGCTGCGCATCGCAGCAGCCGGCGGAGCTGCCGCCGTTCCGCGCCCCGCGCGGCGTCACCGGTGAGAGCCACCTGAGCTGCAGCGTCCCACGGCACGTGCTCGTCGACCTCAGGCACGGCGACCTGACGGTGCGGGAGACCGGCGGCCGCTTCCTGCTCGGCGCCGCAGTGAACCCGGATCACCTCGTCCCGGCCGGCTACTGGCGCACCAGCTGCTCACTCGACCGGGCGTCTGGCTAGGGTTCCGCGCGTGAGCCTGTACGAGTGGCTGCTGTTCCTGCACGTGCTCGCGGCGTTCCTGCTGGTCGCCGGTCTCACGGCCTGCGGCGTGCTGGTGCTCGGCGGCGACGCCGCGCGGCGCGCGCTGTCCGCGCCGGCGCTCGCGCTGTGGAACGTCGGCGGTCTCGGCGTGCTCGCGCTCGGGATCTGGCTGGCGCTCGAGGTCGACTCGTACGAGCTCTGGGACGGCTGGATCATCGCGGCGATCGTGCTCTGGCTCGTCGCCTCCGGAGCCGGCGGCCAGCTCCAGCGCGCGATCCGCGAGGGCACGTTCGACCGCGCGGGAGTGCAGCTCGCGGTCATGTCGCTCGCGACCCTGGCCCTGCTGATCGACATGGTGTTCAAGCCGGGCGCGTGATGTTCGCGATCGTCCGGCCAGACGGATGGGACCTGCCGCTGCTCGTGCACGTGGCGGGCGCGATGCTGCTCGTCGGAGCGCTCGTCGTCGTCGTGGCGGTCACGGCGGCCGCGATGCGGCGCGGAGACGACGCCGCCGTGCTCACGCGGCTCGCGTTCCGCGGGCTGCTGATCGGCGTGCTGCCCGGCTACGTCGTGATGCGCGGCGGCGCGGAGTGGATCGCCTCCGAGGAGTCCGTCGGCGACCCGGCGTGGGTCGGCATCGGCTACTCGACCGCCGACGGCGGCCTGCTCCTGATCCTCGTCGCGACCGGGCTGGCCTGGCGCGCGTCCCGCCGCAGCGCCGGCGGCGCGGGCGGATCGGCCCGCGCCGTGATGGCGCTCTCGGCGCTGCTGATCGTCGCCTACGGGGTGGCGATCTGGGCGATGACGGCCAAGCCGTCCTGATCGCCGCCACCGCGGTTCTGATGCAGACTCATCGCTCGTGGGCCGGCTCCGGCATCCTCGGCGGTCGCGAGCACGGCTGCGGCTCCGCGGCCGGCGCGGGTGGCTGCTCGCGGGGCTGGCGGCCGGCGCGGTCGCGCTGCACAACTCGCTCGGCGTGCTGCTAGCGATCATGGCGCTGCTCGTGTTCCTCGACGCCGCGATCCCGGTGCCGGGGGAGCTGTGGTCGCTGGCCGACGAGCGCTTCGTGCGGCTGGTGCGGAAGCGCGCGGCGACCGACCGGCTCCGGCGCCTGCGCCGGCTGGGCCCGGAGCGGCTCGACGTGCTCGACGACCGCGCCGGCTGGGCCGCGACGGCGCCGCGGCGCGCGCTCGGCGTCGAGCCGATCGCGATCGACTCGATCACAGGGACGGTGGAGGATGCCAAGGCGGGCGCGTTCGACCGCCGCTTCCGGCCCGACTGGACGTGCTCCGGTCGCTGGCAACGGATGTGGGTCGCGCACGCCCACGGCGAGCCGTTGCCGCCGGTCTCCGCCTACCGCGTCGGCGAGCGCCACGTCCTGCGCGACGGGCACCATCGTGTCTCGGTCGCGCGCGACCACGGCTGGACCGCGATCGAGGCCGACGTCGTCGAGCTGGTCCGCTAACGCGCCGGCCGCAGCCCGCGGGCGCGGCCGACGACGCCGACCGTCCGGCGCCACGAAGCGCGCAGCGGGGCCGGGCGAGAACGGCTCGTCAGCGGCAGCACCGTGTAGTCGGGGTGGCGGACCCAGGTCGGCGTGTAGCGGATCCGCTCGACGCGCGCGCGGCGGCCCTGCACGCGCAGGTGCAGCACTGCGACGTAGCCGTCCTGCGACGCCGCCGGGCAGCAGGCGCTCGACTGGTTCGAGAGCAGGTTGCCCTCGCCGAACACGACCCAGTTGCCGCGCACGCGCCGGATCGGCTGCACGACGTGCGCGTGCTGGCCGACGATCGCCGTGATCGCGCGCCCGCCCAGCAGCCGGCGCGCGAGCCGCCGCTGCCGCGCGTCGGGCGCGTGGCGGTACTCCGTCCCCCAATGCAGGTTCACGAGCACGACGCGCGCGCCGGCGCGCCGCGCCCTGCGCGCTTCGCGCAGCACGTGGCCGGCGTGCGCCAGGTTGACCGACCAGCGATGCGGCGGCGGGATCCCGTTCGTCGTCGCGGTGTAGGCGAGGTACGCGACGCGCACGCCGTGCGCGCGCAGGATCAGCGGCCGCCGGCTCGCGCGCGGCGACGCGTACGAGCCGGCGTGCCGCACGCCCGCGCGGTCGAGCGCGCGCAGCGTGCTGACCACGCCGGCCTGGCCGGCGTCGACCGTGTGGTTGGAGGCGGTGCTGCACGCGTCCCAGCCGGTCGCCCGGATCGCGCGCGCGAGCTGCGGCGGCGAGCGGAAGCTCGGGTAGCCGGCGGGCGGACCCGGCACAAGCGGCGTCTCGACGTGGCAGATCGCCAGCGTGGCGCGCCGGATCAGCGGGCGCAGCTCGTGCAGCAGCGGCGCGAACGCGTAGCCGTCGCCGGCGGCGAGCGCGCGGGCGCGGGCGACGACCGGCAGGTGCGGCAGCAGGTCACCGCTGACGGCGACGGTGAACCGCACCGGCTGCTTGCGCGTCCGCGGGGCGGCGCTCCGCTCCATCGGCGTAGGCGTGGGCTCCGGCGCCGCGGAGCGCTCCGCCCGCGGACGACGCGGCTCGTCGTCGCACGCGGCGAGCAACAGGCCGGCGAGCACGCCGGCGACGACCGCGGGCAGCCGCGTCAGTCGAGCCCCTTCTCCCGCAGCTCGGCCAGGGCGGCGTCGGTCTTCTCCAGCCCGTCGAGTCCCATCCCGCGCAGGATCGCCTCGGTCTTCGAGAACTGGATCTGGTCGTACTGCACGACCTCCACGTTGTTGCCCCACGGGTCGACGAACCGCAGCCCGCGCGTCGGCACGATCTCGGCGCCGGCGTCCTCGAGCGCGCGCCGCACCGCCTCCTTGTCGTCGACCACGAGCCCGAAGTGCCGGTCGTCGTCGCGCGGCTGCGAGCGCGGCGCGCTCAACGCGAGGAACTGGTCGCCCATGTCGACGAACGCCATCGTCCGCCCCGCGCGGCCGCGCAGCTCGAACTCGAAGATCCGCCCGTACCACTCGAGCGCCGCGTCGACGTCGCCGACCTCCAGCGCCACGTGGTTGATGCCGACGAGCCGCGCCATGCGCGCAGGATGCCACTCGACGTTCGCGCCGTGTGCGGCGCCGGCTATATCGACTCCCGGCGTGGCGGCGGACGAACGCCGCGACCGTGGCCGCCGGCGGCGACCACGTGGTCCCCGTGCCGGCCAGCAGGTCCCAGCCGTGGCCGGCGGCGGCCGGCGGCACGAGCACGCGCTTGGTCGCCGATCGCACCCGCCTCGCCACCGTCCGCATGTCGGCCACGGGCGCCGCTGCCTGCGGCGGAACCAGCCCGGCGCGTACCAGGTCCAGGCGGCGATCAACGCGGTCCACAGCGACGCCGCAACCGCAGCGGAGACCGACTGGCGGCAGATCCTGCAGCTGTACGACCAGCTGCTGGCGCTGGCGCCCACGCCGGTCGCGGCGCTCAACCGCGCGGTCGCGGTCGAGAACAGCTTCGGCAGCGCACCACATGCCGCTTGAGCGCCGCGCGATACGCTCCCGCGTCGTGCGGCGGCGAACACTGATGGCGCGCTCCTGTGCGCACTGTCGGCGGCGCCGGCCGCGCAAGCCGCCTCACCGGTCGCTTGCAAGCGCGTCGTGAACCCGTATCCCGGTACCCGGTACGCCGGCGTCGACCTGCGGCGGATCCGCGCCGTCGGGTTGCCCTGCAGTGATGCCCGCCGGGTCGCACGACGCGCGCACCGCAAGGCGCTCGGGATCACGCCGCCCACAGACGGTATCCGCCACTTCGGATGGCACGGGTGGCACGTCACCGGCGACCTCCGTGGCTCGTCGGACCGCTACGTCGCGAAAAGCGGCGCGAAGCGGGTTCGCTGGCGCTTCTGACGCGTAACGCCTGGCGCCCGCCGGCGGCGCCGCGGGCTCTGCGCGCCGAGCGGCGCTAAGCCGCGACGCGTCCGGCGTCGGTGTGCGGGTCGGCAACCGGCCGTCCGGACTCGCGCAGGTGCGCGAGATGTTCAGCGAGCGCCTCGCCCATTCGCAATTCGGCCTCATCGCGCGTCCTGCCGAGCGCGAAGACACCCTCGACGTCAGGGCTGTGAGCGCCCCACCCGCCGTCGTCCGCCTGCTCGTAGATGACGAGGTATTGCTTCATCGCAAGTCCTTGAGGCCCGTCGCCCGGCGAATCGCGGCGAGCGTGCCGGGAGGACCGGGGTCCGCGAGATCGTCGCGGCGATCCGAGCCGCAAGGACGGCCGGGCGTCGCGACGGCGACGTTGTCGGGGCGTCCGCGGGGGCGTAGAGTCGCCTGCATGGCTCCGAGACGCCGCCGAGTACGCGCCGGATTCGTGCTGTTCGCGGTCCTGGCGATCCTCTCGCTGCTCGTGCTCGACGGTGCAGCGAGCGGGATGGCCGCGCTCGCGGCGATGCTCGTGTTCATTGCGGCCTGCATCAGCGCGCTCCGCGGCCAGGACGCCGCGACCTCTGCGCAGAGCGACCGCACCGGGCTCGCCGGCTGGATCGGCGGCTGGTTCTAGGCGCGGCGCGGGCGATGGAGCTGCGCGTCGCCCGGCTGTGCTCATCGTCGACGGCAACAACGTGATCGGCAGCAGGCCGGACGGCTGGTGGCGCGACCGCGCCGCGGCGACGCGCCGGCTCGTCGAGCAGCTCGGAGCGTTCGCGGCCGATCGCGACGAGGCGATCACCGTCGTCTTCGACGGCCCGCGGCCGAGCGCGCTGGACGCACCCGGGGCCGTCGCGGTGATCTTCGCGGAGCGCTCCGGCCGCGATGCGGCCGACGACGTGATCGCAGCGCTGGTGGCGGACGCTGCGCTGCCGTCGGGCCTGACGGTCGTCACTTCCGACGCCGGCCTGGCCGCCCGCGTGCGAGCGCGCGGCGTGCGCGTGCTCGGGTCGCGGGCGTTCCGCGACCGGCTCGGGTAGGCGCAGCTGATCCTCGGCTTCAGCAGGAACGGAAAATTGGTCGTTGCCCATGCAAGCAACCCGCATGACTCGAGTTGGCCGGCGCTGACATCGCGTTGACCTCAGTCGAACCCCGGGAAGGTCGCGCAATCAGGTCCGACAGGCGACCCGCGAAACCGACCCCACTGTCATGTCCTTGCGACCGCGATGAGCACCTTCCCGGCCGCTCCGTTCTCGACGGCGCTGTGTGCGGCCGCCGTGTCTTCGAGGGCGAAGCTGTGAAGCGGTAGCCCGGCTCGCTCGCCAACCTGGAGTGCGCCGTCTTCGATCCCCTGGTTGATGTCCGCGGCCGCTGCGGCGATCCGATCCCAGCCGACCGTGTACAGCAGGACGAACTGGTATCGGGCGTTCAGCCCCATGTTGTGCCGGACGTCCAGGCTGAACGGGGCGCCGCCCTCGTTCGCATAGATCGAGATCGTCCCGCGAGGCCGGAGGACGGCTTGGTCGAGTTCCGCGTTCGTCCCGGCGGCGACCTCGACGATGAGATCGACGCCGTCAGGGGCGACACGCCGAATCTGCTCGGCGGCATCGGCGTCCTTGTAGTTGACGACGTGGCGCACGCCGGCAGCCTTGGCGAGCCGCGCCTTCGCGTCACCGCTGACCGTGGCGATCACCGTTGCGCCCGCCCAGCGAGCGAGCTGGATCGCTGCGTTGCCGACCGCTCCCGCGCCGCCTGCGACCAGCACGCTTCGGTCGCCCAGGGCGCCCGGCTGCAGCCGGGTCGGACCGTCTTCGGCCACTGTGAGTGCGCGGTGCGCGGTGACGGCTGGAATGCCGATGCTGGCGCCGAGGTCGAAGTCCGCCCCAGCCGGGAGCGGGAACGCCCGTTCCGCGGGGAGGACGGTGTATTCCTGGGCGGTGCCGCTCGCCGGGCAGCGAGCGCCGGCGAGCGTGACCCAGACGCGATCGCCGACGCTGAAGCGGTCAACTCCGGCGCCGAGCTCGTCGACGACGCCGGCGCCGTCATGGTTCGGAACCGTCGGCTCCGCGACCTGCCCGCCGGTCGCGCCGCTGCGTGACTTCCAGTCGGTCGGGTTCACTCCCGACACGAGCAGGCGGATGCGGATCTCGCCTGCTCCTGGCTCAGGCGTCGGTCGCTCTACGAGCTCGAGCACGGACGGGTCACCGGGGCGTGTGTAGGTGACCGCTCTCATCGATGTGGAGCCCGTCTCGCGGACCCTCGTGGTGTCATCTGACCCTCTTGATCACAAAGTCGCCATTTCGCGCCCGACCTAGGGCACGCGCGTACCGCTCGCTGCCGCTCACGCGGAGACGATCTCGCGCGCGTCGACGTTTCGGAGTCCCTCGACGTCCCGTGCGACCACCCAGTCGTTGAGTATCCCGCCCAGCTGGAGCGGAAACGCGGCGCCGCCACTGGCGAGGACGATGGAATGCAGACGACCCGAGTTGTCGGCGGCCGCGAACGGAACTGCGGCTTGATCGATGTGTTTGGCGATGTGCTCCTGGGTGATGTCCTCAAGGGGAAACTCCTTCTGACGTACCAGCGCTTGGTGCGAGCCGCCGGTCCTCCGTCTGCCGAAGCGGGCTAGCCGAACGTGAACACGTAGGCCTCAACGCCGGGAGCCGTGAAGGCGATCTCGAAGGTGCGGTCGGCGATTCGCCCTCGCTCGCGAACCAGCTGGTAGAGCCGCGGGTCGGTGACCGTTCCGTGGCCCTGCTCGTCGACGTCGAGCCCGTGAGCGTCGCCCGGTGGCTCTCCGTCGACGAGCACGCGGAACGCGACGGGCGCGTCTGGCGCGCGCATGACGAGATGGACGTCGCGTGCGTGGAAGCGGAAGGCGATGCGTCCATCGCCTCCGTTCAGCACGCTCGCGCCGCTTTCGATCGTCCAGTCCCCGGAGAACGCCCATTGGTTGAGCATCAACATGTTGGGGAGGTCGTAGGTGGCAGGTCGGCCGATCTCGGCGCCGCCCCGCGACGCGAAGTTCTGGCCCTGCGCGTAGCTGAGGTACGTCTCCGGTGACCGCAGGTTCGTCCAGTCGGCTTGGACCTCGAGACCGACGGGAGTCACGGAGACCAGGTCGTCGCTGACGCCCTCGGCTCCGGCTTCGCGTAGCAACTGCTGGATGCCGCGTTCGCAGTCGTCGTATCCGCCCTCGCCGAATTGGTGATGGCGGATCCGTCCTTCCGCGTCCGCGATGTATACGGCCGGCCAATACCGGTTGCTGAATGCGCGCCAGACCTCGTAGTCGCTGTCGAGCGCGATCGGATACCAAACGTTCATGTCCTTCGCGGCCCGGCGAACATTGTCGATGTCCCGCTCGAACGGGAACTCGGGCGTGTGGACGCCGACCACCACCAAGCCGCGCTCGTGGTACCTCTCGGCCCAGGCGCGGACATAGGCGAGCGTGCGCAGCCAGTTGATGCAGGTGTACGTCCAGAAGTCGACGAGCACGACCTTCCCGCGCAAGTCCTCCGCGGTGAGCGGCGGAGAGTTGAGCCAGCCGGTCGCCCCGTCGAAACCTGGTATGTAGCCCTCCGCCGGCAAGGGAGCGTGGCGGCGCCCGCCGAACAGGCTCATTTCGCACCGCCGACTTCGAGGATTGCGTCGGCGAACGCCTCCGGCGCTTCCTGGGGCACGTTGTGCCCGATGCCGTCGAGCACTCGATGCGAATAGGGGCCTGAGAACCTCTGGGCGTAGGCATGCCCGTCGGCGTTGGCGCCGTCGAAGTCGCTGCCGATGGTGATCGTCGGCACGGTGATCACCGGGCCTTCGAACAGCCGCGCCTCCAGCTCGTCGTACTGCCGTTCGCCGTCGGCGAGGCTGAGTCGCCAGCGGTAGTTGTGGATCACGATCTCGACATGGTCGGGGTTGTCAAACGAGGCGGCGGTGCGGTCGTAGGTGGCGTCGTCGAAGTCCCATTTCGGCGAGGCGATCTGCCAGATGAGCTTGTTGAACTCGCGCCGGTTCTCGCTGTAGCCGCGCCGGCCGCGCTCGGTGGCGAAGTAGTACTGGTACCACCAGCCTAGTTCCGCCTTCGGCGGCAACGGCTGCTGGTTGGCCTCGAGGTTGACGATCAGGTAGCCGCTGACCGAGACGAGTCCGCTGCAGCGTTCCGGCCAGACCGCGGCGACGATGTCGGCGGTCCGCGCTCCCCAGTCGAACCCGGCCAGGATTGCGCTCTCGATTTCGAGGGCGTCCAGCAGCGCGATGACGTCGAGCGCGAGCGCGCCCTGCTCCCCGTTGCGGAACGTCTCGCCGGAAAGGAAGCGTGTCGTCCCGAAGCCGCGCAGGTAGGGGACGATCACCCGGTACCCCGCCGCTGCTAGCACGGGCACCACGTCGTCGTAGCTGTGGATGTCGTACGGCCAGCCGTGCAGGAGCATGACCGCGGGACCCTCGGCCGGCCCAGCCTCGACGTAGCCCACGTCCAGGAGGCCGGCTTCGATCTGCCGGACGGCGGTGTCGACGGACAACCCGGTCTCCTAACGCGCAGCGGCGGCCGCACCGACCGCCGCCACCGCTTCCAGGATCACGTCCGTCACGGCCTGAGGCTGCGAGACCATGATCACGTGCGAGCCCTCGACCTCGGTGATGGTCGCGCCGGCCCGCTCGGCCATTGAGCTGACGACGTCGGTACCCGCGGCCTTGTCGCCGGTGGCGACGACAGCCCAGGACCGAAGCTGCTTCCACGCGGGTGGCCCACCCGGCTCGGAGAACGCCGCCTCGGCAATGGGCCGTTGCGTCGCGGCCATCAGCGCCGTCTCATCCTCGGGTAGGTCGGCCGCGAAGGCGTCGCGGAAGCGAGCGGGATCGATCGCGAGCTCCACCGCGGGCTCGCCGGCGGGGGACGGGTATTGGCGAGGAACGAGCGCGCTGCTAAGGACGCTGTCCTTGGACGTCCCTGTGGCTTCACCGAGCGTCTCGCCCTCATCCGGGGCGAAGGCGGCGACGTAGACCAGGCCGACGACGTTCTTCGCCACGGACGCTGCATTCGTGATCACCGCACCGCCGTACGAGTGGCCGACGGCAACCACGGGACCGGGTATCTGGTCGAGAACGCTCGCGATATAGGCAGAGTCGCTCGAGATCCCGCGCAGCGGATTCGCCGGCGCTGTGACCTTCACGCCCTTTGCCTGCAGCCGCTCGATCACGCCGTTCCAACTCGAACCGTCGGCAAACGCACCGTGGACCAGCACGACGGTGGGAGAATCGGTGTGTGCTGTCTGAGACATCAACGCAGTGACCTGAACGCCGCCCGCACCTCGGTGGTGAAGAGCTCCGGTTCCTGCCAGGCGGCGAAGTGGTTGCCCGTGTCGACCTCGTTGAAGTAGATGAGGTTCGGGTAGGCCTTCTCGGCCCAACTCCGCGGCGCCTGATAGAGCTCTCGCGGAAAGACGCTCACGGCAGCCGGGACGGTGACGCCCTTGACGTCGAAGAAGCCAAGCGTGTTTTCCCAGTAGAGGCGAGCCGAGGAAATGCCCGTGTTCGTGAGCCAGGTGAGCGTGATGTTGTCGAGGACCTCGTCTCGCGTGAGACCGCCCACCGGCTCTCCGTCGACGAAGGCCTGCGAGATGTCCTCGTAACTCCGCGCGTCGTGGTCGAGCATCCAGGCCGCCAGGGCGATGGGCGAATCCGCAAGCCCGTACAACGTCTGCGGGCGCAACCCCATCTCGAGCGCGTAGCCGATGCCCTTCGTGAATAGGAAGCTCAGTTGCTCATACGCGCGGCTTTCTTCCGGTGAGAGATCGGATGGCCGCGGGTCGCCAGTCCCGAACACGTTTGACGTGAGTGCCTTCGAGACGTCGGGCGGAACGGTGCCGGGCATGTTGGAGTGAATGCCGAGCAACTCCGGCGCTGCCTGTGCACCCATCAGATCCGTGACGATCGCGCCCCAGTCGCCGCCCTGCGCGACGAATCGCGTGTATCCGAGGCGCTTCATCAGCTCGACCCAGGCGCGTGCGATGTGGGCGGGGTCCCAGCCCGAGGCGGTCGGCTTGCCTGAGAACCCGTAGCCCGGGATCGACGGGATGACGAGATGGAACGCGTCCTCTGCGCTGCCGCCGTGTGCCGTCGGATCGGTGAGCGGGCCGGCGACATCCAGCATCTCGATGATCGAGCCGGGCCAGCCGTGCGTGATGATGAGCGGCAACGCGTTCTCGTTGGGCGACTCGACGTGGATGAAGTGGATGTCGAGGCCGTCGATCTCGGTCATGAAGTGCGGGAACGCGCTCAACCTCGCCTCGAACCTACGGAAGTCGTAGTCGGTGGCCCAGTAACGCGCGAGCGCCTGCATCGTCGCGAGCTGCACGCCCTGCGACGGATCCGCGACGGTCTCCATCTCGGGCCAGCGCGTCGCCTCGATGCGCGCACGCAGCCCTTCGATTTCGGGCTCCGGGATCTCGATCGTCAACGGTTGGATCGCGCTGGCGTTTGCTGACTTTTCGGTCGTGATAGCCATGCGAGTCCCCTCGGTTCGGCGACGGCACGAAGCGTACTCGTCTGGTCTGCATTGGCGCCCGTCGAACGCCCTGGTCTTAGCCCTCTTCCTCATTGGAGAGAAGGAGCGCGACGCGGCAACACCGGTACTTGAGACGCCGCGGCCGTCGAATCGATCGGTTGTGGTGCAAGATGGCAAGCGAAAGGGCGAAATCATGGGCAAGACGATCATGGGCGCGGTGGTCTCCCTGGACGGGTTCATGGCCGACGACAACGACGGCGTCGGGCCGCTGTTCGACTGGTTAGGCAACGGCGATGTCGCCTGGAGCTTCCCGGGCTCCGACGGCGAGTCCCGGACCACCCAGGCGTCGGCCGACTTCATGCTGGACCTGTACGGCGACATGGCTGCGAATGTCATCGGACGGCGGGTGTTCGACATCACCAACGGCTGGAACGGCAAGCCGGCCGCCGGCGAGCACGTCTTCGTCGTCACCCACCGGCCGCCGACGGATTGGGAGTACGCCGACACCGCACCGTTCAC
>Ga0126312_10001833_pt1 | contig 14041 bp, 16 predicted proteins | sample Plot104A_FD_92537 | JGI IMG/M metagenome (GOLD analysis project Ga0126312, IMG submission 92537) | Serpentine soil microbial communities from UC McLaughlin Reserve, CA, USA - Plot104A | ecosystem: Environmental > Terrestrial > Soil > Grasslands | place: USA: UC McLaughlin Reserve, Lake County...
CGCCGGAGACGAGCGCGACCGGGACGGCGCCGGAGACGAGCGCGACCGGGACGGCGCCCAGGCCTCCCGCGACGACGGCCAGGATGACGGCTCCGACGGCGACGCCCAGACGCGCGAGCAGGACTCGGAGGGCGGCGCGAGCGTAAAGAGCGAGCCGGACCAGGACGAGCGCCGCGAGGGCGGCGAGGAGTACGAGTACCACACCGGCGAGCAGCGTGACCACGGCTCGGAGGACGCAGTCGAGTTCATCGACGTGGTGAAGGCGTTCGGCCGCAACCGGGTGCTGAACGGGCTGAACCTCGGGATCCCCGACGAACAGATCTCGATGATCATCGGCCCCTCCGGCACCGGCAAGTCGGTGTGCATCAAGCACATGGTCGGACTGCTCTACCCCGACGAGGGCGACGTCCTGGTGCATGGCGACTCGGTGCCGAACATGGCCGACGACGACCTGTTCGACATGCGCAAGAAGTTCGGCGTGCTGTTCCAGGACGGCGCTCTGTTCGGTTCGATGAACGTGTTCGACAACACGGCCTTCCCGCTGCGCCAGCACACCGACAAGAGCGACGACGAGATCGAGGACATCGTGAACCGCCGCCTGAAGGAGGTCGGGCTGGCGGGAGCGATGGACAAGATGCCCAACGAGCTCTCCGGGGGGATGCGCAAGCGCGCCGGCTTCGCGCGGGCGCTCGTGCTCGACCCCGACATCGTGCTCTTCGACGAGCCCGACTCCGGGCTCGACCCGGTACGCACGGCGCTCCTCTGCGAGCTGATCCAGGAGGTGCACGAGGAAAACGGCGGCGCCTACGTGGTCATCACGCACGACATCATGTCCGCCCGCCGCGTTGCCGACTACATCGCGGTGCTCTGGAAGGGACGGATCGTGGAGTCCGGCCCGGCCAGCGAGCTGTTCAACTCGGACAACCAGTTCGTGCGGCAGTTCCTCTCCGGTGAGGCGCAGGGCCCGCTCGGAATGGAATAGCCGGCGCCTCGCGGCGTCAGCGGTCGCCTGCGTGCGGAGCGCGCGCCGCCGGTTCCTTCATTGAGGCGTGATCCTGCGCTCCCGAGTGACGGCTTGCACATCGTCGCTTCCCTAAGCTGATCGCGTGAGAGGCGAGCTCTTCGGGCGCGTCGCGCGCCTGGTCACGCGCCGCCCTCTGATCGTGCTGGGCGTGGTCGCCGTGCTGGCGCTGGGCGGCGCCGCCCTGGCCCTGCGCCTGGAGCCCAGCTCGAGCACCGACACGCTCGTGAACCGCTCCTCGAGCAGCGCCGACGCCACCGAGCGCTTCAAGCGCGACTTCGGCGACGAGGCGGTGATCGTGCTGGTGAAGGGCAACCTCCAGCGCACGATCCTGACCTCGGACCTCGGCCGGGTGCTGCGGTTGGAGGGCTGCCTGTCGGGCAACGTTCCCGAGCGGGGCCTGCGCCAGCTGCCCCCCCAGTGCCGCGAGATCGCCCGGCTCAAGCCGGCCAAGGTCGTCTATGGGCCGGGAACGTTCATCAACACGGCGGCCACGCAGATCACGAATGAGTTCCTCAAGCAGCGCGAGGCCACGGCGGACCAGGCGCAGGCGCTCGCCGACGCGGCCCGCAAGCTCTCGGCCAAGCGCGGCGACTCGAAGGCGCGCCAGGACAGGCTGGCCAAGGCCGCGCGCGACGCCAAGATGTCGGAGTTCCAGCAGCAGGCGATCGGGCTGGCACTGCGCTACGGCCTGACCGGCCTGCCGTCTATCGACAACTCGGATTTCGTCTCGACGCTCGTCTTCGACAACGAGGCGGCGGGGGTGGGAGTGCCGAAGTCGAAGTTCGCGTACCTGTTCCCGAGCCGCAACTCGGCGCTGGTGCAGGTGCGCCTGCGCCCCGACCTCGGCGAGGAGCAGCGCCGACGCGCCATCGAGCTGTTCCGCGCGGTCGCGCGCGAGCCCCGGCTGCAGCCGCAGAAGGGGGGCCGCTACGTGGTGACCGGGGTGCCCGTGGTCACCGAGGGCCTGGCCGACGCGGTGCAGAGCTCGATCTTCGTGCTGCTGGGCGCAGCGCTGCTGGTGATGGCCGCCACGCTGGCCCTGGTGTTCCGGAGCAGGCTGCGGCTGCTGCCGCTGGCGCTAGCGCTTGCCGCCTCGGCGATGACCTTCGGCGCGCTGTCGCTTGCGGGCGGCAGCCTCACCATGGCTTCCATAGCGGTGCTGCCGGTGCTGATCGGCCTGGCGGTCGACTACGCGATCCAATTCCACGCGCGCTACGACGAGGAGGTCTCGCGCGCACCCGCGCGCGACCCCGGCGGCAACGCCCTCGCGGCGGCCCGGGCCGGCGGGCCCACGATCGCCACCGCGGGCCTGGCCACCGCGGTCGGCTTCCTCGTGCTGCTGCTCTCGCCGGTACCGATGGTGCGCGGCTTCGGCGCGCTGCTGGTGGTGGGCATCGCGCTGGCGCTGGCGTGCGCGCTCACGGCGGGCTTTGCCGCCCTGACGCGCTTCGCGGCGCCGCGCCGGCGCGCCCGTGAGGTGCCGCCGCTGCTGCCCCGGGTGCGCGAGCGGGCCCGCGGCCTGGGCGCGCATCCCAGGGTGGAGCGCCTGCGCGAGGGGGTGGCCGATCGCTCATGGCGCGCGCTCGGCTATGCGCTCACCCAGCCGAAGCGCGTGCTCGCAGTGGGATTGGCGGTGGCGATCCTGGGGCTCGTCCTCGACAGCCAAAGCGAGGTCGTGTCCGACGTCCGTGAGCTCGTGCCTCGCGACCTGCAGGCGCTGCGGGACGTGAATGTGCTCCAGAAGGAGACCGGCGTCTCCGGCGAGATCGACGTGACCGTGCGCGCCGCCGACATCACCCGACCGCAGGTGATCGCCTGGATGACGCGGTTCCAGCAGCAGGCCCTGAAGGCCCACGGCTACAAGCCCGGCAAGAGCTGCGTGCAGGCGAAGGACCCACCTGAGCTGTGCCCGGCGCTGTCGCTGCCCGACATCTTCAGCTCCGCGCCCGCCAAGCTCAGCCGAGCACAGGTGCGCGCGCTGCTCGACGCGGTCCCCGCCTACTTCTCGCGGGGTGTGGTCTCCCGCGATCGGAGGACGGCCAACCTGGCGTTCGGGATCCGCCTGATGCCGCTCGACCGTCAGAACGAGGTGGTCGCCGACATCAAGTCCCGGCTGAAGCCACCCGACGGCGTGACAGCCAACGTGGTGGGGCTGCCGGTGCTGGCGGCCGAGGCCAACGCCGCGCTCTCCTCGCCGCTGAGGCGAGCGTTGACGCTGCTGGCAGCGCTGGCGGCCGTATTCCTGGTGCTCTGGGCCGTGCGCCGCTCGCGACGGGAGGCCGCGGTGCCGCTGATCCCGATTGCCCTGGCCAGCGGCTGGTCGGCCGGCCTGCTGTTCCTGCTCGGCCTGCTGCCCGGCCCGTTCGAAGTCGACCTGAACCCGATGTCGGTGACGCTGGGCGCGCTCGTGATCGCGATCTCCACCGAGTTCAGCGTGCTGCTCTCGTCGCGTTACGCCCAGGAGCGGCAGGCCGGGGCGGGACCGGCGCGGGCTGTGGAGCTGGCCTACGCGTCGACCGGCGCCGCCGTGCTGGCCTCCGGCGCCACGGCGATCGCGGGCTTCGCCGTGCTGATCGTGTCCGATATCCGCATGCTGCGGGACTTCGGGATCGTGACGGTGGTCGACCTGACGGTCTCCCTGCTGGGCGTGATGCTCGTGCTGCCGGCGGCGCTCCTGTGGGCCGAGCAGCACGGCCCGTTCACGCTGCGCGACCTGGACCCCCGCCCGTTCCTGCGCGAGCTGTGGGAGGCGCGCCCGCGGCGAGCGCAGCCCGACCCCCGGTGACCAGGTGCCGGCTGACCGACGCGGTGGGCCGGTGAGCGACGACCGCTTCGACGACCTGGGCCAGAGCGGAGCGGAGCGCCGGACGGCCATCGGCGAGCAGCTTGCCGAACGCGACCGCACGCACCCCGAGGGTGGCGGCCCACGTCGGCCGGAGGTGCCGCGACCCGGCAACAAGTACGCCTGGCTCGTCGGGGTTCTCCTGCTGATGGGGGTGGGCGTGCTGCTGCTCACCACCTCGGTGCCGAACTCGGGGGAGGGCGTGCAGGGGCCGCGCGAAGGTGCCCGGCTGCCGCTGTTCGCCGCGCCGCTGGCCACCGGCCGGCTCGACGGGGAGGCGAACGTGTGCCAGCGCCGGCCGTGCGCGCGCGGCGCCGGCCGCGTGCCGGCCTGTGAGGTCAAGGGCGACGGCGTGCTGAACCTGTGCGACCTGCGCCGACGGCCCGTCGTGCTGACCTTCGTGGTCACCCGCGGCGCCGACTGCCAGCCCCAGGTCGACCGTGTCGAGCGCATGAGGGCGGACTACCGGCGGGTCGCCTTCGCGGTGGTGATGAGCGGCAACTCGCGCGTGGAGGCAGAGCGGATCGCGCGCCGCCGGCGCTGGCGGCAGCCGGTGGCCGTGGACCGCGACGGGGCGTTGGTGAACATCTACGGCGTCGGAATCTGCCCGGTCACGGTCTTCGCGGCCGCCGGGGGCAGGGTCGTCGACACGGCGCTCGGCAACCTGACCGAGCAGGAGCTGCGCGCGCGCACCGAGCGGCTGCTGGCCCCCGGCGGATGAGTACCCCGGAGCTCGAGCTCGAGCTGCGCGAGGGCTGGGTGGAGCCGCCGCTGGCGCGGGAGTTCCCGGAGCTCGGCCTGACCTACGCCCCGCTCGAGGCCCGGCCCGGCGGCAGCCCGCGCTCGGTCAAGCGCCGGCTGCGGGGCCTGGCCGACCGCTACACAGGGGCCAAGGTTGTGCACATGCGCCAGGATCCCGTGCCCTGGGCCTACCGCGTGTTCTCGCGCCAGGTGGGCATCGACCCGGACACCGACCGCACGCCCGTCGAGAGCCTGGCGCTCGAGCGGCTGAAGCAGGGCGGCCTTCGCAGTGCGAACGTGGTCGACGACGCCATCACGATCGCCGTGGCCGAGACCGGAGTGCCGGTGGTCGCATTCGACGCCGACCGGGTGGGAGCGTCACTCGGCCTCAGGCCCAGCGCGGCGGGCGAACGGCTCGGCCACGACCGCCCGCTGCGCTCCGGACAGCTCGTGATCGCCGACGAGGAGCGCCCGCTCGCCGTCGTGCTCGGAGAGGTGGGCGAGCACGCCGGCGTCATGCCGGGGACGGAGCGCATGGTGCTCGCAGCCCTCGGCGTAAAGGGGGTGCCTCGGATCAGCGTGGAGGAGGCGCTCTGGACGGCCGCGGAGACCCTTCTCACCGGCAGCTGACGGCTGGTACCCTAGGCTCAGTCCAGCCCTGGGAGGCACTGTGCCAGAGCTCCTCGAGCCCAATCTCGAGCAGAACCTCGCCCCGTTCGTCGTCCCGACGACGGCTCCGGACGAGCGTGCGGCCCGGCGGTCGCTTCTCGATCAGATCGCCCGTCTCGAGCAGGAGCTGTCGCAGCTCTTCTGCTCCACCTGGCCGCGCAAGGGCTTCGCGTTCGGAGTGCCGTCGCGCGGAGGCCCGCGTCTGCTGCAGCTGGCCGAGCTCGAGGTGCTGCGCGACGAGCTGGCCACACGCGTGTCGCACGCCCGTCGCGCGCTGAGCGACCGCACCTACGCCGAGGAGCAGAACCGCCGCTTGATCGAGGAGATGCTGCTCGATCCCAAGCGTCACAAGTGGAGGCGCGTGGCGAACGAGGACATCGGCGAGCCGGGCTGCAAGCATTGGCACGTCCGCCCGCGCCTCGGCATCATCGGCATGATGCTGAACTGGTGGCGGGTCCGGATCTCCTCGGGCTGCCCGTTAGCCACCTGACAAGCGGTCTGCATGGGACGGCGTAGCCGCAAGCGGGCGCTCGCCGACGCCGGCGCGGCCAGCGGGCCCGCCGAGCCCGCCACGACGCGTGCCGAGCGCGACGCGGCCCGCCGGGCGCGGGCCGGCTCGACCCAGCGCAAGCCCGCTCCCCGGCCCGGGCGGCCGCGCATCGACGAGCGCCCGCCGGCGCCGTGGGGCAACTTCCCGCTCTCCGAGCTGGTCATCCTGCTGGGCATCGGGCTTATGACCTGGGGCCTTTTCAGCTGGAGGTCCCAGGGCAACCTGCGCTTCGGCGCCGGGCTGGCGCTGGCCTCGCTGGGAGGGCTCGAGCTCTCGCTGCGGGAGCACCTCGCCGGCTACCGCTCGCACACCAGCCTGCTGGCGGGCGCCGCGGGCCTGCTCGTGGTCACGGTGCTCGCGCTCGGCCCCGGGCCTCACGTTGCATGGGCGCTGCTGGTGGTCTTCGCCGCGGTCTTCGGGGTGGCGTTCTACGCCTTGCGCGAGCTGTTCAAGCGGCGTTCCGGAGGCCTCGGATTCCGTTAGCTTGCCCGCATGCGAAACCTGCTGCGCGCCGGCGCCAGCGGGCTCATCCTCGTGCTGCTGATGCTGGGTGGCGGCCTGGTGCTGTGGATCGGCGTGCCGGTGGGCTGGCTGTTCGTGGGCGGACGGGTGCTCGGCGCATCGGGCTCGCTCGGCCTCGCGCTGCTGACGATGCTGGTGGGCGTGGTGGCCAGCATCGCCGCGATCGTGCCGGCGCTCGGCTGGCTCAGCCTCAAGCACGGGCGCCTGCGCGAGGCACGCGGCCTCGAGAGCCACGGCCAGTCCGCGCTGGAGGCCGTCATGACGATCAGCGTGGTGATCGCCGTGATCGGCTTCCTCGTCTGGTTCTTCGTGATCGAGGGGCCGGGACCGTCGCTCGCTCCACGGAACTGAGGCGCCGGTGACCGGCGGGCCGCCCGCACCGCGCCGGCTGCGGATCGCGGGCCTGCACCACGTGACCGTCATCTGCCGCGACGCCAAGCGCTCGGTGGACTTCTACCGGAACCTCCTGGGCATGCGGGTGGTGCGCGAGACCGTCAACGACGACGACCGGGGGGCCCGCCACCTCTACTTCGGCGACGAGCGGGGCCGCCCGGGCACGCTCGTGACCTGCCTCGAGTACCCGCAGCTCGAGGAGGGCAAGGTCGGGCCGGGCTCCACGCACCACTTCGCCCTCGCCGTCGAGTCGGTCGAGGAGCTGCAGGGCTGGCGCGACTACCTCGCGTCGCGCGGCGTGCCATGCACGGAGCTCATGGAGCGCGGGCCGTACAGGTCGATCTACCTGCGTGACCCGGACGGGCACATCGTGGAGCTGTCCGCGGGGGCGCGCGAGCTCGTGGAGGAGTGAGGCGAAGCGGCGGCCGGGCCCGTTGAGGTCCGGCCGCCGCGCGGTCTCAGGCTGCTGTGAGAGCGCTCTCGGCGGGCATCGTGGCCCGCGCGGTGGGCGTGACCGCCGCCCGCTCGCCGATCGGCGCCGGGACCGTGGTGCCCTTGGCCGTCAGGACGGCCGCAAGCGCGAGGCGCTGACGCTCGGTGAGGGTGCCGATGGCCTTGTTCTCCGGCACTCCCAGCGACACCAGCAACCGCCTGCAGCGAGTCCTGCCCCAGCGCTTCTGGCTCATCAGCAGATCGCTGACCGACATGCTGTGAGCCTGCCACGGGCAGGTGAGCACGACGTCCGCCGCCGAGAGCTCCCCGGCCGCGATCTTTCGCTTCATTCGTGCACGGGCCAGCCGAACCCTGTTCGCGTACTCCAAGGCGCGTAGATGCTGTTGATCAGCGCCAACGGTGGCTGAATTGCCCATCGGATCTCCCCCGCACTTTGTGCGTAATGTCGCCGGATGCAGTTCCCCTGCCTGGCCTCGAATCCTTGGCGCCTGCGTCCGCTTGGAGGAGGGCAATTGCCGGGCGGTCGAGGGATTCGACCCCCCGCCGGCGCCGCTCCTCCGAGCTTCGACGCTGGCCCTCACAGGCCGGGGCCAACTTAAGCCGGAACACCGGCGAGCGTCAACAGCTTTTCGCCTTGCTCAGCCGCTAAGAGCGGGCTTTTCCTCGAGCGGGAACTTTGTCCAGATCTGGACAAGAGAACGGGGTATGTTCCAGAGCGGAATGCGCTTCACGAAGATCGTCGCGACCATCGGACCGGCGTCTCGTGAGCCCCACGTCCTCGAGCGCATGATCCGTGCGGGCGTCGACGTGGTGAGGCTGAATTTCGCCCATGGCAGCCCCGACGAGCACGCCGAGACGGCCGGGCGCGTGCGCGACGTGGCAGAGCGGGTGGGCCGTGAGACCGCCATCCTCGGCGACGTGCCGGGGCCGAAGCTGCGCATCGGCCCGGTGTCCGGCGGCGTGGCCGAGCTGGGCCGCGGCTCGCGGGTGGTCCTGTCGCCCGGCGGTGGCGAGGGCACCGCCGAGCGCCTGCCGGTCGCCTGGGAGGGCTTCCCCGAGCTCGTTGATGCGGGCGACGTGCTCTACCTGGCCGATGGCGCCGTGCGCCTGCGGGTCGACGAGGTGAGCGACGGCGAGGTGGTGGCGAGGGTGGAGGTGGGCGGCAGCGTCGCCTCCCGGCAGGGCCTGAACCTGCCGAACCTGACGGTGTCCCTGCCGGCCGTCTCCGACGAAGACATCGCGCTGATCGACGCCGGCATCGACATGGGCGTCGACATGGTGGCACTCTCCTTCGTCCGCCGGCACGAGGACCTGGAGCCCGTGCGAGAGCACCTGCGAAAGCGCAGCTCCGACCTGCCGCTGATCGCCAAGATCGAGAAGCCACAGGCCGCCGCCAACGGCGAGGACATCATCGAGTCCGCGGACGGGATCATGATCGCTCGCGGCGATCTCGGTATCGAGCTGCCGATCGAGGAGGTGCCGCTGGTCCAAAAGCGCCTGTTGGCGCTCGCCGGCAGGCGCGCGAAGCCCACGATCACGGCCACCCAGATGCTCGAGTCGATGGTGCACTCGACGCGCCCGACGCGGGCCGAGGTGGCGGACGTGGCCAACGCGATCTTCGACGGCACCGACGCGGTGATGCTGTCGCAGGAGACCGCGGTGGGACGCTATCCGGTCGAGGCCGTGGAGATGATGGCCGCGATAGCCGAGTCAACCGAGCGGGAGCTGCCCTACGGGCGCTGGCTCGCCGAGCGCGGCCCGCAGGCCAACAACCAGTACCACGCGATCGCCTTTGGGGCGGTGGGCGGGGTCTACCAGCTGGGACTGAAGGCCATCGTCTCGCCCACCAACACCGGCACCACGGCCAGGCTCATTTCGGCCTATCGCCCGAAGGCGCCGGTGCTGGCGCTCTCACCGCGCCGCGAGATCGTCCGCCGCTGCCAGCTGCTGTGGGGCGTTCAGGCGGCGCTGCACCAGGAGCCGCAGGAGACGATCGACCTGATCGACACCTGCGCCGATGCGGCCAAGGCCGCGGGGCTGGCCGAACCGGGCGACCAGATCGGCATCACGGCCGGGCTTCCCGCCGGCCGCTCGGGCGGCACCAACCTGTTCAAGGTGCACGACGTCGAGTGAGCGCCTCGGGGAGGGGGGCACCCCTGTCCCGCTGCTCGAGCTCGGCGGGCGGCGCCCCGCCCTCGTAGGCGGTCTTCGGCCTGCATCAGAGGGCGTGACGCTGGCGCTGGCGGTATGCGCGCGCCTTCTCCACGTTGCCGCAGGAGCCCATGTCGCACCAGCGGGCGGAGCGGTTCTTCGAGTTGTCGTAGAAGGCCCAGCGGCAGCAGTCGCGCGGGCAGGCCTTGAAGCGTTGCCAGCTCCCGTCGGCGACCGCCGTGGCCACCGAGCCGAGCAGCTTGGCCAGTGCCCCGTCCACGCCGCCGGCGTCGGGCTCGAGCCGCGGGCCTTCCGGATGTGCCTGCACCCGCAGCCCGGCGCGGGAGGCCGCACGGTCCAGGCGCTCGACCGCCGTGCTGTCCAGCTCCACGCCGTTGTTGGCCAGCGCAAGGGCCCTCAGCCCCTCGCGCACGTCCACCGCGCGGCGCAGATCGCCCTCTGTGACGGGTTCGTCGAAGGACATCAGCTCACGCTCCGCAAGCCAGTCACGGAGCCCCTCGGGGGTCGTGAGCTGCTCCTCGTCCTCGCGGCCCTCGTGGTAGTGCACGCTGTTCAGGAAGTGCTCGACCGCCTCGAGGCCCTTGGGCGCTCTCCGGGTCTGGGTTTGCTCTTCCATGGTCGTTCAGGCTAAGCCATTGGCCGGTGAGACACCAGCAGTGCTGATGCTTGGTATCAGTAACTCGTAACTTGCTATCGGCTGTTGACGGTGATAGGGTACCACCAAAGGCCGGAAGCTGGTTACCTAAGGAGGCCCGGAAGTGAGCGCCGACAGCATCGTCATCAGGCATTCGACCGAGCTGGACCGGGCGGCTCTCGCGCGCCTCGCCCAGCTGGACAGCCAGGACGTCCCGGTGGGGGACTCGCTGCTGGCCTACGTGGGCGGCGAGCTGCGCGCGGCGATGCCGCTCGAGGTGCGCGGCGCGGCGCTGGCCGACCCCTTCCACCTCAGCCGCGACATCATCGAGCTGCTGCGCCTGCGGGCCCGGCAGGAGGGAGGACCGACGGCATGAGCTCCTTGATCAACTGGCACGTCGCCGATGCCAACGCGGAGGAGCTGCGGCGGCTCGACACGGGGGCCGACGCCCGCCCCTTCGCGCGCTTCGTCTACCTCGCGTACAGACAGCGCAAGACATCCCGCTAGCCACCAGCGGCTATCGCGAGGGGCTGCGCGCCGCGCTGCCCTTCGCCGTGGCCGTGCTGCTGTTCGGCGTGTCGTTCGGAGTGCTGGCCCGGTCGTCGGGGTTCGGAGCGCTGCCGGCGCTCGTGATGTCGGCGACGACCTTTGCCGGGTCGTCGCAGTTCGCTGCCGTCTCGGTGCTCGGGGCCGACGGCACGATCGCCGCCGCCGTGGGCGCCGCGGTGCTGCTGAACGCGCGCTATGCGGCGATGGGCCTGGCGGCGGCTCCGTCCTTCCGCGGGCGGCGCCTGCGCCGCCTCCTCGAGTCGCAGCTGGTGGTCGACGAGGCGTGGGCGCTGTCGAGCCGCGACGGGCGCTTCGACCGGCGGCTCCTCGTGGGGGCGGGCCTGCTGCTCTACGCCGCCTGGGTCGTCGGCACCGGGCTGGGCGTGGCCATGGGCACGGCGCTCGGTGACCCCGAGTCACTCGGCCTCGACGCGGCCTTCCCGGCGCTCTTCCTGGCCCTGCTGGTGCGCCAGCTCGAGTCGCGCCGGGCGGCGCTGGCGGCGCTGGCAGGCGCGGCGATCGCGCTGGCACTCGTTCCGCCGGCGTCGCCGGGCCTGCCGGTGATCGCCGCCACCGCCGCCTGTCTGATCGGCCTGCGCCGGGCGCGGGAGCCTGCATGAGCGCGGCCTGGACGACCGTGGCGCTGATCGGGGTGGCCACGGTGGCGATCAAGGCCTCCGGCCCGCTGCTGGCCGGCGGCCGCGGCCTGCCGGGACCGCTGGCAGGCGTCGTCCAGCTGCTGGCTCCGGTGCTGCTGGCCGCCCTCGTGGCGACGCAGGCCCTCGCCGGCGACGGACGCCTGGTGCTGGACGAGCGGGCGGCGGGTGTCGCGGCCGCGGGCGTCGTGGTGGCGCTGCGAGCCCCCGTGCTGGCAGCCGTGGCCGTGGCCGCCCTGGTGACGGCCCTGCTGCGGCTGGCCGGCTAGCCCATCTGGTCGCGCACCTGCTCGAACAGCTCGAGGGCGCGGTCGAGCTGTTCGCGCTCGTGCGTGGCCATCACGCTCGTGCGGAGCAGCGCCCCGCCGCGCTGAACGGCCGGGTAGAGGGCCACGTTCACGTACACGCCGGCGTCGTAGAGCGCCTTCCACATCGTCACCGCCTGCCAATCGTCGCCGATCACCACCGGCACGATGGGGGTGACCAGGTCGCCGCCGTCCGGCAGCGCCGTGGGCTCGTTCACCTGAAAGCCGAGCTCGGAGAGGCCGCGGTGCAGGTGGCGAGCGTTGCCGAGCACGCGCGCGAACAGCTCCGGGCCCTCCTCGGAGCGGATCACGGCCAGCGCGCCCAACGCGGCGCCCATCGCGGCCGGCACCGCGGACGCCGTGAACATGAACGAGCGCGACTGCACGCGCAGGAAGTCGATCACGTCGCCGGGGCCCGCGATGAAGCCGCCGCACGAGGCCAGCGACTTCGAGAAGGTGCCCATGCGCAGGTCCACCTCGGACTCCACGCCGAAGAGCTCGCAGGCGCCCGCCCCGGTGGCGCCCAGCACGCCCACTCCGTGCGCCTCGTCGACCATCACGCGGGCCCCGTGCTCGCGGCAGAGGGTCACTATGTCCGGCAGCGGCGCCAGATCACCCTCCATCGAGAAGACGCCGTCCACGACCACCAGGACGCCGCCTCCGTCGGACTCCGAGCGCTCGAGCATCTTCTCCAGCTTGTCCAGGCGGTTGTGGCGGAAGGGCCGGATGCGCGCACGCGACATCGACACCGCGTCGAGGATCGAGGCGTGGTCGCCGGCGTCGCAGATCACCGTGTCGCCCGGGCCGAGCAGCGTTGCGATGCAGCCGACGTTGGCCAGGTAGCCGGCGCTGTAGACGAGCGCGTCGTCGCTGCCCATCCACTCGGCGAGCTCGCGCTCGAGCCGCAGGTGGATCGGCATCGTGCCGTTCATGAAGCGCGAGCCCGTGACTCCGGTGCCGTAGCGGTCGAGGGCTTCGCGCGCGGCCTGCTTGACGCGCTCGTCGCCGGTCAGGCCGAGGTAGTTGTTGCCCCCCAGCATGAGCCGCTCGCGGCCCTCCATCTCCACTACGGGCCCTGCCGGCCCCTCCAGCAGCCGGAAGTAGGGCAGCAGGTCGCGCTCGCGGGCGGCCTGGAGCTGCTCCAGCCGCTCATGCTTGCGCGCTTTCTCGAAGAGGTCGATTGCCGTGGGCATATAGGGTGCCGCGCCGTGTCGCTGGAGGTCGCTCCCGTCAGCACTCGAAGCGACCGGAGGGAGTTCGTGGAGCTGCCCTTCCGGCTGCACTCTACCGCCGCGCAATGGGTTCCACCGCTGCGCCTGGAGCGCCGGTTGTTCCTGAGTTCGCGCTTCAACGCCTACTTCGAGCACGCCGAGGCCGAGCTGTTCCTGGCCCGCCGCGAGGGCCGCGTGGTGGGCAGGCTGAGCGCCCAGGTCGACCACGCCTTCAACGATTTCCACAGGAGCCGATGGGGCATGTTCGGCTTCCTCGAGCTCGAACGGGACCACGAGGCGCTCGACGCGCTGTTGGAGGCGGCCGAGGGCTGGCTGCGCGCGCGTGGCTGCGACCGAATGGTCGGGCCGATGGACTTCTCGATGAACGACGAGGCCGGGGTGCTGGTCGAGGGCTACGAGCGCGAGCCGATGGTAAAGCAGCCCTGGCATCCGCCCTACTACCGCGAGCTGTGCGAGGCGTCCGGGCTGGCGAAGGCGATGGACCTCTACATGTGGGAGCTGCACGTGGCCGAGCGTGACCAGGTGCTGCCGGTGATCTGGGAGCTGGCGGACAAGCTCGAGCCAGAGCACGGGATCACCATCCGCAAGATGAGCCGCCGGCGGCTGCGGAAGGAGCTCGACGCCTTCGCCCGGATCTACAACGAGGCCTGGAGCGAGAACTGGGGCTTCGCTCCCTACTCGAAGAAGGACCTCGACCACTACGCCCAGGAGCTGCAGCTGGTCTTCGACCGCAACTGGTTCATGGTCGCCGAGCGGAACGGGGAGACCGTGGGAGTGGCGATCACCGTGCCCGACGTGAACCAGGCGCTCAAGCGCATGAACGGTCGGCTGCTGCCGCTCGGCTGGTGGCGCTTCCTGCGCAAGGGCAAGCTCATCGACCGCGTGCGCGTGGGCTTCCTGGGGGTGATGCCGGCCTACCAGCACACCGGCGTGGCCGCGGGCCTGTACGCCGAGCACTTCCGGATGGCCGCCTCGACGCGGCAGAAGGGCGGCGAGATGGGCTGGATACTCGAGACCAACACGGCCATGAACCGTGGCATGGAGGCGATGGGTGGCCGCATCGTCAAGCGCTACCGCATGTACGAGCGAGAGTTGGTCCGCCCGTAACCCGGGTACACTCGCGCGGTGGCCGAGCCGGGAGAGAGCGCTGCGCGCGCCGACGAGGGAGATGCCAGGCCGCTGCCGGTGCTGGCCGAGGCACGCCCGCTCGAGCGGGTTCAGCCCGCGTCGCTGCCCGCCGCCGTAGCGGCCGCCACCGGCGGCTTCCTGCTCGGCGTGGCCACCTTCGTGCTCGTGCGC
>Ga0126312_10001835_pt1 | contig 14037 bp, 12 predicted proteins | sample Plot104A_FD_92537 | JGI IMG/M metagenome (GOLD analysis project Ga0126312, IMG submission 92537) | Serpentine soil microbial communities from UC McLaughlin Reserve, CA, USA - Plot104A | ecosystem: Environmental > Terrestrial > Soil > Grasslands | place: USA: UC McLaughlin Reserve, Lake County...
ACCTCTCCGATCTCCCGCAGGGTCAGGTTCTCGTAGTAGTAGAGGGCCACGACGAGCTTCTCGCGCTCCGGCAGCCGCGCGATCGCGTCGGCCAGCCGGTCCTTCATCTCGGTCGTGTCCATCTCCATGGCGGGATCGAGCGCCTGGGGGTCCTGGATGGTGTCGAGCAGCGAGACCTGGTCGCCCGAGGCGTCTGAGACGGTCCAGAGCTCGTCGAGCGCGACGACCGACGAGTTGGAGATCCGCACGAGCGACTCCTGGAACTCCTCGACCGTGACCTCCAGCTTGTCCGCCATCTCCTGGTCGGTCGGCGCGCGGTGCAGCTCGTGCTCGAGCTTCGCGTTGGCGCGCTCGATCTCGCGCGCCTTCGTGCGGACCGAGCGCGGCACCCAGTCGAGCGAGCGCAGCTCGTCGATGATCGACCCCTTGATGCGGGTGATCGCGAACGTCTCGAACTTGATCTCGCGCTCGGGCTCGAAGCGCTCGATCGCCGAGATCAGGCCGAGCAGCCCGTACGAGATCAGGTCGGCCTCCTCCACGTGGGAGGGCAGGCCGCTCGACATCCGGCCCGCCACGTACTTGACGAGAGGCGCGTAGGCGAGCACCAGGCGCTCGCGGGCCTTCTCGTCGCGTTCGTCCTTGTAGCGGCGCCAGAGGTCCCGGAGCTCGATCGCCTTGAGGTTTGTCTCCATCTGGGTGTTTGTTCACGCACGCGGGTGAGAGCGCGCGTACGCCTTCTTGAGGCGTTTCGACTCTACCCGAGTGTATGTCTGGGTCGTGCTTATGCTCGAGTGTCCCAGCAGCTCCTGGATGGTGCGCAGGTCTGCGCCCCCTTCCAGGAGGTGCGTGGCGAACGAGTGGCGGAGGGTGTGCGGCGACACTCCGGCGCGGCGCATCTGGAGGCGGAGCCGGCGCCTGACGTCCGAGGTCGACAGCCGCTTCCCGGTCTTCGACAGGAATAGCGCCGGGCTCGCGCCCGTGCTCAGCACCGTCCTGCCGCGGCCCAGGTAGCGCTCGAGCGCCCGCCAGGCGTGCTCGCCGACGGGAACCACGCGGGTGCGTCCGCCCTTTCCTTCCACACGAACCTCCTCGGCATCCGGATGCAGGTTCTCAAGGTCCAGGTTCACGAGCTCCTCGGCGCGCAGCCCGGCGGCGTAGGCCAGCTCGAGCAGGGCGCGGTCGCGCAGGTCGAGCGGCGTTGCCACAGGGATGCGCTCCAGCAGCTCGGCGACCTCGCCCGGCTTCAGGACCTTCGGCAGGTAGGCGTCCTTCTTCGGGCTCGAGACGAGCTCCGCCGGGTTGGCCTCGAGCTCGCCGCGCTCGACCAGGTGGCGGTAGAAGGTCCGGATCGCGGCGAGCTTCCGGGCGACGGTGGACTTCATTGCGCCGCGCTCGCTCACGACGCCCGCGAAGTGGCGCAGCTGCCTGTGCGTGACGGCGTGCGGGTCGAGGTCGCGCCCGGACGCCCACTCGGCGAGCTGCGCCAGGTCCACGCCGTAGGCGCGGCGCGTCTTCTCCCCCATGCCGCGGGCGAGCTGCCAGTCGTCGAAGCGGGCGAGCGCATCCTGCCAGCTAGCCTCGACCGGAGTGGGTGTCTTCTTCGTCAACACGGAGGACGGGCGGGTGGCGACGCGGACTCAGCTCGTCGAGGCAGGGCTCGCGGACGAGCAGGAGAAGCCCGTCCCGCCGTGGCACCCGATCCAGGGACCGAGCGACGCCTCGACGATGTGGTACTCGGTCCTTCGAAAGCGCGAACGGGGCATCTTCATCGGCACCCTCTGCATTCGACACACGGGCCGCTCAAACCTGCTTGAGGAGCGGGGCTGGGAGGAGGTTCCCGTCGCGGCGATTGGGGTCGAGGCCAACGGCAGCAGTGAGGAAGGCAGCAATCCTTGTTAGACCACCTATACGGTGGTTAATCCAGGACTGTCCACTCCTAGGCGATGTAGATCGGCGCTCCCACCGGCACCTGGTCGTACAGCTCGATCACGTCCGGGATCGCCATCCGGACGCAGCCGTGCGATGCGGCGTGGCCGAGCGAGTAGGTCTCGTCCGTGCCGTGGATGCCGGCGCCGTTGAAGATCCCGAGCCAGCGCGCCTTGAGCGGGTTCTCGGCTGTGCCGCCGGGCACGACCGTGCCCGCCAGGCTGCCCGCCCAATCGCTGTTGGGAACATGCCAGGCGGGGTCGACGGCCTTGTTCTGGATGTGGTAGAGCCCGGCCGGCGTGTCGAAGCCGAGGGCGCCGACCGCCACCGTGTACTCCTTCTGGAGCGAGAGGTGCTTGTAGAACCGGAGCCTGAAGTTGTAACGGTCGACCACCAGCACGACCGGGTACTTGTCCGCCAGCTGCGCCTGAGTGACCTTCGGTTTGATGATCCGGACGGGCGCCCGCACGGTCCGGTCGACGCCGGGCACCGTCAGCGCCTGGGCGACTCGCTGCTCGAGCATCGCCGCCCTGACACGGCGCCCCTTCTGCTCCTTCACCTGCTCCAGTGAGGGGAAGTCGACCTGGGCGTCGCGCGCCGGCCGGTTCAGCTTGTGGCGCACGCGCTCGACGAGCCCGTTGACGGCGCTCGACGAGTAGGTCACCCGCGGCGGGACCTGGGCGTCCTCCTCGCCGCCGGTCAGGTCGCGGGCCACGCGGCCGAAGATGCTGCCGTCGCGGCTCGCCTCGAGCGCCTCGTCGACCATCCCGCCCACATCGGCCTTCACGCCCGCGTCGTGGGCGGACAGCCTGAAGCGCGTCTTCCCGCGCTTCACGGAGACCGGCTTCTCGAGCGGCTCCTGGAGCTCGCGCTGGACCACCAGGCGCGCCTCGCCGGTGGTCATGCCGCCCACGTCGACCCCGGCGATCTTGACGCCCTTGGCGATCAGGTCGTCGCGCGAGCTGTCGTACGCGAACGCGGCGACCGCTCCCCCAATAAGGGCCAGAAGGAGAACGGCCACGAGGATGAACCACCGGTGCCTCATGGGGGGATAACGGATCAGGGTACCTACGGGTCCGGCGAGCGGCGACGGTTGGGAGCGCGATTGCGCCAGCGATGCGGGCTAGCGCACCGCGCTCCGCGGCGGAGTGATCACGGTCAGAACGCTCGGCTTCCCGCTCTCGATCCGGTACATCGTCACCCCGCCGCCGGTTGTGTCGCCGTTCGCGTCGAACTCGAAGCTCCCGAGGATCCCGTCCTCGACGCGCATCCGGAACAGGTTCCGCGTCACCGATGCCCGCGTGCCGTCGGATGCCGCAATCGCGTCGAGCAGCACCTCGGTGGCCTGCGCAGTCGTGGGCGAATACGGGTCCACAGGCCCCCCGATCGCCTTCCTGAAGGCATCGGCGAAGGGCCGCCCGGAGGGCGGAAGGCGATCGGGTGGCAGCGTCGCGACGCTCACCACGAGTCCCTCGGCGGCCGCGCCTGCCTGCTCGATCAGGTCGCGGAACTCGCTGAAGCCGTCGGGCGCGAGGATCCGCACCCGCCGTCCCAGGACCGCGCGCAGGTGGCGCAGCAGCCTCGACCCGTTGAGGAAGGAATAGCCGGCGAGGAAGACGCCGTCGGCCCCCGCCCGCTCGATGCGCCTCGCCAGCGGCCGGTAATCGCGGTCGCGAAAGTCCCAGCGTGCTGACCCGGCGACCTCGACCCCCATCCTGCGCGCCGTCCGTCGAACCGTCTCGGCGACACCGATCCCGTATGGCTCACCGTCGTCCAGGAGATAGAGCCTGGTCACCCCCAACCGTCTCGACATGACGACCGCAGCGGTGCCCTGGACGTTGTCGTTGGCCACCACGCGAGCGAAGTTGCGCACCCCGCTCGGGTAATACTTCCCTGGCTCGCCCGGAAGGGCGCCGGGACCGCCGCGCGTGAGGCCGACGGCGGTCGCTGACCCGCTTATGGTCGCGAGCGGCCCGTCGCGAGCGCCGTTCAGGAGCGGGATCTCGAACGCCGCACAGCCCGAGTTGTAAGGGCCGATGATCCCGACCACTCTCGACGCCCTCACGTAGGCCCGCGCGTTCCCGCGGCAGGTCGCGGGGGTCCAGAGGTTGGCCGTCGGCTCCCCCGACCGGACGCTTGACTCGTCGCACGACTGGTACCCGACCGTGTAGCGCCCGGCACGGAAGTCGCGCCGAGCCAGGACGAAGCGGACCGCGTCGGTGAACTGCAGCGGCTGCAGGCTGCTCCGCGGCGCCTGCAGCGGCAGATCGGACACGATCAGGAACCGCGGGGCTCCCTTCCCCGCGAACTCGACGGGCGTGCAGAAGGGCGCCTCGACCGCCCCCGGCACGCGAACCGTCGGTCCTCGGACCGCGAGGCCGGCTCGGAAGCCGGGCTGCACCGACACCCACACCCGCCCCGACGCCACCGCCACGCCGGCTGGGGCGCCGCCCACGGGAATCGAGCGAACGCTCCTGCCGCCAGGATCCACTCGCGCGACCGTGCCCTCGCCGCTCTTCGCGACCCACACGGCCCCCGCGCCGGTCGCGATCGCGCTCGGATTGCTCCCGACGCCGAGCGGGATCGTCGCCGTGACCGCGGCGAGCTTCGGATCGATCCGGGTGAGGCTCGGCGCATCGCCGTTCAGCACCCAGACCGCGCCCTCGCCGACCGCGACCGCGATCGGCGAAGGCCTCGCCCCGCCCGTCCGGCCGGTGATCGGGATGCGCGCACGGATCGCGCCGCTCTCCGGATCGATCTCGAACACCCGTGCGGCCGCGCCGCTGATGGCCCAGATCGCCCCGGCGCCGGCCGCCACGTCGTCGATCGGCCGGCGCAGATCCATCGCCCTGAGAACGCTGCCGTCGTCCGGGTCGAGCTTCAGAAGCCGACTCGTGCCGTCCGTGGCCCACACCGCCCCGAGCCCGACGTCCACACCGGGGCGGGACGCCCGGATGCCAGTCGTGAGCGGGAGCCGCTTCGCGACGGACCCGTACGCGGTGTCCACCCTGACGAGCTCCAATCGTTGTGCGTCGAGCAGCCAAACGGAGCGCTCCGACGCCGCGATGTCCGTCGCCCTGGCGACGTTCGCCGGCAGGACCTTGCTAACCGACAGCGAGCGGCCATCGATGGCGGAGATGGTCCCGCCGGCGTCGTTGGCCACCCAGATCGACCGCCCCTGCGCGGCGAGGAGCGCCGGCCGGCCGGCGATGCGCACCTCATCGACGACCCGGTTCGAGGCCGGATCCAGGACGGCGACGGAGTAGGGCGCGACGCGAGCGACCCCCTCCGCCGGCCCCCCGCCTTCCGTCAGCTCGAGGACCGCCGCGGCGACCGCCGCCGCGGCGAGCAGCAGGCCACCCGCGAGCAGGAGCCGCCGCCCGACCCGGAGGCGCTTCGCGCTCGGCGCCGGGGCCTCGAGGCCCAGCGCCGACGAGGCAGCCGCCAGGAAGTCGCCGCAGGTGGCGTAGCGCTGATCCGCATCCTTGGCAAGCGCCTTCGCGAGCACCGGATCGAGCGCGGGTTCGCCGCGGAGCGGTGGGGCGGGGTCCTGCATGTGCGCCCAGAGGGTCTCCGCCTCGGTCTCCCTCCTGAACGGCGGCGTCCCGGTGAGGCACTCGTAGAGGACACAGCCGAGCGCGTAGCAGTCGGCGCGCCCGTCGACCTCGCCGCCGCGGATCTGCTCTGGCGCCAGGTAGTCGAGCGTTCCCACCAGGCCGCCCGTCCCCGTCGAGGCGTCGCCCACCTGCTTCGTGATGCCGAAGTCCGTCAGGTAGGCGTGCCCGTCCTCGTCGAGCAGCACGTTCGCCGGCTTCACGTCGCGATGGACGAGGCCTCGCCGGTGCGCGGCATCGAGGGCGTCCGCGATCTCCGCGAGCACGGCGACCGCCCGCGCCGGGGCCACCGCGCTCTCGCGCTCGAGGCGGGTCTTCAGGTCCTCGCCCTCGACGAAGCGCATCGCCAGGTAGAGCTGCCCCTCGTGCTCCCCCGCCTCGTGGATGGGGACGACGTGCGGGTGGTCGAGGGCGGCCGCGAGCCGCGACTCGCGCAGGAAGCGGGTCCGGAAGCGCTCGTCCTGCGCGAGCTCGGGAGCGATCAGCTTCAGCGCCACCGGGCGGTCGAGCGCGAGGTCCCTCGCCCTGTACACCACCCCCATGCCGCCCCGGCCAACCAGCGAATCGATCCGGTACCCGGCGAATGTGGAGCCTTCGAGTGGGCCGAGAAGCCGGAAGTCCATTCCTGGTCACCCCGCCGAGTCCTCGCCGAACGTACCAGCCGCCGCCGGATTTCGCGCGGTTTACCCGCAGGTCTCTCCCCGGTTCGGCTAGACGCGCGAGCCGCGCCGGGCCAGCACGGAGTCGATCGCGCTCAGGACCCTCGTCCGATTGGCGTGATCGCGCTCGTATTCGCGCAGCGTCTGGAGGTCCTCGTGCTCGAGCGAGGCGAGCAGGGCGATGACCTCCTCGGCGGCGAGGTCGTCGTAGTGGTCGGGCGGGGCGGCGGCCGCCCGCGTCCGCGCCTCCGCGTCCGCCCGCTCGCGCGCCTCCGCGTCCGCCCGCTCGCGCGCGTCCGCGTCCGCTCGCTCGCGCGCCTCCGCGTCCGCCCGGATGCGGGCATCGGCCGCCTTCTCGGCCCGCCCCGCCCGCTCCGCCGCCTCGCGCGCTGCCTCCTCCGCCGCGGCCGCCCTCCGCTCCGCCTCCGCGGCCCTGTCCGGCACGTCCTCGGCCAGGTCCACCCCGGTCGTGTCGGCAAAGCTCGTGAGCAGCCGCTGGAGCTCCGAGAGCTGCTCGCGGCTCAACGCGGGGGCGCGCTTGTCGCGCGTGTTCTGCACATGCGGGCTCCAGCGCAGGAACTCCTCCACCTCGCGCTCGTAGCGGTAGGGCTCCTGCGCGCCCCGGACCACCGGGTGCAGCCGCAGGTGCTCGCCGAGCTTCACGACGGTCTCGCGGCTCGTGTGCTGGTAGTGGAAGCCGGCCGCCTTGTAGCGCCGGTTGTCGACGCCGCGCCCGTAGCGCATCTGCTGGAGCGCCTCGGGCGGGATCTCGATGCCGAGCCGGCGGACGACGGCGGCCGCGAGCCCGGTGCCCCACGGCGGCAGCACGGGCGCGTAGGTCTTGCCGAGCAGCCCGGCGACCTCGCTGAGCGCGAGCACCCCGTCGCCCGCGACGTTGTAGGTCCCCGGCACTCGGTGCTTCACCGCGTGCTCGAGCGCGTGAACGACGTCGTCCTCGTGCACGAACTGGTAGCGCGGGTCAAACCCGAGGATCATCGGCACGACCGGGAGCGAGAACAGCTTGATGTGGGAGGTCTCGACGTCCGGCCCGAGCACGTTCGCGAAGCGGAGGATCGACACCGCCGTGTCCGGGTTGCGCTCGGCGAACTCCTTCAGCGACACCTCGGCCTCCACGATGTCGCGCTCGATCCCCGTGCTCGGTGGCTGCGGGCGCCGCATCGTCTCGTCGAAGAAGGCGGGATCGTCCTGGTGGCAGCCGTAGACGTGCGTCGAGGACTTGAAGACGACCTTCCGCACTGGCGAGTCCGCCCCGGCGCAGGCGGCCAGGATGTTCATCGTCCCCATGACGTTGTTCTCGTGGGCCCTCGAGGACGACGTGGTCGCGGAGTCGACCACCAGCCGCGTGTCCACCACCGTGTCGATCCCGGCGGCCTCGACCACGCGGCGCAGGAGCGCGTGCTGGGCGCCCACCTTCACGTACTCCGTCCGCTCGAGCTCAACCTTGGGCTCCTCGTTGTCCACGCCAATGACGGCCTCGACCTCGGGGAACGCCTCGAGCGCCTGGGCGAGCCTGCCGCCCCAGTAGTGCGAGATGCCGGTGACGAGGATGCGCTTCGAGTCCACGCCGCTACCCGAACCAGACCGACTTGCGCTTGGCCACCATGTCCCAGAGGTTCTCCTGGATCCGCGCGCGGACCTCGTGGGCGACCGTCTGCACGAGCGCCTTGTCCTCGTGCATCCCCTCCTCCTCGAAGTGGATGGGCTCCAGGAAGCGCAGCTTGAACTTGGCCGGGAGGTAGCCGAGCATCCCGAGCAGCCCGAAGTGCGGGAACGTGGGCGTGACCGGGAAGTACAGGAGCCCGGTCAGACGCTTCATGAGGCCCACCTGAGCGAACACCGGGGCGGACTCCTCGGCGCCCACGACGCAGACCGGCACGATCGGCGCCCGCGCGCGCATCGCCGCCTCCACGAAGCCGCCGCGCCCGAAGCGGCGCAGCCGGTAGCGGTCCTTGTAGAGCTTCTCCGTGGCCTTGCGGCCCTCCGGGAAGACGAGCACGAGCTGCTCCTCGTCGTACAGGAGCCGGTGCACGTTGGCCGGATGGGCCGGCACGCAGCCGATCTTGGGGAGCAGCGTGCTGAAGCCCGGGTAGCCCTTGAAGAAGTGCTCGACCGTGATGTTCACCGGCCGCGGGTGGGCGTGCTCCTCCTTGATCGCCTTGGAGATCATCGCGGCGTCGGGCGGCAGGGCGCCGCCGTGGTTCGACACGAGCAGGGCGCCGCCGCTGGCCGGCACGTTCTCGATCCCCTCGACCTCGGCGCGGAACCAGTAGCGGTAGAAGAAGTCGGCCACGAGCCGGTCGTAGAGGCCCTCGATGCGCTCGGAGCGGCCCCAGTCGTTCAGCCGGCGCTCGGGCTCGACGCCCGGAAGATGCTTCTTCAGCTCCTCCGCGGGCACGAGCGCGGTCGCCGGGGCCTCGCGCTCGCGGATCGACAGGGTTGTTCGCCGGGGGTCCGCCATGCGGGCCGATTCAAGCAGGCGCCCGGTCGAGGCGTTCCAGCACTGGGTCGAGCGCGGCCTTGAGGCCCCTCCAGTCGGGCGCGCCGATCACGCCGTCCGTCTCGGCGATCTCCTCGTTCCACGGGTGGAGGATCGTGGCCGGCACTATCCCCTCGTCGCGCGCCTTGGCGAGGTTTACGGGGCTGTCGTCCACCAGGACATCGATGCCCAGCTCGACACATCGCGGGACCTTGTCGAACGAGCAGTACAGGTCGTCGAAGGGCATCCCGATCGTGTCGAGCCACGCGGCCGTGGCCTCGTACGTGGTGCGGCGCCTGTGGCTCGTCACGTGGATCCAGTGGCCGGCGCCGTGCCAGGCGCGGACGGTCTCGACCGCGTCCGGGTAGGGCACGCCGCTCGCGATGTTCTCGTCGGAGTGGGACTCCTCGACGCAGTGCACGATCGCGTCGCGCTCGAGCACGGTGATGCCCCAGTCGCGCTGTTCCTCGTAGGGCAGCTCGACCCCGTAGCGCTCGCGCGCGATCCTCTGGAGCAGGTCCCAGTAGTGGTGCAGGGTGGAGTCGATGTCCAGCGCGATCCTCGCCACGGCCTCGTACAGTAGGGGGCATGGCACGCAGGCTGATGCGCCCCGGCGCGGCTCCGGCATCGCCCTGGCGCTACCGCGACGCGGACGACGACTACGGCGCCACCGCCACCCCGAACTGGCGGGAGACGGACTGGTCGCGCGAGCTGAAGCGCGTCGAGGTCGACGACACCCCCATCAACTACGTCGACGTCGGGTCCGGCGACCGCGAGCCCGTCGTGCTGGTGCACGGGCTCGGCGGCCAGTGGCAGAACTGGCTCGAGAACATCCCGCGACTAGCCCAGGAGCGGCGCGTGCTGGCACTCGACCTGCCCGGATTCGGCCTCACGCCGGAGCCGGCCGACGGCGAGGTCAGCATCTCCGGCTACGGGCGCTGCGTCGACTCGTTCTGCGACGCGCTCGACCTCGCACAGGTGGCGCTCGTCGGCAACTCGATGGGCGGGTACGTGACCGCGGAGGTGGCGATCCAGTTCCCCGAGCGCGTCTCGCGGCTGACGCTCGTGTCGGCGGCGGGGATCACCTCGGCCGACGTGTTCCAGGCCCCGGTCCTGACCTTCGGGCGGATTGCCACAGCGCTGGCCACGAACACGGCGGCCCGCCACCGCCGGCTCGCGGCGCGGCCGCTCACCCGCCACATCTCGCTGGCGCTCGTGGCGCGCCACCCGCGTCTCCTGAAGCCCGACTTCACCTACGAGGGCTTCTACAAGGGCGCGGGCAAGGGCGGATTCGACGCCGCCTTGCGCGCATCGCTCGACTACGACTTCCGCGACCGCCTGCCCGACGTGAAGGTGCCCACGCTGATCGTCTGGGGCGAGAAGGACTCGATCCTGCCGGTGCGCGACGCCGACGAGTTCGAGCGGCTGATCGATGACAGCCGCAAGGTCGTGATGAAGGACACCGGCCACATCCCGATGGCCGAGCGGCCAACGGTGTTCAACGACCTCCTGCTGGACTTCCTGGCGGAGACCGGCCCGGCGGAGGCGAAGGAGCCGGCCGAGGGCGAGTCGCAGGCGGCGTAGGGCGCGAACGACGGGCATTGAGGACTTGGACAATCCTGCCTAAGTGTTGGCTGCCAACACCTAAACAGGATCGTCGGCCGACCTAGCCCGTCACCGCCCCCTGCGCGGCCGAGCCCACCAGCTTCCTGTACTTCCCCAGCACGCCGTTCGTGTAGGCCGCCGCCGGCGCCTCGTATCCCGCGATCCGCTCGGCGATCTCCTCGTCCGACAGCTCCAGGTTCAGCTCGCGCCGCTCGACGTCGAAGACGATCGTGTCGCCGTCGCGGACGGCTGCGATCGGGCCGCCGTCGGGCGCCTCGGGCGCCACGTGGCCGGCCATGAAGCCGTGGGTGGCTCCGGAGAAGCGGCCGTCGGTGAGTAGCGCCACGCTGTCGCCCAGCCCCTCGCCGACCAGAGCGGCCGTCACGTGCAGCATCTCGCGCATCCCCGGCCCGCCGCGCGGGCCCTCGTTGCGGATCACGACAACGTCGCCGGGCTGGATCTGCTTCGCCATCACCGCGGCGAAGGCGTCCTCCTCGCGCTCGAACACGCGCGCCGGGCCGCGGTGCTCGGTGCGGTCGTGGCCGGAGAGCTTCACCACGCAGCCCTCCGGCGCGAGGTTGCCGCGCAGGATCGCGAACCCGCCGTTCGGCTTGAGCGGGTCGCCCACGGGCCGGACCACGTCCTGGCCCTCGGCCTCCTCGGCGGCGTCCGCGACCTGGCCGATCGTCTGCCCCGTGACCGTCAGCTCGTCCTCGTGGAGCGCGCCGAGCTCCTTCAGCCGCCTGATCACGAGCGGCACGCCGCCGGCGCGGTAGAGGTCGGTCGCCACGTAGCGGCCGCCCGGCTTCAGGTCGCACAGGAGCGGCGTCCGCCAGGCGATCCGGTCGAAGTCCTCCAGCTCGAGCTCGACGCCCGCCTCGTGGGCTACGGCCAGCAGGTGCAGGATCAAGTTCGTGGAGCCGCCGGACGTGGCGCCCGCCGCGATCGCGTTCTCGAGCGAGCGCTTGGTCACGATCTTGCTGGGGCGGCGGTCCTGCTCCAGGACCTCGAGCACAAGCCGCCCGCACTCCTCGGCGACCTTGCCCTTCTTGCCGTCTTCGGCCGGGACCATCGAGCTGCCCATCGGCGAGATCCCGAGCACCTCGAACGCCATCGCCATCGTGTTGGCGGTGAACTGGCCGCCGCACGCGCCCGCGCCGGGCGAGGCGTGGTCCTCGAGGTCGGTCAGCTCCTCGTCGGTGAGGTCGCCCGCGGCGTGCGCGCCGATGCCCTCGAAGACGTCCTGGATCGTCACGTCCCTGCCGCGCCAGCGGCCCGGCGCGATCGAGCCGCCGTAGAGCATCAGGCCGGGCACGTCGAGCCGGGCGAGCGCCATCACGCAGCCGGGGATCGTCTTGTCGCAGCCCGAGAGCGCGACCACCGCGTCGAACATGTGGCCGCGCGCGACCAGCTCGATCGAGTCCGCGATCACCTCGCGGCTGATCAGCGAGGTCTTCATGCCCTCGGTGCCCATCGTGATGCCGTCGGAGATGGCGACCGTGTTGAACTCCATCGGCGTGCCGCCGGCGGCGCGCACGCCCTCCTTCACCTTCTCCGCGAGGCGGCGCAGGTGGAAGTTGCACGGCATCGTCTCGGTCCAGGTGTTCGCGATGCCGATGATCGGCCGCTGAAGCGCGTCGTCGTCGAACCCGATCCCCTTCAGGTAGGCGCGCGCCTGGGCGCGATCCGGGCCGTCGAGGATGACCCGGCTGCGCCTGCGGAGGTCGTCGTGTCCGAGGTCGCCGGCTTGACCGGCGACGGAGGATCCGCTTCCTTTCACCGCTGGCTCTGCGAGACCTGCTGGCGGTTCCCGCGCCGGCGCTCCCACTCGGCGAGGCGCCAGAGGTCGCGCCGCACGCGCGCGGGGTCCAGCTGGCGGCCCACCAGGTGCATGTTCGCGCGGCGGATCACGCGGTCCTCGTCCGACGTGAGGGCCATCCACTTGGCGAGCATGTCGTCGGAGGCCGGCAGGCGGTGGCGGCCCCCCGTTCCGGTCAGGTCGGGGAACTCGACGCAGTACTCGGACAGGAGCTGGCCGCTCTCCGGCACATAGGCCACGATCGGCTTGTGCGGGTAGACGAGGTAGGCGTAGGCCGGGCGGGCGCCGCGGTCGATCTCCCGGCGCGCGTGGCGGCCGGCCACACGGATGAAGCCGAGGTCGCGGTACATCCCCCACTCCTCGGCGTTCACGCAGGACCGGAGCAGCTCTCTGGCGCGCTGCTCGGCGCGCCGCTCGCGGCCGGGGTCGTAGAGCTCCAGGTTGAAGTCGGCGGCGTTGGCCTGCCGCCTGGGGGCACGGCCCGCGCGCCAGCGCTCCACTCGCCGCAGCGCGAGCGGCGTGGCAAGGACCATGGCGATCAGCGCGAGTGCGAGGAGCGCGAGCAGCATGGGCGTAGCCGGTCTAGCCGCCCGAGGCGCGCGGGAAGAAGATCACGCGCTCCGAGTCGGGCGGGATGTCCGCGTACTCCTTGACCATTTGGGCCTCACGGCGCCCGCTGCCGGCGTTCCTGACCGGCACCGCCGCCCACATGCCCTCGTCGAGCTGCCGGCGGAACTCGTCCACGAGCCGCTCCTCGTCCTCCTGAACGCGCGGATCGCCCTCGGCGAGGAGCACCTCGCCGTGTCCAGGCTTCATCCGCAGGAACCTCACGGAGCGGATTATGTCACGCGCTCCGCCGCGGCCCGCCCGGCTCGGCGCGCCCGGCTCGCCCGGTTTCGTCGGTGCCCGCACGGGTAGCGCTGAGCCATGCGTCCAGCCGAAGCCAATGGCCGTCCCCCCACGCTGTTCGAGGTGGTCCACCGCGCGGTGGAGGTGACGGACCCGAGCGGCGAGCTCGGGGTCGCCGACCTGCTCGGGCCGGTCGAGGACTCCGACGAGCCGGTCACCTCGCATGAGGACATCGAGACCGACCTCGCCGAGCTGAAGGGCCGCGTGGATCCGCAGGACGAGGACCCGGCGGCGATGATGGCCGTCGCCGTGGCCACCTACCTGGCCTTCCGCCGCGACGAGCTCGACGACGACCCGGCCAGCCTGCTCCGCCTGGCGGCGCGCGCCGAGTACGACGGCAACCCGCCGGACAACGTGCGCGGCTGGCTGGACGAGCGCGGCGTGGAGGTCTAGGGCCCGCGCCGGCGGCGCTCGAGGCCGAACACGTCCACGGGGCCCCGGCCGCGGCCGATGCCCTGGAGGCCGTCGCGGACGGCCTCTGACGCGATCTCCTTCGCCCTTCTGGCCGCCTCGAGCGGATCCAGCCCGAGCGCCAGATGCGCCGCCAGGGCGGATGAGTGGGTGCATCCCGATCCGTGTGCCGCGCCCGTCTCATAGCGCTCGCCCTGGATCTCGACCAGCTGCTGGCCGTCGAAGAAGAGATCGGTCGCCTCTGTTCGATGGCCACCGGTGAGAACGACCGCGCGCGGACCAAGCGCGTGGACCGCGCGAACGAGCTCTTCTGCGTCAAGGTCTTCGCTGCCGCTCAGCACCTGGGCCTCGGGTACGTTCGGCGTCACGACCGCCGCTCGCGGCACGAGCTGCGTCCGCAGCGCCTCCTGGGCGTCCTCGTCGAGCAGCCGGGCGCCGCTCTCGGCGATCATCACCGGGTCGAGGACCACGGGAGCGCCGCCCACGAGGTCGAGCGCCTCGCCCACCGCCTCGATCGTCGCGACGCTGCCGAGCATGCCGCTCTTCACCGCGTCCACGCCGATGTCGTCCACGATGGCGCGCACGTGCTCGACGATC
>Ga0126312_10001836_pt1 | contig 14035 bp, 16 predicted proteins | sample Plot104A_FD_92537 | JGI IMG/M metagenome (GOLD analysis project Ga0126312, IMG submission 92537) | Serpentine soil microbial communities from UC McLaughlin Reserve, CA, USA - Plot104A | ecosystem: Environmental > Terrestrial > Soil > Grasslands | place: USA: UC McLaughlin Reserve, Lake County...
CAGGCGAGCGTGTCGGCGATCGTCTGCTCGAGCGGCCGGATGCGGAGTCCGTTCGCAAGCGCGGCCGTGGGATCGACCTCGAGCATCCGCGCGAACGCCGCCTCGCGGATCCAGAGCGGCAGCTCCATCCACTCGCCGACCTCGTGCTCGGCGAGAAACTCGGGATCGACCCAGACGAGTTCCGCGTCGCTGTGGGCGACGCGCCTGCACGTCTCCAGCATCTGCTCGAACGAGAACGGCTCGCAGATCGCGTTGTAGGTGCCCGCCAGGCGGCGCTCGGCCGCGTCGACGATCCACTCCGCGAGGTCGCGCACGTCGACGATCTGCGCCGGCGCGTCGGGCGGCGCGGGCGCGAGGACCGAGCCGCCCTCGGCGACGCGTACCGGCCAATAGGTGAAGCGCCCCGTCGGGTCCCACGGCCCGGAGATCAGCCCCGGCCGGACGACGAACGCGTCGCGAAAGCGCTCGCGGACGGCGGCCTCGCAGAGCGCCTTCAACGGCCCGTACGTCTCGCCGTCGACCTCCTCCGTCTCGCGTTCGAGCGTCCCCACCGGCGACCACTCCGTTGGCGGCTGCGACAGGTCGGCGTAGACGGAGATCGACGAGACGAAGGTGTAGTGGCCCACGTGACCGAGCGCGCCCAGCGTCTCGCGGACGATGCGCGGGACGTAACCGGAGGTGTCCACGACTGCGTCGAAGGCGCGGCCTTCGAGCGCGCCGAGGTCGCCGTCGCGGTCGCCGCGGAGCTTCTCCGCCTCGGGGAAGAGCTCGGGGCTCGTCCGGCCGCGGTTGAACAGGGTCAGCTCGTGCCCGCGCGCCAGGGCCGCGTCGGCGACGTGGCGGCCGAGGAAGACAGTGCCGCCGAGGATCAGGATCCGCATACGGTTCAGCCTATGCTCTGGCTGGTGCGTCACGCAACCGTCGAGTTGCGACTGGACGAGCCGGCGCGGACGTGGCCGCTGACGGAGGAGGGGCGCTTCGCGGCCGAGGAGCTCGCGCGGCGGCTCCCGCCGCTCGCGCGCGTGCTCTCGAGCCCGGAGCCGAAGGCGACCGCGACCGCCGAGCCGATCGCGCGCACCGCCGGCGTCGAGGTCGAGGTCGACGAGCGCCTGCGCGAGGTCGAGCGCGCGGGGAACCTGCCGAACTACGCCTCGCACCGCGCGGCGGTCGCGCGGTATCTCACGGGCGAGCCCGTCGCCGGCTGGGAGCCGCGCGAGCGCGCCCTCGCACGCGTCCGCGCCACGGTCTCCGACCTCGACGAAGCGGCCGTCGTCTCACACGGAATGCTGCTGAGCCTCCTGCTCGGCTACTCGTTCGACCAGTGGAGCCGAATCGCGCTCCCCGACGTAATCGAGTGGCAACCGGGAACCCCGTCCGCGCCGCGCCCGAACGTCCCCTTGTAACAGACTGTTACTTCCGGCTCGGCCCGCGTGTCGAAAGCGCTCGCTCGATGATCTCCGCCGCACGGGCGAGGGTTCCGAGCTCCGTCGCGGACGCGCCCGCGAACAGGTCGTCCAGGACGTCGAGGCGGCGTCGGCGAGCGTGCTGGAACAGGCCGTGGCCACGCGCCGTCACGACGACGCGCACCGAACGGCCGTCCTCGGGATGCGGCTCGCGGCGCGCAAGGCTGTCGCGCTCGAGCCCGTCGACGACGCGCGTCATCGTCGGCGCGGTGACGCGTTCCGCGTCGGCGAGCTCGCTCAACGTCAGCGCGCCGCGATAGACGAGCACCGAGAGCGCCGAGAGCCGCGCCGGCCCGATTCCGCTCTCGTCGTCGACGCGCGCGACGCGGCGGAGCAGGTGGATCGCGGCGGAGTGCATCAGGTCGGGTGGCTTGCGCTCCTCCATAGGATTTGTTTAGGCTACCTAACTATGACGACGACACAGGACATCTCGGCGCTGATGCAGGCGCAGTACCGGCTCGACCGCGAGACCGTCGAGCGGCTGCTCGGCGAGGGGCACGAGCCGACGGTGCACGAGGCGGCGGCGATCGGCGACGTGGAACGCCTTCGCAAGCTGCTCGGCGACCCCGTCCTCGTGAACGCGTGGTCGCCGGACGGCGGGCAGCCGCTCCACTTCGCGGCATTCTTCGGGCGCGTCGACGCCTGTCGGCTCCTCGTCGAGCACGGGGCGGACCTGGACGAGCATGCGCGCGGCTTCAACGGCGTCGCGCCGATCAACTCGGCCGCCGCGAACGACACGAAGCCGAACGAGGTCTGCACCGAGATCGTTCGCCTCCTGCTCGACGCGGGCGCCGATCCCGGGGCGGCGCAGGGCGGGGGCTCGACCGCGCTGCACAGCGCGGCGTTCGCGCACAACGCGGAGCTCGCGCGCCTCCTCGTCGGGCGCGGACTCGATCCCGACCGGGCGACGGACGACGGCCGCACCGCGCGCAGCCTCGCGCCCGACCTGTTCGCGTGAGGCGCTCCGCGCCGGGGCCTCTCCACGATCTGACCTGCGACGACGTCGGCGACCCGGACGGCACGCCCGTCCTCTACTTCCACGGCGGCGGCGACTCGCGCCTCTCGCGGCACCCGGACGACTCGATCGCGGCCTCGCTCGGGATCAGGCTCATCTCGGTCGAGCGCTCGAGGCTCGTCGACCGGCGGCGGACGCTTCTCTCGTGGGCCCGGTCCGTCGGTGCGCTCGCCGACCGCCTCGACGTCGATCGCGCCGCCGTCGTCGGCTGGTCGGCCGGGGGCCCGCACGCGCTCGCGGTCGCGGCCGCGCTCCCCGAGCGGGTGGCGCGCGTGGCCGTCGTCGCCGGGATGCCGCCGCCGCAAGGCCTCCGTGCGATGCCGCGAGACACGCGGCAGGTGATCCGTCTCGCGCGCATCTCGCCCAGGGCCGCGGCGCGGCCGCTCGCGCGCTGGGGGCAGAGGCCGGTGGCGCCGACGGGCGACCCCGACTGCGACCGCGCCTACGCCGACGGCCGCGTCGAGTCGTTCCGCGACGGGGCGCGCTGGCTCGCGCTCGAGCTCGCGTTGCTCTCGCGTCCATGGGGCTTCGACCTCGGGGCGATCCGCGCGCCCGTCACGCTCTGGTACGGCGAGCACGACGGGGTGACGCCCGTGTCGATCGGCCGCGACTTCGAGCGGGCGCTGCCGAACGCCTCGCTGCGGATCGTGGACGACGCGCACCAGCTCCTCTTCTCACGCTGGCGCCAGATCCTTGCCGACCTCTCGCGCTGAGGCCTCCGACCGCGGTCTGACCCGCCGCGCGCTGGTCGAGCGCTCGGCCGCGGTTGCGGCGTCGCTCGCCTTCCCGTTCGGCCGCTACGTCCCGTCCGTCCGTGACGCCGACCCGCGGATCCGCGCGCTCGAGCGAGCGCTGCGCGGCCCGGTCGTCACGCGCGGCCAGGCGCGGTACGAGCGTGACCGCCTCGTCTTCTGCGCCCTCTACGACGACGTCCGGCCGCTCGCCGTCGCGCACCCCTTCGACGCCGCGGACGTGAGCGCGATCGTGAGGTGGGCGCGGAAGGAGGGCGTCCACATCGTCGCGCGGTCCGGCGGCCACAGCTACGGCGGGTACTCGACCACGCGCGGCGTCGTCGTCGACCTCTCCCGCCTCGCCGGCGTGCGCGTGGGCGGGAGCCGAGCCGTGATCGGGCCGGGAGCCCGCCTGGGCGTGATCTACGGCGCCCTCGCGCGCCACGGCAAGGCGATCCCGGCGGGGACGTGCCCGAGCGTCGGCATCGGCGGCCACGCTCTCGGCGGCGGCTTCGGCCTCGCCTCGCGCGCCTGGGGCCTCGCGTCGGACAACCTCGTGTCGGCGGAGATCGTCACCGCCGACGGCGCGGTGGTCGTCGTCGACCCCGACCGCCACCCCGACCTCTTCTGGGCGTGCAGGGGCGGCGGGGGCGGCAACTTCGGGATCGTCACGCGCCTCGTGTTCCGGACGCACGCGGTGCGGCAGGGATCGTTCTTCGTCGCGAGCTGGCCGTGGGCGCAGGTCGAGGAGGTGCTCGCCGCCTACCTCGGCTGGGCGCCCGTCGCGCCGGACGCGCTCGGGTCGGTCTGCCGTCTGGCCGCAGGCCCCGGCGGCCCGAGCGTCCAGGTCTTCGGGCAGTTCCTCGGCAGCGAGCGTCGACTCGAGGCTGTCCTCGCAGACCTCCGGCCGCCGGCATCGAGGCTCCAGATCGGAACAGCGTCGTGGCTCGACCTCGTCCGCCGCTGGGCCGGCTGCCTCGGCCACACGCTCCCCGGCTGCTCCGCGCCGGGCCACCAGGCGTTCGTCGGCGCCTCCGACTACATCCACCGGGTGCCGTCGCCGGCGCAGCTTCGTGCCTTCCGGGAGGTCGTGGAGGACCGTGGCGCGGCTTCGGGGGCGTTGCTGATCGACGCCTACGGCGGCGCGCTGAACAGGGTTCCCGCGGCCGCGACCGCGTTCCCGCACCGGGACGAGCTCGCGTCGATCCAGTACTTCGCGGCGGGCGACGCGTCCTCTGCGCGTGCCTGGGTCAAGAGCTCCCGCGCCGCGCTCGCCCACGCCGTCTCGGGCGCCGCGTACGTGAACTACATCGACCCGGCGCTGCGGAGCTGGCAGGAGGCGTACTACGGACGCAACCTGCCGCGACTCCAGCGGATCAAGCGCCGCCACGACCCGCACGACGTGTTCCACTTCGCGCAGAGCATCCGCCTGCGCTGAGCGCGGCTTACCCTAGTGCGTGCGTAGCCAGCCGAGGACGAGTTGCCGTAACGACGGCCGCTCGAGGAGCGGTGCCCCATGCTCCACGCCTGCCAGGATCACGAGCCGCTTGTCGGTCGCCGCCGAGGCTCTGTAGAGCGTCCTTGCGTCCGTGGCGAACTGCCCGCCGGAATCGTCGCGCGCCGCCACGAAGAGAATCGGGAGCTTCGACCGTCGGGCGAGCGCGGTGCCGTCGAAGCGCACGTAAGACTCGGGCGCGGACAGCGACAGGACTGCCTTGGCGGGTGTGTCGGGCCGCGCCGCCTCGGCGAGCGCGATCGTTCCACCAAGCGAGGCGCCGGCCAGCAGCACGCGCGCCGAACCCAGCGCCCGCGCCTGCCCGATCGCGGCGCGGAGGTCGAGATCCTTGCGCAGGCTCGCCGGGTAAGGACGCTCCGGCGACAACCCGAAGCCGCGGAAGTCGAACGCGACGGCGCGGAAGCCGCTCGCGGCGAGTCGCTTCGCGAACGGCCACCACATGCAGATGTCGCCGTTGCCCTGGTGGGCGAGGACGACCGCCGTCCGTCCGCGGCCGGTCGCCGCGTAGGCGATCCGCGAGCCGTCGCCGGCGCGCAGGAACCCGTGGCGGCCCTCGCTGCCGACGCAGCCGTGCCAGCGCGCGCCCGCCCTCGGCGTTGCTGTCGGACGGTGGCTTCGCTCGAGGGACGGTTTCGGCCCGAGGGACGACGCGTCGCCCTCGTAGCCGATCAGGGCGGCGGTGAGTGCCACGAGCGCGAGGACGATTCTCATCGGCGCAGCTCCGCGAGCGCCTCGTCGGCCCACGCGACGGTGGCGCGCGCCCGCGCGATGCCGAAACGGAGCGTCAGGTACGGGAAGCGGCTGCGCTCGCTGCCGGCGATCCGCCGCTCGATCTGCTCGTACTCGCCGAGCCGGCTCGCGACGCGGTCGCGATACGTCCCGAGCTGGCGAGCGACCGACTCGCTGTCGCCGGCGCCGCCGAAGAACAGCTTCAGGAGGAACGGCTGACGCTCCACGTCGTCGTCCACCTCCTCGCGCTCGATCCACTCCCGGAGGACGTTGCGCCCGCGGGACGTGATCCGGTAGAGCGACTTGTCCGGGCGGTCGGACTGCGGGACGTCGCGCCGGTGGGCGAGGCCGTCCGCGACGAGGTGCGCCAACACCTCGTAGAGGCGGCTCTTCGACGGCGTCCAGACGTACCCGACGCTCGCCGCAGCGCGCTTGTTCAGGTCGTAGCCCGACAGCGGCTGGTCGGCCGCGCCCAGCAGTCCGAGCACGGCGTACTCGGTCTGCGACAGCCGCGTGCTTGCCGTCGTCGCGTTCATAGTCCGGGCCGGACTATAGCGTCGGGGGCCGCAGGAATCCGAATTGATCGGTGATCTGGATCTCTCGCGAGGAGAACCGGAACAGAGCCGCCGGGCGGCCGCCGGCGCGACCGGGGCCGCGGTGGTCGCCCGTCGGCGCGAGGACGCCGCGGCGGACGAGCACGCGCTGGAGGTTCGTGGCCGAGACGTCGTGGCCGAGGGCCGCCGCGTAGATGTCGCGCAGCTCCGAGATCGTGAACGCCTCGGGGGCGAGAGCGAACCCGACGTTCGTGTACGACAGCTTCGCCCGCAGGCGCGCCTGCGCCGCGAGCACGATCTCGCGGTGGCCCGCGGCGAGGCGCGGGAGCCGCGCGATCGGGTGCCAGTCGCCGCCGGTCTCGACGTGCGATGCGACGAGCCCGAGGTACGCGGTGACGAGCTGCTGACCGAGGCTCCGCGTTTCGAGCTGCTCCAGGTGCCCGAGCGCGCGAGCGTCGACGTGGCGCCGCGCCGACGCCTCCAGCGTCTCGCCCGCCTCGAGCTCTCCGCCGGGAAGCGCGCCGCCCGCGGCGAGCGCCGCGAGGCCCTCGTCTCGCACCTGGAGCACGACGTCCAGCACGGCGTGGCGGCGGCGCGTAGTAGAATCTCCCATAGTTTTCGTCCCACAGTCTAAAACCTCGGAGAAGCTCGTGAAGAAGACGTTCGTACCGTTGCTCGCCGTCCTGGCGCTGGTCGCCGGAGGGTGCAGCGGCGGCGACGAGAAGAGCGGCGACGGGACGACGACGGAGGCGAGCGGCGGCGAGTTCAAGGTCGGCCTCGTCACCGACACGAGCGGCCTCAACGATCGCGGCTTCAACGCGCTCGCCTACAAGGGACTGAAACGGGCGGAGCGCGAGCTGGGCGCAAAGATCCGCGTCATCCAGTCGCGCTCGCCGCAGGAGTACATCCCCAACCTGAGCGCGCTCGCGCAACAGGGCTACGACCTCGTGATCGGTATCGGGTACACCGAGATCCAGGCGATGGACGTCGTCTCCGCGCGCTTCCCGGACACCGAGTTCGCGATCGTCGACGTGTCGTACAAGGACCTGCAGAAGCACCCGACCAACGTCCAGGGGCTCTTGTTCCACGAGGAGCAGACCGGCTACCTCGCGGGCTACGCGGCCGCGCTGGCGGCGAAGGCGAAGGGCAAGAACGTCGTCTCGAGCGTCGGCGGCCAGAGCCAGCCGCCGGTCGACCGCTTCATCGCCGGCTACCAGGCGGGCGCGAAGAAGGCGGTGCCGGGGATCACGACGCTCAACGGCTACTCGCAGAGCTTCGATGCGCAGGCGAAGTGCAAGGAGGTCGCGCTGAACCAGATCGCGGACGGGTCGGCAGTCGTCTTCCAGGTCGCCGGCGCCTGCGGACTCGGCGCGCTCGACGCGGCGCGCGAGAAGAGCGTCTGGGGGATCGGCGTCGATGCCGACCAGTCGTTCCTCGGGCCACACATCCTGACCTCTGCGACGAAAGGGGTCGACCAGGCCGTCTTCCTCTCGATCCACGACGCGCACAGCGGCCATTTCCACGGCGGCGCCGACGCCGTCTACGGGCTCGGCCGGAAGGGTGTCGGCCTCGGCAAGTTCAGCCCGCAGGCGCCGCCCGGCCTGGCCGACAAGGTGAAGACGGTCGCGCACCAGATCGTCTCCGGGGAGATCACCGACATCCCGACCCAGATCGCGACGTAGCGACCCCTCGCCTCGCGGATCGCCCGCAGCCCCGTCCGCGTTCGTACCATAAGAGTGCGCACCGCGCCCGGCTACGACGAAAGGAGCTCCGTTGACGACGAAGACTGCCGCCGCGACCTTGACGGAGGAACAGAGCGCGTTCATCCGCGACAACGCCTTTCCCGCGACCGCGACCACGCTGCGGCCCGACGGATCGCCGCACTCGACGGTCGTCTGGATCGACGAGGTCGACGGGGAGGTGTGGTTCAACACCGCGATCGGCCGCGCCAAGGAGCGCTACCTCCGCACCGACCCGCGCGTCTCCGTGCTCGTTCTCGACCCCGGGAACCAGTATCGGTGGGTCGCGGTCAACGGGACGGTGTCGCTCCAGGAGGAGGACGCCGACGAGCACATCGACAAGCTGGCCAAGAAGTACCTCGGGCAGGACCGCTACCCGTGGCACGACCCGGAGCAGCAGCGGATCATCGCGCGCATCCGGCTCGCCCGCGTCGACTCCGCCGGCTTCGACGACTGACGGCGCGCGCCGCCCCGGCGGCGGCTCTCAGCCGTAGTTCTCGGTCGGCCCCTGCTCCGCGGCGAAGGCGCGCGCGATGTCGAGCGTCGAGAGCACGCCGATCGGCAGACGCGTGTCCGTCGCCACGACGAGCAGGTGCGTCGTCGCGTGCTCGCGCATCAGCTGGACGGCGCGGAGGAGCGTGTCGTCGGGCGTCGTGGTGACGATCGGCGACCCGGCGATCGCACCCGCCGTCGCGTGGCAGCCGAGCGCGGCGACGAGGTCCATGTCGGACACGACGCCCCACGGCGCAAGGTCGTCGTCATGGCCGAAGACGACGATGGCGTGCACGCGGTAGCTCGTCATCATGCGCGCGACGATCGAGAGCGGCGTCTCGGGGAGGCATGTGATGACGCCGGCGGTCATCGTCTCGCCGACGGTGCCGGTGGTGAGCTCGGGGACGGTGACGGTCGTGACGGTCATCGGTGCTACCTCCTCGTGAGCGCGGCGCCGCCTCGTGCGGCCCCGCTGGCGACAGCGGCGTCGGCGACCGCGCGCGCCACCGCCGGCGCGACGTCGCGGTCGAAGACGCTGGGAATGACGTAGTCGGTCGAGCGCGCGTCGCCGACGACGGCGGCGAGGGCGTGCGCGGCGGCGATCTTCATCTCCTCGTTCACGGTCGTCGCGCGCACGGAGAGTGCGCCGCGGAAGACGCCCGGGAAGGCGAGGACGTTGTTGATCTGGTTCGGATAGTCGGAGCGGCCGGTCGCGATCACCGCGGCGACATCCTCGATCTCCTCGGGGTCGACCTCGGGCCGCGGGTTCGCGAGCGCGAAGACGATCGCGTCCGGCGCCATCCGCGCGACGCCCTCGCGCGTGATCGCGCCGGGGACGGACAGGCCGAGGAAGACGTCGGCGCCCGTGAGTACGTCGTCGGCGGCTCCTCGCTCGTCCGCGGGGTTTGTGAGCTCCGCGTATGCCGCCTTCGCGCCGGTGAGGCCCGGCCGCCCGCGCCAGAGCGTCCCGCCCTCGTCGCAGCCGACGATCGTTCGCGCGCCCTCCGCGAGCAGGATGTTCGTCACCGCGGTGCCGGCGGCGCCGCAGCCCGTGGTGACGATCTTCACCTCGTCGAGCCGTTTCCCGACCACGGCGAGCGCGTTCAGGAGCGCCGCGAGGACGACGATCGCCGTCCCGTGCTGGTCGTCGTGGAAGACGGAAATGTCGAGCTCGGCGCGCAGGCGCTCCTCGACCTCGAAGCAACGAGGCGCCGCGATGTCCTCGAGGTTGATGCCGCCGAAGCCCGGCGCAATCGCCTTCACCGCGGCGACGATCTCGTCCACGTCCGTCGTCGCGAGGCAGATCGGGAACGCGTCGACGCCGCCCAGCTCCTTGAACAGCATCGCCTTCCCCTCCATCACCGGCAGCGCGGCCGCGGCGCCGACGTCGCCGAGGCCGAGGACGGCGGTGCCGTCGGTCACGACGGCGACCGTGCGCTGCTTCATCGTCAGGTTCCAGACGGCATCGGGATCGTCGGCGATCGCCTGCGAGACGCGCGCGACGCCGGGCGTGTAGGCCATGGAGAGGTCGTCGCGCGTCTTGATCGGCGTCTTCGGGACGACCTCGATCTTGCCGCCGAGGTGCATGAGAAAGGTGCGGTCGGAGACGTGCAGCACGTCGACCCCGTCCACGACCTCGATCGCAGCGGTGACCGCCGCGAGGTGCTCCGCGTCGTCGGCGAGGACGTTGACGTCGCGCACCTTCGTCCCGCGCTCGACGCGGACCAGGTCGATCGCGCCGAGCGACGCGCCGGCTTCGCCGATCGCCGACGCGAGGCGGGCGAAGGCGCCCGGCCGGTCGTCGAGCCGGACGCGCACCGCGGCGGAGAACGAGGCGGACGGGTGCGACACGCTCCGACGGTACGGCCGCACGCGTGCTCGTTCATCGGTGCGGCCCCGCTTCGCCGGTGCGGGAAACTACGCTGGCCCGGCGATGCGCGTGACGATCTGCGACGTCGGCCCGCGCGACGGGCTCCAGAACGAGCCCGAGACGCTGGCGCCGGCGACGCGCGCTGAGCTCGTGTCGCGGCTCGCGGCAACCGGCCTGCCGCGTGTGGAGGCCGTGTCGTTCGTGCGGGACGAGCGCGTGCCGCAGATGGCCGGCGCGGAGGAGGTCGCCGCGGCCGTGCGCCGCCGCGACGGCACCGAGTTCAGCGGGCTCGTGCTCAACGAGCGCGGCTACGAGCGCTTTGCCGCAACCGGCCTCGACCGCGTCAACCTCACGCTTGCCGCGACGGATTCCTTCAACCGCCGCAACGGCAACGCGTCTCTCGACGAAGCTGTGGGGAGGGTCGCGGCGCTCCTTGCTCGTGACACAGTGTCACAAGCGCGGCCCGCCACCACGGTCACCGTCTCGTGTTCGTTCGGCTGCCCGTTCGAGGGCGAGGTCGACCCGGGCGCCGTCGCCGACCTCTGCGAGCGGCTCGCGCGCGCCGACGAACTCGTCCTCGCGGACACGATCGGGGTCGCGACGCCGCGGCGGGCGCGGAGGCTCGTCGAGCGCGTCTCGATCCTCGGCAAGCCCGTCGGGTTCCACGGCCACAACACGCGCAACACGGGCTACGCGGCGGCGTGGGGCGCACTCGAGGGCGGCGCGGCTCTCCTCGACGCGTCGGTCGGCGGCCTCGGCGGCTGCCCCTTCTCGCCGCAGGCGACGGGGAACGTCGCGACGGAGGATCTCGTCTGGCAGCTCGAGCGGGACGGCGTCTCGACGGGGGTCGATCTCGGCGCGCTGCTCGAGGTCGCGGAGTGGCTCGAGGGCGTTCTGGGCCGGCGGCTCGAGGGACAGCTCCACCGGGCGGCGCCGTGGCCGTGACCTCGCGTGCGTTCGACGGCGCCCGCGGCGACCTGCGGCGGATGCAGCGGCTGGTACAGGACGCGTGGCGCGCCGTCGGCCCGAAGAACGAGCGCCACGTCGGCGACGTCGCGTGGGCGGACGCGCACATTCCGGGCCGGCAGGACACGTTCCGCCGGCAGCTGTGGGAGGAGGACGGCCGGCTGGTCGCGTACGGATGGCTCTTCCGGCCGCAGACGCTCGACTGGCAGGCGTCGCCGGACCGGCCGGAGCTGGTCGACGCCGTGCACGAGTGGTTCGAGGCAGAGGCGGAGGCGGACCCGCTCGAGACCTCCGCGCTCGCCGAGGACGAGGCGGCGATCGCCGTGCTCGGCGCGCGCGGGTACGCGGAGGTGACGGATGGGCCGTGGTTCGCGCTCGCGATCCGCGACCTCGAGCAGGTCGAGGAGCCCGAGCTTCCGCCGGGGTACACGCTGCGGACGGTCGCGGGCGAGTCCGACCTCGAGCGGCGCGTGGAGATCCACCGCGCGGCGTGGGAGCCGTCACGGTTCACGCTCGAGAGCTACCGCGACGTGCGCGCGACGTGGCCGTATCGCGAGGATCTCGACTGCGTGGTCGAGGCGCGGGACGGCTCGTTCGCCGCCTACGCGCTCGCGTGGTACGACGACGAGAACCGCGTGGGCGAGTTTGAGCCCGTCGGGACGCACCCGGCCCACCGGCGCCTCGGACTCGGCCGCGCGGTCAACCTCTACGCCCTGCAGCGCCTGCGCGACGTCGGCGCCGACCGCGCCCTCGTGATGTGCCGCGGCGACGACGCCTATCCGATCCCGAAGCGGCTCTACGAGTCGGTCGGCTTTCGGCAGCACAGCCGCATCGTCAGCTTCAGGAAGACCCGCTGAGGCCGATGTTCGAGTCGCTGTTCCACCTGCTCTCCGACTCGCCGCAGGCGTACTTCATCCTCTTCGGGGTCGCGTTCGGCGACGCCATCTTCCCCGTGCTCCCGAGCGAGTCGGCGGTCATCCTGGCCGGCCTGCTCTGCGTCGTCGGCGACCTCACGCTCGGCTGGGTGATCGCCGTCGCGGCGGCGGGCGCGTTCCTCGGCGACTCGGCCTCCTATGCCATCGGGCGCTTCTTCGGCCGCCCCTTCCAACGCCGCTTCTTCGACGGGCGGCGCGGCCACGCGGCGCTCGAGTGGGCGCGCAGCCAGCTCGAGCGCCGCGGCGGCACGCTCATCCTCATCGCGCGCTTCGTCCCCCTCGGCCGCACCGCCACCACGTTCAGCGCCGGGCTGACGCGGTTCCCGCTGCGAATCTTCCTGCCCTACGCGCTCCTCGCGGCCGTCGGGTGGGCGGTGTACGCGGCCGTCCTCGGCTACCTCGGCGGCCGCACCTTCCACGACAAGCCGTGGCTCGCCCTCCTGATCGCGCTCGGAATCGCATTCGCGATCGCGTTCCTGTCGGAGGCCTCGCGGAGGATCAGAGAACGAGCTTGACGAGCAGCACGACGCCGAGGACGATCCCGACCAGCGCGAAGATCGTGATCGCGGCCGCCGTCATCCCGGCCGCCGCCATGCGGACCGGCGCCTTCGACGTCTTCTCGCCCGTGAACGCCCGCTCGAGCTCGCGCTCCACGTGCGCCTCGATCCGTTCTGCGAGCGTCTCGCCCGCCGTCTTCGGCCGGTCGGCCTTGAGCGGCGGGAACTGCGTCGGGCCGCCGTCGATCGAGACCTGGTAGACGTGCTCGTGCTGGATGTCCTTGAGGCTCGTCTCGCCGAGGTCGTGCACCACCGCGCCGTCGGGAAGGTTGTTGCCGAGCAGCGCGCGCGTCGTCTCCGAGATGAGAATCTGACCGCCGTGCCCGGCCGCCGAGATGCGCGCCGCGCGCACGACGTCGAGCCCGAGATAGCCCTCGTCGCCGACCTGCGGCTCGCCCGTGTGCAGGCCCATCCGGACGCGCACCTCCTTCCCCTGCGGCCACTCGTGCGCGGCGAGCGCGTGCTGCGCGTCGACGGCAGCTGCGACGGCGTCTCGCGCGCGCGGAAAGGAGAAGAAGAACGCGTCGCCCTGCGTGTCGACCTCGGCGCCGCCGCGCGCGGTGAACGCGTCGCGCACGATCCGCCGGTGCTCACGCGCGACATCGGCGTAGTCGTCGCCGAGCTCCTGCAGCAGCCGCGTCGATCCCTCGATGTCCGTGAAGACGAACGTGACCGTGCCCGAGGGGATTGTCGCGGCCATGACGGGTAACGCTAGCGCCGTGAACCGCCTCGCGTCCGAGACGAGCCCGTACCTCCTCCAGCACGCCCACAACCCGGTGGACTGGTACGCGTGGGGAGACGACGCGCTCGCGGCGGCCCGCGAGCGCGACGTGCCGATCCTGCTCTCGATCGGCTACTCCGCGTGCCATTGGTGCCACGTGATGGAGCGCGAGTCGTTCGAGGACGGTGAGACGGCGGCGCTGATGAACGAGCTCTTCGTCAACGTGAAGGTCGACCGCGAGGAGCGGCCCGACCTGGATTCGATCTACATGGACGCGGTGGTCGCGCTGACGGGGCACGGAGGGTGGCCGATGACGGTCTTCCTGACCCCGACCGGCGAGCCGTTCTTCGGCGGGACGTACTACCCGCCCGAGCCGCGTCACGGGATGCCGGCCTTCCGCGACGTGCTGCGCGCGGTCGCGGGCGCGTGGCGCGACAAGCGCGGCGAGGTCGACCGCACCGCCCGCGGCCTGACGGAGCACGTCCGGTCGGCGGCGCGTGTGCGCCCCTCGGCCGATCCGCTGACGGACGGGCTGCTGAGCGAGGCGACGCGCAACCTCGCGCAGGGGTTCGACCCCGAGTGGGGCGGCTGGGGCCGCGCGCCGAAGTTCCCGCCCGCGTCGACGCTCGAGTTCGTGCTGCGAAGAGGGTCAGACCCGGGACGTGTCCCGAGCGGCCATCCCGAGGGTCCGACGCTCGACATGGCGCGCCGCACCCTCGACTGCATGGCGCTCGGCGGGATGTATGA
>Ga0126312_10001837_pt1 | contig 14032 bp, 14 predicted proteins | sample Plot104A_FD_92537 | JGI IMG/M metagenome (GOLD analysis project Ga0126312, IMG submission 92537) | Serpentine soil microbial communities from UC McLaughlin Reserve, CA, USA - Plot104A | ecosystem: Environmental > Terrestrial > Soil > Grasslands | place: USA: UC McLaughlin Reserve, Lake County...
AGATCGACCAGGGAGACACCGACGTAGGGGTGCTCCGCCCGGCCGTCCTCGATGATCTGGTCGGCCACGTCGGTTGCCGTGGCCGCCGGTATGGCGAAGCCGAGGTTGACCGCGCCCGTCTGGCGGGCGGCAGGTAGGCGACGTTTATGCCTATGACCTCCCCGTTCCGGTCGACGAGCGCACCACCGGAGGAGCCGGGGAAGATGGCGGCGTCAGTCTGTATGAGGTCCACTAGCGCAATCTGCTGCTGGCCGCCGGTGATCTCCGGCGGGATCTCCCGGTTCAGACCGCTTATGATCCCGGAGGTGACCGTGGACTGGAAGCCCGACGGGCTGCCGGCGGCCACCGCGAGCTGGCCGACGACGAGGTCCCTGCTGTCGCCGAATTCGGTGGCGGGCAGGTTGCCCCTGTCCACCTGGACCACCGCGATGTCGGTGTAGGGATCGCCGCCCACCACCCGGCCCCTCTCCACGGAGCCGTCTGCGAAGGCGACGTTGACCGTGTCGGCGCCCGCGACGACGTGGTTGTTGGTGACGATGTAGCCGTCCTCGCGGTAGATCACGCCGCTGCCCAGGCCCCGCGCCTTCCGCGGCCCGTACGGCGACGTCTGGATGGACGACACGTTGACCTGTACGACGCACGGCTCAATCTTCCGTGCCACCTCCACCACGGGCCAGGCGCCTTCCGCCGAAGATTCGGCGCTTTCTCTCTCCTGCGAGCCCGCTCCCGGCTCTCCTCCGCCCGTCGAGCATCCCGCGGCCAGCAGAGTCGGCAACACGAAGACCGCCAATAACGTCTTGAGCGTCGCGGTTTTCCAGTGCCTTTCTGCAAGCTGCTTTGTCATCTGATCTTCCCCTCTGGTCTTCCTACGCGATCTACACTTGAGCCTTGAGCGGCCCCATGTCTCTCCCGGCCCGAACATGATGACCGTCGGGCTCGCGCTACTGGCCGTATGCCCGGCAAGGGGTACGACCGTACACCTCGTTCGAATAGGATTCCTGCCAACACCGCGATTCTTCCCCCGGAGCGTTAACCGCGGACGGGCCCCCGCAAGCATTCGGCAAAGGGTCGGTTAAGTTCGCTTCACAATCCGGCGGCCTCAACCTTAAGCTACTATGGCACAGCAGATCGCCGTGGCGCCCTCCGCAGGATCTCCTCCGCCTCGCGATTTATCTGCCTCATGCGTTCGGGCAGCTCCGCGCGTCGGAGTCGTGCGTATGCTCCGCGACGGACCACGAGGGGCTCGTGGTCCGTGTTACCGACGTACAGCTAATATTTTGCTATGACCCACACGGCATGGACTATGCCAGGGATGTAGCCGAGGATCGTCAGCAGGATGTTGATCCAAAATTGCTTACCAATCCCCACCTGCAAGAATACCCCCAGGGGAGGGAGAAGTATCGCGATAATGATGCGAAGGAGATCCATCGTAAGCCTCTTTCCGTTGCTCGCTCTCTACCTGATACGCTGCCCGACCCTGGTAGTTGCAGGCACCGAGAGTATCCTACAACGCCGCGCGTAAAGCCATAGCCCTACGCACGAAACACCCACATGTTGGGGCCGTTTCCGAGATGCATGATACATAACGTGTTTCATGCATGAATCTGCACGAACTGCTAGGCTGAAGAGGACGCTTCACTAGTCTTCGGGTAGGACCCATGTAACCGGAGGAGGGAGTCCAGGCATGAGAGAGACTGACGTAGAGAAGGCCAAGGCCAGGGAAAGAAACCTGCGCTGGATAGAGTCGCTGTGGGAAGGCACGAGCACGTCCGCCAAGGAGGAGGACCAGAAGGAAGCGGTCCTTGCGGTGTTTCGTGACCTGGTGAGGGAGTCCAGGAGCGAGAGAGAGATTCGCGAGTACGTGCCCTGGCAACCGCTGTGGTAGCAGCTACTGACGGACAGTTCTGGAATCCGGGTGAGTCTCTAGACGGAGGTTTTGTAGCTCTGCCGCGCCTCCACCCGCTCCATCCAAGGCACAACGTTCGGGTATTTGTGCAGGGGAAGGTCACCGCTCTTGGCAAGCTCTCGTAAGCGGTGGAAGTTGCCAGCGTGGGCGATGTCTGCCAGCGTGAATCCACCTACCAGATACATCCTGTTTTCTAGCTGGTGCTCCAGGCGCGATAGCGCATTGTCGAGCTTCTCGTTTGCTTCTTGAATCTGCTCTTCAGAACACCCCCTTTGCGGGGCCATGCGAACCCTGTAGACAGAAGGGAAGAAGTAGTCATCTGCAAAAGCCATCCAGGAGCGTACTAATGCTCTCTGTTCAGGGTTCTCCGGCATAAGCTTGGGAGAGTCGTAGACCTCATCCAGGTACTCGTTGACTATGTTCGATTCGTAAAGTGATGTTCCGTTCACCCTTAGCACCGGGACCTTACCGTAGGGGCTGACACTCAGGAACTCTTCACTCTTGTTGCTCAGGTCGACCTCATGGACCTCGAAGTCTATCCCCTTCTCGTGCAGCACCATCCTGGTGCGCAGAGCGTAGGGTCAATGCTGGGTGTTGTAGAGCTTCACCTTCACCAAATATCGCCTCCTCGTAGTTGCCTGCTTCCTGATGGTAGCAGCCTACTTCCGAGCTAACAGTGGAGAGTAAGACCTCCCCTACGCGAAGTCTGCCCGTTGACACCGCTTCTCCTATACTATGCTCTCGTAGAAGGACTGGACTTCTGTAGGGTACTAGCCGAGAGCGAGGAGAAGCCGAATGGCGCAGCCGATAGACCTTTACTACTGGCCTACCCCCAACGGCTGGAAGGCGACTATTATCCTGGAGGAGACGGGACTCCCATACAGACTCGTGCCCGTGGACATAACTGCGGGCGACCAGTTCGAGGAGGAATTCCTCAGGATCAGTCCCAACAACAAGATGCCGGCGATCGTCGATCCCGAGGGCCCTGACGGAGGACCGATATCCCTCTCCGAATCAGGAGCCATCCTGATCTACCTCGCCGACAAAACGGGGAAGTTCCTACCCGAATCCCCACGCGACCGGTACCTCGTACTGCAGTGGCTGATGTTCCAGATGGGACACGTCGGTCCGATGCTGGGGCAGGCGCACCACTTCAGGGGCTACGCTCCCGAGAAGATCCCCTATGCCATAGAGCGCTACACTGACGAAGCCGCGCGGCTCTACGGGGTCATGGACCGGCGACTCTCCGAGGCCGACTACTTCGCCGGCGAGGAGTACACGATCGCTGACATGGCGATCTACCCCTGGCTCGTCTCGCACGAGAGACAGGGCCAGGACCTGGAAGATTATCCGAACGTGAAGCGCTGGTACGATGGCATGGAGTCGCGTCCCGCCGTCGGACGCGCGCTGGAGGTCGGCAAGGAACTACGCCGCTCGCTGGACGAGATGGACGACGATACCCGCCGGACGCTCTTCAGAAGCGGCCAGAAGAGGAGCTAGAACCGCGCTATTGCTCACGCACTGCGGTGCGATATCCGACGGCGAGCAGGGGCGCTCCCCAGATGATCGCGGAGACGGCGGCCAAGCAGATCCCGGGCACGAGGAAAGGCGCGCCGAAGCCGAACGAAGAGGCTAGCAGACCGCCGGCCGCGGGTCCGACGGCGTTGCCTGCAGAAGTGGCCGTCGCTGCAACGCCGAACGCCTCGCCCTGGCGCCTGGGATGTACGGCGCCGCGGATGGCCAGGTTGGCGACGGGGACGGCGACCCCGACGAACAGTCCCGTTACCAGACGCAGGGTCCACAGCAGGGCGACGGAGTCGACCTCGGCCTGCGGCAGCGCCGAGATGCCTGCCACTAGCAGGGTCCAGATGATAACCTTCCGCGCCCCGAACCTCGCAGCGAGCTTTCCGCCGAGGACGGAGCCGAGCGAGGCGGCCAGTGCGCCGGTCGCGATGATCCAACCCGCAAGCGTTGCAACCCGCACGGGCTCTTCCATCAAAGTCGAGAGGAAACCCGGCAGCGCGGGCGCTGCGCTCATGATCGCAACCTGCACCACGAAGAGCGCCAGGAGGGTCGGTGCGAGCCGCCTGTGCGGCAACGGACCTTCGGCCTCGATGGACTCCTCACTCTCCGCCTCCTCTTCCGCGGGCCGCTCTTCCTTGACCCAGACGGAGATCAAAACGGCGGACACCGCCAGGAGGGCCGCGGTCACCCCGAAAGAGGCCCTGATGCCGACGAGGTCGGCGAATGCTCCACCGAAGAACGGTCCGGCCGCCGCGGCGACGAAGATGACCATCTGCAGGGTCCCCAGCCTCTCACCAGCTCGGGAAGGCGGGGCCGTCGCCGATACGAGGACCGTCGCCGCAGCGACCGTACCGGTCAGGCATCCCTGCAACGTCTTGAGTGCCAGCAACTGCCACGGGCTCGCCACGAGCCCCATCAAACCGACGACGAGAGAGCCAGCAATCGTGGCCCTGAGCAACATAGGCTTGAGCCCGACCCGGTCACCCAGCCTGCCCCACAGCGGTGCGACGAGGGCCATCGTCACGGCGGTCGAGCTGTTGATCACCCCGGCCCACGCCGCCGCACTACCTGCGTCCTCGACGCCGAGCGCCTGGACGTAGATCGGCATGAAAGGCAGAACGAACGTGAATCCCATCGTCGCAGCGAGCTGCGAGAGGAGCAGCACGATGAAAGATAGCCTTCCGTCGATGCGCAAAGACTTCATTCGCCACCCCCTTCCGCAAGGCCGCGGAAGCCAGGGTCGGCGAAATCTCCTCCAACAAATGTGCTTCTGTACCAGGTCGCCATAGCAAGCGACCCTACTGCCCTATGTAGCGTAATTCTCCTTCCCGGATACTCCGGGGCTCGTGAGCCGCGGCGAACGCAGCCATACTGTCGCAACCCTACAGGCCGCGCAAATCAGGGAAGCTACTGGCGTTCTCAGACCAGCGCCCGATGTCCCTCCAAACACGCTCGAAAACTCTCACTCCGGATAAGTCTGTCAAAACCTTCGCTACCGAGTGTAGCAAACGCCCCGCCGCAAATCCGACTTTGCAACGTCCAGACCCGGCGTTCCGGTGAAAGAGGTCACCTTCTGACAAATGGCATCGACGGCTAAGTACCTCCCTCATGCCGCTGATACCGGTGTCCGACCCTAATGTCGCCTTACAGCGACGACCCCGCGAGCCGGAGCAGGGTATACTGCTGGTGATTGCGAGGGGGTTGGGGAGGAGACTTCTGTGGACTTTACGGGCACCTGGGACGTGGTATCGAGCCCGGACTTCCACGACGAGTATTTGAGGCTGGGTGGAGCGCCGTACATCACGTTTCGTCAGAACGGCGATTTCGTGAAGGGCGAGTACGAGATCGGGGTCATGGGCGGGACTATCAACGGTGGCGCACACAGCGACTTCGTCGACTTCCACTTCCAGGGGAACGACGAGATGGAAGAAGCTTTCGGCGAAGGCCAGGCCACGCTTAAAGGGGAACGCCTGATCTTCGAGCTCTGGCAATACCTGGGCGACGAGTGGACCTTCGAGTGCGAGCGAAGGAGGTAGAAGCTCTCTACCCCATCCCGTCGAGCAGCTTGATGAAGTTCCGCTTGCGTTTGTACTCCAGGCGGAGAAACTCCGTGTAGTCCTCGAATTCTGCCTCAGCGCGGACGCCACCGTATCCGGCCACGTCAACCTGCGGGCTCATTCGCCAAATGTTCGCAGCAGGTTCTCCCTGGCCAGTTCCAGGCCCGGCAACGAAGGGGACAGTTCGGGGTCGAAACCAGCTTCACTGGCCAGTGGCTCCAGAAGCTCGAACAGCAGCTCCGAATCCACCGAGACCTTTTCGGGCGCCAGCTCCACTGCGAAGAGTTGTTCGGCGAGGTTCTCAGGGACCTGGCCCCACATTGCCTCCGGGGAGGGGTGCGGCGCGAGAAGGTCGCTCCCGAGGACCATGCCGCTCCCGGCATCGACTACCAGCAGCATGTGCGGGAAGTACGGACGATCCCCCTCATCCTGGACAGGCGCGGGGGACATGAAGAAGTCCACCTCCAGACGCACTTCCCCTCGCGGCAATCGCCCGAGAGCCTCGATCTTGGACGCCTCCATCTCGACTTCGATGGGCGGTGCGTCCAGTGGAGGCACACCCGTCGAAGCGTCTTCCCAGAGTCGCCTCCCCCCTTCCTGGCGGGGATCGCGAAGCACGTAGCTATCGCCGCCGGAAGGCTCCAGCAAAGAAGAGTCCTCTCTGAAGCGCGGAGCGACGTCCGCCAACTGCTCCAACGCGCACGATAGAAAACGGACCTCTCTGGCTTCCAAAAACCACGGGAAGAGAGACGGGCGGTAGCTCCGGAACATCGGCCAGGCGTTTCGCCCCCTGAACTTCAAGCCCAGTTCCTTGATGACCTCGCGGTCTCTCTTATCCAGCTCCTCGCGGTTCTCGAACGACGCCTGGATCTGAGGGATCTGGATCAGGGCCCCGGGTCCGCGAATGGACCCATCTCCTGGAGGTCCAGAAAACCGTGGATGCCCTCGGAGCCGAGGTAGAGGCTCACGGCGTAATGTTCGCCGAGCAATCCCATTACGCTGACGAATCCCAGCTCGCCCGACTCGGGACTCCGCACGCCGAAGACGTCCGTCTCGGTCATCCACTCCCAGGGTGAGATCTCCTTGATCCGAACGGCCGACTCATAGAGCGTGCGCCATTCCCGAATCCCCGGCGTTATCTCCTCAGCCATGCATCCTCCATCACCAACGCTAGACGCCCGTCATTCTAGCCCACAGGCTCCGCGCCTCCAACGACGAAAGCCAACCCGGTGTACAAATCCAGCGAAAGAATAGCCTGGAGAAACCCTTACTCTCCAGCAGAGTAACACAGGCTCGGGCGGGCTCCTCGCAGTTGTGCGCCTTCTCGAAAGAGGGTCTGGGGAGAGTGCAGTATTGCGGTTATCCTAAACGTCCGAAGATTACCGGGAACGCGTTGCAGGAGGATAGGAGTGTTGATGCGGAATGCCCGAAGGCTCGCCAAGACGGAGGATGAATAGCCATCGGCGATCAGTGGTCAGCGGAGAGCCGAGGATCGGTGTTCACAGTCGGGCATTCCAACCATTCGGCCGAGAAGTTCGCCGTCCTGTTGAGGAGGCACGGGATCGAGGTTCTGGTGGACATCCGCTCTCGTCCGTACTCCAGGCATGCGCCGCAGTTCAACGCTACGGGAATCGAAGCGATCCTGTCGGGCGATGGAATTCGATACCTATACCTAGGCAGGGAGTTGGGCGGAAGACCCGAAGATGAGACGTTCTACGACGCGAGGGGCCGGGTGGACTACGCGCTAGTCGAAAGATCCCGGCCGTTCCTCGATGGTATAAAGAGGGTGGAGTGGGAGATCCAGGGCAACAGGATCATCCTGCTTTGCAGCGAGGAAGACCCCGCCCGTTGCCACCGTAGACTACTCGTCGGGCGGGCTCTGGTGATGCGAGGGTTTACTCTGCGGCACATCAGGGGCGACGGTAGCATTCAGATAGAGGGCGAGACGGACGGCGGCCAGCCGGTCCTGTTCCCGGAGAGTGAGGCGAGCCCACGGAAGTCTATACGATCGGCTTCACGAAAAAGACGGCGCCCGAGTTCTTCGGAGCGTTGAGGGACGCCGGCATAGAGCGTCTCCTCGACGTGCGACTGAACAACGCGTCCCGGCTCGCCGGGTTCGCCCGTCGTGCCGACCTTCCTTTCTTCCTGGAGAGGCTCTGCAGCGCGGAGTACCTCCACGAGCCCAGACTAGCCCCGACACGCGAGATCCTCGACTCCTACAGGAAAGGCGGTAGATGGCCTGACTACGAGAAGGCATTCCTGGATCTGCTGCGGGAGCGGCGGGTCGAGGAACGGCTGGATAGAGACCTCTTCGAAGTTCCGACGGTCTTGCTATGCAGTGAGGCTAGAGCCGAGCATTGCCACCGGCGCCTGGTCCTCGAGTACCTGAACCGCAAATGGGACGGCATAAGGGCCGTTCACCTGTAGGGATCTTGCAGATACTCGTAAACCACCTTACGCGAATGCAGCCAGGCTACTTTTGCGTAGCTGGCGTGGACGTGAACACGTCGCGCCACATCCGCCCGGTCTTGCGGCGCGGCAGGCTCACCATTGATCTCCTCAGTACCGGCGGCGGACCATTCGACGTCGGGTCCGTCGTGGACCTCGGGCCGGCGACCTATGCCGGATGCGCTCCCGAACTGGAGGACCATCGCTTCGATCCGTCGATCACACGATGGCTCTTCGAAGACGACCCGGACGATTACTGGGACGCCCTCGACGGGGTGGCACAGGAGAGCCTCGAGGAGATCTTCGGGTCCGCGCTCGAGCTGTGGGACGAAAGTGGCACGGTAGACGTTGGGGAAGGTCGCGCCTCACTGGGCTGCCTGAAGCCGGAGAAACAACCTTGGCTGTACGTGGACCACAGAGGCACGGTCAGGCTGGTCCTCGACTACATGATGCCCTCCGTGGATCTGTCGGTGAACGACCTGCGGCTGTACGAAAGGGACGGACGAACGCCGCGCCGCGATCGTGTGCAGAGCGTGCAGAAGCGTCTCGAAGCCGGCGTCGAAACGATCCTGAGCGTAGGCCTGACGCGACCCTGGCGCAAGCGGAACGACGACGCCGAGCGACACTGGTTACAGCTCAACAACATCCACCTCAAGGACAATCCGCTGTGGCGGTTGGGGGATGGCCGACAAAAGTAGCGATTCCACGAGAGAGCAGACGCGTATAATTTGGTGAGACGGTAGCAAGAATGGAGAGTAGCGCGATGCCAGAACTTCAGAGGATCACCCGCGACCCGGAGGTTATGGGTGGCAAACCGTGCATCCGCGGGATGAGGGTAACGGTCGGGACCATACTCGGCCTGTTGGCGGGCGGTCATGGCGAGGAAGAGATCTTGGAAGCCTATCCATACCTCGAATCTGGCGACATCCGTGCAGCATTGAGCTACGCGGCGTGGCGGCTCGAAGAATTAGAGGTTACGATCACGCCCGCTTGAAGCTCCTGCTCGACTTGAACCTGTCGCCTCTGTGGGTAGCGGCATTCGAAGCGCGAGGTTACGAAGCGGCGCATTGGAGCCGGATAGGAGATCCTGGAGCGCCGGATCGAGATATTCTAGAGTGGGCGCGAAGTGAAGGATACGTCGTTTTCACCCACGACCTCGACTTCTCGCGGCTGCTGGCGCTGACTCAGGCCGAAGTCCCGAGCGTAGTTCAGCTTCGTTCGCAGTCGGTGCTACCCGACGAGATCGGAACTCTGGTCTTCGCCACCCTCCGGCGCTCGGAGACGACCATTTCGGCGTAGACGTCCTTCGTCAACCTTATTGAGTCGTTCCTACCGGAGCGTTGCCAGTAAATCTTGAGACGCCCGATGAGTTCCGCTGAGCTTTGGTCTAGCTCTACTTCATAGCTATGGGAATGGTTTTCGGGTGAGCGAGACATAACTCTGTATATGCCGCCGAACAACCAGATGTTGGGTTCGTGATAGAAGTGGATGAGTGAAAAGGTGTATGGGAGATTGAAGCGATCTCGGTCATGTCTCCATCTGTTCCAATCCTCCCATTCACTTCAATCTCGAACAAAAACATCCAGAGGTCGACTATCGTCACGACCATACGCAATGTGTACCTTGTACTCATGTGGATCGAGAATGGGCAGAATTGATTCTAGTGCAATTGGCATTCTTATAACTCCTAGCTCACCTCGCACATGAAGAGGGGCGGGATGTGCATGTAGGTCGTGCTTGGGTTCGGGCCAACGATGTCCTGGGCCATCTGGAGCGCTTCGGCCACGGTGTTGGCCCGTCCGAGTCCCATACGCTTCGTGTTCTCGGGGTCGCCGCCGACAAGTATGGTGCCGCCGAGGTGGTCGAGGGCGTGGGCTGCCCAGTAGAGGACCGTGAACGGGTGGGCGCCGTGGTAGGCGTAGGAATTTCGGTAGAGGGTACGGTACCAGGGGTCGTTGGCGTACTTCTCCTCGTATCGGTGGTGGATCTCGTGGACGTCGTTCGTCTCGGGGATGACCTCATTCCACAGGTCTATGTAGCTTGGGTGGTGGACCTTGTTGAAGTTGGCCGGCATGGGGTGGGTGCCGATCAGTACTCCTCCCTCGCGCACGAGTGGTTTGCCCTTGTAGAGGTTGAAGAGGTAGCCGAGCAGCATGTTGAAGACCAGGATCGGGTTCATGATCGAGTTGACGTTGTAGGGTCCGAGGTAAGGGATGCCCAACAGGAGCACGTCCGACTGGCCCTCGGCGGGGACGACCATCTGTCTGTAGTTGTCCTTCAGGGTCGCGGCGTGGACGGGCTCGGTGGCGCCTGCCTGTACGCTGGTCACCCGGTGGGGAGCATTTATGGAGTGAGAGATGCGCCTGGCGGCTTCCAGCGGCATCGTCTGCGTGCTCTTGTGGGTGGCGAGGAAGTTGGCTTTTGTGAGCATGCTCCACTGGTACTCAGGTTTCGCCATGAAGTCGAACGCGGCGGGATAGGTCTGGTTGTTCAAGGTGTTCTCTATGTGGAAGACCTTGACGTGCTCGTCAAAGATTCTGCCCATCCTATTTATGGAGGCGTGCATGGCGGATTTTGGTGGGTCCATCAGGGAGCGGGTGTTTGCCAGCGTCTTCGGGGTGTGGTGATGGCGGATGGAGGAGTAGGGGGCAAGGCCTGTATGCACGGACTTGTGGCCCCCGTCCATGGGGATGAAGTTCACGTTCACGTAGACGAGAAGGTCGCTCTCGGCAACGCGACGGCTGACGCTGACCTCTTCGCCCTGGTCCGTCTCGCCTATGATTACGTTCCCATCAGGGTCCTCGGCATCATAGTTGTACAGCCGGTCCGGGTAGTAGCGGGCCATGATCCTGCCCCCAAGGCAATGCTTGAGCTCGGCTTCCGTCATCCTGCGGTGGAGGCCAAGGGCCGCGATGAGGTGGATGTCCTCTACACTTTTGGCGGCGGCTTTCTCCAGCACCTTTTCGATGACCTGCTGACGAATGTCAGGCTTGCGCATCGGTGGCAGTGGTATCGAGAGGTCGTCGAACGCGATGGTCAGCTTCATGCCAGGTGAGAGGAGCTCGTGTAGCGGCTCCATATCCATCGGTTCGAGTAGCGCTCTCTCTATGGCGACGCCCGGCTCGGCGAGAGGTTCCAAAGGTCCTGGAGGGTAGATCACACGCGTCCCCTCAGGCAGCTTCTCGTAGTGGAACCTGTCCCCCGCGTAGAACCACATGGGGCGGCTGTTCTTCTCCAGGATGGTCGTGATGCCGGGTCTCATAGTCGCTCCCTTCGGTCGCTCAGCGCTTCAGCACGCCGCCTGACGGCGGCTTGTCAGCATCTCAGCACGCGCCCTGTCGGGCGCTAGTCAGCATATCAGCAGTTCGGCTTTCGCATGCGCAATCCCTAGCTGACAAGGCGGCAAAGCCGCCGTGCTGACAAGCGAAGGCGTCAGCCTGAGCGTGCTGAAATGCTGACGTGCTGATACGCTGACTAGCTTCTATTGTCGAAGCCGTTCAGCCCACGGCGGGCTCGTGCTCCGGACAGTCAACCCGGAGATCCGCGCCGCTGAGTGGTACGTCAAGGAGCCCACAGTGATGCGGCGCCTGCTCACCGGGATGGATGTCCTGGAGAAAGAAGCTGCAGGTCACGCACATTCTGCCTACGGTTATGAGACCGGACCTCTGCAAGGACCCTATAAGTCCTATCAAGAAGCGCATTACGGCCTCTCTTTCCTCGGGCGAGAAACGCTCCAGGTGCACTCTTACGGGCTCCGTCCACTCAGATAGAGTGGCCGCCAGCTTCTCTCCATCCGTGGTCAGCCGCAGGGTCACGACACGCCGGTCTTCGGGCCATTGCTCCCGCTGAACCAACCCCTTGGTCTCCAGCGATGCGACGGCGTCACTTACCGTGGCCTGGGTGAGATCGAACTCCCTGGCGAGCTGGCTGACCCGCCTGAGCTCCACGTCATGGTAGAGCAAGTAGATCAAGAACTGGGCCTGTGTGGGGCTGAGATCTCGCTCCCACGCTTCCTCCCGAAGCCGTACGCGAAAGACCTGCGAGAGCCTTTCGAGCGCAGCGACTATCTTGGCGTCCACATCGTCGTGCTGCGCGGAGAGATCGAAGACCGACCCCAACCTAGAAGTCCCCGTTCTTCACGTACGGATAGCTCCACAACGTCACCTGAAGGACGACGGACTTGAACCACGCCTGGTGCATCTTGTCTACTTCCTCCGCGCTATGTCCCTTTTTGGCCAGGAACGGCTTTATGGTAGCTGTGATCGGAAAGATGAACGCGACCATGTAACGCAGCCCGATGTGATCCGGCGTCTCGTAAGCTCCATCGGTCTGGTTCTTCTTGTCCCTGGTGTGGCGCAACGCTATCTCTTGCTGGTAGTCGAGCCACTCCTGGTCGTATGGACGCCTGCAAGTGTCGAGTATCCACTGCCCGAACCGCCCGCGCACCCGCCCGAGATACTCCGTATCTGGCTGGCCCTCCGCACCTGAGAAGTAACGGATCAGGTGCGGATGATCCCCGACAAAGCCGTACCACACGTCGAGCACGTCCTCGACCTGGTCCTCGAGCACATCCCCCGCCATCCGCAAATGCTCCTCGTCCTCCTCGCCAAACAAGACCGTCTGCTTCAGTAGGTCCAGGTCTTCAATCCCCAGCGGCGACCGGACTACGCTCCGCGTCCCGAACTCGTACCCCGCTATCTCTCCTCGTCCCTCAGCCATCTCAGCTCCCTCCTAGACACTTGTACCTGATCCCAAGTATGTTAGGACTCCTAACATACTATAGTGATGCAAGATATGCGTCAATACCTGGCGTGCCGGGTGCGGAAGCGGGCACTTTCGGGGACACTCTTGGCCAGGTTATACGCAATCCGATAAATCGCTCTCGGTTGGAGGCGCGAGGCATCTGCCGCAGTGGATTCCCGCGAAAGCGGGAATAACCGGAGGGGACGAGAATGACGGTAATGCTTGGAGCAAGGGGAAGGAGTTGCGCTCGCACGGGAGATCGTACACTGCGGAAGTCATCATGTGGATTCCGTATTACATCGGGATCAAGGCCTGTGATCGAAGACCACTTTTACCTGCCCTTCCCTGCCCGCCGACCGCGCAGCGGCGATGGCCTCCCTGTAGTCCTCCAGCTGGAAGTGCGGGCCTACGAGTGTCTCTAACCTTATCTCCGGGGCGATGCTGAGTGCGAGTTGGAAGCTGCTCGTCTGTTTCCCATCGTGCTTCTCGATGCCATAGGCGTAGCTTCCGACGAGACGAACCTCTTTGTACCAGAGGGCGGTCAGGTCGAGTGTGCTCTTCGCGCCGGGCATGCCGACGAGTGTGACCCCGCCGCCAGGGCGCGCCAGGCGGAGCGCGTCTTCTATGGTGCCTGGCGAGCCGACACATTCGAAGACCCTGCCGGCTCCGCCCATGATGACCGGCTTGCCGAGCTCGGGCTTGTAGGCCGCCGTGCCTAACATCTCCGGGAGTTTCGTGTAGGTCTCTTTGGGGTGGACTACCTCGGTCGCCCCAAGACGGATCGCTTCGTTCCTCTGTCGCTCGTGCTTGGCGACGCAGATGATGCGGCCTGCGTCGGTAAGGTGTCTCAGGGCCGCGACGGTAAAGAGGCCGACGCTCCCGGCCCCGATGACCAGGGTGGTGTTGCCGGGGGCGGCTCCGAGCGCGGCGTGAACGGCGCAGGCGAGGGGTTCGATGGCGACGGCGGCCTCGTCGGATACTGCGTCGGGTACGCGGTGGAGCTGCGAGGGGTGGGCAACGAGAGTGCCCTGTGACCAGCCACCGCCGGTGTCCCGGCAGAAGCCCGTCTGGATGCCCGGGCTTATGTCGCCCCTGGCTACGTGCAGGCACAGCGCGTGGCGGCCCGAAGCGCAGTAAGCGCAAGGCGGGTCTATGCCGCGGACCGTGCAACCAAGCGCGGGCTCCAGGACGACTCGCTCGCCGGCGCGGAAGCCGGAGTTGTCCTCGGTTACCTCACCGACGACCTCGTGGCCCATCACGAAGGGAGGAGAGGTGATCGGGGAGAAGTAGGGCGAGTTTTCCGAGGAGAGCGTCCCAAGGTCCGAGCCGCAGATACCGGAGAGGAGCGGCTTTA
>Ga0126312_10001840_pt1 | contig 14029 bp, 16 predicted proteins | sample Plot104A_FD_92537 | JGI IMG/M metagenome (GOLD analysis project Ga0126312, IMG submission 92537) | Serpentine soil microbial communities from UC McLaughlin Reserve, CA, USA - Plot104A | ecosystem: Environmental > Terrestrial > Soil > Grasslands | place: USA: UC McLaughlin Reserve, Lake County...
CCTCGTACGGCGGCGGCGTCAGGGGGAGGCGGAGCCCCGCGTACTGACAGGGTGTCGAGCCGACCCGGCGCCTTCGGGCAGCCGTAGCGCTCGCGTGAGGCGATGATCGACTGGGGGCTCGGGCAGTACGAACGCACCGCAGCCGAGCTCGAGCCGGTTGCCGTCCACGCTGTCAGGGTCGCCGATCCTCGGCGAGGCGAGCGCGTCGTGGATCTCGCGACCGGAACCGGTAATGCCGCGCTCGTGTCCGCGCGCGCCGGCGCGGCTGTTGCTGGTGTGGACGCGGCGGAGCGATTGATCGCGGTGGCTCGACACCGGGCTGCCGCAGCAGGCGTGGAAGTCGATTTCCGCGTGGGCGACGTCGAGTCGTTGCCCTTCGAAGACGACAGCTTCGATGTTGCGCTGTCGATCTTCGGTCTGATCTTTGCTTCGAACGCACCGGCGGCCTTTGGGGAGATGATGCGCGTGCTCCGACGCGGAGGACGCGCAGTCGTCTCGGTCTGGATACCCGCTGGCCCGATTGATGCCATGGCGGGAGTGTTCGGCCGCGCCGTTGCCGCTGCAAGCGGCTTCGCGCCGAAGCGGTTCGCGTGGCACGACGAGGCGGAGGTCCGCGCGCTCGCCACGCCGTTCGGCGCCGACGTTCGCTTTCATCCCGGCGAGCTGACGATCGAAGCCGAGTCGCCCGAGGCGTATCTCGCTGCAGGGGAGGAGCACCCGCTGAGCGTGGCCGGACGGCCGATCCTCGACCGGGCGGGCGTCGCCGAGCAGACGTTGAATGAAGCGCTGGCGGTGCTTCGGGAGGGCAACGAGGATCCGGGCGGCTTCAGGGTGAGGAGCCCGTACGTGCTGATCGAGATCCGTCGGGCGTGGCCGTAGGATCCCGACATCATGGATTTCGCTCGGATCGAAGAGGACGCGCTCCGGACCCTCGATCTGCTCTGCCGCCAGCCGAGCGTGTCGGCTGAGTCGCGTGAGCTGACGGAGACTGCCGAGCTCGTCGAAGAGCTGCTGCGAGGCGCCGGCTTCGAGACCCAGCAGCTGCGTGCGGACGGCGGTCCACCCGCCGTCTACGGGGCGCAGGCGGGGACGAGCCCGTATCGCCTGCTGCTCTACAACCACTACGACGTTCAGCCCGTCGACCCCCTCGAGCTCTGGGAATCGCCGCCGTTCGAGCCCACGGTCCGCGACGGGAAGCTGTTCGCGCGCGGGGCCGCCGACAACAAGGGCGAGCTCGCGGTGCGGCTCGCGGTCGTTCGCGCCCTGCGCGAGGAAGAGGGCGAGCTCCCGCTCTCGCTGACGTGGATCGTCGAGGGCGAGGAGGAGGTGCTCAGTCCCCACTTCGACGAGATCGTCGCGTCGAACGTCGACTTGCTCCGCGCCGACAGCTGTCTGTGGGAAGGATCGCCGGCGCGGCTAGGCGACGGCCGGCCGGGTCTCGGCCTCGGCTTCAAGGGCGCGCTCGCGATCCGGCTCGACATCCGCCTGCTCCGGACCGATGCCCATTCCGCGGCGGCAGCGATCGTGCCGAGCGCGGCGTGGCGCCTGGTCGAGGCGCTGGCGAGCCTGCGTGATCCCGACGGAACCGTGCGAATCGACGGGTTCTACGACGCCGTGCGCGCACCCTCGGACGCGGAGCGCGCCGCGCTCGCGGAGGGCAGCGACTCGTTCGAGCAGGGGATGCGGGAGACCCTCGGGGTCGAGTCGTTCATCGGCGGCTTGTCGGGCGCGCAGCTCCGCGAGCGTGGCTCGTTCTCGCCCACTTGCAACATTGCCGGGATCAAGACCGGGTACAGCGGCCCGGGTACCAAGACGGTCCTCCCGGCCGAGGCGAGCGCGTGGCTCGACCTGAGGCTCGTCCCCGATCAGCGGCCGGAAGAGGTCCTCGATTTGCTCCAGCGACATCTCGAGCGCGAGGGCCTCGACGACATCGAGGTCACCGTGGTGGGTGCCGCGACCCCGGCCGGGACGCCGATCGAGCACCCCTTCGTGCAGCGCGTCGCCGAGATCGCGGAGAGCGTTCGGGCGCGCCGCCGTCGGTGACGCCGATCATCGCCGGGACTCTGCCGATCGTGAGCACGTTTCAGAAGCATCTCGACGTGCCGGGTCTCGCGGCGCCGGACAATCCTTTCTACGTCGGCTCCCGCGCGCACGCACCGAACGAGCACGTTCGGCTCGAAGACATCGGTCACGCCGTCCGCTTCACACACGCGCTCTTCACGCGGCTCGCGGACGAGTACCCTAGCCGCCCGGCGCCCTGAGAGTGACCGCGTGGCTCGCCATCGTGCTGCCGCCCGCCGGCTGCTTGTAAGTCACCCTCGCGCGAGCCGGGAGTCGCTTCAGGCGAGCCAGCAGCTGGAACCCCCGCACGCTCACCAGGATTTCCACGGCCTGCGCCTTGCCCGGAGCGATCGTGAATCCGCGGCTGCCGAGAGTCATGCCGGCGCCCGTGAGCTTTAGCGTGCCCTGACAGACGGCCTGGGTGCCGCAGCGGAGCTTGATCGCCGCGAGCCGCGCCGGCGTCACTGTCACCGAGCGGGCGACGATCGAAAGCGTCGACTTCGCACCGAAGCCCACGACGCTGACGGGCCGCGTCCGGTCGGCGGTCGTTCCATCGCCGAGCGGGCCGCCTCCACCCCAGCACTTCACGCCGCCGCTGCTCAGGACGGCGCAGCTATGGACGACTCCGACGCCGATCGCAACCACGCCGGTGTGTAGCCCGATGACGTCGACAGGAATGGCGCGGTTGACCTTCGTCCCGTCGCCGAGCTGCCCATGGTCGTTGGGCCCCCAGCACTTGACGCCTCCCGCAGCCGTGAGTGCACAGTTGTGCAGACCGGTGGCGACGGCCCTCACCCCGCTGCTCAGCCCTGGGACGTCCACGGCGGGCTCGTCGTAATCGAGCGCCCAGCACTTGACGGCGCCGCTGGTCGTGATCGCGCAGCTCGGCCCGCTCGCTCCTCCCGTCCCGAGTGCCCTGACGCCGCTGCCGAGGCCGGCAACGGTAACCGGTCTCCAGCGGTCGCTGGACCAACCACCCCAGCATTTCACGGCGCCGGCGCTCGTCAGAGCGCAGGTGCGGATTCCGGTCGCGATCTGCGTCACGCCACTACTCAGGCCGACGACGTCTACGGGCCTCAATCGGTCGTCCGTCGTCCCGTCGCCGAGGCTCCCGGCGAAGTTGTAGCCCCAGCATTTCACGCCGCCTGCCGCCGTGAGCGCACAGCTGTGGTCGTAGCCGGCTGCAATCGCGGTGACTTCGCTCCCGAGGTCGACGACGTCGACCGGTGCGGCGCGCCTGTCATCCGTTCCGTCGCCGAGGGCGCCGCTGTACGCGGCCCCCCAGCACTTGACGCCGCCTGCCGTTGTGAGCGCGCAACTATGCCGGGTGCCGACAGCGATCGCGATCACCCCGCGCTGCAGACCCACCACGCGCACCGGCAACAAGCTGTCGACACTGTCGCCGGTTCCGTCGCCAAGCTCATCATGCGCATCGGAGCCCCAGCATTGGACGCCGCCTGTGGTCGTGAGCGCACAGCTGTGAGCCACTCCGAGCGAGACCGCCGTCGCCCGTACGTTCGCCGTACGAGAGCTGTCCGCTTGTCCGGAGCCAGCTCCGGCGACGGCAAGCACCGCCGCGGCTCCCATGATCGCGAGACGGGTGCGCCGGAGGAAATCCCATCGTGCCATTGAGCAATCCTGACCGCCCAGACGTGCTGGGTCAATTCGCACAAAGTGCTCTATCGTGCGCCGCGCCGCATGCGCGCCGCCCGCACACTGACCGTCGTCGGCTGCCACGCGGGCGGTGAAGTCGGCAACGTCGTCGTCGGCGGCGTGCTGCCGCCGCCGGGCAAGACTGTCTTCGAGCAGATGCAGGCGCTGGCCCGCGATGACTCGCTCCGACGGCTCCTCCTGCGCGAGCCGCGCGGCAGCGTCGCCGTCCACGCGAACCTGCTCGTGCCCTCACAGCGACCGGAGTGCGACGCGGGGTTCATCATCATGGAGCCGACCGAATACCCAGCGATGTCGGGGTCGAACACGATCTGCGTCGCGACGGTGCTGCTCGAGACGGGGATGGTGGCGATGCGCGAGCCGGAGACGACGCTGCGCCTGGAGGCGCCGGCGGGCGTCGTCGAGGTGACCGCGACGTGCCGGGACGGGAAGTGTGAGAGCGTCGAGTTGACGAACGTCCCATGCTTCGCCGACCGGCTGGACGCGGCGCTCGAGGTGGAAGGCGTGGGGACGCTGACCGTCGATGTCGCGTTCGGCGGGATGTGGTACGCGATCGGGGACGCCGCCGCGCTCGGCTTCGCGCTCACGCCCGACGAGGCCTGGGATCTCTCACGGACGGGCGAGCGGATCCGGGCCGCCGCCCGCGAACAGCTTCCGTGCGCGCACCCGGAGAACCCGGAGATCAGCGGCGTCAGCATCGTCCAGCTAGCCGAGCCCTGGCGAGGTGTCGGGGCAGTCTCGAAGAACGCGGTCGTCGTTGCACCGGGCCGTCTCGATCGCTCGGCGACCGGCACCGGCCTCTCGGCGCGGATGGCGGCACTGCACGCGCGCGGGCTGATGAAGGCCGGCGACGAGATGACCCACGCGTCAGTCATCGGCTCGACATTCGACGGGCGGATCGTGTCCGAAACGACCGTTCCCGACCGTCCGGCGATCGTCCCCGCGATCCGCGGCAGCGCCTGGATCACCGGCATCACGCAGGTGATCGTCGACCCGAGCGATCCGTTCCCGGAGGGCTACCTGCTCAGTGACACCTGGCCCGGCTCCGACCGACAGTGACGGCGCCGTCAGCGCCGAGCGCCCAATGGGTTGAACCGCCGCCTGATCTCTTCGTCGAGCCAATACGTCGCCATATAGCGCGCCTCGCGCGACAGCACGTCGCGGTGTTCTTCGACGAACCGCGCGACGCGAGCGGGGTCCGCTTTCGAGAGCTCGCGGAGCACCCAGCCGAGCGACGTCTGGCTGAAGCGCGCGGGGTCGTGCGCGTTTGCCGCGCAGACGTCGAAGATCAGCTCGGGTAGCCACGGGAGCTCGTCCGCGCGCGGTGCGATACGGACCAACGACACCGCCGCCGCGCGCCGCTGCCAGAGCCGGTCGGCTCGACGCCACGCCGCAACGGCCTCCGCGGCCTCGCGGCCCTTCTGCTCGACGAGCCGTGCCAGCACCTTGACGCAGTACCAGTCGCAGGTGCTCCAGTCGTCGATGTCTCCGCGCTCGAACGGCAGGGCGAGCGCCGGCACGAGCTCCGAGGCAAGCTCGGGAAGCATGTGCTCTCCGAGGAGCAGGATGCCGGCGAGCTTGTCCTCCGCGTGCGGCCGGGCGAGCAACGTGAGCGCGAGGTCTAGACGCTGCTCGCGTGGCCACTCACCGAGGTTGTGCTCGCGCCAGAGGCCGCGCACGATCTTCCGGACGCCCGCCATCGGGACGCCGCGGAACTCGATCGCGCCCTTCAGGTAGCGGTTCCACCAGTCGCGCGTGCGCGCGTCGGCGCCGGCGGAGAGGCGCTCGGCCAGCTCCTCGACGACCGCCTCAGCGGGTGTTATTCGGCGCCGACCCAGGCTCGGCTGAGCTGCTCGATATGGCGGTGATCGGTGCCGCAACAACCACCCACGATCGTCAGGTTCGGCAAGCGGGGCTTCAGTGCGACGTACTCGGCGGCGAGGGCGTCAGGATCGCCCTCGTCTAGCTCCTCCGCCTCGTCCAGCTCCGCGTGGCTCTTCGTCGAGGCATTGGCGCGAAGGCCGCGGATCCGCTCGCGCCAGCGACCGTCGTCGTCGAGGACAGCGGCGAAGTGGCTCGGGTGCGCGCAATTGATCATGTAGTACGCGGGCGAGGCATCCGTCTCGGCGTCCACCTGCTCGATCGCCTCCCGCAGCGGCTGCCCGCTCGGGAGGCGCCCGTCCGTCTCGACCGTGAACGACACGACCGCCGGCACGCCCGTCACGGTCGCCGCGCGCGCGATCCCGATCGCCTCTTCGGCGTAGGTCATCGTCAGCGCGCTCACGAGGTCGACGTCCTTCCAGGCGAAAACCTCGACCTGCCGCCGGTGGTACTCGGCGGCCTCGTCGGCGGTCATCAGATCCTCCGCGACATAGCCGTCGCCACGAGGGCCGACGCAGCCACTGACCAGGATCGACGCCGTGCTCGTCTCCCGCAGCCCGGCGACCAGGTCGACCGCCGTGCGGTTCGCGTCGTCGAGCTCCTCGGGCGAGTAACCGAGACGCTTCCCCCAATCGGGGTTCGCGCGCCACGTCGGCGTGTCGAGAACGATGCCGACGCCCCGTTCTTCCGCGATCGCGACGTACGGCTCGTAGTACGCCCGGAGCTCCGCAATCCCCTTCGGCTTGCGGAGCAGGTCGAAGGATGCGAACAACGGCAGGTCGAGTCCGCGGTGGAAGATGAGGGTCGTCTCCATCCCGCCGTCCGTGATGAACGGCGCATCCGAGAGGTGGGGGAGCGTCGCGTCCACGCTATGCCGCCGGCCGACGCTCGGGGTATCGCGGCAGCCCGTCGTCCGGGATCGGCTCCCACGGCGCTGCGTAGGCGACAAAAGTGCGATACGAGGGGCGGATTCCGGGATCGGAGTCGAAGGCGCCGAGCCGGATGCTCTTGGCCTCCGGATCGTCCGGGCTCTGGCTCCAGAGGTGGCCGCCGCACGCGGAGCAGAACACCTTCTTGAAGCCGTGGTCGGGTGGGTCGTACGAGCGGAGCAGGTCTTCCCCCGAAAGCACGCGCAGCGACCCTGACTCGATGCGCGCCGAGGGCGCGGCCGCGGTGCCTGTCCGGCGTTGACAGCGGGTGCAATGGCAGTAATTGGCGGACACGAGCGGCTCGGTGACCTCGAACCGCACGCCGCCGCAGAGACAGCCGCCGGTGAGCGGAAGCTGCGCCATCAGCCGCAGCGTAACCTCCGCCGCGTGCCTCGCTTCCTGTGCGCGACGTGTAGCACTCAGTTCCCCGACAGCGCAGCGCCTCCGAACAAGTGCGCGATCTGTGAGGACCCGCGTCAGTACCTCCCGCCCGAGGGGCAGCAATGGACGACGCTCGAGGAGCTTCGCGCGAACCATCACGCGGAGATCCGCGACGAGCTTCTGGGCTTGCTCGGGATCGGCTGCGAGCCGTCGTTCGCGATCGGTCAACGCGCACTGCTCGTCCCGAGCGCCATTGGCAACGTGCTCTGGGACTGCCAGGCGCTGCTCGACGACGAGATCGTCGAGGCGGTGCGGAGCCGTGGTGGGCTCGACGCGATCGCGATCTCGCACCCGCACTACTACTCGACGATGGTCGAGTGGGCGCACACCTTCGACTGCCCGGTCTTGATCCACGAGGACGACCAAGAGTGGGTGATGCGGCCGGATCACGCCGTCGAGACGTGGGCCGGCGAGACGCACGCGCTCGCGCCGGGGCTGACGCTGCTGCGGCTAGGCGGTCACTTCGCCGGCGGGCAGGTGCTCAACTGGGCAGAGCGGCGGATGTTGCTCTCCGGGGACATCGTCCAGGTGATCCCGGATCGCCGCTTCGTCTCGTTCATGTACAGCTACCCGAACTTGATCCCGCTTCCCGCCGACACCGTGGACGAGATCGCACGGCGCCTCGAGGATTGCGACTTCGACACGATTGTGGGCGCATGGTGGGGGCGCCTCGTTCCCGACGGTAAGGGAGCCGTGCGCCGCTCAGCGCGGCGCTACCGGAACGCGCTCGAAGGTTGCCTCAGCTGAGGCTGCCCATGCGGAGGTCCCAGGACTCGACGCGCGGCTCCGTCAGCATCTGCAGCGGCTCCCACGGATCCTCGGCGAGCCGCGCGCGCACGCTCTCGGCGTCCTCGGCGTCGACGATCAGCAGCGGCCACCCGCGCTCGCCGACCGGCCCGCCGAGCCTCACGAGGCCGTCGTCCACGAGGCGGTCCATGAAGTCGGCGTGCTGGTCCCAGAGTTGCTGCTCGGTGAGCGCGCGTGACCAGTCCCAGCCCGGGCCGCGCTCGCGTGTGACGACGTAGTAGCTCAGCCGCGCCTCACGTCACCGGAACGATGTTGTTGTTGCGCCGGAAGAAGTTGTCCGGGTCGTACTTCGCCTTGATCTGCCGGAGCCGCTCCAGCTTCGCGCCGAAGGCGTCGTCGACGCCGACGTTTCGCTCTTCGTCGGAGATGCCCGTGAAGTTGAGGTACGTCGACCCCGTGCCGAACTCCGCGATCTCGCTCCACGTCTGCCGGACGAAGGAGATGTTCGACTCGGTGTCAGCCGGATCGGCCCACGAGCCTTCGACGCTCACCATGTACGCAGCGAAGCGCTCTCCAAAGGCGGAGTCCTCCGGATCGACGCGGTTGACGGCCCCGCCGCTCAGCCAGACGACGATCGTGGTCAACGGTGCGGGCCGCTCGAGCGCCCGCGCGGCGATCACGTCGACGACGCCGTCCGAGAGCTCGGAGAGGTACGTCGACTTCCAATAGCTGTGGAGCTTCCCGCGCGGGAAGAACGGGTCGAACGACGATTGCACGATCCGGAACGGCATTGGCTGCGAGATGTCCGCGAGCGGAGTGGCCAGCTCACGCAGCGGCTGGACGACCTTCATCCCCTCCTCGGGGTCGCCCGCGTACGTCGCGCCGACGACGATGCACGCCCGGTCGTGCAGCGGCTCGGGCAGGTGCGGGTCGGCCGGCATCGTGATCGCGACGGCGAGCGCGCTCACCTCGTCCGGCGCCGACTCGCCGTATTTCCTGAAGCCGCGCAGAACGGTCGCGGCGTCCTCCACCGGATAGAAGACGCCGGCGAAGCCGACGATCGGGCCGACCGGGTGGAGCTTGAACGTGAACGACGTGACGACGCCGAAGTTGCCGCCGCCGCCGCGGAGCGCCCAGTAGAGATCGGGGTTGGAATCCGCCGACGCCGTGCGGACCTCCCCGTCCGCGCCGACGACCTCGCACGAAAGGACGTTGTCGCAGGCGAGCCCGTATTTGCGGCGCAGCCAGCCGTAGCCGCCGCCGAGCGTCAGCCCCGCCACGCCTGTATCCGACACGACGCCACCCGGCGTCGCGAGCCCGTAGAGCTGGGCTTCGCGGTCGACGTCGCCCCACAGCGCGCCCCCTTGGACGTAGGCGATCTTCGCCTCTGGGTCGACGTGAACGCCGTTCATGAGGGCGAGGTCGATCAGCATCCCACCATCGGCGGTCGAGAGGCCGGCGACCGAGTGACCGCCGCCGCGGACGGTCACCTCGAGCCCGTGCTCGCGCGCGAACTTGACGGCGTCGACCACGTCGGCCGTCCCCGTGCACACGACCGCGAGCGCGGGCCGATCCTGGTACATCGCGCTGAAGGGCGCGCGAATCCGGTCATAGGCCTCCTCGCCCGGCTGGAGGACCTGCCCCCGTACCTGCATCCTGAACTCCGCGAGCGCTTCCTCTGAAACGTTGAGCGTCGGGCTTGTCGTCGCCATCGGTGCTCCTTCCGCCGAAGATGTGAACGGCGCCTAGTCTCGCAGCACCCGTAGGCGTTACGACGCCGCGCCGACCATGGCGGCCACGGCCTCGTGGAACTGGCGGAACCCCGTGTCACCCTCCACGAACGGCTCGACGGTGATCTCGGTGTACGGCGTGAACGGCATCTCGATGATCATCTGGTTCAGCGCCGCCTCGTCGTCGACGTCGACGATCCCGAAGCCGCCGCCGCCGAAGAACGTCCCGAACGCGGTGAACGAGTCCTCGTAGCGCTCGTACCAGTCGACCGACTTCTGGATCAACTCCGGCGCTTGCTCGGTTGGCACCTGGAACTTGGGCCTGCCGATCACCAGTGCGCGCATGGCGACCTCCGTCTCCTCATACGGGGTTACCGTGCCTTTCGTGCGCGAGGGTATCGAACTTCTGTCCGTGAACGTCGGCGTCCGCGAAGATCCGGAACCGGCTCAGGCGGCGGCGCGCTCGGCCTTCTTGAGGCCGCGGAACGACCAGATCGCGAAGAACGCGACGAGACCGAGCCCGCAGGCGTAGGCGAGAAGGACGCGCGACGGATCGCCGGAGATGAAGCCCCGTCCGGCTGTCAACAGATACGTCACCGGGTTGTACACGGCGACGGTGTGGATCCAGCCCTGCAGGAGCGCGATCGGCACGTAGACCGGTGCCAGGAACAGCGTCAGGAAGACGGGCGTCTGCATCAGCGGGCTCCCCTGCGTCGAGCGGAACCGAAGCGCGATCCCAGATGCCCACAGCAGGCCCGTGATGTTCACCAGGATCGCGAGCGTGTAGAGCCCGACGACGTCGATCCCGTTCCCGCCGATCTTCATGTGCGCGAACAGTGCGACCACGGTAAGAACGACCGCGACCGTCGCCCAGCGCAGGAGTGCGGACAGCGCGTAGCCGCCGATGATCGCGCTCCGGTGAGGTGCTGCGATCAGCAGGCGTCGCGCGAACCCGGTCTCGAAGTCTCGAGCGATGTTGAAGCCCATGAAGACGCCGCTGAAGGCCGCGGACTGCAGCAGCACGAACACGAACGTGAACGCCGTGTAGCCGCCGGCGAACTCGAACCCGTTCACCTGGCGCAGCTTCGAGAGGCCCCCGGCGAAGGCGATGAAGTTCATCAGCGGGAACAGCATCGGCGGCAGGAACAGCGACGGGTTCTTGATCAGCACCATCACCTGGCGGTACGAGAGCGCGAGCGCGACGTCGAGCCTGCGCTTCACGTTCGTGCCTCCCTCGCTGGCGCTCGGTCGCGTGGGGGAAACCATGTTTCCCCCACGAGCCCCCTTCTTAGAACCTGATGTGGAGGAACCTCCCGGTTCCCCCACGCCCCCTCCACGCGCGCACTCACGTGCGTGCCATCCTTGACTTGAGCGAGACCGCTGAAAGTCCAAGGGCTAACGCGATCAGCGCGAACGCGAACGAGAAGCCGAGCAGCAGCGCCTGCGTGTCCCAGCCCGAGATGACCAGGGACCGCATCGCCTCGATCATGTAGGAGACGGGATTCGCCGTCGCGACGTCGCGGAACCAGTCGGCCTCGATCAGGTTCCGCGGGAGGTTCATCGACGACAGGAACAGCAAGAAGAACAGCAGCGGAAACGTCGACTGGACGGCCTCGCCGGAGCCGGTCCAGAGCGCGAGAAAGATCCCGAGCCCGCCGAAGCCGAGTGCGATCAGGATCGCGAGGATGAACAGCGTGAGCGCGCCGGCGACGCCCGTCTTGAAGCGGACGCCGAACGCGATCCCCGCCGCCAGATAGACGGCTGCCTGCACCGTGCCCAGCGCGACGGCACCGCCGAGCTGCCCGAGCAGGAGCGCGGCGCTCCGCATCGGCGTCAGCGCGAGGCGGTTGAGGAAGCCGTTGTCGATGTCGCGGGCGAGGTCGACGCCGGCAACGGCCGAGGCGAAGAGCGCGCCCTGCATGAACGCGATCGGGATGAAGAAGTCGAGGAACGAGTCGGTCGGAAAGCCGGGGAGGTGCGTGGCTGCGCGCAGCCCGTTCGAGTTGATCGCCAGCAGCAGCAGCGGAAAGGTGATGTTGGGGATGATCATCGCGGGCTGGCGGAACGTCCGGACGACCGACCGCCCCGCGATCTCGAGGATCTGGTGGACGGTTCTCACGCCGGGACGGCCTCGAGCTCTTCCTCCTCGGTCGCGCCTTCCAGCGACGTCCCCGTCTTCGCGAGGAACACGTCGTCGAGCGTCGGCTCGTGGAGCTGGATCTGGGCCACGTGCAGGTCGGCGGCGTCGAGCGCTCGCACGATGTCGGCCAAGTCGGCCTCGTGCTCGCAGCGCACCGAGACCGCGTTCGGAGAACCCGGCGTCGGCGCCCCGAACTGCGAGAGCACCTCGCTGATTGAAGCCCGCTGGCTCTGATCATGCGGCACTGCCTCGACCGTCGGCCGTCCGATCTCCGCCTTCAGCTCGGCCGGCGTGCCTTCCGCGACGATGTGGCCGCGGTGGATGATCCCGACGCGGTCGGCGAGGACGTCCGCCTCCTCGAGGTACTGCGTGGTCAGGAATACCGTCACGCCCTCACCCTTTGCGAGCCGCCCCACCTCGCTCCAGAGCGCGCTCCGGCTTTGTGGGTCGAGACCCGTCGTCGGCTCGTCGAGGAAGAGGATGCTCGGCTCGTGCACGAGCGCGAGCGCAATGTCGAGCCGGCGCTTCATCCCGCCGGAGTAGCCCTTGACCTTGCGGTTCGCGGCCTGCGTGAGCCCGACCCGCTCGAGCAGTTCGTCGGCGCGCTCCAACCGCAGCTTGCGCGACAACCCGTGCAGGGAGCTCTGGAGCCGCAGGTGCTCGCGCGCGGTCAGGAACGGATCGAGCGCGGCCTCCTGGAGCGCCGCGCCGATCGCCGCGCGCACGCGCGGCCCATGCTTCACGACGTCGTAGCCCGCGACGCGCGCCCAGCCCCCGCTCGGCGGGAGCAGGGTCGTGAGCATGTGCACGGTCGTCGACTTGCCCGCGCCGTTCGGACCGAGGAAGCCGTAGATCTCCCCAGGGGAGACCTTCAGCTCGATGCCGGCGACCGCTCGGATGCCGCCCTTGAACTCTCGCGCAAGGCCTTCGGCCTGGATTCCATGCTTGTCTCGCACCGCACGTTCAGGCTATCCGTCGGCGAAGCCGTCGAGTGCGGCGCTGACGAGACGCGGCAACGTCTCGAGGTTGTACCCGCCCTCGAGCACGGCGGCGACGCGCGGGGCGAGCGCAGCGACCCGCCGCGAGAGCTGCCGGAACCCCTCCTCCGTGACCCGCTCGTCGACGAGGTAGAGATCCTCGTCCTCGTGTGCGTCGAAACCGGCCGAGACGAGCAAGACGTCCGGCTCGAAGGCCTGGATCGACGGCGCGATCTGCGTTTCGAGCGCGTCGAGCCACTCGCGGTCGCCCAGGCCGGGCGAGAGTGGCACGTTGATCGTCGTCTCGCGCTGCTCGTACTGGCCGCCGGTGCCCGGGAAGATCCCCACCTGGTGCAGCGACGCGTAGAGGACGGAGTCGTCGTCCCAGAAGATGTCCTGCGTCCCGTTGCCGTGGTGGACGTCGTAGTCCACGATCGCGATTCGCCCGGCACCCTCGGCCTGCAGCGCGCGGGCGGCGATCGCGACATTGTTCAGGAGGCAGAAGCCCAACGCGGACGTCGGCGTCGCGTGATGCCCCGGGGGTCGCACGAGCGCGAAGCCGCCGGCGCGCCCGGCCTCGATCGCGGTCCCCGCCGCGAGCAGGGCCGCTCTGAGGCTCGATTCGGACGCGACCGTGTTCGGCTCGAGCTGCGTCGGCACCTCGATCGACGTGAGCAGCTCGAGCAGCGCTGGGTCGTGGCAGCGCAGGACCTCCTCTTGGGTCGCCTCTCGCCCGGCGACGAAGTGCGGGAACGCCTCGTGCAGGACGCTCAGGCGCTGCTCCGACTCCGGATGGCCGAACGTGGGGTGGAGCTGTCCGAGGAGCTCGTGGCTGAAGACCTCTATGCGCGCTCCTCGAGCCTGCCGGCGAGCGCGCCTAGACCCCAGTCCGAGGCGAGCTTCGCCGCGTCCGCCCAGTCCGGCTCCTGGTCGTCGAGCGGTGGCAGCGGCGCCGAGCGGTCGAGCGTCGCGAGCCGGCGGTAGAGCCGGAGGTCGTCCGCTTCCGCTGCGAAGCGGCCCGCCTCCAGCGCCTGCCCGAGCGAGCCGTACTGCGCCAGGATCTCCGCCGCCTTCTTCGGCCCGACTCCGCGCGCACCGGGAAGCTTGTCCGAGGGATCCCCGCGGAGCGCGATGAAGTCCGGCACCTGCTCCGGCTCGACGCCGTAGCGCTCGCGCACCTCCGCCGGGCCGATCCGCGCGATCTCGGAGACACCACGCGTCGGCTGCAGCACCGTCACGCGCTCCCGCGCCAGCTGGAACGCGTCGCGGTCCGACGTGGCGACGAGAGCCGTGCCGCCGCGCGCCTCCTCGGCCTCGGCAGCGGCGGCGAGGAAGTCGTCCGCCTCGTATCCAGGCCCCTTCGCGACAGCGAAGCCGAACCCCTCGACGAGCTGCGGGAGAAGCGCGAGCTGCTCGAGCAGCTCGTCGTCGAACACGCGCCCGGACTGATAC
>Ga0126312_10001841_pt1 | contig 14026 bp, 16 predicted proteins | sample Plot104A_FD_92537 | JGI IMG/M metagenome (GOLD analysis project Ga0126312, IMG submission 92537) | Serpentine soil microbial communities from UC McLaughlin Reserve, CA, USA - Plot104A | ecosystem: Environmental > Terrestrial > Soil > Grasslands | place: USA: UC McLaughlin Reserve, Lake County...
GTGGGGCCATCTGCCAGGTCGTGATCTCCGAGCACCCCGAACGCGTCGGGTGTCTCGTGTTGACCAACTGCGACGCCTACGAGGCCTTCTTCCCGATGGTCCTCAGTCCCTTCCACTACGCGGTGCGGCTCTTCGGGACGCGCTTCGTGGATCTTCTCGCCTGGACGCTTCGGGCGCGTTTCGCGCAACGAGTGCTCTTCAAGACCGTTGCGCTCAGGCCAATAGATAACGCTACGCTCGATGCCTACGGTGCGACCCTGATCCAGGACCCCGGCGTCAGACACGACCTCGCGCGGTTTCTCCGCGGCGTCTCCAAACGGCACACTCTCCAGGCCGCGCGTAGCTTCCCTGACTTCGGTCGGCCGGTCTTGATCGCCTGGGGGGACAGAGATCTCATCTTCTCCCCGCGGCTCGCCCTCCGGCTGCAAAGCGACTTCCCCAACGCCAGGTTGGAGGCCGTCTCTGGCTCGCGCACATTCGTCCCCGAGGACAGGCCCGGGCGCCTGGCATCGCTCATCGGGGACTTCTCCAGGGAGACCGTGTACCGGTCTCCCGGCGGTTCTCAGGAGGTGTTCTCGGGAGATTGACACTGATTGCAACAATTTGGCCCGTAAGGTATAGTTCGGGTGATGCCCGACACCAGATCTCAACGGAACGACGCGAGCGGCAACGATGCGCGTTTCGTAGGTCTTGGAGTCATGCTAATCTTGATCTTCGGTCTTCCTACTGTGGTGGGTTACTTTTTGGACAGGCTGGCGGGTACGCTTCCTCTCTTCCTCCTGATCGGGCTCGCAGCGGGGTTCGTCGGGGGGATGTACTACGTGTACCGGGCGCTCCAGAAGTTGGGTAGTTGATGGGCGATCATTGGTGGCTCGCCTTCCGGTGCTCCGGTCGAATCGTGGTGCTAGCCGTCCCCATCGCGTTTGCGATCCTCTACGTATATGACGTCGCCAGTGCAGGGGTGTTCGCATACGGCGTCGGGGTGGGGTTGATCAGCTTCGTGTCGATCGCGGTTACGGTCTCGCTCATAACCGGGACGGCCAAGGCTGCCGGCATGGCGCTCGGGATAATGTCTTTCGGGGTCCGGTACGGTTTTGCGGCGGTTGCTCTGGGTGTACCGGCTTATCTGGGGATAGGGCCGGTTGCGGCGATGATGGCAGGTTTTGCCGGGGTGTATTTCGTGGAGACCGTCGTGCTGGTGCCGTGGGCGGTGCGGGGGATGAAGATACCGGTTGCCGAAGGGCCGCCGGTAGTTGAAGGAGTAGAACGGAGGACCAGGGTTTGACGGCCATGCTGATACAACTCAGCCAGGAAGAGATACGGAAGGAGATCTTGCATACGTGGGAGGCGGCCTCCCACTCCTGGGTCGTGCCGATACACATCGGACCCATCGACCTCTCCATTACCAAATCGGTATGGTTCTTGTTTATCGGGGCGGCGCTCACGTTCCTTATCCTCTTTGTCGGAAGCCGGCTACTCAAAGATCGGCCGGGAGCTTATCAGGTGATCGTGGAGGATATCTACGGGTTCGGGCGTAACCACATCGGTGGGCAGCAGGGCGAGGAAGGGCGTAAGTGGTTCCCTTACACACTGACCTTGTTCGTATTCATTCTCATCCTGAACCTTTTGGGCTTGTTCCCGAACAGCTTCCCGGTTACGAGCAGCATATCTTTTACTTTTGCGCTGGCGATACTCACTTTTCTCATAACCCAGTATCAGGGGTTCCGGCGTAACGGCGCAGGCGGGTATCTCAAGAGCTTCGCGCCTCCCGGCATGCCGAAACCCATAGCGCCTTTCATATGGCTACTCGAAGTCCTCCAACAGTTCACCCAGCCGCTCACCCTGGGGCTCAGGCTCTACGCCAACATGCTGGCGGGACACTTGCTCATCTTCGTGTTCCTCAGCCTCATACTGACTTTCGGCGCTTACACGGCCGTAATCTCCGTGCCCGCCGCTGTGATACTGTACGCGTTCGAGATTTTTGTCGCCGTGATCCAGGCGTATATTTTCGCCATACTCACGCAGGTCTACATAGAGCAGGCCATGTTCGCCAGCGAGGTACATTGACGTTACTGAAATCAGCGAAGACGAAGAGAGAGTGAATAGGGAGGAGCAAGACATGGAAATGTTGGCACTACTGCAGGCTAGTGGTAACGTCGAAACGGGGTTGACATACCTCGCGGCCGGCATCGCGGCCGGGGGAGGAGTCATCGGCGCGGGTGCCGGCATGGGTTACTTGATCGGGCAGACCATCGCGAGCATCCACCGCCAGCCCGAGGCGTTTGACCAGACGAGAACGTTGATGTTCCTGGGTATCGGGCTGGTCGAGGCGTTCGCCTTGTATGCGTTGGTCTTCGCCATCCTCTTTACCTTTGTCTTCGCGTAGGGAGAGGAGGAGAGAACATGGGTGGCTCAGGAGTATTCGATCTACCTAACACGAGTCTGATCTTCTGGGAATTCATCTCTTTTGCAGTCTTGCTGTTCTTGCTCATCCGGTACGTCTACCCGCCGATCCGCAAGCAGATCCGGGAGCGCCAGTCCCAGATCGAACGCTCCATAGACGAGGCTGAAAAGACCCGCGCCGAGGCCCGCGAGCTCCTGGCCGAGTACAGGCGCCAGATCGAGGAGGCCCGCGGGGAGAGCCGTCAAATCCTCGAAGACGCCCGCAAGCAGGCCGAAGCCCAGCGCGAGCGTACCAAGAGGGAGGCCCGCGAGGAGGGGGACCGTATCATCCAGCGCGCCCGCGAGGAGATAGACCGTGAGCGCGAGTCTGCTTTGCGCGAGGTCCGCCGCGAGGTCGCGGACATGGTCGTCCAGGCCTCCGAGCAGGTAATAGGACGGTCCTTAGACCGCGACGAGCACGAGCGTCTGATCTCCCAGGCCCTCGACGAGCTCGAAGCCGAGGTGGCGGGGAGCAGGACCGCTTGAGCGCCGTCTCCACGTACGCCGAGGCCCTCTTCGAGGCTGCGCGTGAGCGAGACGAGCTCGAGGAGGTCCTCTCCGACCTCGGGGAGTTCGTCGCAGCCCTGCACGAGAGCGAGGAGCTGAGGCTGTTTTTCTACGGCGGGCAGGTCCCTGAGCGCCAGAAGCGCAGGGCGCTGGACGGTCTGACGGAAGGCATGAAGACCCAGGCGACCAATTTCCTGAAGGTGCTCGTGGACAACGGGCGTGAGGAGATCCTGGAGGAGGTCCTCGGCCGCTACGAGCAGCTCGTCAAAGAACATCTAGGCAGGATCGAGGTCGAGGTGACGACCGCCGTCGAGCTCTCGGAAGAACAGACAGGCAGCCTCAAAGACCGCCTCGAAAGGGTGCTCGAAGGCAGAGAGGTTATCCTTGACACCAGCGTGGACCCCGATCTTATAGGGGGCGCGGTCTTCCGGTTCGGGGGACGTATGATGGACGGCAGTATCCGGGGGCGGCTGGAGAGCCTCCGGGAGGGGATGCTCGAGAGGAGTGTTGTTTAGTGGGCAGGCTAAGGCCGGAGGAGATCTCCTCCATACTCAAAGGCGCTATCACGGATTACGAGAACCGCGTAAGGACCGAAGAGGTCGGCCAGGTCCTCGAGGTCGGGGACGGCATCGCGCGCGTCCACGGCCTTACCAACGTGATGTACCAGGAGATGGTGGAGTTCGAAGACGCCAGGGGAGAGAAGATCACGGGCCTCGCGCTCAACCTGGAGGAGGACAACGTCGGCGTAATCGTCGCCGGCGATGACACCCACATCCAGGAGGGCAATACCGTAAGGCGTACGGAGCGACTGGCGAGCGTGCCCGTCGGCGAGGGCGTGCTCGGCAGGGTCATAGACGCCCTCGGGCGGCCGATGGACGGCAAGGGTGAGATCGAGGCCGAAGAGACCCTCCCGGTGGAGATAGTGGCGCCCGGCATCATCAGGCGCCAGCCTGTCAAGCAACCGCTCCAGACGGGGATCAAGGCCATAGACTCCATGATCCCGATCGGGCGCGGGCAGCGGGAGCTCATCATCGGCGACAGGAAGACGGGCAAGACCTCGATCCTGCTCGACACCGTAATCAACCAGGCCGACCAGGACGTGAAGTGCGTCTACGTCGCCATCGGCCAGAAGGATTCCACCGTCGCGGGCGTCGTCTCCGCGCTCGAGGAGTCGGGCGCGCTGGCGTTCACGACCGTAGTGAACGCCTCTGCGGCCCAGTCCGCGACGCTGCAGTACCTGGCCCCGTATGCGGGGTGCGCCATCGGCGAGTTCTTCATGAACCGTGGCGAGGATGCGCTCCTGATCCACGACGACCTCTCCAAGCACGCCGTCGCTTACAGGCAGATGATGCTGCTCCTCAGGCGCCCACCGGGCCGCGAGGCGTATCCAGGCGACGTCTTCTACCTCCACTCCAGGCTCCTGGAGCGCGCGGCGAAGCTCTCGGAGGATGCGGGAGGCGGGTCTCTGACGGCCCTGCCGGTCATCGAGACCAAGGCAGGTGATATCTCGGCGTATATACCGACGAACGTCATCTCCATCACGGACGGCCAGATCTTCCTCGACTCCGACCTCTTCAACTCGGGCCAGCGCCCCGCCATAGATACGGGCAACTCGGTGAGCCGCGTGGGCTCATCGGCCCAGATCAAAGCCATGAAGAGCGTCGCCGGCACACTCAGGCTCGACCTGAACCAGTACCGCGAGCTCGCGAGCTTCGCCCAGTTCGGGAGCGACCTGGACAAGGCCACCCAGCAGACCCTGAACCGCGGCGAGCGCCTCAAGGCGATACTGAAACAGGACGAGCTCGACCCTATGCCGGTCGAGGAGCAGGTCGTGGTCCTCTACGCCGCCTCCAACGGCTACCTGGACGAGGTCGAAACCGACGCGGTCATGGACTGGGAGCGCCAGTTCCGCGACTTTATGCGCGATACCCACGGCGACCTGCTCCACTCTATCCGCTCCGAGCAACAGCTCTCCGACGAGAACGAGGAGAAGCTGCGCGAAGCCGTAGAGCACTTCAACTCCAACTTCGAGCCGGAGCAGGCTAGCCTCGTCGACATCTCCATAGGGGACGAACAGGAGGACGCTTTGGAGGACGGAGAGTCCCACAACGAAGAGGGGGGCTAGGGCTTGCCTTCCGCCAGGGATCTTCAGCGGCAGATCAATACCGTAAAGAACCAGGCGAGGGTCTTCTCAGCCCTGCAGACGGTCTCCTCGGTGAAGTTCCGTAAGGCGGAGGCCAGGGTCAGGCGTGCGCGTCCCTACGCCGACAACGTCGAGCAGATGATGCGCGACGTGGCAGCTAGCGCCTCGGGAGATCTTCCTCTCCTCACAGGTCGGGAGGTCAGCCGGGTCGCCATCTGCACCCTTACCGCAGACCGTGGCCTTGCCGGAGGGTTCAACGCGCAGGTACTCCGCAGGACCGTCCGGCTCAGGGACGAGAAGGACCGGGGCGCGCTGCAGGTCGCGAGCGGCCGCAAGGCCGTCGCGTTCTTCCGCTTTCGGCGCGTCGAGCTCGCCGAGGTCTTTACAGGTTTCACGGACAACCCGACCTACGAGAAGGCGCGTGAGATCGGACGCGCCCTCTCGCGCCTCTTCGACGACGAAGCAGCGGACGAGGTCTACCTCGTCTACAACCGTTTCGAGAGCGCCTTGAACCAGAGGCCCGTCGTCAAGCGCCTCCTGCCCGTGGCCCCCGAGGAGGAGGACGACGAAGAAGAGAGCGGCGTCTCCTATATGGAATACGTCCCCGACGCGGAGACGGTATTGAAGAGGTTGGTTCCGCGCTACGTGGAGACGATGGTGTGGCAGGCCCTGCTCGAAGGCGCGGCGGGCGAGCACGGCGCCCGCATGACGGCGATGAAGAACGCCACGGACAACGCGAACGATCTGGTGCGTGACCTTACTCTTCAGAGGAACAAGGCGCGGCAGGCCCAGATCACACAGGAGATACTCGAGATCGTCGGCGGCGCGGAGGCCCTCTCCGCGGGCTAGAGAAGAGGAGTTTTTATGACAGAGAGCGAGAGCGGACAGTCCTTCAACCGCACGACCTTCGGCGGCGAGAGGGGCGAGGTAGACAACGGCCACGCCGCCACCGAGCAGGAGAGCGGAAGAGACGGCCACGAAGAACGCAGCGAGGGCATAGGCACCGTCGTCGAGGTAAAGGGACCGGTCGTGGACGTCAGGTTCCCGCCCGAGGCAATACCGGAGATCTTCAACGCCGTCATGGTGCCCATCGAGGCGGACGGGGAGACCACGGAGCTTACCCTGGAGGTGCAGCAGCTCCTCGGGGACGACATGGTTCGCACGGTGGCCATGGCCTCCACCGACGGCCTGAGGCGCGGGGTCGACGCCAAGGACACGGGCCGCCCCATAGCGGTGCCCGTGGGCAAGAACGTGCTCGGGCGCGTGCTCGACGTGCTAGGGCAGCCCGTCGACGAGCAGGGGCCTGTGGAGGACCCAGAAGACTACTGGCCCATACACCGTCCTTCCCCGAAGTTCGAGGACCTCGCTACGCAGGCCGAGCAGTTCGTCACGGGCATCAAGGTCATAGACCTCTTGTGCCCCGTGCGCAGGGGCGGCAAGGTCGGCCTCTTCGGCGGCGCAGGCGTGGGCAAGACGGTCGTCATCCAGGAGCTGATCAACAACATAGCCCTTCAGTACGAGGGTACCTCGGTCTTCGCCGGCGTCGGCGAGCGCACCCGCGAGGGGAACGACCTCTACGGCGAGTTCCAGGAGGCGGGAATCCTCTCCAACGTGGGACTGGTCTTCGGCCAGATGAACGAGCCGCCCGGCGCCCGCTTCCGCGTCGGGCTCACCGGCGTCACCCTCGCCGAGTATTTCCGCGAAGAGCTCGGCCAGGACGTCCTCTTCTTCGTCGACAACATCTTCCGCTTCGTGCAGTCGGGGAACGAGGTCTCCGCCCTCATGGGCCGCATGCCCTCGGAGGTCGGCTACCAGCCTACCCTCGGCACCGAGATGGGCGCGCTCCAGGAGCGCATAACCTCGACGAAGAACGGTTCGATCACGAGCTTCCAGGCCGTCTACGTGCCCGCCGACGACTTCACCGATCCCGCGCCTTTCACGGTGTTCGCCCACCTCGACTCGACGGTCGAGCTCTCGCGGTCCCTGTCGGCCCAGGGCATCTACCCGGCGGTCGACCCCCTGAGCTCGTCCTCGACCCTCCTCGACCCATCGGTGGTCGGCGACGAGCACTACGAGGTGGCCCAGGAGGTCAAGAACATCCTGCAGCGCTACAAGGAGCTGCAGGACATCATCGCGATCCTGGGCATAGACGAGCTCTCGGAGGAGGACAAGGTCATCGTCGGCCGGGCCAGGCGCCTCCAGCGCTTCCTCTCGCAGCCATTCTTCGTGGCCGAGCAGTTCACCGGCCTCGAAGGCAAGTTCGTCGAGCTCGCCGAGACGATCCGGTCCTTCAAGGAGGTCGTCGAGGGCAAGCACGACGAGCTGCCCGAGCAGGCTTTCTACCTCGTCGGCGGCATAGATGAGGCGGTGGAGAAGGCAAGAAAGACCGGTGGCGAGGAGGAGTCAGAGGACGAAGACCAGACCCCCGCCGAGGCGGAGCGAGAGGGCACGCCCGACCAGGACGAAGCGCCCTCCGCCACGGGCCAGGCCGGCGAGTCCGGGGAGGTAGGCTAGCTTGACCGAGGCCCGCGACCAGCGGAACGAGGGGCGGCAGCTCTTCTGCCGGGTCATCACGCCCGAGGAGGTGATCTTCGACGGCGAGGCCGACCTCGTCATCGTCCGTATAGCCGACGGGGACCTCGGGGTGCTGGTGGACCACTCTCCGCTGGTCTCCACAGTGCAGGTGGGGGAGGTCCGTATCACGGAGGACGACGAACAGCACGTCTACGCGACCTCCGACGGCTTCTTCAAGGTCTCCGAGAACCTGGTGCAGGTGCTCGTCGAGGAGGCTGTCTCCGCCGAGGACATCGACGTCGATGCGGCGGAGAACCGGGTCGAGGAGGCAGAGAGGGATCTCTCCGAGGTCTCGGAAGAAGCCGAGGATCGTGATAGAGTGGTCGCGGAGATAGAGCGCCGCCAGCGTACGGCCGAGAACCTCGTGCTCGTGGCGCGCAAATACGGAGAAAGCTAGGGCCGAAAAGCACTAGAATCCGCGCCGGGAGAAACGGCCTCGCCGGTCGTAACGCAGACGTTATCCGGATGTTGTCGTTTCGTAACCTTTAGTGGGCATACTGATACTACGAGTCCGAATGAGCGGACCGGGAAGCAAGAGCATGCCGGGGAGGATCCGTGTCTGAGAGATTCTACGTTGAGGGTGGGAAACACCTGCAGGGGCAAGTCGAGGTCTCGGGGGCCAAGAACGCCGCCCTGAAGTTCGTCGCCGCGTCACTCCTTGCGCCGGGAAGAACGGTCCTCCACCACGTCCCCCGCATCAAAGACATGCACACGATGCTCGCCCTCCTCGACGAGCTCGGGGCAAGGATGAACTTCTCGGGAAGCACCCTGGAGATCGATGCCACCACCGTGGACTCGTACACGGCACCCTACGAGCTGGTGCGCCAGATGCGGGCCAGCCTCGTGGTCCTCGGCCCGCTAGCGGCGCGCTTCGGCGAGGCCGAGGTCTCTGCGCCGGGCGGATGCAACCTGGGCCTGCGGAAGTTCAACTTCCACGTCGAAGGCCTGCGGGCCTTGGGCGCTGACGTCGAGCTCGACCACGGCTTTATAAAGGCGAGCGCGCCAGACGGGCTGCGCGCCGCAGAAGTGAACTTCGAGTACCCGAGCGTCGGCGCTACAGAGAACGTAATGATGGCGGCCGTGCTCGCCGATGGGATCACCATTATCGAGAACGGCGCCCGCGAGCCGGAGATCTCCGCCCTAGCCAACTTCCTCAACTCGATGGGTGCCCGCGTCATGGGAGCGGGCACGGGCCGCATAGTGATCGAAGGCGTAAAGGAGCTACATCCCACCGAATGGACGGTGATGCCGGACCGCATCGAAGCCGGCACGTTTCTGATGGCAACGGCTGCGACCGGCGGTGACGTCACGGTCCTGAACGCCCTCCCCGAGCACCTGAAGATGGAGCTCGAGAAGCTGCGGGAGATGGGTGTGGACGTAAGCGCCGCCCCCGGCTCCCCAGGTATCAGGGTGAGGGTCGATGACCCCGCCTCGCTGCATGGGGTAGACGTTGCGACCCTTCCATTCCCCGGCTTCGCGACCGACCTTCAGGCCCAGGTGATGGTACTCCTCACCCAGGCTTCGGGTGCTAGCATCATCACGGAGAACGTCTACGAGAACAGGCTCCAGGTCGCCGAGGAACTGAACCGCCTCGACGCCAGCATAGATCTCTTCGGCGGCCACAGGGCGCTCATCCGCGGCCCGCGCCGCCTCTCGGGGACCATAGTGCAGGCCCCCGACCTGCGCGGAGGCGCCGCACTGGTGATGGCCGGCCTGGTCTCCGAGGGCACCACCGTCGTGGACGGCGCCGCGCACATCCTGCGGGGCTACGAGCACTTCGAAGACAAGCTCACCGCACTCGGCGCGACAGTCGCCTTCCAGGCGGAAGCCCGAGTTACTAGCTAGAATCGGTCCATGTCAGCACGCTCAGGCTGACGCCTTCGCTGGTCAGCACTTCAGCAAGGCGCTAGGCTTCGCCAAGCGCCTTGTCAGCCAGTCAGCAAGGGCTCGCGAGCGCGAAGCTGCCAGGCTGAAATGCTGAAGTGCTGACCAGCGCCCGACAGGGCGCGTGCTGAAATGCTCTAGAATAGACTGCTCTTGTTGGCGTCCGAAAACCGGAGAATCTTCTGGCGGTAATAGCCGAGAACACCGAGGTCCATGCGCTCACCCGACAGCTCGTGCGCTACAGATCTTATACGCCGGCTGCGGCACAGTCCGCGCTGGACTTTATCAATGGCTGGTTCGGGGCGCGCGGGTTCGAGACGATGCGCTATACGGGCGCAGGGCCCCGTGGAGACCTTACGTCGCTCGTGGTGCGAGTGGGGGCCGGTGAGCCCAGGATACTCCTGCACGGGCACGTCGACGTGGTGCCTGGCGAAGAGTCGCAGTTCGAACCGCGTGAGGAGGAGGACGAGCTCTACGGGCGCGGCGTCTACGATATGAAGGGCGCCCTCGCCGCGATGATGTACGCTATCGAGGACCTGCAGGCCCTGAGTTGTGAAGCCACGGTCGAGCTCCTCGTCGTTCCGGATGAGGAGGGCGAGCACGGCGCTAAGACGGGCGCTGAGGTCTTGATCTCCAACGGCCACGTCGGTGACTTCTTGATCACCGGCGAGCCGACGAACTTCCATATCGGTACCCAGGCGAAGGGTGTGCTCGACGTTCGGGTGACGCTGCGTGGCAAGAGCGCGCACGGCTCCCAGCCCTGGCTGGGCAAGAACGCGGCGCTTCTGGCGTTCGAGCACTACCGCAGGGTCACGGATCTGCCTTTCTCGCAACAGAGGAGCGACCTTTTCCCTTACCCGAGCGTGAACCTCGCGCGTATCATCGGAGGCGACGTGCTCAACCGTGTACCAGACCGCTGCACCTACGACCTCGACGTTCGCTTCCTCCCCAACCAGGACCCGGAGGAGATCGTGCGTCAGATACGCTCGGTAGACCTGCCTGCCGAGGTCGAAGTTCTCTTCTACCGCGAACCCACCTACGTGGCGCGCAGCAACCCCTATGTGAAGGCGCTCCGCGAGGTCTCGGCGCGCCACTTCCGCGGCAACCCCGTCGGCGTGGGCCGCCACGGAGCGAGCGACATCGTCTACTTCCAGCGCGCAGGGGTGCCTGGTGTCGAGTTCGGTCCCGTCGGCGGGGGACACCACGGTCCCAACGAGTACGTCGTGAGCTCATCCCTGGAGACCTACAGGCAGATGATCGTCGAGTTCGTCCAGATCGTCGGCCGCAACGGCAAGGTTCTCTGATGCCAGAGACCTGGAACCTAAGGAGACGCATCACGCTGTCGGGTGGTGAGATCGCCTACGACGTACTCGGCTACGGGCCACCCGTGATCCTGGTACACGGCACGCCGAGCAGTTCCTATCTCTGGCGCAACGTCGCCATGAGGCTCGCTGACAGGTTCACCGTCTACGTCTTCGACCTGCTCGGATTCGGCCAGTCGGAGCGTAGGGATGGGCTCGACGTCTCTATCGCGAGCCAGTCACGTATGCTAGCCGAACTGGTAGAGGCCTGGGACCTCGACGCCCCTTCCGTAGCCGGCCACGATATCGGAGGCGCGATAGCCCTGCGCGCCCACCTGCTCGAGGGCGTGCCATTCGAGTGCATCGCCCTGGTCGATAGCGTCGTCCTGCGCCCGTGGATAACCCCGACGACCAGGCACGTGAAAGCGCACCTCGACGTCTACAGAAGCATGCCTACCCAGGTCTTCGAGGCCATCATCGCCTCACACCTCCGCACGGCGACCCACAAACCCGTAGACGAGCAAGCCTTCGCGACCTACCTCGAAGGGTGGAGGGGAGAGTTCGGTCACAGGCTCTACCTCCAGAAAGACGCCCAGCTAAACGAAGACGACACCACCCAACTCGAGCCTCTCCTCCCTTCCCTACAAGTTCCCGTCAGCATCATCTGGGGCGAGGAAGACGCCTGGCTCGCCCCGTCCCTCGCCGAACGCCTGCACGAGCTCATCCCAGGCTCCGACCTCACCGTGTTGCCCGAGACAGGCCACTTCGCCATGGAAGACAGCCCCCGCGAGGTCGCCGCCACGCTCTTCGAGTTCTTCAGCGACTGCGAAAAACAGCCGCGATAGTCTCAGCAAGTCGCCCGGCTTCGCCAGGCGACTTCTCAGCACTTCAGCAATAAGAGCTGACAAGCGGAGGCCGTAAGGCCGGAGCGTGCTGACAGGCGCGGTATTGGAAGGATTCCCTTCCAATACCGCTTCACCTCCTCGTTTCGGCCTCGGTCTCCTGGAAAGGTTCAGCCTCACCCCGGGGTGGCGCGCCGCCGGCGCCGGTCGCTTCGGCCTCCGCTTCGGCCTCCTCCTGGGTTACCGCACCTTCGCCGATGGCGACAATATCGTTCTCCATCGAGGAGATCGTGCCTCCCATGCTGGCCCAGACCCCGATGGAGAAGCCCTCGTCCACCGGCTCGCCAATCTTCTGCTCGTACTCCACTTCGTCGCCCTCGGAGACGAGCGGCGTGGCCGGCGTCAACAGGCCGCCGCCCAATGGCACGTGCACGCCCAAGATCTTCCCGACCAGGGAGACGATGCCCTCCTCGGGAGGATCGGTCTTGGTGTCGGCGTACTCCTTGCCCTGTCTGTCGCTGGGTATCAAGAAGAGGGCGTTCGTCATCCGTCGCACGTAGCCGTCGCCCGTCCCTATCTCCTTGATGCCCATGTCGTGCAGATACGGCCCGCCGTCTAGAAGGGTGAGGTGCCCGGAGTTCTCGACGTCCAGCCCGGCTATCCCGAGGATCTCCGCGAAGGAGGCCCCTATCGGCGCCTCGTAGACCTTCAGGTCGATCCCCTCGCCGTAGACGGTGAAGACCGTGGTGGTGGTGGGCTTGCCCAGAAAGAGCGCGTTGTAGACGTTGAGCATGGTCTCCGAGTTGTTGACGACCTTACCGACGTCAGGCGGCATCCCGGGCCGCCTCTTCCCGTCGGGCGTGTTCACGAAGCGGGGCACCCTGGTCTCGGTGGAGTGCTTGATGAGGGTCTTCTCCTCGCCGAGGGCGTACGTATCGGGCACGTAGCGCATGTCGAAGAGGCCGTCGTCGGCGTGCTCCTGGTAATCGGCGAACCATTCCCGGTCCTTCTGGTGGACGCCCATGGAGATCTGCTCGAACCCGAAGATCGCCTTCATCGCTTCGAACAGAAGGAGGAACTCCTCGAGGTGCTCCTTGTGTACCAGCTTGTCCCCCCAGTAGCCGGGCTCGCTCTCGGTGGCGTTGACGATCAGGTGCGGTTGGGGCCGCTTGTACTTGAAGTAGGTAGGGAAACCACCTCCGCCAGCCCCCACGATGCCGGCCTGGCGCATGATCTCCACGGCCTCCTCGGCGCTCAGGGCCTTTACCTCTTCGAGACTGCGTCGCTTCAACTCGGCCATTATTCGTCGCCCCCGAAGATCATCCGCCTAATTGGTCCCCCAGCCCGGCGCAATCCTCGAGTAGTCGAACTCGTCGGCCTTGGTCGCGTACTGATCCATCTCCTCAGGCACCTCGTCGCCAGGATAAATCGCCTCCACCGGACACTCGGGCATGCACATGGCGCAGTCGATGCACTCCTCGGGGTTGATAATGTAGTGGTCTCCCGCGTCATAGATGCAGTCCACCGGGCATACCCCCACGCAAGCCGTGTTCTTGGTGCCGATGCACGCTTCGGTAATAACGTAGGCCACTACCGCCGCTCCTCTCTTGAATATCCCTACCTTCCGTTGGTGACGGCCTATACAGGTAGGAACGTTTGTTTCTAGAATTTTCCGCAAGATAGTCTAACCGATAGGGAAACGTCCAACAAGACGACAAAGAGTGGGACAAAGCTCCTCGTGAAACCGCTTGCTACAGCAGTTGCCGGGTGGTCTCTGGCCCACGACCGAATGAGCATGTAGCTCCTTGAAAGCTGCGTGTAGCAAGGTTATATTTCGCTTGGTTCCGCTCGAAGGAAGGTCCTGCATGGTGGCGTTGGCTCTGTTGCAAGGAACGCAGGAGATCGGCTACGGCGTACTCTATTCGTACGTGGGTTTGTCTATCTTGATGGTCGTCGGCTTTGTGGCGACGGTCCTCATCCTTGCGCGGCTCATAGCGCCGAGCCGCAGGAGCTCGCGGGAGAAGCGAAACGCGTATGAGACTGGTGAGGCGCGCGTCACCGATCCGTGGCATCCGTTTCCGGTCCGGTACTACGTCTTTGCGCTACTCTTCTTGATCTTCGACGTCGAGGCGGCGTTCCTCTTCCCGTGGGCGGTGATCTACCGGAGTCTCGGCGTGTACGGTTTCGTCGAGATGGTCATTTTCGTGCTTATCTTGGCGGTGGGGCTCGCCTACGCCTGGAAGAAGGGAGCACTCGAATGGGTGTGATGCAGCAATTCAACGAGCCGAACATTATTACGACGAGCACCGACAAGGTCTTCAACTGGGCCAGGA
>Ga0126312_10001842_pt1 | contig 14022 bp, 15 predicted proteins | sample Plot104A_FD_92537 | JGI IMG/M metagenome (GOLD analysis project Ga0126312, IMG submission 92537) | Serpentine soil microbial communities from UC McLaughlin Reserve, CA, USA - Plot104A | ecosystem: Environmental > Terrestrial > Soil > Grasslands | place: USA: UC McLaughlin Reserve, Lake County...
CGGCGCGTACAACCTCGCCCAGTTCTTCGGCTGGGAGTGGGGGAAGTACCGGAAGCCCGCCGAGGCGCCGCGGTTTACGCTTGCCTGGATCGTGATGCTGGTCCTCGGCTTCGCGATCGTCGTCACCGGCGTCGACCCGATCGTGGTCACCGAGTATTCAGTCATCTTCTCGGTCGTTGCGCTGCCCCTGACGTACATCCCGATCCTCCTCGTCGCGAACGACCGGGCATACATGGGCAACTATGCGAACGGCCGGCTCGCGAACGTGTTCGGGATCGGCTACCTCGTCGTCATCCTGATCGTCGCGATTGCCGCGATCCCGCTGATGATCCTGAGCAACATGGGGCAGGGATGAGCGTCCCTCGCCTGCGGCTCACTCCCGCGGGGGAAACGAGCGTTTCCCCCGCGTGCCCCCTTCGAGAATGGCGTGGGGAACCTCCCGGTTCCCCCCGCGAACACGCCCCCTCCCCTGCTCATGGGGCAGAGGCTGCCCCATGAGCGAACAGGTCGACCTCGCGCTCGGAATCCTGGACCACCAGCTCCTCGACGTCGACGGTCGCCGTTGCGGCAACGTCGACGATCTCGAGCTGGAGGGAATCAGGGAGGGCGCGCCCCGAGTCACGGCGATTGTCGTAGGACCGCCGGTGTGGCGCGGTCGTGGACGACTCGGCCGGCTTGCTGCAGCCGTGACCCGCGGGAGAACGGTTCGCGTTGACTGGAGCGAGGTCGGCGAGATCGACTCGGGCGTTCGGCTGAAGAAGCGGGCCGGAGACTACGGGCTCGGCCGTGGCGATGACCGTGCACGGAAGCTCGTGGCCTGGATTCCGGGAGCGAAGTGAGGCTCTCGGAGCTCCTCGGAAGCGATGTTCGCACCGAGTCGGGCGAGGATCTTGGTCACGTCCACGACGTCCGAGGCGAACTCACATCGCGCTCACTGAAGGTCACGGGCGTGGTCGTCGGCCGGTGGGGCGTTCTGGAGCGCCTGGGCTTGGGCGCGCCGGAGAGTCGGGCGCGCATTGCCGTCCACGACTTCGTCCCGTGGAGCGCTGTCGTTCGCGCCGACCGTCGCGAGATCGTCGTCAAGGACGGGACCGAGCCAAAGCGGCGATAGCGGGGACGGTCGTTCCTAGACTCTCCGGGTGCCGCTGTACCTGACTGAGGCGGATGTCGAGCGGCTGCTGGCGCCCGTCGATGCGATCGCGGCTGTCGAGGGTTGCTTCGGCCGTCTCGCGCGCGGAGAGATCCAGGCCCGGCCGCGCGTCCGCCAGAAAGCGGACGGCGGTGCGTTCGCGGTTATGTCCGCAGTCGACCACGAACTCAAGCTCGCGGGTGTCAAGTCGTATGCGTGGGTTCCCAGCGGCACACCGTTCGTGGTCTGCCTCTTCGATCTTGAGCGCGGCGAGCTCGCAGCCGTGATCGAGGCCGACAAGCTCGGACAGCTCAGGACGGGGGCCGCCAGCGCGGTGGCGGCCAAGAACCTCGCTCGCGGCGACGCGACGACCCTGGGAGTCCTCGGCTGCGGCTGGCAAGCCGAGAGCCAGGTGCTGTGCATCCGCGAAGCGCTCCCGACGATCGAGCGGGTCGTCGCCTACTGCCGCACCGAGGAGAACCTCGCGAAGTTCTGCAAGACGTTCAAGGCGGAGCCCGGGGAGACGCATCGCGATGCCGGCGAGCAGGACGTGGTCGTGACGGTGACGACCTCGCGCGATCCTGTGCTCCGCGGTGAGTGGCTCCAGCCCGGAGCTCTGGTCTGCGCGGTCGGAGCCAACGACCGGCGGGCCCGCGAGCTCGACAACGCCGTGCTCGAGCGCGCCAGCTTCGTCTCCTGCGATTCGATCGAACAGGCGAAGCTCGAGTCGGGGGATTTGATCGAGCCGGTCGAGCAGGGCATCCTCGACTGGCTCGAGGTGCATGAGCTGCAGGAGGTGGTTGCGGGCGAAGTGCATGGCCGGCAATCCGACGACGACATCGTCGTGTTCAAGTCGAACGGCATCGCCGCCTGGGACGTGGCCGCCGGCGCGCTCGCGCTCGAGCGAGCGCGCGAGCAAGCGATCGGAATAGAGCTCTAGGAGGCCTGCTTCGCGGCCTCGACCGTGTCGCGCCCGAGCGCACGGACGACCTCGGGGCGATCGAGCAAGCGCTCCCGCTCCGAAGGCGTCGTGCGGTTCTTGATGTACGGGTCGTCGAGGATCTCGGTCAGCGAGCGGCCGCGCTCGTGCTCGCGAACGACGTAGGCGGCGATGCGATCCTCACCCGACGAGCGGGTGAACAGAAAGGAGAACGGATTGCGGAGGAAGTCGCGGACGGCCACGCGCCCCGATTCTATGCTGGCTTCGTGAGTCGCGCGGTAATCCTTTCTGCGGTCCGGACGCCAGTCGGTCGGTACGGCGGCGCGCTATCTCACTTCCGCCCAGACGACCTGGCCGCGACGGCGATCGCAGCCGCGGTCGAGCGGGCAGGCGTCGAGCCCGGCGAGATCGAGGACGTCTACTTCGGTGCTGCGAACCAGGCGGGCGAGGACAATCGCAACGTTGCCCGCATGGCGGCGCTGCTGGCCGGCCTGCCGGAGTCGGTTGCGGGGGTGACGGTCAACCGTCTGTGCGCGTCCGGGCTCTCGGCTGTCGTCTCCGCCTGCCATGCCGTCGCTGCGGGCGACGGTGATCTGTTCGTCGCCGGCGGGGCGGAGTCGATGAGCCGCGCGCCGCTTGTGCTGGCGAAGCCCGACAAGGCCTTCCCGCGCGGCGATCAGACGGTGTACGACACGACGCTCGTCTGGCGCTTCCCCAATCCACGGCTGCAGGAGCGCTATCCGCTCGAGTCGATGGGCGAGACGGGCGAGAACGTCGCCGAGCGCTGGGGTGTCTCGCGGGAGGAGCAGGACGCGTTTGCGCTTCGCTCGCAGCAGCGCTGGGCAGCCGCCGACTTCTCGGATGAGCTCGTCGCCGTCGACGGCGTGGCCGTCGACGAGCACCCACGACCCGACACGAATCTCGACAAGCTGGCGACGCTGAAACCTGCGTTCCGCTCGAACGGGACCGTCACGGCCGGGAACTCGAGCGGGATCAACGACGGAGCGGCCGCGCTCGTGATCGCAAGCGAGGAAAAGGCGATTGAGCTGGGCGCCGAGCCGCTGGCCTCCTTCGTCGCCGCGGCCGTGGCGGGCGTCGATCCACGGGTGATGGGAATCGGACCGGTACCGGCGGTCAAAAAACTTCTCGCCCGAACCGGAATCGGCACGGGCGAGCTGGACCTCGTCGAGCTGAACGAGGCGTTCGCGTCGCAGAGCCTCGTCGTCATCCGCGAGCTTGGGCTCGATCCGGAGAAGGTCAACGTCAAGGGCGGTGCGATCGCGATCGGACACCCTCTGGGAATGAGTGGCGCCCGTCTCGTCGTCACGCTCCTCCACGAGCTTCGCCGCCGCGGCGGTCGCTACGGACTCGCCACGCTCTGCGTGGGCGTCGGCCAGGGCCAGGCGGCGCTGTTCGAAAGATGAGGCGGTATCGTCCCGCGGGATGGCTGTAGCGACGCAGCGGGAGTACCTGCTCTTCATCAACGGCGAGGCGACGGAGCCCGACGACGGCGAGCTCCGTGAGGTGGCCGAGCCTGCGACGGGCCAGGCTCTCGGCAAGGTGGCGCTGGCCGGCGAGCGGGACGTCGACCGGGCAGTGGACGCCGCGCGTGCCGCGCTCGAGGGCGACTGGGGCAAGACGCCGCCGACCGAGCGGTCCCGTCTCCTCCACGCCCTCGCGGACGCAATGGTTTCGAACCGGAAAGAGCTGGCCGAGCTCGAGACCCGTAACGTGGGCAAGGCCATCTCCTCGGCCAAGGCGGAGCTCAACGGCGCGGTCGAGAACTTTCGCTACTACGCATCGGCGATTGCCTCGATCGCTGGCCGCTCGAACCCGATCGGCGGCTCGCTCCACTTCTACTCGCTGAAGGAGCCGGTCGGAGTCGCGGGCCAGATCGTTCCCTGGAACTACCCGTTGCTGATGGCGAGTTGGAAGCTCTCACCGGCGCTCGCCGCAGGGTGCACGGTCGTGCTCAAGCCGGACGAGGCGACGCCGCTGACCGCGCTGCGCTTGGCCGAGCTCGCCTCTGAGGTGGGGTTCCCGCCGGGCGTGATCAACGTAGTTCCCGGACGCGGGCCGACGACCGGTGCCTACCTCGTCAGCCATCCGGGTGTCGACAAGGTCGCTTTCACCGGCTCAACGAAGACCGGAGCAGAGGTGATGCGGCTCGCGTCGGACGGCATCAAGCGCCTCACCCTCGAGCTGGGCGGCAAGAGCCCCAACCTCGTGTTCGCCGATGCCAACCTCGAGGACGCGATTCCTAGCTCGGTCTGGTCGATCTACTACTCGGCTGGGCAAAGCTGCGAGGCGCGCTCGCGCGTCCTGGTCGAGCGCCCGCTCTACGACGACTTCGTCAGCCGCTTCTCCGACGCGGCCGGCCGCCTCAAGGTCGGCGACCCGCTCGAGCCCGAGACTCAGGTCGGCTCGCTCATCTCAGAGGCCCATCGCGAGCGTGTCCACGGATTCGTCGAGAGGGGCCGCGAGGAAGGCGCGGAAGTGGTGATCGGGGGCGAGCCCACCAACGGGAATGGTGCGTTCTACCCACCGACGGTGATCGCGAAGGTCGATAACGCGATGACAGTGGCGCAGGAGGAGATCTTCGGCCCGGTCGTGACGGTAATTCCGTTCGAGGACGAGCAGGATGCGATTCGGATCGCAAATGACGTCCGTTACGGCCTGATGGCGACGGTCTGGACCGGCGATCCCGCGCGGGGTCATCGGCTTGCGCGGAGGATCAAGGCCGGAACCGTCGGGATCAACATGCCGTACACCGCGATCGCGGGGATCCCGTTCGGCGGCTACAAGCAGTCGGGGTTCGGCCGCGAGCTCGGCCTTGAGACGCTCGAGCTCTACCTGGAGACGAAGAGCGTGATCGTCTCCACCTCCCCGAAGCCGATCAACCCCTTCGGACTCTAGGTCGTTGCGGTACCGGTGGGCCGTTCTCGCGGCCGGGACGGCGGCGCAAGCCGGGTTGGCCGCTGTCTTCATCGGCATACCGGTTCTCGCGCCCGCGCTGCGGGACGAGTTCGGCCTCTCGCTCTCCGAGGTCGGGCTCGCAGTCTCGAGCCTCTGGATCGGCCCGATCCTCACGCTGCTCGGCTGGGGGATGCTCGCCGACCGCTTCGGCGAGCGCGTGGTCCTGGCGACGGGGCTCGGGGTCTGCGGCGTCGTGTCGGCAGCCGCCGGCCTGGCCGGCGACTTCAGGACCTTCGTCGTGCTGGTCTTCTTCGCCGGCGCCACCGGCTCCAGCGTCAACGCTGCGAGCGCGCGCGCCGTCATGCAGTGGTTCCCTCCGGAGGAACGAGGTTTCGCCCTCGGCATCCGGCAGACGGCGATCCCGCTCGGAGGAGGGTTTGCCGCCCTGACGCTTCCGTTCGCCGAAGCGGCCGGCGGAATCGAGGCGGCGTTCGGGCTGCTCGGCGCCTACTGTCTCGCGAGCGCGCTGATCGCGGCAGTCGTCATTCGGGAGGCACCGGCGCGGGATGCCGAGTTCGAGGGAGAGACCGTCGCCTGGACACTCCGTGACCGGCGCGTCTGGACACTCTCCTTCGGGAGCGCGCTCTACCTCTTTGCCCAGATTCCGGTGATGTCTTTCACGGTTCTCTTCCTTCACGACGTCCACGGGATGTCGGAGGCGGCTGCGGCCGGCGTACTCGTCGCGTGTCAGATCGGCGCGGCCGCCGGGCGAATCGGAGCGGGTCGCGTCTCCGACCGGCTCGGCACTCGGCTGCGGCCGCTGCGGTGGATCGGGCTCGCCAGCGGGGGCACGCTGCTCGTCACGGCGCTGCTTGCCGAGAACCGTGTGCAAGTGATTGTGGTGATGCTCGTGCTCGCGAGCGCGATCTCGATGTCATGGAACGGACTCTCGCTCACAGCCGCGGCCGAGCTGGCAGGGCGTGCACGGAGCGGCGCGGCGATCGGCTTCCAGCAGTCGATGCTGTCTTTCTTCGGCGTCGGCGTGCCGATCATGTTTGCGGCGGTCGTCGAGGCGACGTCGTGGCGGACCGCCTTCGGGCTCTCCGCGCTGGGGCCGCTCGCCGGCTGGTGGATGCTCGGGAGCTTGCGAGAGCGGGTATGAGCAGCTCATGCATCTTTACCCTGAGCTTCGGGCACCGAGAGCGCGCGCGTTGGTCGGCGATCTCCTCGCGATCGCCCTGCTTGTGCTCTTCGCCTGGGTCGGCCTGAAGGTTCACGACGCGGTCGACCGGCTCGCCGTCCTAGGCGAGGGCGTCCAGGCAAGCGGCGGAGCGATCGAGAAGGGCTTCGACTCGGCCGCCGACGCAGTCGACGGCACTCCCGTCGTGGGCGACGAAATCGGCGACGGCTTGCGCTCAGCGGGCGAAGGCTCGGGCGGCGAGGTGGTCGACCTGGGAGAGGAAGGAGAGGAAGGGGCTCACGATCTCGCGAACGTCCTTGGCTTCGTCACCTTCGCCTTGCCGGCGCTCCTGGTGATCGTGGTCTGGCTGCCGGGCCGGATCGGCCAGATTCGACGGCTGCGTGCCGCGTCTCAGGTCGTCGGCGACCGAGCGACGCCGGAGCGGCGTCGCCTGCTCGCGATGCGCGCTGCCTTCTCGCTGCCCTACGGCCAGCTCCTCGCCTACACCCGCGATCCGCTCGGAGATCTCGAGGACGGCCGCTACGACGCTCTCGTAGCAGCTGCATTGGAGGACGCGGGCCTGCGAGCAGAGCCCGTACGCCCGGCGAGCTGACGGCTCGGAAAGGGACGAGTCACCGCCGGAGGCGGGCTTTGCCCGCCGCAGGCACGACACGGCGCGTCTCGGCGGGCGAAGAAGAACTGGTTCATGGGGAAACATGATTTCCCCCTGCCCTTTAGATCCAGTCGAACTCCTGCTGGAGGATCGGGATAGCAAAGTAGACCGCGAACCCAATCGCCGAGACGTACATCAACGGGTGCACGCGGGCCCACTGACCCTGGCAGATGCGGATCCAGACGTACGCGATGAACCCGGCCGCGATCCCGTCGGTGATCGAGAACGTGAACGGCATGAACATGATCGCTATCGCCGCCGAAAGGCCGAGCGCGACGTCATGGAAGTCAATTCCGGCCAGTCGACGCTCAGGCGTCGTCGGGCGCGACGCAACCGGCGGCTCGTCCGCACCGGGGTGGTGTCGAAGCGGCTCACCGGATTCGACTTCCGCTTCCTCCTCGGCCTCGGTCAGGACTGAGATCATCAGCCAGCCGACGATGATCAGCGCCGGCGCGGTGGCCTGCGGCGGAACCATCCCGATCAGCGGCGCGAAGAACATGAACGGGAAGAAGAGCACTCCGGTGACGACGCTCACCCAGCCGGTGCGACCTCCGACGCCGACTCCCGAGGCCGACTCGATGTATGTCGTCGCAGAGGAGGCCGACGCGAAGCCGCCGGCCGCGGCGGCCGCCGAGTCGACGAGCAGGGGCTTGCCGATCTCGGGCATCTCGCCGCGCGCGTCGAGGTAGCCGGCCTGGCGGCCGACGCCGACGAGCGTCCCCATCGTGTCGAAGAAGTCGGCCAGGAACAGTGTGAAGACCAGCGCCAGGGCGGCGATGATCGGCAGCGTCGAGAAGGCGTCGAAGCTGATCTCGCCGACGAGGCTGAAGTCGGGCGACTGGAAGACGTCGTCCGGCCACCGCGCGTAGCCGAGGTTCTCGGGGTAGACGTCGGCCGCGTAGTTGACGATCGTCGCGAAGACCGTCGTCAGGACGATTCCGACGAGCAGGTCGCCGGGGAAGCCGACCGCGCGTAGACCGATCGTGACGAGTAGTCCGACGATCGTGATCGCGACGATCCAGTTCGTGAACGGCGTCAGGTCCACGGGAGTGGGCGCCGTGCGGCCCTGGACGAGGCCGGAGTTGTAGAGGCCGATGAACGCGATGAAGAGACCGATCCCGATCGCGATTGCCTTCTTCAGCTCGAGCGGGATCGCCCGCATGATCGCTTCGCGCAGGCCGAGGAGGACGAGGATCGTGATCGCAACGCCCTCGATCACGACCAGTCCCATCGCCTCCGGGAAGCCGAGACCGTTCTCGGCGACGAGGGTGAACGCGACGAGCGCGTTGATGCCGAGACCGGGCGCCACCGCGTAGGCCATGTTCGTGTAGAGGCCCATGATGATCGTCATCACGCCGGCGACGAGACAGGTCGACGTGAGGACGGCGTCGAACTCGAGGCCTTTGCCCTCGAGCCCTTCGACGCCGGCGAACCCGAGGATCGCCGGGTTCACGAAGATGATGTAGGACATGACGATGAACGTCGTCATGCCAGCGATCGTGTCGCGGCCCGGGGTCGTGCGGTTCTCCCGGAACCGGAACCGCCGTCCGAACGCCGAGCGCTCGAACGACGCAGCGAGCTCGCTCATACAGACGCTCCTTTCCGCAGGAAAGTGGCGATGGCGACAATAAACCGCCGCCTCGACGACGTATTCCACATCGGGAACGGTGTCGGGGCGAATCGGGTCGGCGGGACTCCCGGGGAGGACGAAGCGTGCACCCTGGCGGCCTCCTGGATGGAAAACGCCGGCCTCGAGGTGGAGGTCGATCAGCGCGGGAACATCGTTGGGCGCCTGCGGGGGACGAAACCGGAGCTGCCTGAGGTCTGGACGGGCTCGCACCTGGACTCGGTGCCGTCCGGCGGCCGGTTCGACGGCGTGCTGGGCGTCGTCGCGGGCCTGGAGGCGGTGAGCAAGGTCGGGCAGTCCGAGCGCACGCTGGGCGTCGTCGTCTTCCGCGACGAGGAGACGGGTTGTCACGGAAGCCGCTGGCGCGTGCAGCAGGGCTCGCTGCCCGGTGCGTTCGTCGAGCTCCACGTCGAACAGGGGCCGAGGCTCGAACGCGCCGGGGCTCCGTTGGGGGTGGTGACGAGCGTCGCCGGGATCGTCCGTTGCTCGCGCGAGTTCGGCGGGCGCGCGGATCACGCGGGCACGACGCCGATGGATGCGCGGAGCGACGCACTCGTGTCGGCGGCTGAGTACGTGCTGCGCGTTCGCGAGGTAGCTGCCGGGCTCGAGGGCGCCGTCGCCACGGTCGGCCAACTCGAAGTCGAGCCGGGAGCGGCCAACGTGGTGCCGGAGCGGGTCGAGCTGATGGTGGATGCGCGGGCGCCGGACCAGCGGCGGCTCGACCAGCTGGTGGCCGAGCTCGGGCTCGAGAACGCGCACTATGTGATCCCGCCGGTCCAGCTGACTCCGACGGTGCTGAGGGAAGAGGTCGAGCGGCGGAGCTTGCCGGTCGTGGAGCTTCCGTCAGGCGCCGGCCACGACGCGGGGGTACTGGCAGCCGCCGGCGTCGAGTCCTCGATGCTCTTCGTCCGGAGTTTGGGCGGCGGCGCCAGCCATTCCCCGGAGGAGCACTCGAGCGACGAGGACATCGAGCTGGCGGTCGAGGTGCTTATCGCAGCGCTGCGACGGCTCGCAAACGGTTAGCCGAGGCGGCGCATGAGCTCCGCACGGGGTAGGAACACGACCCTGCCGGTTTTTCCCACCGGGTACGAGTAGTAGAGGCCGGGGGGTTCCAGGTCCCCGAACATCGGTCCCCGGCGCTCGATCGTGAGCGACCTACCGTCATCGAGCCGCAGCAACCTGATCGCCGTGGGCCGACGCAGAACTGCGATGCCGCCGTCTACGTCCGCAAGCTTGTAGCCGCTCGGAATCGATCTCGACGCCTCCAGCGTCCCGCTTTGCACGCCGTAGCGCTCGATCGCATTTCCGCGCACGACGACGAGGCGCTCTCGATCGAGGTGGGCGACGGTCACGGTCAACGGGAAGACGCGGACGACCTCTCCTTGGACATCCACCGCGGCGACGTCGCGCGCGCCGCGGATCGCGATGAGCCGACCCGACACGGCCTCGATCGGAGCGGCATGGAGGCCGCGCCGGATTGTGGTGCAGACGCTGACTCCACGCCCACTCTCCTGGCACCGCTCGCGCCCGCCGCCGACCCGAATGAGCCGCTCGGCGTCGTTGAAGACGAGCAGGTCACCGTCGCCGCGGACGTGGTAGGGCCAGTACGTGCCCGCCTCCGCCGACTCGAAGCTGAGCTGGACCGGCTCCCGATCGGTTAGCGTCGCGAACCTGAGCCTGAATTCCCAGGTGTTCCCGCCGCCGTAGTGCACCCATGCGGCGCGCGAGCCGGCCAGCTCGAGGTCGTAGATGCCGCTCCCGGTCGACGTCCGTACGCACAGGCGCGGAAAGTCGAACCGCGCGATCGCCTTCGCAGCCGGCGTCCAGACCGCCGCGTGGTCGCAGTCGATAGCACTGGCCGTGACGAACGCCGCGCGCGAGCCGTCCGCCGAGAGATCACTCACCGGCGTGCGAGTTAAGACCGTACGTCCATCCACGACGCGCTCCGTGCGCGGCAATGGCTTTGCCCGCGGCAGTGTCGGCGCGAGCCGCGTTCAGCCGAGAGCGGCGTTTCCTCCGGCGCTCGTGAGTCGACGGAGGCCGCGGCCGTCGCGGCCGACCGTCCAAAGCTGGCCCATCAGTGTCACGAACAGCCGGCGCCCGTCCAGCGCCCAGACGACGAACGAGGGTTCGATGCCGCGGGTGTCGAGCTTCCGGACATGTCGCCCCGCGGCGTCGACGATGCCCAGATATCCGGCGTTGAAGGCAAGCTGTTTCCCGTTCGGAGACCACGAGAACTCGACCGCACCTTGCGCGACGCGGCGCCGCTGCGTCCCGTTTGGTCGCACGACGTAGGCGCCGTCGGAAGCGGCGTACGCGATCCAGCGGCCGTCAGGCGACCATTTGGGCCGCTTGCCCAGCCCAAGACGGCGTCGTTTCCCGTGCAAAGGCTTGACGAAGAGGAACTCGTCGTCACCGACGAAACTCGAATACGCGATCGCCGTCGTATCGGGAGAGAAGTCGGGTTCGAAGGTCCAGCGCCCCGACACGACACGACGGCGTCCGCGCCCGTTCGTTCCTACAACCCAGATCCCGTCCGGCGCTGTGAACGCGAGCATCCGACCGTCGCGTGAGAGCGCCATCGACCAGCCGCCCTTGCCGATGCGGCGCAAGCCGGTGCCGTCCGCGCGCGAGACGTACCCGTCGTTGTACGCGACGACCCGTCCGTCGCCCGAGACCACCTGCGGCGCGTGCGAGCGGCTCTTCGGGAGAAGCGGGGTCAGCCGCGAGCCGTCAGGGCGGATGCTGTAGGCGCGGTTCATGCCGTCACGGTCACTTCCGAGGACGATCCAGTAGCTTCCTCCCGGCCCGCTCGATTTCGCCGCTGAGGCCGTCTGCGCCTCGAGGGAGCTTCCCGCGAGCAGTGTCACGACGACTGCGCCGACGAGAGCTTCGCGGAGCTTCACACGATCGATCTTCCCACCGACTCGTAAAGCGCCGGTTACAACGGCGTCAAGAATTCCCGCTCAGGTCTCGCGGAAGCTGATCGGCTGGGCGCCCTCCCAGAGGGTCAGGCGGCCGAGCTCCTTGAGGTTCTCCTGGCCTTCCACGAGCGTCGCGAAGTGGTTCGCCCACAGCTCGCCGGCCTTGCTCTTGAAGTGGCAGTAGCCGTACGGAAGCAGGAGCTCAGTTTCGCTCTCCCCGCCGGGGTAGAGAGCGATCTCGCCCGGGTGCGGATAGCTCGTCGCGTTCTCGGGCCCGATGCCGAGGTCGCGGTCGCCCCAGGGGATCCAGTTCGACTCGCCGCTCCAGCGGCAATGGATGATCCGGTCGTCGAGGGGCAGGATCGCGCGAAATGCCGCGACCGTCTGCGGCGCGAGCTCCTCCTCGAAGCGCGCGACGAACACGAACGGGCCGGCCTTGATCTCGAGCACGCGCGGAACCTACTCCAACGAGTCGAGCCAGGCCCCGAGCGTCTCGCGCTCGGCGTCGGTCATGCCGGTGACGTTGCCGAGCGGCATCGCGTTCGTGCGGACCGCTTGCTCCTCGATCGCGCCGGCCTGCTCGGTGATCTGTTCGTCCGTGTCGAGCACGACGCCCGCCGGCGCGGCGTCGAACCCCTCCTGCGTCGGATGCTCCGAATGGCACGGGACGCAGCGCTGCTGGACGATTGCCACAGCCTTCTCGGCGTGGACCGGCCCAGCCGGTGCTCCCCCGGTCTCGTCGGGACGGATCGCCACCGCCAGGACGATTGCCGCGGCGGTCGCGGTGATCGGGATGAACCACTCCGTCCGTCCGGCGTGGCGCAGATTGAAGAAGTGGCGGATCCATGCCCCGATCAGCGTCAGTACGACCAGCACGAGCCACGCGTGCTCGTGCTCGTACGTGAACGCGAAGTGGTTCGAGATCATCGTGAAGACGACCGGCAGCGTCAGGTAGTTGTTGTGGACCGAACGGCGCTTGGCCTCGATCCCTGGCGCGGCGTCGGGCGCGCGCCCGGCCTCTTTCGCCCGGATCAGCTCCCAGTGCGCCGGGATGATGTTGAAGAGGACGTTGGCGGCCATGATCGTCCCGAGCATCGCGCCGACCTGGAGGTAGGCCGCTCGTCCCGAAAAGACCTGGCCGGCGCCGTACGCCGAGCCGACGACCAGCGCCAGCAGCAACAGTCCGACGACGACGTCGCTCCGGAAGAGCAGGCACGCGAGGTCGTAGACGACCCATGCCGCCGCCAGGCCGATCAGGCTGATCGCGCTCGCCGCGGCGACTGGGATGTCCGCAACCGATTTGTCGATGAGATAGGTCTCGGCGTTCGCGTAATAGAGAACGACCAGCAGCGCGAACCCGGAGAGCCAGGTGGCGTAGGCCTCCCACTTGAACCAGTGCAGCGGGTCCGGCAGCTCGCCCGGCGCGACTCGGTATTTCGAGATCCGGTAGAAGCCGCCGCCGTGGATCTCCCACGATTCGCCGGCGACGTCCTCTTCCGCGACCCGCGGGCGCCCGAGGTGATTGTCGAGCGCGACGAAGTAGAACGACGTACCGATCCAGACGATCCCGGCGACGACGTGCAGCCAGCGGAACCCGAGCTCGAGCCAGTCTTCCCAGTAGGCGTCGATCAGCGTCGCTGCCAACGGTCCTGCGCGATCGCGACCAGCTCGCCGATGCCGGTCTCGAGCTCCTCCTCTCGCGTCCGGGCGAGCCGGTCGCGCAGGACCTCGAGCAGCTCGTTGTGCGGTCGGCCCGCGACATGGACGACGAAGCGGAAGCCGAACTTCTCTTCGTAGACCTGATTGAGATACGCGAGCTCCGTCAGCACCGCGGGGTCCTCGCCGTGCTGTTCGGGCGACGGCTCGCCGATCCGAGGGTGGGCCGCAAGCGCCTCGGCCTTGTCCGAGTCGGACAGGCTGCCCGCAATCTCCTCGGCCCGCCCGAGGGGATCGTCGACCTCGGCGAGCAGGTCGACGAGCAGGCCCGGTCCGCTGAAGAGCTCCGCGAGCTCCCGCTTCGTCAGCTGCCGCGGTAACTCGCGCATCCGAACGGGGAGACGAGGAGCGGTACGTGGTAATGACCGTCGTCGAGCGAGACCTCGAGCTCGACGCGACGGAAGAAGGGCGAAGGCGGGTGGAAGACGAGCCGATAGTCGCCGGGGCCGAGCTCCTCTGCGAGCTCAGGAATGCGGCCGTCGTCGTTCGTCTCGCCGGAGCCGACGACCTCCTCACCGCGGAAGAGCTCCACGCGCACGCCGCGCGCCGGTTCTCCTCGGCCGGTGTCGATTACGTGGGTGGAGAGCGAGACGCTCACGCCGCGAATCTTCTCGCCTGGGCGCGCTGCTCGCGCGCGATCTCGTCCTCGTCGGCTCGGACGAGCCGGCCGTCCCGCACGACTTCGTCGCCGCCGACGTAGAGGCGGTCGACTCGGTGGGGCGCCGAGAACACCAATCCGGCGAGGCGATCGGCGGCGCCTGCGAGCTGGAGCACGTCCGTCCGCCACACCGCGATGTCGGCGCGCTTGCCCGGCTCGAGCGAGCCGATGTCATCTCGTCGCAGGACGTCCGCACCCCCGCGTGTCGCCAGCCGGAGCGCACCACGGACGGTCATCGCGCCCGGCCCGTCGCGACCGC
>Ga0126312_10001843_pt1 | contig 14016 bp, 11 predicted proteins | sample Plot104A_FD_92537 | JGI IMG/M metagenome (GOLD analysis project Ga0126312, IMG submission 92537) | Serpentine soil microbial communities from UC McLaughlin Reserve, CA, USA - Plot104A | ecosystem: Environmental > Terrestrial > Soil > Grasslands | place: USA: UC McLaughlin Reserve, Lake County...
CACCTCGCCCGGACGCAGCTCACCGAGCAGCGCCGAGCCGATGGTCAAGGGCACGGACGCGCCGGTGCATACGAGCGCCGTGAGCACGCGCGCGCCCATCCGCGGTGCGACGCGGTCGCTCACCAGGATGTAGGTGCTGTAGACCACGGCCGCGCCGAGTGCGAGCCCCGCGCCGAGCGGATCCAGCGCACCAGCGCCGGCGCCGGCCATGACGAGCACGACCCCGCCGGACGCGAGCACGAGCGCCACGATCCGCCGTCCGTCGAGCCGCTCGCGCCCGAGCGCGACCGCCGCGACGGCGACCATCGTCGGGAACGTGTAGAGGAGCAGCGACAGAAGCGAGGCGTCGATGCGCTCGAGCGCGGCGAAGTAGCAGCCGGCCTGGAGCGCGTACCCGCACGCGCCCATCGCGAGGCCTACGAGAACGTCGCGCCGGCCCAGCGCGCGGATCTCGCCGCCGCCGAAGGCGAGAAGCAGCGCCCAGAACAGCGCGGCCGCCAGCACGAAGCGAGCCGTCAGCAGCGTTCCGACCGTCGCCCCGTCACCGTAGGCGAGCTTGCCGAAGATGCCCATCGCGCCGAAGGCGGCGCCGGAGCCGAGGCAGAAGAGCGATCCGGTGTAGCGCACGACGCGCATCCTGGCTTGCGGAAGCATCAATATCGATTCCGATTTCTGAATCAAATTCGGTAGCGTTGCTGAACGATGCTGGACCTGGCTCGGCTGCGCCTGCTGCGCGAGTTGCACTCGCGCGGGACGATCGCCGCCGTCGCGGATGCCCTGCAGTTCACCCCGTCGGCGGTCTCGCAGCAGCTGTCGACGCTCGAGCGCGAGGCCGGTCTGCCCCTGCTCGAGCGCGCCGGCCGCGGTGTGCGCCTGACCGACGCGGCGCTCGTGCTCGTCGACCACGCCGCGGCACTGCTCGAGCGAGCGGCGCTCGCGGAAGCCGACCTGGCCGCTGCCGGCGGCTCGGTCATGGGCCGCGGGCGCATCGCGGGATTCCAGTCCGCGCTGCTTCGCATCGCCCTGCCGGCGATGGAGGCACTGGCCCGTGAGGCGCCACGGCTGCGCTGCGAAATGATCGAGGCCGAGCCCGAGCAGGCGCTCCCCGCGCTGGCGCTGGGCGACGTCGACCTCGTGCTCGGCGACGAGTGGCGGCACCAGGCTTGGCGCCTCCCCGCGGGCCTCCAGCGCCACCTGCTGCTCCAGGACCCGGTGCGCCTCGTCCTGCCTGCCCGCCATCCGGTGGCGCGCCGTCACCGAGCCGGCATCCCGATGGCTGAGCTCTCCGGCGAGGCCTGGACGACCGGTTACCCGGGAATGGGCTGGGAGGAGATCGTCCAGGGCACCTGCCGCCAGTACGGCGGCTTCGAGCCGGACATCCGCCACCGGACCAACGACGCGACGATCGGTCTCGCGCTCGTCGCCCGCGGGCTGGCCGTGACGATGCTGCCCGACCTGGTCCTCCCGAGCCGCGGCGCCGGCATAACACTGCGCCCGATCGCCGAGGCTCCGATCGACCGACGGATCTTCGCGGTCGTGCGGGAAGCAGACGCAGCGCGCCCTTCGACGCAGGCGCTCCTCGCCGCCGCGCGCGCAGCCGCCGATGCTCTGCCCCACGGCTGAGCGTCTCCGCGTCGCCGGACGGCGAGGGGTTCTCTCCTACCCGGAAAGTCGTGCGGCCCTCGCCGCTGCACGCCGCGACCGCCACCACCGTAATCAGCTGGGATCAGAACCTAAGGCGGGCGGCGGCGGAAAGCGGGTGCGGGGTGGCTCCGCCGAACGCCGAGCGCCGTTGAGAATCGGCTAGTCTCGACCGGCAACACTCTCCCATGAAGGAGGCGGCATGACCTGGAAGCTCGAGTACGAGGCCAAGTCCGGCTTCTCCAACTCACGCTTCTCCTGGGCCGCCTGAGCATGAAAGCGATCGCGTCCGAGCCCGCGGTAGGCGAGGGGGCTGGTCGCCGGTCCGGGTTGGCTCCTGCGCTCGTCGCCGCGCGCGCCGAAGCGGGGCTCATCGCGCTGCTCTTCGTGCTGGCCGCGGTGGCCTGGTGGTCGACCGCCGACCGCATGAACGGAATGGACGACGGCCCGGGGACGGGGCTCGGGGCGCTCGGTTGGTTCCTCGGCGTCTGGGTCGTGATGATGGCCGCGATGATGTTCCCGTCGGTGTGGCCGACGGTCGCGCTGTACGCGCGCATGACGCGGTCCAAGGCGCGGGTCACACCGCTCCTGTTCGCGGCCGGCTACATCCTGACCTGGGCGACCGGAGGACTGCTCGCCTACGGGCTCTTCGACCTCGGACGCGCGCTCGTCGGCGGCGAGCTTTCGTGGGATGCGGCCGGGCGCTGGCTCGCGGGCGGCACGCTCGTGATCGCTGCTGCGTACGAGCTCACTCCGATGAAGGACATCTGCCTGGGCAAGTGCCGCAGCCCGCTCGGCTTTCTGCTCGGCTCGTGGCGCGACGGACCGGCCGGCGCCGTCTCGATGGGCGCTCGCCACGGCGCGTGGTGCCTCGGCTGCTGCTGGGCCCTGATGGCCTCGCTGTTCGCGCTCGGCGTGATGAGCCTCGTCTGGATGGCGTTCGTCGCCGCGCTGATCGCGGTCGAGAAGCTCGTGCCCTGGGGGCGCGCGGCGACCTATGGGACCGCTGCCGTACTGCTCGTGCTCGGGGTCGTCCTGATCGCGGCACCGGACGCCGTTCCGGGACTGACTACCCCGGGCGACGGCGGCATGATGGACCACATGGGCGACGCCGGCGGAATGCGGACGCGCTGAGACCCCCGTGGACTCGGCTCCAGACCGATCCGCCGATCTTCTGCCGTGGGCGATAGCCGGCACGTACCTGGAAGCGTGCAACTGCGAGGCGATCTGTCCCTGCCGGCGAATCGGTGGGCGGCAGGGCGGACGCTCCACCTACGGGATCTGCATGGGGGCGCTGTCCTGGGCGGTCGCCGACGGCCGGGCGGGCGAGGTGGACCTGTCGGGGCTCGGCGCGGTGCTCGCCTGCCGCTACGACGACGACGAGCCCGGCTCGCCCTGGACCTTCTTCGTGTATGTCGACGATCGCGGAAGCTCGAGTCAGCGCGAGGCGCTCGCGCTGATCCTGACCGGCGAGCTGGGCGGGACGCCTCGCGAGCAGTTCCCGTGGGTCTGGAAGAAGAGCCATCTGCTCGGCTGGGCGCCGGCGCCGATCGAGATCGAGCACAAGCCATCGCGCGGGTGGTTCACAGCGGGCGAGCAGGTCAGCGTGCGAATGCGTGAACCGGTGCACGACCAGGAGCCGGTGACGTGCGTCATCCCAGGCCACCACCGCTCCGGCGCAGAGCTCGTCGCCGACCTGCTCCACGTCGAGCAGAATCCCCTGTCGTTCGAGTTCCGCGGGAGGTGCGGCTACCAGTCAACGTTCGAGTACTCCTCCGGGGCGGATCAGTAAGCCGACACGATCCGGTTGCGGCCGCCCTCCTTGGCCTCGTATAGCGCCGCGTCTGCCCGGCTCAGGAGGTCTGCTACGTCGCCGTCGCCGTCGACGCAGGCGACGCCGCCGCTGACGGTCACCACGCGGGCAGCGGGGTGGGGGATCGCCAGCGACTCGATCGCCGCGCGCATGCGCTCCGCCGCGATCGCAGCAGTCTCCAGCGTCTGCTCGGGGAGCGCTACGAGCAGCTCCTCGCCGCCGTAGCGGTAGGCGATATCGCCGGTGCGGCACTCGCGGGCGAGCGTCGCGGCGACCGAACGCAGGACCTCGTCGCCCGCCGCGTGGCCCGCGCTGTCGTTGTACTGCTTGAAGCGATCGACGTCGAAGAGCGCTACCGAGGCGGGGCGGCCGTAGCGCTGCGCGTTGTCGGTGAGCCGCTCCAGGTCCTCGTCCATTCGCCGCCGGTTGCCGAGCGCGGTCAGCCGGTCGTTGCGGGAGTCCGCAAACAGCACTTTGTTGAGTCGCTCGAGCTCGGCCTGCTGGCTCACCAGTCGGCGATGCAGGGAGGTGATGCGATCGGCGGCGATCAGCCGGGTGGCGAGCTGGTCGCGCTCGAAGGGCTTCGTCAAGTAGTCGTCGGCCCCGGCCTGCATCCCCTGCACGACGTGCTTGAGGTCGCCGAGCGAGGTGTGGAGGATGAAGTACGCGTAGGGCGCCTCGGGGTCCGATCTCACCCGCTGGCAGAACTCGTCCCCGTCCATGCCCGGCATCATCCAGTCGCTGACCACGACGTCCACGCCGGATCCCTGGAATAGCTCCCATGCCTCGGTCCCGTCGCAAGCGATGAGGCACTCGTGTCCCAAGCCCTCCAGCTCGCGCTGGAGCATCAGGCGCGGCGTGGGGGAGTCGTCTGCGATCAGGATTCTCACGCGGCCTCCCGAAGCGCTCTGAGGCGAATGGAGCAGGCGGCGGCCACGTCCCCGAGGTCGACTTGGTCGAGGATCGCCTCGTGGCGGGAATCGCCCGGCTCGAGCGTGCGCAGCGCCTGCTCGTAGGCCCTCGCCGCGGCGGTGCGGTCTCCACGCTCGTCGTGAGCGCGACCCAGCTGGAACGCCGCCAGGCCGAAGGCGGGATCCACGTAGAGCGCGCGCCTGAGCGAGACCGCCGCGGCGTCCGTGTCGCCGACGCCGAGCTCGGCGAGCCCGCGGACGAAGTGCGCGTCCGCGTCGAGCGGGTTTGCCTCGAGCAGGCGCGCGGTCAGCTCGAGCGTCTCGCCGAGGCGGCCCTGGTTGGCGGCCTGGAGAGCCGCCGAGAGCGCCTCTCCTGCCGGACCCGGGGCCGGCCGCGGCACGTCCACCGGCGCCTCCTCACTCCGCTCGCGGCCCAGTGGACGGCGGACGACTCGCTTCGCGACCGGCTGTAAGCGCGGCTGCTTGGGCGGGCTCGCGTCCGCGCCGGCAAGCCGGAGCGCCGAGCCGCACAACTGGTCGGCCGCGCCGAGCATGAGCGTCCCGCCGGGCGCCAGACCGCCCTCGAGCAGCCCGATCACGCGCTCGACAGTGTCTCCCTCGAAGTAGATGAGCACGTTCCGGCAGGCGATCAGGTCGAACGACTCGGCGCCGGGGGTCGGAAGCGGATCGCTTACGAGGTTGTGGCGCATGAACTCGACCATGCCGCGCACGCGCTCGCCGACGGCGACCCCGTCGGACGTGTCGAGGAAGTAGCGTTCCCGAATCGCGGGCTCGATCGCTCGCGTCGCACGCCTTCCGTAGCTTCCCCGCCGCGCCTTTTCGAGGATCGCCGGCGAGATGTCCGTCGCGAGGATCGAGACCGGCGCAAGCGCCGGAGCGAACGCCTCGCTCGCCAGAACGGCGAGCGTGTAGGCCTCCTCACCGGACGCGCAGGCCGCCACCCATACCCGAACCGAGCTGCGGCCGGCGCCCCGCGCGCCCTCGAGCAGACCGATCCAGTCGATGGCGTCGAGCTCCCGCCGTTGGCGGAAGAGGAACGTCTCGTTCACGGTGACCTCGTCGATCAGGCGGTCGAGCACCTCCGCGGCGTCGCCCCGCCCCGCCGTGGTTCGTCGGAGGAAGGCGGTGGCGTCGAGCGCCGGATCCACCCTACGCAGCGCTGCCTCGAGGGAAGGCCACTGGGCGCGGCCCAGTGAGATCCCCGTCTCGCGACGAACCAGGTCGGCCAGCTGCTCGAGCTGAGCGCTCATGCGCCCGGGCCTTTCACCCGCCGGAGGACGTCCCCGATCCCGGCCAGCGGAAGGACGATCTCAGCTCCGGCCTCCACAGCGGCCCTCGGCATCCCGAAGACCGCCGATGTCTCCTCGTCCTGCGCGATCACCGACCCCCCGATGCGCCGCACCGCCTCGACCCCGCGCTCGCCGTCGCGACCCATGCCGGTGAGCATCACGCCGACCGCCCTCGCCCCGACCGCGGACGCCACGCTCTCGAGCAGGAGGTCCGCCGACGGTCGGTGCGCGCCGACGACGCTCTCGCGGTCGAGCCTCAGGCGCATCGACGGCTCCAGCACGAGATGCGCGTCGTCCGGAGGGAACCAGACACCCGGCTCCGCGGCCTGCCCGTCCCGCGCGATCCGAACGGGCAACTCGGTGTGCTGGTCGAGCCGGCGGACTAGCCCTTCCATGAACCCGGAAGACATGTGCTGCACGACGAGGACCGGCACGCGATAGCCCGCCGGGAGCTCCGCCAAGATCGTCTCGAGCGCGGGCGGCCCGCCGGCGGAGGCGCAGATGGCGACCACCGTCGCGCTCAGGCGGAGGTGAGCGCCGGCGGCCGCCGGCGAGGCATGGCTGTGATCTTCGTTGCGGCCGAGCCTCCGAAGCCGGTGGCGAAGCGCCACGGCCGCCGGACCGTCGGGTTCGTCGAGCCGAAGGAGAGCCTTTGGCAGCGCCTCGACGGCACCGGCGGCGAGCGCGTCGGCGGTCTTCGCCGAGCCACGCCCGGCGCGCTCGCTGACGACGACGATCGGCACAGGGCGCGCCTGCATGATCGCCTCGATCGCGCGCACGCCACCCATCCCCGACAGCTCGAGGTCGACGGTGACGAGATCCGGCGAGAGGCGGCTGAGCGCTCGCAGCGCCTCCTCGCCGGAGCCGCAGACGCCGACCACGTCGAGCGCGCCCCCGGCCCCGAGGAAGCTGGCCAGCGATCGGCCGTAGGCGGGAGACTCGTCGCAGACGAGCACTCGGGTACTGGCACGGGCGGAGGTCATTCGGCCAGCAGGCGCTCGACCGTCTCGATCAGCGCGCGCTGGTCGAACTGATCCTTGACGATGTAGGCGTCCGCGCCGGCCTCGAGGCCACGGCGGCGATCCTCCTCGCCACCCTGCGAGGTGACGACGACGACGGGAAGCGAAGCCTGCTCGTGGTCCACACGTATCGCCCGCAGCAGCTCGATCCCATCCATCTCCGGCATCTGGACGTCCGTGACGACGAGCCCCACGTCGGGATCCCCGGTGACCGTCGCGAGCGCCTCCCGGCCGTCTCGTGCCGTCTTCACCCGGTAGCCGGCGGACTCCAGGATGCTGCGCTGCAGCTCGCGAACGGTGAACTGATCGTCGACCACGAGCAGTGTCCGCTGCTCTGGGCGCTCCTGCTGGACGACCCCGTTGCGGCGCTCGCGCGCGGCCGTCTTGCTTACAAACGATGGATCGAGCACCGGCGCGATGCGGCCGTCGTGCATGATCGCGGCGCCCAGGTAGCCGGGCACGCCGGCGAGCAGGGGACCGAGGCTCTTGATCACGACCTCCTGCTCCTCGACGATCCGATCGCAAAGGACGGCGGCCCGGCGACCGGAGGAGGCGACGATCATCGCGCACGGCTCCCGGTCGAGCGCGGGCACGGAGGCGCCGAGGATGTCGGCCAGGTCCGCCAGCGGGACCGACCGGCCGCGGACCTCGATCGCACCTCGACCCACGAGCGACATGGTCTCCCTCACCGCGATCGCCTGGTCGATGCTCGTGAGCGGCAGGCCGAAGGTGTGTCCGCCTCGCTCGAAGACGAGGACCCGCAGGAGCGCGAGCGTGAGCGGCAGCAGCATCGTGACGGCGGTGCCGTGTCCCGGCTCGCTCTGCACCTCGAGTCCGCCGCCGAGCGACTCGACGTGGGACTTGACGGCGTCGAGCCCCACCCCGCGACCTGAGACCTCGCTGACCTCCTCCGCCGTCGAGAAGCCTGCCCTAGCCAACGTGTCTGCGAGGGACCCGTTCTCTCCCTGGCCGTCGAGGAGCTCGCGCGCCACGCCGCGCCCGTCGTCGCGAACCTGGATCGCGACCAGGCTGCCACGTTGACCGGCGCGAAGCTCCACGCTGGCGCGCGCGGGCTTCCCGGCGCGCTCGCGTTCCCCGGGGGCCTCGATTCCGTGGGCCACGGCGTTGCTCAGGAGGTGGCTGATCGACTCGGAGATCCCGTCGAGGATCACTCGGTCGAGCTGCGTGTCGGCGCCGCTGATCTCGAGCCCGACCTGCTTGCCCTGCGCGGCGGCCAGGTCACGTACCGCGCGCGGGAACCCCCCCGTGATCGAGCTGAGCGGCAGCGTGCGCATCTGGATCACCGAGTGCTGGAGCTCCTCCAGCAGCGCGCTGCCCTGTGCGACCTCCTCCTCGATGCGCTCGTCGTCGCCGTGCAGCGTGTGATCGCCGGCCAGCAGCAGCTCGAGCCTCCGGCTGTGCAGCACGGTCTCGCCCACGGCGTCGAAGAGGTCGTCGACCTTCTCGGCCGACATCCGCATCGAGCGACGATCCGATGCGTTGGGGGGCGGCGCGCTGGGCTGCGCCGCGGTAGGCGGCGGCGCGCTGGAGTGCGCCGCGGTAGGCGGCGGGGCGCTCGGCTGCGCCGCGCGAGCGGACTCGTCGGGCTCTTCGTCGGTCGCCGGCTCGCCGTCGCCCGCCACGGCTCGGCGCAGCGCATCAGTCGCCTGCAGCATCGGCTCGGTGAGCTCCTTTGAGAACGTGCCCTGCTTGCGGGCCTCCTCGAGTGTGTCCTCCATCGTGTGGGCGATGGTCCGGACCTCCTCGATCCCGACCATGCCGGCGCTGCCCTTGATCGAGTGGGCGTCCCGGAACAGGGAATCGATCGCGTCGTCGGGCGCGTCGCCCGACTCGAGGGCGAGCAGCGTCTCGACCATGCTGTCGAGTCGCTCCGTCGCCTCCTCTCGGAAGACTTCGAGGATCTCGGGGTCCGGGAGCGTCATTTGGCGTTCTCCGCTTGAACGGCGTCGAGGACCGAGCCGACGTCGACGACGCCGACGAGCGTGCCGTCGGTCAGCGATGCGCCGACGAGATGCGGGGACTCGACGTCCTCCGAGGGCTCCGGCAGCTGCTGCACTCCGGCGACCGAGTCCACGGCGAGGCCGGCGCTGCGGCCTTCGTGATCGGCGATCACGATGCGCTCCGGGGCCGAGCACGGCGCAAGGCCGAGCACGGCGGCAAGGTCGACTATCGGAAGTACACGTCCGCGCAGGTTGCGCACCCCGACGACAGCCGAGCCCGCGCCCGGCACCGGCGTGACCTCGCCGAGGTCCGCCACCTCGCTTACGTCATCGACCGGAAGCGCGTAGTGCTCGTCGGCGAGCCGCACCCAGACGTGCAGGTCGCTCACGCACGCTCACCGCCGTTGCCGGCGGCGGCGCGGACTCCGTTGCCTACTCCGTTGCCGGCGGCGGCGGTTCCGTTGGCGGCCGCGGCGCCGGCTCCGTTTCCAGCGGCGACGCGGGTCACATTGCCTCCTCCGGCAGCCAGCTGGACCAGCTTCAGCTCCAGTTGCTCCACCAGTCCGTCGACCCGCTCAGCCACGGCGGTCCGCTCTCGCTGCTCGGCGGCGAGCTGCTCGGCGGCCGTGCGGATCTCGACCATGGCGACAGCCACCTGCTCGGCGGCCTCCTTCTGCTGGTCGGTGGCGCGGATGCTCTCGTCGAGGACGTCGACCGTGGAGCGCATCAGCTCGCCCACCTCGCGGGCCTGCTTCGCGCCCTGCTCGGTGGCCATGATCGTCGCGTTCGTCTCGTCCTGAACCGCCCCGACGATCTCGTGGATCGACTCCGTCGAGCGGATGCTCCGCTCGGCGAGCTTCCGCACCTCGCTGGCGACGACCGCGAAGCCGCGCCCGGCGTCGCCGGCGCGGGCAGCCTCGATGGCAGCGTTGAGCGCGAGAAGGTTCGTCTGCTCGGCGATCTCGTTGATCAGCTGGAGCGCCTCCCCGATCTTCTGAGAGCGCTCGCCGAGCGTCAGCGAGCGGTCGGAGATCGCCTCGACCTGCTCCTGCATGTCGCGCATCGTGTCGCCGGTCTGCTCGGCCGCGGTGCTGCCGGCTCGGGCGTTGCCGGCGATCGACGCCGCCGTCGCGTTGAGCTCCTCGATCGTCGAGGCGGCCTCCGCGATCGCGGCCGACTGCTCGCTTGCGGCCGAGGCCGTCTCGCCGGCGGCGGCGCGCATGTCGGCCGCGGCTCCGGCCAGCTCCCCGGCCGTCGAGCGAATCTCCTCGATCCGCATCATCTGCTCGTCGATCTGGCCGAGCTGGCCGTCGATCCTCCCGAACAGGCGGCGCACGAGGCGGCGGCAGTAGACCGCCACCATGATCGCCAGGAAGAGCGCCAGCGCACCGCTGATGAGCGCGATCGCGCGGGCCTTGGCCTCCTTCGAGCGAGCCGACGCGGCGCCTTCCGCTGCTTGGATCCGCTCCCCTCGCGCGAAGCGGTCGAGCCGGGCGGAGACCTCCTCCAGGGCGGCGACGTAGGGCTTGACCCCTTCGTCGAACCGCGGTGTGCCGGCGACGGGCTCCACCTCCTCCTTGAAGATGGGATCGAGAGCGCGCTCCGCGGCGATGAGCTCGTCCACCGTGCGCTGCTCGCCCCGGTCATCGAGGCTCCCGCGCGCATCCTCCATGGCATTGTGGAACTTCCTGTCGGCACGCTCGATTCCGCGCAGGTCGGCGGGGTCCTTGTCGCCGCCGTAGGCGTCCACCAACCCGCCCTTGCTCGCAAGCGCGGTGCGCGCCTCCTGCGCCCCGACCTGGACCTGGCTCTCCTTGAGCGCCTGGTGGTCCGAATCGATCGCCTTCCCGAACTGCCACACGGTGACGCCGATCGCCACCACGAGCAGGACGCAGAGCGCCCCGATCATTGCCATGAGACGACGCACAGGGTCGTCGAAGAACTGTCTTAGGGATGCCACCGATCACTCCTCCTTGTAAAGCCACTTATCGGCAGATCGGCGATAGCCCTTAGCGGCCCGGGCGGCAGCGCCATCTCCGCCGGCGCGCTCGCCTGGCGGCACCAAGCCAGGTGGGGCGCTAGCGGCTCGAAGCGCCAGCCGCTCGCTCCCGAACGAGCGAGCGCTGTAGCCGTCGCAGGCCGAAGCCCATCGAGCCGTAGAGCCCAAGGGCGATCACGAGGACGGTCAGGTAGGCGAAGAGCGTGAGGAAGCCGGGGACGTCACCCTTCTGCTCACGCTGGAGGAGCTTCTTGTCGCGGACAAACTTGCGGGTGAAGCTCCGCCGCGCGGGGATCGCCTTCACGGGAATCGCCTCGTCCTCGGGGAAGAAGACCGGCAGGCCCTGCACGGCGGTTCCCTCGTGCAGCCTGATCGAGGACTTCCAGGTGCCGTAGACCGGGATCGGCTCGACGGTGCGCCACACTCCGGGGGAGATCTTCTTCAGCGGCGCCACCACGGAGCGGCCCTCCTTGCCTTGCCAGGCGGTCTCGAGAAACCAGCGCCGATCGTGGTCGGCGGCGTCGGGAGGATCGAGCCGGACGCGGGCCTGCACCTCGCGCTTCGGGGGCGGCGTGACGTCCCTGAGCGTTACGTGGGCGGTGACCGGGTTGCCCGACGAGATCGGCGTCGCGTAGGCGACCACGGCCACGATGGCGACGAGAGCCGCGGGCAGCGCGAACCTCGGCGCCGGGCGGGAGCGGACGTCCGCCGCGGTAACCGCCCGGCCGATGTAGGCGCCGAGCACGCCACCGGCCACCGCTGTGACGAAGCCGGCGACGACACCTTCGACGAGCATCGACGACGGCCACTCGACCGTCCACCAGACGTGCGACCAGCCCCATTCGGCCGCCAGCCCCACCGTGCCGATGAGGACGCCGGCGATCAACCCCAGCTCGATCGGGCGATCCCGGGGCACGCGCAGCGCAACGGTCTCGACAAGGAGCGCCTCGGTGACGTACACGGGGAAGTGGAGAAGGGTGTGTCCGAAGAGCGGGCTGACCAGCAGTGTCAGGGAGCCCCTCACGAGAATGAAGAACCCGGCCACGTAGAGAGCTCCTCCGCGTCCGAAGTAGATCCGGGCGGTCACGAGCGCCACGCTCGCGGCCAGCATCAGGAGGATCGGATGCCAGACCAGGCGGAACTGCGGCACCGCGTAGTCGAACTCCCCCTGGAAGGTCGAGAGCCCGACAAGGAACGATCCGCCCAGCGTGGCCTGGAATGCGCGAAGAGGCACCGGCCGCCCGGCGGGGCGGCGGTCGCCTCGATTCTGGATGCCCTCCGTCAGGAGGATCAACCCGCCCAGAGTGGAGATGGACGCGCCGCCGAAGAGCAGGAGGTGCGTCGGTCCCCAGAGCGTCACGTCCTGGCCGAAGATTCGGTGCCAGACGTCGTCGAGCGGAAAGCCGGAGAGCGCGAACGCCGCGCAGACGAGGATGAGCAGGCCCCCGAGCGGGGCGTACCAGCCGTCGCCGAGGCGCACGAACGCGGGTCCTTCCTTCCGCTTCGGGAGCGAGACGGCGAGCAGGCCCGCGAAGAAGATCCCGAACAGCCCTGCGAGGATGAAGTAGTGGGCCGCGTTCGCGAACGGCCCGGGGTCGCGCCCGTTGTCCAGGTGGATCGAGATGTCCCAGTACATGCCGAACACCGCGATGAGGAGCGCCCCGCTCAACACCAGCAGAGGGAGGGCCGCCCAGCCGGGCACTCCGAGCGTCCGCTCCGCGGCCGCGGCTAGCCTGGCCAAGAGCTTCACCTTGCCCCGGCGGTGCCCGATGGCGACGTAGAGCATCACGGCGGTGATGACGGTCGCGCCGACCGTGCCGCCGATCACCTGTCCCATCTGGCCGCCGCCCGCGGGTGGTGACCCGGTGCCGGCCTGTGCCAAAACCTGAAAAGCCTGTCCCAGCAAACTCGTACCCCTGGGCGATTACTTACCGGGGAGTACCGAAATGACACGTGAATGAGGAATCCCGGCGGCGGCGGCGAGGTTGACAACGCCGTGGCGATCGACTAGACGCGCACGCATGGAAGACAGTCCGACGCCCGCGGCGCCCAAGGTCTTCATCAGCTACCGGCGCGAGGAGACGGCCGGCCACGCCGGGCGGCTCTACGACGCCCTCGCGGCGCGCTTCGGAGAGCGCAAAGTGTTCATGGATGTCGACCTGGCGCCCGGCACCGACTTCGTCGACCGGATCACCGAGGCGGTCGGCGCCTGCGATGTCCTCCTCGTCGTCATGGGGCCGCGGTGGGCGCGGGGCTCGGACGGCAAGGGGCAGCCGCGCTTGGCGGATCCGGACGACTTCGTGCGGCTCGAGGTCGAGACAGCGCTGCGCCGCCCGGACGTGACGGTCATCCCGCTGCTCGTGGCCGGGGCGCGGATGCCTGACCCCGATGAGCTGCCCGACGGCGTGCGCGAGCTCTCGCGCCGGAACGCGCTGGAGTTGAGCGACCAGCGCTGGCGCTACGACGTCGGGCGACTGGAGCGAACCCTGATCGGGATCGTCGAAGGGTTGCCGAAGGCCGGCGAGCAGGCCGTGCCGGCGACCACGCCGAAGCAGCCAAGCCCGACCACCCCGGCGGCGCGGCCCCGCCGAGCGCTCCTCGGCGTCATCCTCGCCGCACTGGCGCTCGGCGTCGTCGTCGCCGCACTGGCGATCGCAGGCGTCTTCTCAGGCCAGGACCAGGCTGGGGAATCGGGTGGTGGGGGAAGCTCCCAGCAGATCACCTCAGAGGACGCGGGACGAGCCGTCGGCAACTACAAGACCGTCTACGAGGCGAAGGACCTGGACGGACTGGAGAGCCTGCTCGACCCGAACGTCGTCTTCAAGAGGGGGAGCAAAGTGGAGCTGCGCGGCACCAGTCAGGTGCTCGACCGGTACCGACTGGAGTTCAGGCGGCTCGGCGACAAGAAGTCCACGTTCGAATGGGAAGAGGCATTCGCGAACGCGGGAGAGAACGACGCGGAGGCGTCCGGACCGTACGTGATCTCCGTTGGCGGCGCTGTCAAGGACACAGGACGCTTCGGCCTCCGCCTGCGAAGCGTCGGCTCTCACCGGCTCATCACGGAGCTCTGCTTCGATTGTCCCGACCTCCGTCCCGGCGGCCCTATCGGCTCCTCGTCGTGAGTCGAGGGATAAGCGGCGCCGTGCGGCGCCGGGAGTGGCGCGGCTGCGCGGCCCGTTCAGGGCGCGAGGCTCGTGAGCGCCTCTCCGCTGGCCGGGTCGAAGGGCACCGACTCGTGGTCGTGCACGATGAGCCACCGGCCGTCGATGCGGCGGCAGCAGAGAGTGGCGCGCACCCACATGTCGACCTCGCCGCCGGCGGCCAGCGTGCCACTGACGTGGTACAGGAACGAGCAGAATCCG
>Ga0126312_10001844_pt1 | contig 14011 bp, 11 predicted proteins | sample Plot104A_FD_92537 | JGI IMG/M metagenome (GOLD analysis project Ga0126312, IMG submission 92537) | Serpentine soil microbial communities from UC McLaughlin Reserve, CA, USA - Plot104A | ecosystem: Environmental > Terrestrial > Soil > Grasslands | place: USA: UC McLaughlin Reserve, Lake County...
AGGTGCGGATGTCCTGCGGCATCGGGAAGTCGGGGTAGCCGCCGGGGTAAGTGCGCGGGCGCGTTCGTGGTGCGGACCGGAGGTCGTGAGGCAGGAGGTTGTGCAGGCGTGGGACGGCTGAAAGGCGTTGGGCGTTGGGCGTTGGGCGTTTGGCGTTGGGCGTTGGGCGTTGGGCGTTGGGCCTAGCTGCCGACCGCGCTGCTGACGGCCAGGATGGCGGCGGTGTCCTCGCTGAGGGCGCCGCCGCCTCTGCTGTCCCGTTCGAGGTCCGCGATGGCCTCGAGCGCTTCGCGGAGGGCGTCCCGGTCTCTTCGCTGCACGTCGGCGATCAGCTTCTCCGCGGCCTTGGTCGGCATGCGAAGGCTCTTTCTGACCTGCGCCGGGCTCTGGCCCGCCTCCAGGCGGGTAGCGATGGCATTGGCCTCGCGGAGGCGGCGGGCCATGTTGTAGATGAGGCCGGGCAGGCGCTCGCCCTGGGCGCGCAGCTCGAGCAGGCAGCGCTGGGCGGTGGCCGCGTCGCCGGCGACGATCGCGTCGGCCAGGGTCCAGACCCTGCGCTCGGCGCTGGTCGCCGCCAGCTCGTCGACCGTCTGTTCGGTCAGGCGAGCGCCCGGCCCGAGCTCGAGCCTGAGCTTCTCGAGCTCGCGCACCAGCCGCTGCTGGCGGTCGCCGACGTGGCGGATGAGCGCGCTCGCGGCGCCGCGCTCGAACTCGAGTCCGAGCTCGCGCCCGCGCCCGGCGACCCACTTGGGCAACTCCCATGGCTTGACCGTCTGCTCGGCCGCGACGTCGCCGCCGGCACGCTTGACGATCTCGTGCAGGGCGTCCGGCGCCTTCGCGCGCGACTCCTCGCGCGCGAAGAACGCGATCGTCGTGTCCGGCGGGGGTGGGTCGAGCGCCTGGGCCAGCGGCTCGAGCTCGGACGCCTTCCAGCGCTCGACGCCCTCCACGATGATGAAGCGCCGCCCGAGCGCGAAGGTCATGGCCTGGAGTGCGGCGGCCGCGTCCTCGGGCGTTGCGGCCTCGCCCTCGAGCACCTCGACACCCCCCGCGCCCGACGCGGACTCGGCGAGGGCGCGCAGCCGCGCGCGCCGCTCGGCGATGCGGCCGTGGTCGTCGCCGTGGATGAGGTAGGCGGGCTTGAAGCTCGGCACCGGGCCGGAGGCTAGCTGGGCAAGCGGCTAGGCTCCGCGCCCTTGCGCGCGATCCAGGTCACCGAGTTCGGCGGGCCCGAGGTGCTCGAGCTGCGCGAGATCCCCGAGCCCGAGGTCGCCGACGGCATGGTGGCGATCGACGTCACCGCCGCGGGCATCAACTACGCCGACACCCACCAGGCCGAGAACACGTATCTCGCCCCGGCCTCGCTCCCGCTGATCCCGGGCGGCGAGGTCGCGGGCACGACGTCTTCCGGCGAGCGCGTGGTGGCGCTGCTCGCCGGCGGCGGCTACGCCGAGCGGGCGGTCGCGCACCCGTCGGTCGTGTTCTCCATCCCGGACGGGGTCAGCGACGGCGAGGCGCTGGCCCTGGTACTCCAGGGCGCAACCGCGTGGCACCTGCTGCAGACGAGCGCGCACATGGCTTCGGGCGAGAGCGTGTTGGTGCATGCGGGTGCAGGCGGCGTGGGGACGCTCGCGATCCAGCTGGCCCGACGCTGGGGGGCGGGCACGATCATTGCCACGGCGTCGAGCGACGAGAAGCGGGCGCTGGCCGTCGAGCTGGGCGCCGACGCGGCGATCGACGGCTCCCCGGACGGGCTCAAGGACCGGATCCAGGAGGCGGCGGGCGGCAAGGTCGACATCGTGCTCGAGATGGTCGGCGGCGCGACGTTCGACGCTTCGCTGGCCGCGCTGGCACCGTTCGGCCGCCTCGTCGCCTACGGCCAGGCGGGCCGCGAGCAGCCGACGCCGGTCGAGCCCGGCGCGCTGATGGCGCGTAGCCGGGCCGTCATCGGGTTCTGGCTGGTGCACTGCATCTCGCGGCCGGAGATGCTGCGCGGAGCGGTGTCGGAGCTGCTGGACCTGGTGGCGGCGGGCGACCTGCGGGCGATCGTCGGCGGCACCTATCCGCTGTCGGAGGCGCGCCGCGCGCACCAGGACATACGGGCGCGGCGGACCACGGGCAAGCTCGTGCTGGACCCGCGCGGGTAGCGGATCGCCTAGCCCACCCGCAAGCGGTCGCCGCTGACGTACAGCCGCACCGTTCCATCGCGGTCGGTGCGGTAGATCGCTGCCCCGCTCGCTCGCAGCCCGCGCATCGCCTGCGCCGTCGGATGGCCGTACGGATTGTGCCTGCCGACCTCGACGACCGCGATGCGCGGCCGCAGGCGGGCGAGCAGATCCGGAAGGCCGGGATCGGCGGAGCCGTGGTGGGCGACCTTCAGGGCATCGACCGGGGGCAGCGGCAGAGCCGCCGTGACGTCGGACTCGGCGTCGGCGGACAGCAGGAGGTCGAAGCGCCCGACGCTCGCCACGGCGACGATCGCCCGGTGGTTCGGATCGCTGCCGGGATCGGGCGGCGGCCAGGGTGGCCAGAGGACGGCGAAGCGGATGCGGCCGATGCCCAGCACCTGCCCCCGCTCGGGCGCGATGCGCCGGACGTGCCGCGCCGCCGCGGCGCGAACGAGGGCGGCGTGCTCGGCGGTTCTCGCGCCGGCGGCGCCGTCCAGGATGAGGCCGACAGAGTGCTCCGCGACGACGCGTGGGGCCCCGCCCTCGTGGTCGGACTGGTCGTGCGTGACGACGAGCAGGTCGATACGGCGCACCCCGGCCCGGCGCAGCCGCGCGTCGATCGGGCCGTCGGGTGGGCCGGCATCGACAAGGACCGTGCGTCCGCGGTCCTGGATCAGCGTGGCATCGCCCTGGCCGACGTCGAGGAAGGAGACGACCAGGCCCTGGTGCGCGCGCTCCGCCCCGCCTGTCCGCCCGCTCGCGACGGTGACGGCGGCCAGGACCGCAAGGACGGCGACGAGAGGGCCGGCGAAGCGAAGGACGCGGCGATGCCCCGCCGGATCGGGCCTCCCGCCAACCACTTTTGCGCGCCCTCTTCGCCTCGCGCGCCGCGCGGCGTCGCGCAGCCGCCGGCGGCCCGCGATTGCGACGCCGGCGAGCGCGTACGCGGACGCCACCTCCCACCACTCGCGCAGTTGCACCGTCACGGCGGCCGCCGGGATGGAGGCCGACGCTCGCGCGAGCCATTCCAGGAAGGCGAGCGGGTAGAGGGCGAGGGCGTCGATCAGCCTCGCCGCCGGCTCGGCCACCTGCGCGGCCGCCGCGGAGAGCATTCCCAGCCACATGGCGGGCGCGACCGCCGGTGACGCCGCGAGGTTGGCCGGCAGCGAGACGAGCGAAACGCGGTCGAAGTGGTGGGCGAGCAGCGGCGCGGTGCCGATCGTGGCGGCGCCGGTGAGGGCAAGCGCCTCGGCCAGCCCCCGGGGGACGCCGCGGGCGGTCAGCCGCTCCCGCACCGGAGTGGCGAGCGCCAGGATCGCCACCACGGCCGCGAACGAGAGCTGCCAGCCGGCGTCCTCCACCGCCCGTGGATCGAGGGTGAGCGTGACCGCCGCCGCCAGCAGCAGCGCGTACCAGCGGGACGCCCGCCGCCCGGCGATGGCCGCGACCAGTCCCGCGGCGCCCATGATCCCGGCCCGCTGAATCGACGGACCGGCGCCGGCCAGCGGCACGTAGATCGCCACGAGGCCGAGCACGGCGGCAAGCCGCGCCCGCAGGCCGAGGCCCGCCCACGCCAGAAGCGGCAACGCGAGGGCGGCGAGCAGCATCACGTTCTGCCCGCTCGCGGCGAGGATGTGGGCAAGCCCGGATCGTTGGAAGTCGTCGCGGGCGGACGCCGATAGCCGGTCGTCCTGCCCCAGGACCATGCCGCGGGCGAGCGCCGCCTCGTGCGGGCCGAGGCCGCCATCGAGGCCGGCCTCGACGCGGCGGCGGATCGCGTCGATGGCGCCGGCGATCCCGCCGCGGCGTCTCCCGGTCGGGCGGGCGAAGTGGAGCCGCAGCACGGCGTGGGCGCCGCGGACGCGGGCCCAGGCGTCCCAGGACCGGAGCGGCTGGAGGGTGCCGCCGAGGAGGACCTCGTCGCCGGCCTCGAGACCGGACCATTTAGCCGTTCGCACCCACCGGGACACACGCGCGAGCACGACCTCGCCTCTCATCTCTACGAGCGCCCGCTCCCCGCCCTTCGTCGTCGCCCGTGGCGGCTCGAGCAGCGTCGCCCGGACGGTCACGTCCTCGCCCATCAGTGGTCGCAGCGCGGTGTGGTCGAGGACGGTCTGGCGGGCATGGCCGGCGATGGCTCCGCCGAGGAGGGCCGCGACGCCGACCGCGGTGAGCGCAGCCGGCAGTCGCAACCCGCCCGAAACGAGCACGGCAACGGCGGCGACGAGGGCGACGGTTGGCAGCGAGCGCGGGCCGATCAGGAGGCCCATGACCACGCATCCGATCACCACGTGCCGCGGGTAGGCGCGAGCCGCTGCCGCGACGCGATCGCGCCGGCTCGGGGGGTGTTCGCAGTTTGCGTCGCATAGCGCGGTCAACTGCGAACACCCCCTACACCGTCACCTGGTCGCGCAGCGCGGCCATGCGTTTCTCGCCGATGCCCGGGATCCGGTCGAGCTCGTTGACCGAGCCGAACCCGCCGTGCTGTTCGCGGTAGTCGATGATCTTCTGCGCAGTGGTCGGGCCGACGCCGTCGAGGGTGTCGAGCTGCTCGGCGGTGGCGGTGTTGAGGTTGACCGGGCCTCCGCTCGTTCCGCCGCCGGCGCCCCCCTCAGATGGGGCGCCGCCGGCGGTCGCAGCGACGCCGCCTGCGCTCGCGCCCTTCCGCGGCACCACGATCTGACGCCCGTCCTCCAGCTTCGCCGCCAGATTGAGGCCGTCGAGGTTCGCGCGGCGGGTCGCGCCGCCCGCCAGGTCGACCGCGTCTTGGACCCGGTCGCTTGCGCGCAGGCGGTAGACGCCCGGCCTGTGCACCTCGCCTGCGACGTGCACGACGACGAGCGCGTCGCCCGCCGCTTGTACGCGCACCCCTTCCCCGCGCGGCCGCGATGCCTCCTTCGGCGGACCGGGCTGGCCGCCGCCGTCGTGCAGGTAGCGCGCGCCGATGAGCGCGATCGCCACCGCTGCCGCGGCGTAGACGACGAGCTGAGGCCGGGGAATGTCGCGCACCGGCCGAACGTAGGTGGGGACCGGTTACGGAAGGCGCGCGGAATGCGTCAATGGGAATGCGAAGCGAGCGCGAGGGCCCGCTTCACCGCCGCACCCGCATCGGCCGCCACCTCGATGCCGGGCCGGCCGAGGTCCCACGTGTCGATGCCTAGAACCGGCGTGTCCGTCTTCATCGCCAGGGCGATCTCGGACAGGGTCCCCCATTCGCCGCCGATGGCGATCACGACGTCGGCCGCCCGCACCACCAGGCCGTTTCGCAGCTCGCCGATGCCGGTCGGGATGGCGACCGAGACGAACGGGTTGGCGTCGGCGCGATCAGCGCTCGGGAGCAAGCCGACCGTGATGCCTCCCGCCGAGCGCGCGCCGCGGCACGCCGCCTCCATCACGCCGCCCAGGCCGCCGCAGACCACGATGCCGCCGGCCTCCGCGACCCCCTGCCCCACCTCCTCCGCCGCGTACAGGTCGGCCGGCCGCGCCCCGGCCATGCCCGCCCCGCAAACTGCGACGTAGGAGGTCATGGTCGCGCGGGGAGCAAGGGGGTGACGATCACGTAGGAGGTCATGGTCGCGGCCCTACCCATCACCACCGATCCCGATGGATCGCCTCGGACGCGGGGCGGCGCGATACCGGGCCGAAGCGGCCCATTGGCCACCGCACCGGGATCACGGCGTACATGTTCACTCGCGGGCGTCTGCGTCGAAGTGATCGCGCTGGTAGTCGACGGCCCGGCGCAGCCGCGCCCAGCCCCACTCGTCCATCGTTGCCGGCCGGCGCAATCCCACCGATCCGAGGTACAGGTCGACTCACCGCCGCCACAGCTCGGCGAGCCGCGCCATCTGGGCCCGATGGGTGACGACCAGGAACGCATAGCCGACAACCCCCACGTGGCCGCCTCGGCCCGCCGCTCGATCAGCTCGTCGGGCACCGGGTCGGGCATGAGCCGGCGCCGGGCGCGCATGGTGAGCATCGCCTCGAACAGCGGGGCGTCCTCGCCCACCGGCACCGGCTGGTCAGGCACGACGGCGGACTCTACGACCGCCCTACCGAACCACCAGGTTCACGAGCTTCCCCGGTACCACGATCTCCTTGACCACATCGCGCCCATCGACGTGCGCGCGCACGTTGGGCGCGGCGCGGCACAGGGCGGCGAGCTCGTCCTGCGACGCGCTCGATTCCGCGGTGACCCGGTCGCGCACCCGGCCGTTGACCTGACAGACGAGCTCGAAGGTGTCCCGCTCGAGGAGCGCGGCATCCGCCCGGGGCCAGGGCTGCTCCCACACCCGCTCGCCGAACAGCCGGTCGTAGACGTCGGCGCTGCAGTGCGGGGCGAAGGGGAAGACCAGCGACGCCGCCGTGCCTACCGCGAACCGCAGCGATCCCATGGACGCGCCCGCGCGGCGCGCGTCGTAGCACGCGTTGACCAGCTCCATCACCGCGGCGATCGCGGTGTTGAACGCGAACCGGCCCTCCATGTCGCGCGAGACCTTGTCGATCGCCCAGTGCGCCTTGCGCAGCAGCTCGAGATCGGCGCCCTCCGGCGCCTCCGGGAGTCCCTCGCCCGCCCCGCCTGCGCCCAGCTCGGCCCCGATTCGCCACAGCCGCCCTAAGAACCGGTAGACGCCCTCGACTCCCTCGTCGGACCAATCGGCGTCCTGGTCGGGCGGGCCGATGAACAAGGAATACGACCGAGCGGTGTCGGCGCCGTAGCGCTCGACGATCGGCATCGGGGAGATGACGTTCCCGCGCGACTTGGACATCTTCGCCCCCTCCCGCGTGATCATCCCGATCGTGAAGAGGCGCGCGAACGGCTCCTGCACGTCGAGGTGGCCCATGTCGGTCAGCGCCTTCATGAAGAAGCGCGCATAGAGCAGGTGCAGGATCGCGTGCTCGATGCCGCCGATGTACTGGTCGACCGGCATCCACCACCCGACCGCCGCTGGGTCCCACGCCGCCTCGTTGTTCTGGGCGTCGCAGTAGCGCAGGAAGTACCACGACGAGTCGACGAAGGTGTCCATGGTGTCGGTCTCGCGCCGCGCCTCGCCACCGCAGGAGGGGCACCGCGTGCGGAGCCAGTCCTCGGCCGCGGCCAGCGGCGACCGCCCCTGAGGCGCATAGTCCTCTACATCGGGAAGCAGCACCGGCAGCTGGGCCTCCGGCACCGGCGACATGCCGCACTCGTCGCAGTAGACGACGGGGATCGGGCATCCCCAGTAGCGCTGGCGCGAGATCAGCCAGTCGCGCAGCCGGTAGTTGACCGATGCATGGCCGACTCCCTCGCGGTCCAGCCAGCCGACGATCGCAGCCTTGGCCTCGGCCGTGGGCAGGCCGTCGAACTCGCCCGAGTTGACCGCAACGCCCTCGCCCGCCCAGGGCAGCTCATCGTCGTCCCCGCCCTCGACGACCCGCCGCACCGGCAGCCCCAGCGCCTGCGCAAAGTCGTAGTCGCGGTCGTCGTGGGCGGGCACCGCCATGATCGCGCCCGTGCCGTACTCCAGCAGGACGTAGTCGGCGACGAACATCGGGATCTGCTCGCCGTTGACCGGATTCGTCACCGTACGGCCCAGCGGCACGCCGGTCTTGCGGCGCTCGACGTCGCTGCGCTCCTCGGCCGTCTCGTTCAGCGCGCGGTTGACGTAGTCGTGCACCTCCTGCTCGCGCTCGGTCCCCGCCGCCAGCCGGAAGACGTCCGGATGCTCGGGCGCCATGACGAAGAAGGTGGCCCCGAACAGCGTGTCGGGCCGCGTCGTGAACACCGGGTAGTCGAGGCCGAGCTCCTCGCAGCGGAAGACGACCTCGGCCCCCTCCGAGCGCCCGATCCAGTTGCGCTGCATGGTCTTGACGTGCGCGGGCCACTCGATGGTCTCCAAGTCATCCAGCAGCCGGTCGGCGTAGTCGGTGATGCGGAAGAACCACTGCTCGAGCTGACGCACCTCGACCGGCGTGCCGCAGCGCTCGCAGCGCCCCTCGATCACCTGCTCGTTGGCCAGCACCGTCGCGTCCTTGGGACACCACTTGACGGCCGCCTCCTTGCGGTAGGCAAGTCCGCGCTCGAGCAACTGGAGGAAGATCCATTGGGTCCAGCGGTAGTAGCGCGGCTCGTGGGTGCCGAACTCCCGCGACCAGTCGATCGAGATCCCCCACCGCCGGAAGGCCTGCTGGAAGGCCGCGATCGAGGCGTCGGTCGACGCCCGCGGGTGCTCGCCCGTCTTGATCGCGTGGTTCTCGGCCGGCAGGCCGAACGCGTCGTAGCCCATCGGGTGCAGCACGCGGTAGCCGTTGCGGCGGCGGAAGTGCGCAACCGAATCCCCGATCGAGTACACCTTGAGGTGTCCCATGTGGGGTTCGCCGCTCGGGTAGGGCAGCATCTCGAGCACGTAGTACTTGTCGCCGCCCGGCTCGTTGGGGACCTCCCACGTGCCCTCGCGCTCCCACATCGCCTGCCAGCGAGGCTCGATCTCGGAGGGGTCGTAACGCTCGGTCACGGGTGCTGCCCGCGCGAGGCGCGGAACTCGTGGTAGTCCGGCACCGGCTCCTTGACCACGTAGAGGAAGTAGTAGGCGCCGAAATCGCCCAGGAACGAGAACCGCTTGCGCAGATCCTTGACGGTCGACTCGAAGTCGCCATGGGACTGCAGATAGGCGCGGAAGTCGCCGCCGTGCTCGGCCGCCAGCGCGCACAGCGTCTGGGCGTTGCGAACGGTCGCCTCGATCTTGCGGACGTTGCGGATGATGCGCGTGTCGGCCGCCAGGCGGTCGATGTCCTCGGGCGTGTACTCCGCCACACGTTCGGCGTCGAAGCCGTCGAACGCCTCCTGGAACCCGGGCCACTTCGCGTTGACGACGTCCCAGCTCATGCCCGACTGGAACGCGGCCTTCGTCATCACCTCGAGGTAGTCGCCGAGGCGCTTGGCGTCGACCTGCTCGGGGGCTCCGTATTGGCGTCTGGGCACGGTCGGAGATTAGTAGCGTGGCCGTCATGCCCGAACGAGACAGTTACAAGCCAGGAACCCCAAGCTGGGTCGAGCTCGGGACGTCCGACATCGACGCCGCCGCCGCCTTCTACGGCGACCTGTTCGGCTGGACCCGCGGCGAGCCCGACGAGCAGGCCGGCGGCTACCGCCTCGCCCTCCGCGACGGAAAGCCGGTCGCGGGGTTGTCCCCCCTGATGTCCGAGGGACAGCCCGTCGCGTGGTCGACCTACGTCGCCACGGATGACGCCGACGGCGTCGCCGAGCGCGTCAAGGCCAACGGCGGACAGGTCGTCGTCGACCCCATGGATGTCATGGAGCTCGGCCGCATGACCTTCTTCGTCGACCCGACCGGGGCCGCGCTCGGCGCATGGCAGCCCAAGCAGTTTGCCGGCGCCGCTGTGGTCAACGAGCCGGGGGCGTTCGCCTGGAACGAGCTCGCGACGCACGACATCGCGGCCGCGCAGTCGTTCTACCCCGGCGTCCTCGGCTGGGACGTCAAGGAGCAGGACTTCGGCGGCGTGAAGTACACGCTGTGGAAGGTCGACGGCGAGATGGTGGCGGGCGGCATGCCCATGGGTGACCAGTTCCCACCCGAGGTGCCGCCACACTGGGCCGTCTACTTCGCGGTCGACGACGCCGACGCGAGCGCCGAGAAGGCCAAGCGGCTCGGCGGCCAGGTCCAGGTCGAGCCGATGGACATCCCCGACGTGGGGCGCTTCGCGGTCATCGCCGACCCGCAGGGCGCGCTCTTCTCCATCATCAAGAACGCCCAGCCGTCATAGCGGTTGAGCGCCGCCTTCGAGCGTGCGGAAGTCGCCCTCGAAGTAAGCGAGTGGCTCGCCGCGGCGCACGTCGGCCCGCTCGACCTCAACCACCACGAGGACATGGTCGCCGCGCCCGAGGGCCTCGACCGGGCGGCCCTCGAGCACCGCCAGCGCGCCCGTGACGGCCATCAGCCCGGACTCCAGCCGCTCGGTACCGCCCAGCACGAAGCGGTCGGGCCGCCCGGAGGCGAAGCGCTCGGCCAGCTCCTCGTGCTGGGCGCCCAGAATCGACAGCGCCAGCCGGTCGGCGCCGGCGAAGTGGGGCGTCGAGCCCGCCTCGGCCCGCAGTGCGACGGCGACGAGCGGCGGGTCGGTCGAGAGCGGCAGGAAGGCGCCGACCGTGATGCCCCAGTCGGAGAGGCTCGCGTCCCGGGCGGTGAGCAGGACGACCCCCGTGGTGAAGCGCGCCGTCGCGCGGTGGACCGCGCGCAGCAGTGCGGGATCACGCGCCATCGAGGGTGGCCAGCGTCATGGCGAGGGCGATCTCCGCCCGCGGCCGCACCGACTCGATCAGCACGTGCTCCGACGGGTTGTGCGCGGCGCCCCCTCGCGGCCCCAACCCGTCGACGGTCAGCGCGATCGCCGGCGCGAAGTGGCTGGCGTCGCTCGCGCCGCCGCGGCCCGAGCCCACGATCGCGCGCCCCGCCGCCGCCGACGCCCGCTCGAGCAGTCCGGCCGTCGCCGCCCGCGAGTCCATCGGCGGCCAGCGACGCAGGAGCTGGGTCTCCAGCCGGACGCCGTCGAGGTCGGCCGGCACCGCCTGGGCCACGGCCTCGATCGCCTCGAGGCGGTCGCCGCGCACGTCGCACAGCAACTCGCCGGCGGCCGGCACGACGTTGAACGCGTCGCCGCTGTGCATGACGGTGGGAACGGCGGTGACGCGGTCGGCGCCCGCCGGATCGTGGCGGGCGGCCACCGCCTGGGCGGCTGCACCCAGCGCCACCAGCGCGTTCGCGCCGCGGTCGGGCGCCGAGCCGGAGTGGGCGGCGCGCCCGTGGGCGAGCACGCGAATGGTGCCCGCGCCCTTGCGGCGCACCACCACTGCCTCCTCGCCCCGCGCGACCTGTCCGGCCTCGAAGCACAGGCAGGCGTCGAAGTCGGCGAACCGCTCGACGTGGACGAACGGCGACGTGCGCCACTCCTCGTCGGCGACGAGCAGCAGCGCCGCCTCGGCGAACGCATCGCGCCGCTCGGTCAGCGCGCGCAGCACCCCGAGCGCGAACACGTCGCCGCCCTTCATGTCGACCGAGCCTGAGCCGACCAGCCGGTCGCCCAGGCGCTCGAGCGAACGGTGTCGCTCGTGGAGATGGACGGTGTCGAGGTGGCCGAGCAGCAGCACGCGCGCGCGCCCCGAGCCGGTCAGGCGCAGCAGCAGGTCTGGGGCGTGGTCCGGCGACGAACACCTCGGCCGCTCCATCGCCGCCTCCTCCGGCGCCAGGGCGGCCGCCACCGTCGCGCACTCCTCGAACCCGCCCGCGTCGCCGCTGGGCGAGGAGATCGCGACCAGGGCCGCGAGGTCGCGCTCGAAGCGCGCCACCACGTGCGTGGCGTGCTCGGCGACCCAGGGATCCACGCGGCGAGGCTACTCGCCGAGCACCGCGGCGAGGCGCCGCTCGAGCGCCGCCGACAGCGCGTTGTGCAGCGCGCCCGCGGGGAAGCGCTCGACGAGCTCCTGCAGGAAGCCCTCGATGACCAGGCGCTGCGCCTCCTTCATGCCCAGACCGTGGGCGCGCAGGTAGAAGAGCTGCTCGCGGTCGATCTGCGCGACTGCGGCGGCGTGGGTGCAGCGGACGTCGTTGGCCTCGATCTCGAGGCCGGGGATGGCGTCGGCGTGCGCCCGCGTCGAGAGCAGGAGGTTGCGCGACTCCTGGAAGGCGTCGGTCTGCTGCGCGCCCGGGTCGACCCGGATCATGCCCCGCCACACAGCGGTCGAGCGGCCGTCGAGCAGCCCGCGGAAGGCGAGGTCGCTCGTGGTGTTGGGCGCGGCGTGCTCCTGGGTGGTGTCGAAGTCCAGGTGCTGGCGGCCGCGGCCGACGTAGGCGCCGGTGACCTTGGCCTCCGACCCCCGGCCGGCCAGGTTGGTCTCCATCCGCACCTTCCCGCGCGCCGACCCGAACCCGAGCGCGACCCACTCGAGCGAGCCGTCGCGGTCGACCTCGGCGCGCTGGGTGCCGAAGATCCACGCCTTCTCCGACAGCGCCTGGGCGCTCACGTAGCGCAGCTTCGCGCCGGGCCCGACGACGAGCTCGGTGACGGTGTTGAACAGCCCGTCGAGGTCGGGGGCGGCCGACAGGTACTGCTCCCACACCTCGGCCTGCGCGTTCTCCTCGACGACGATCAGCGTGCGCCAGTACGTGCCCTGCGAAGCGGCCGCCTGGACGGCCCGCGCGACCACCGGCGCGTCGGCTACGACGTCGGGCGCCACGTGCACGAGCAGCCCGCTCGACCACTCGGCGTCGTTGCGGGCGGCAAACGGGTCGCCCTCGCTCGCTACGACGGACCCCAGGTGGCCCTCCACCAGCTCGGGCCGCTCGGCGACCGCCTGCGCGAGCGGCATCGCGGTCACGCCGTCGGGCACCGGGAGGTCCTCGAAGACCGTCTCGCCACCCTCGGTCTCGGCCGGGGCGGGCGCGAAGGCGTCGAGATCGAGACCGCTGAGGTCGGTGAACTCCCAACCAGGCACGGTCGCGTCGGGAAGCGCGAGCCCCGCGCTCGCAGCGGCGGCGCGCTCCCGGCGCGCCGCCAGCCAAGCCGGTTCAGCAGAAGTAGTCGTCATGGGATCACGGGATCTGGCGAGGTCGCGAGCGTTCCTGGCAAGGACGCAGTGGGCGGGATAGTGCTCTGCACATCCCGCCCCCGAGGACCCAGCCAGGGGCGCTCGCGGGCCGCCAGATCACCCGATCGAGCCTTCCATTTGCAATTCGATCAGGCGGTTCATCTCCACCGCGTACTCCATCGGCAGCTCCTTGGTGATCGGCTCGACGAAGCCGTTGACGATGAGCTTGCCGGCCTCCTCCTCGTCGAGGCCGTGGGCCTGGAGGTAGTAGAGCTGGTCGTCGCCGATCTTGGAGACCGTCGCCTCGTGGCCGACCTCGGCGTCGTTCTCGGAGATCCTGATGGTGGGATAGGTGTCCGAGCGCGAGTGCTCGTCGAGCAAGAGCGCGTCGCAGACGACCTTGGACTTCGCGCCGATCGCGCCCTTGGCCACTTCGAGCAGCCCGCGGTACGAGCCGCGCCCGCCGTCCTTGGAGATCGACTTGGCGAAGATGTTCGAGGTCGTGTTCGGCGCCGCGTGGACGATCTTCGCGCCGGCGTCCTGGTGCTGGCCGTGGCCCGCGAAGGCGATCGAGAGCACCTCGCCGTGCGCGCGCTCGCCCATCAGGTAGACGCTCGGGTACTTCATCGTGAGCTTGGAGCCGAGGTTGCAGTCGACCCACTCCACCGTCGCGTCGGTCTGCGCGATGGCGCGCTTGGTCACCAGGTTGAACACGTTCTGCGACCAGTTCTGCACCGTCGTGTAGCGGATGCGCGCGCCCGGCTTCGCGATCAGCTCGACCACGGCGGAGTGCAGCGAGCTCGACGAGTACGTCGGCGCCGTGCAGCCCTCGACGTAGTGCACGTAGCTGCCCTCGTCGGCGATGATCAGCGTGCGCTCGAACTGGCCCATGTTCTCCGTGTTGATGCGGAAGTAGGCCTGCAGCGGCATCTCGACGTGCACGCCCGGCGGCACGTAGACGAACGACCCGCCCGACCACACGGAGCTGTTGAGCGCCGCCAGCTTGTTGTCGTTGGGCGGGATGACGGTGGCGAAGTACTCGCGCACCAAGTCCTCGTGCTCGCGCAGCCCGGTGTCCATGTCCATGAAGATGACGCCCTGCTTCTCGAGGTCCTCACGGACCTGGTGGTAGACGACCTCGGACTCGTACTGGGCGCCGACGCCGCTCAGGAACTTGCGCTCCGCCTCGGGGATGCCGAGACGGTCAAAGGTCTTCTTGACGTCCTCGGGGACCTCGTCCCAGGAGCGTTCGGCGCGCTCGGAG
>Ga0126312_10001845_pt1 | contig 14005 bp, 18 predicted proteins | sample Plot104A_FD_92537 | JGI IMG/M metagenome (GOLD analysis project Ga0126312, IMG submission 92537) | Serpentine soil microbial communities from UC McLaughlin Reserve, CA, USA - Plot104A | ecosystem: Environmental > Terrestrial > Soil > Grasslands | place: USA: UC McLaughlin Reserve, Lake County...
CCATAGCGTCGCGAGCCAGGAGAAGATCTTGATGCCGGTCGGGACCGCGATCAGCATCGTGGTGATCATCATCGGTACCCGCAGCCACGAGAACATCCCCGAGACGAACATGTGGTGCGCCCAGACCGTGAAGCCGAGGATCACGATCGCCACCAGCGAGAACGCCATCATCCGGTAGCCGAAGATCGGCTTGCGGGCGTTTGTCGAGATGATCTCGCTGATGATCCCGAAGCCCGGGAGCATCATGATGTAGACCGCCGGGTGCGAGTAGAACCAGAAGACGTGCTGGTACATCAGCACGTCGCCGTGGGCTCCCGGACTGAAGAAGTGGGTCCCGAGCGTCCGGTCGAAGAGGACGAAGAACTGCGACCCGGCGATGAACGGCGTGGCGATCACGACCAGGAGCGAGGTCGTGAAGTTGGCCCACACGAGCAGCGGCATGCGCCAGAACGTCATGCCGGGCGCGCGCATCGTGATGATCGTGACCAGGAAGTTCAGCGCCGTGGCGATCGACGACGCGCCGGCGAACTGCACGCCCACCGTGAAGAAGTTCTGTCCCAGCGGCGTCTCGGTCGACAGCGGCGCGTAGGCCGTCCAGCCGGTGGCAAAGGCGCCCCCGTGGGCGAAGAAGGAGCAGAGCATCATGATCCCGGCGACCGGCAGCATCCAGTAGGAGAGGGCGTTCAGCCGCGGGAACGCCATGTCCGGCGCGCCGATCATCAGCGGGATCACGAAGTTCGCGATCCCCGCGAACACCGGGATGATGAACAGGAAGATCATCAGCGACGCGTGGACGGAGAAGAGCCCGTTGAAGGTGTTTGCGTCCACGAACTGCGAGCCGGGCTGGGCCAGCTCCGCCCGCATGACCATCGCCATCAGGCCGCCGGCGATGAAGAAGAAGAACGTCGTGCAGATGTACTGGATGCCGATGACCTTGTGGTCGGTGTTGACCCGGAAGTAGTCCTTCCAGGTCCTGGCACCGTGGCCGGAGTGGTCCTCGGGGCGGGTCGGGCCCCCGGAGACCCAGTAGAACCAGTAGTCGAAGCAGCCGATGCCGACGAGGAACGCGAGCGGCGCGGCGACCAGCGCCCCGGCGGTGACCACGGAGTTGCCGTCCCAGGCGGGATCGAAGCCGTACAGGGCCCGGACCAGGGTCACGATGCCGGCTCCGATCCCGAAGCCGATGGCTGTGCTCAGCGCGGCCCGGTACCAGCCGGGCGCCCGGAACCTGTGAATCGTCGCGGCCACTACTTCTTGCCTCCGCTCACGCTCAGAAGGTAGTCAACCAAGGCGTCGACCTGCGCCCCCGACAGCTCCTTTCCGAATGTCGTCGGCATGACATTCTTCGGATATCCGGGCACGGTGAAGGCGCGGGGCTTGACGATCGACTCCTTGACGTAGGCCTTCGCCGATTCCCCGCGGCGCTTGCCGAACTTCGCGGCCTGGCCAGCCAGGTCGTCGAGCTTGGGTCCCACGTCGGCGCTCGAGCCCGCGTCGGTCAGGGCGTGGCAGCCGCCGCAGCCGTTGGAGGCGAAGAGCTGCTTGCCGTCCGCTCCGCCGCCGGCCTTGCCGGCGCCCCTCTCCTTGGCCAGCCAGGCGTCGAACCTGCGCTTGGGCAGCACTCGGACCCGGTTGCGCATGGTGGCGTGGCCGATCCCGCAGAGCTCGGCGCAGACCACCTCGTAGGTCCCGACCCTGTCCGGGGTGAGCCGGATGTCCGTCGTCAGCCCGGGTGGCGCGTCTGACTTGAGCCGGAACTGCGGCACCCAGAACGAGTGGATGACGTCCTCCGTGTGGATGCGGAAGTGGACGGGACGATCCACGGGCAGCACGAGCTCGGCCGACTTCACCTTGCCCGAGTACCCGAAGCTCCAGGTGAACTGCCGGCCGGTCACGTTCACCACCAGCTCGTCGGGTTTCTTGGCCTCGAGGTCGTCGAGCGTGACCCAGCCGTAGATGGCCAGTCCGGTGACGAGGATGAAGGGGACGGTGACCCAGATGATCTCGAGCCGGGTGTTGCCGTGAATCGGCGCGCCGTCGCCGGTGTCCCCGGGCTTGGCGCGGAAGCGCCAGACGCAGTAGATGGCGACCGTCATGACCAGCACGAAGATCGGCACCGACGCGATCAGCAGGACGTCGTAGAGCGTGTCGATCTTGCCGGCCGACCCGGCGGCGTTCGTGGGGAACCAGGGAATCGCGAGGGCGCCCGCCGTGCCGATGATGGAGGCGATCACCCCGAGCGCGATCATCTGGGCGAACGGGTGCCCCTCCTCGTGCCCGTTGTCGCCGTTCTGGGGGGTCTCCGCCACGGGCGCGCACTCTATTTCACGGCCCCGCCGGTGGGTGGCGTCCCGGGGCTTGTCCTTGCCAGCCCGATAGGCTACTTTGCGCCGATCGTTACGAGGCTGATAGGAGGCGCTCCATGCTGGTTCGGGATGGGATGAGCAAGGTGGTGCTCACCGTGGGCCCCGGGCATTCGCTCCGGGATGCCGCACGCGCGATGAACCAGCGCAAGACGGGCGCGGCCGTGGTCATCGACCCCGATCAACCCGGGCCGGGCATCATCACCGAGCGCGACCTTCTGCAGTCGGTCGGTGAGGGCCAGGACCCGGACCAGGAGAAGGTCTGCGACCACCTCTCCGCCCATCTGACGTTCGCCACCCCCGAGTGGTCGCTGGAGCGCGCGGCCGAGGCGATGGTCAAGGGCAACTTCCGCCACCTCGTGGTCGTCGACGGCGGCGACCTGGTCGGCATCCTGTCGATGCGCGACATCGTCCGCTGCTGGGTGTCGGACGGCGCAACCAGCGAGCTGCCGAGCGACCTCTCGGCTAAGTCGAGCTAGTGCGCTAGTCGCCTTCGCGCTCCGCCTCGGAGCGCTCCTTCAGCTTCTGCTTGAGGTACTCGGCCTTGTCCGCCCGGCGCTCGTGCTGCGCGGTCCCCTCGTCGGTGTCGGCGGCATCGGCCACCTCTCGCTCGGCGGCCTCGCGCCTGGCCTGCTGCCGGCGCAGCTCCTCCGTATCGGGCTCCTCCATGAGGGGGAGGCTAGTGGCCCAGCGGGAGCTCCGAGATGTCTTCGCGCGTCTCGCGAATCCAGCGCGCCACCGCGATGACCGTGATGATGAGCCCGATCCCGCTTATGACCCAAGTGATGACGATGCCTACGAGTGCCAGCGTGATCCCGAAGGCGGTGAGGACGGGCAGATACGACGGGCCTGGAAGGTGGACCGGCTCGCCGGCGGGCGGTACGCCCTGGTCGAGCCGCTGAGGCTCCTCGGCCATCAGTAGATGATTCCCGACACCCACGCGGCCGCGAACACGGCGAGTGCGATGGCGCCGGCGATGAGCGCGGTGCGCATGTTCTTGTAGGCGAGCCGCCTGTCCATCGGGCGGGCAGCCTACAGCAGCCGGGCGCCCGGTCCTGCACGGACCTCGAGCGCTCCGGCGGGCGGGGCGACCCCGGGCGGGAAGACTGCGAGGACGTGGCCGCCGAAGCCGCCGCCGACCATGCGTGCGCCGAGCGCTCCCGCTGCCCTGGCCCGCTCCACCGCGGCCTCGACCTCGGGGACCGACGCGGCGAAGTCGTCGCGCAGGCTGTGGTGGGAGGCATCGAGTAGACGGCCGGCCTCGGCCATGTCGCGCTCGCGCAGCGCGGCCACCATCGCGTCCACGCGCCCGTTCTCCGAGAGCACATGGAGGAGCCGCTTGCCGAGAGGCTCGGGAAGCCGGTCTGCGTCGTCCGCGCCGGCGTCGCGGAGCGAGCCGAGGCCAAGCTCGCGCGCGGCCCGCTCGCACTCCGCCCGCCGCTCGCCGTAGCCGGATCCGGCGAGCGATCGCGGCGCGCCCGAGTCGAGCGTGGCCAGCCTGTGCCCGTGGAGCTGAAGCGGGACGGCCTGCACGGCCAGGGAGCGTATGTCGAGCCGGAGCGCGTGTCCGGCCTCGCCGTAGAGGCAGGCGAGCTGGTCGAGCAGCCCGGTCGGCTGTCCGACCCAGTCGGTCTCCACGCGCGAGCAGACCCGCGCGAGCTCGAGCCTGTCGGGCGCGTCGGTCCCGACCGCCGCGCACAGCGCGAGCGAGACCGCGACGGTGTAGGCGGCCGACGAGGCCAGGCCCGCGCGCTGGGGCAGGTCGCTCTCGACCTCGAGCCGGCACGGCGGCAGCCCGAGCTCCGCGGTCGCGCCGCGCACGAACGGGTCGTCGGCCTCCGGCCCGCCCAGCTCGGCCGTCACCGTGACGCCGCGCTCGATGGCGAATGGCAGGCAGAGGCCGTCGTTGTAGTCCGTATGCTCGCCGATCAGGTTGACGCGGCCTGGCGCGAACGCCCGAGCTCGGCCCGCCCTCTGCTCCACGGATCCAGAATAAGGTTCGCCTGTGGACTCGCTTGCGCGCGAGGCGGTCGACGCCATACACCAGCTCTCCGGCGAGCATCGGGGTTACCGCGCGGTGCACTCCAAGGGGATCCTCTGCACGGGGACCTTCGAGGCGGCGCCCGAGGCGTCAGGACTCACCCGGGCGGGGCACATGCAGGGCGACCCGGTCCCGGTGACCGTCCGCTTATCGAACGGCACCGGCAACCCCCACCTGCCGGACTACAGGCAGGACGCGCGCGGGATGGCCACCAAGTTCTACTTGCCGGACGGCTCGAAGACGGACATCGTGGCGCTGACGCTGCCCCGCTTCTTCGTCCGCACGCCCGAGGACTTCATCAAGTTCACGAAGGCCGGCAAGCCGCTGTTCGGCAGCTTCGCCCCGCGCCTGCCCCTGTTCGTCGCGACCCACCGGGAGGCGCTGCCGGCGGTCCGCGCCTTCCTCGCCCTCAAGCCGCCGGTCAGCTACGCCGCCTGCCGCTACAACGGGATCCACAGCTTCAAGTGGATCGATGCGCACGGCGGCGAGCGCTGGGTCCGCTACAGCTGGCTCCCGGCCGCCGGGGAAGGGACGCTCTCCGGTGGCGAGGCCAAGAGGCGCGGCAAGGACTATCTCGGGGAGGAGATCGGCGAGCGGCTCGAGCGCGAGCCCGTCCGCTTCACGCTCCAGCTCCAGCTGGCCGGCGAATCGGATCCGATCGACGACCCCACGAAGACCTGGCCGGACGAACGAGAGGCGGTGGAGGTCGGGACGCTCGAGCTCACCGGCCTCGAGCACGGCCGCGAGGAGGGCGATGACGTCCTCGTCTTCGATCCCACCCGGGTCACGGACGGAATCGAGACCTCAGACGACCCGATCCTGCACTTCCGCTCGCGCGCCTACTCGGTCTCGGTCGAGCTCCGTAGCGGGATCCCGCGCCCGGCCGAGCTCGACTCCTAGCGCACCGGGCGACTCCCCGCTGCGGGAGCACCGGCGCTGGAGCGGCCCCCTCCCGGACGACCGGCGAGGTCGCCCGGGCGGACCGCTCGCAGCGGAGCTTCGCAGCGGCCGCCGGGCCATTTCGTCGTTCGCGTCGTTCACGGCCCACCGGATCGGGCGATCCCTCGCGTGAGCGAGTGCGCACTCGATGGCAGCGCCTGAACCGCGCGGTATCGACTGCCCTTCGGCCGACCGAAGCCGGTGCCGGCGCCGGGCGCGTGGTCCCGGCGCAGGGTGGTGGCTAACGCCGGCGGCTACCGCCCTTCAGGCGGGTGATCTCGGCGTCGGCGCGGTCGCGGATGGAGTCGACCGCCTTCTCGGCGGTGTCGACGACGGAGCCGACGGCCTTCGAGACGTCGCTCCCGCTCGTCTTCGCGCTGCTCCGCGTCCGGCGCGCGCCCTGCTTGGCCGCGTTCCGCTTGCGGGTCGCGGCTGCCTTCTTGGCTGCTGCACTGCGTTGGGCCTTCGTTTGTGCCATAGACGCCTCCTCTTTGGGTCTTCCTTGACCCTTCCCGGTCGAAGCGCGGGAAAACGCCACCTGCGGAGCGGGCGTGCCCCTCGGCTCGAGCTCCCGGGTTGTCATCATGGATTCGTGGCGCCCAAGCTGCCCGACGACCTCCGTCTCGGCCCGGTCCGCATCGCGGTCACCCATCGCGACCGCTCGGTCCCGTTCTACGAGGACTCGATCGGCCTCCAGGTCCACCACAGCGACAACGGCACGGTGGCGATGGGCACGGGCGGCGAGGACCTCGCCCTCCTCGAGGAGCGGCCGCATGCGCGGCCGGCCGGGCGCCACGCGGGCCTCTATCACTACGCGCTTCTCCATCCCAGCCGGGAGGAGCTGGCACGGGCGGCCAAGCGGCTGCTCGTCACCCGCACGCCGATTAGCGGCGCCTCCGACCACGGCATCTCCGAGGCGATCTACCTGCCCGACCCCGACGGCAACGGAATCGAGCTGGCGGCGGACCGCGGACGGGAGCGCTGGGGCGACCTCAGCGATCCCAAGACCATCGGCCCGGCGCCGCTCGACATGGCGGACCTCCTCGGCATGGTCGAGGGCGAGGAGCCACGGACCCGGGCGGACCAGGGCCTGGTCGTCGGCCACGTTCATCTCCATGTCGGCGACGTCGACCGCGGCCTCGCCTTCTACCGCGACGTGATCGGCTTCGACGTGATGACGCACTTCCCGACGGCTGCGTTCGTCTCCGCGGGCGGCTACCACCACCACCTTGCGTTCAACACGTGGCGCGGGGAGGGCGTGCCGGCGGTGCCGCCGGAGGCCGTGGGTCTGCGCTTCTGGACGGTCGTGCTCGACGAGGACTCGCTGGCCGCGCTGAGGGAGCGCGTGGAGGCCGCGGGGATCGAAAGGGAGGGCCGCGACGGCGGACTGCTGCTCCGCGACCCCTGGAACAACGCCGTCCTTTTCACCACCGCCGGCTGAGGCGACAGCGGGTATCGGCCCGAGCTGCTCCTAGAAGGCCGAGAAGGCCGTGGAGTCGCGGCGGCCGCAGGCGCCGACCCAGGTGAAGCCGAGGCCGCGGTAGTTGGGATCGTCCAGGCGGGAGAGATGGCGATCGATCTCGTCCTCGGTCGTGGTTCCCGCGCTCAGCGCCTCCGCCGCGAGGGCCTGGACGGAGCGCTGCTCCCAGCGCGCCAGCGCGGTGGCGCCCTCGATCACGTCGACCTTGACGTCCGCCGTCGTGTCGATCAGCCCCGCGAGGCTGAGGTCGCCCAGGAGGGCGCGGCCGGACTCGAAGTCGAGGCGGGGGAGGGCCGCGCGCAGCGCCCTGAAGAGGGACACCCGGTCGGTGTCGGGGTCGCTGAGCGCGGCCATCCAGTCGAGCTCCTCGACCACGAGCCAGCCACCCGGCTTGAGCCAGCCCACCATCCGCTGGAGCGCCCGCCGGCGGTTGGGGACGTGCATGAGGACGCAGCGGGTGTGGATCAGATCGAACGACTCCGGCGGCCGCTCGAGCTCGAGGACGTCACCGCCGCAGACATCCACCCTGCCGCTCGGGCCCACGCGCTCAGCGAGCCAGTCGGCGACCGCGCCGCCCTCGTCGCCGACCTGAAGGCAGCGCCATCCTTCGCCCACGCCGGTGGCCTCGAGCCGGCGCACGCTGGTCGGATCGGCGTGCTCCCCGAGCGGTCGCAGCTCCACCTGCTTGGTCAGCGTGGACATGAAAGACCTCCCCCGGTCGACTTCGCTACTCCCGGGCGCAATCGCCCGACACAGCGATCATCCCGGTGTCGGCCGGCCCCGTCTGTGACGTGCCTCACGACAGCGGCGTCAGCGGTATTCCGGCGCGTACCCGAGGTATCGCCCCGACTGAAGCGCCCGCCGCAACACGTACCGCGAGCGGGGGTGGGAGGACAGCCGGAACTCCCGCTTGAGGAGCGCCGACTGGTAGTAGGAGATCAGCTTGACCCGGCGGTGGTTGCGGACGAACCGGAAGAAGAGGCGGATGAAGCGGGTGCTCTCGGGGCCCCACACGCCGTACTCGCCGAAGGCGAACGGCTTCCGCCGCCAGAGCCGATAGCGGTAGAAGCGGTCGATGGCGCGGACGGCGAGGTAGGGCGAGTACCAGGTGGTGCCCACCCAGTCGACATAGCGGGAGCCGGGCCACCAGTGGCGCGGATGGTTGCGCGGGATCTCGGGGTTGCCGTAACTGAGCGGAACCCACATGAACGCGACCTGCGGGCGCCCGAGCTGGGTGTCGGCGGTGCGCACGCGCGGCATCCCGAGGCGGCTCAGCTTCGCGTCGATCCGGTCGACGCGGCCGCCCCTCACCACCAGCACCGCACGGCGCCAGGCCCGCCTGAACTGCCGCGTCGAGTAGGCCGGTCCACGGGAGCGACCCCCGAGGTCGTACGCGGAGTAGGGGTTGTTGCCGTTGTTCATCTCGGACAGGAGCCGCACGTAGGTGGGATGGCGGTGCGCCGTCAGCAGCTGGTTGAGGGCGAGCAGGAAGTGGTCGCCGTCGCCCCGCGCGATCCGGGCCGGGGTGAGGCCGGTCGTCCTGGTGGAGACCGACAGCATCGCGCGCGCCCGCGCGCGGTCACTGTTGGCAAGGAGGCCGTCGAGCCAGTGGACGTCGGCGCTGCCGGCGCGCCAGTCGACGAAAGACTGGAACACCGCGGGGTGCTTGCCGGCCTGTCTCGCGAAGGCATCGACCGCGCCCGGGCCGTAGCCGCCGATGCCGGAGTTGAAGACGCCGCGCGACGGCGCGAAGCTCGCCGCCCCCGCCGCGGCCGGCAAGGTCAGCGCCAGGAGCGCAAGCACGAGGAAGGCGCGCAGGGAGGAGCGCACACCTCTCTCATCGGAAGCTCCGCTGCCGGCCTTGACCCCTTCGACGCGCGCTGGACGGCGCCGTCGGGGACGCCGGCTAGTCTCGCCCGGCCGTGAGTCGGTACGACTGGCTCTTGTTCCTGCACGTGCTCGCCGCGTTCGCGGCGGTCGGCTCCGTGGTCGTGTTCACCCCGGTGGTGCTCGCCGCCCGCCGCGGCGGCGGGGCCGCGGCCGGGGCCCTCCGGCTCACCCCGCTGGCGCGACGGCTGTGGGACGTGGGCGGCGCCGGCACCCTGGTGCTCGGCGTCTGGCTCGCGGTGGACGTCGATCAGTACGACCTGCTCGACGGCTGGGTCCTCTCGGCCCTGGTGCTGTGGGCGGTCGCCGCCTTCGCCGGTGTCAGGCTCGGTCAGGTCCTTCAGGGCGGCGACGATGCCGCCCGGGCCAACCTCCTCTACGCCGTGACGGCGGCGGCGGTCGCGGCGCTGCTCGTGGTGATGATCTTCAAGCCGGGGGCCTGATGCTGGCGATCGTCCGAGCCGACAGCGTCAACTTTCCGCTGTTCGTGCACGTCGCCGGATCGATGCTGCTCGTCGGCACGCTGATCGCGGCGGTCGCCGCCCTGGTGCTGGCGCGGAGCGACGGCGGCGGCCTGCAGCGGCTCTCCTTCAGGACCATGCTCTGGGGAGCGATCCCGACCTTCATCGTCATGCGCGGCGGCGCCGAGTGGGTCAAGAGCGAGGAGCACGCTCCGGACGACGCCACATGGATCGGAATCGGCTACGGGGTCTCGGACCTTGGCCTTCTGCTCCTGATCGTCGCCACCGTCCTGGCTGGCTTGACGCTGCGCCGCGCGAACCGTGGCGGGCGGCCCGGGGCCCTGGCCGGCGTCTCGGCGGCGATCGTCTCGCTGATGCTGCTCGGCTACGGCATCGCGATCTGGGCGATGACGACCAAGCCGGATTAGCGGCCCACCGCGCGGCCGCTCCCAGCCGGCCACGATGCGAGGGTGGGCCCCTTCTCGCATGAAATACATGCAGCAAAGGGCCCAGGGAGGCTGACGGCGGCGAGCGTGCCCACCGGTGTCACAGCCACCGGCCCCGCCGCCGCCCGCGAGCTCCCACCGCGCCGCGCAGGCCCACGCAGCCGATGCAGCCCACGCAGTGCTCGCAGTCGATGCAGCCGACACAGGCCACGCAGCGCGGGCAGTTCAGGCAGCCGAGACTGACCGCGCAGCGGTCGACCCCGAGGCTGAGGAGCGTCGCCGCGCTGGCCCATACGCCCGCGCTTGCCGCGGTCGCGGCGCTGAACATCACGGCCGCGCTCGTCACCGTTCCGGCGCTCGCGAGGACGGCCACGCTGCCGATCGTTGCGGCGCTGCCCGCGACGGCAACGCTTCGCCTGGTGCCCGCGCTTCCTGCGACGGCGGAGCTCCCGGCCGTTTGGGCGCTCCCGGCGACCGCGGTGCTCCCGACCGTCCCGGCGCTTCCGGCGGTGGCGCTGCCCGGCTCGCTGCTCACCCGCCGGACGTTAGCCGGACTCGAGGTGGGCGAGCAGCTTGCGATCGACGTCTTCCGGCTGGCCGCCGGGCCCGAGCCGGTCACGCGTGCGGCGCTCGCCGCCCTGGGCGCGATCGGGCGCCTGCGCGGCTACTCGGCGAAGGCCGCCTAGCGCTGAAGCCCCCTCGGATCGCCCCGCGGGCGGAGCTAGCCGGCCTTCTCCCGCAGCTCGCCGACCGTGTCGAGGAAGGCCTCGGAGAACGTGGGGAAGGGCTGGATCACGTCGTCCATGACCTCGAGCGGGATCTTGCCGCGAATGGCGACGGTCGCCTGCTGGAGCCATTCGCCCGCCTCCGGGCCGAGGGCGTGGGCGCCGGTGAGCCTCTCGCCGTCCGAGACGAGCGTCATGAAGGCCGGCTTGTCGGCGTAGTCGCGAGTGAACGTGGACGTCCGCGGGACGGCGGCGAGCGAGATCGACGCGCTCAACTCCCCTTCGGCGGCTCCCACCGAGGCGGCCTGCGGATCGGTGAAGACCACGCGCGGAACCGCCTCGTAGTTCGCCTCGCGGGGATAGCCGAGAATGTTCGCGGCCGCTACGCGTCCCTGGTACTTGCCGACGTAGGTGAGCGGCCATATGCCGGTGACGTCGCCGATCGCCCAGATCCCGTCGCCGGCGCTCATGCGCCCGTCGACCTCGATTCCGCGCTTGCCGGGCTCGACGCCCACGTTGTCCAGGCCGATTCCGCCCACCCGCGGCGTGCGGCCGGTGGCCACCAGCAACCTGTCGCCCCGCAGCGGCTCGCGGTCCTCGAACTCCAGTACGTACCCGCCGTTCTCCCGCGAGGCTGACGAGGCGTGCTGACCGAAACAGAGCTCGATCCCCTCGGCGGCCAGCGCGTCGCCGAGCTTCTCGCCGAGCTCCGCGGGCTCGCGCGGCAGCAGGCGGTCGGCGCCCTCGACGAGCGCGACGGAGGCCCCGAAGCGGGATACGGCCTGCGCCATCTCCACTCCCACCGGTCCGCCGCCCAGCACGAGCAGGCGCTCCGGCACCTCCTTCAGGCCCGTGACCTCGCGGTTGGTCCAGATGCCCTCCAGCTCGCGCAGCCCGGGGATGGGCGCGATGACGGGATCGGAGCCGGTGGCGACGATGATGTGCTCGGTCGAATACGAGCGGTCGCCGACGGCTATCTCACCCGGCCCCGTTATGGCGCCCTCGCCGCGGAGGACCGCGATGCCCTTGTCCTCGTACCAGCCGACCTTGCCCGAGTCGTCGTAGTCGGAGACCATGTAGTCGCGCCACCCGAAGGCCGGCTCGGGATGGACCGCACCGTCGACCGCCTCGGCCGCTCCGGGCGCCTCGCGGGCATGCTGGAGGGCCTCCCCGGGGCGAAGCAGCGTCTTCGACGGTATGCAAGCGAAGTAGTCGCACTCGCCGCCGAGGCGCTCGCGTTCGACGATCGCGACGCTCAGCCCGCCGTCGGCCAGCCGGCCGGCGCAGTGTCCGCCGGCGGGCCCGCAGCCGAGGATGACGACGTCGTAGTCCGTGACTCGGCTCCGGGCTACCTCGCGCTCGCCGCGCGCGGCTTGCGGGGCGGCCGTTTCTTCGCCTTGGGCACGAGCAGGGCCGCACCGATGGCGCCGCCTAGGTCGCCGAGCGCGACCGGCAGCACCGCGGGTGGACGATCGTCGACGAACAGGTGCGGCATCATCGCCGACTCGATCCGCTTCACGTAGGGCTCGCCGAGGCGGGTGCCGAGGCCACCCCCGATCACCACCATCTCCACGTCGAGCAGGTTGACGGCGGACGCGATCCCGGCGCCGAGCGCCTTGATAGCGCCGTCGATGAGGTGCACCGCCATCGGGTCCTCGCGCTTGAGGGCACGCTCCCAGATGCCGCTCTGGAGGCGGCTGCGGCCACGCTTCTCCATGATCTCGAAGAGCTCGGTCTTCTCGCCGCGGTCGACGAGCGTGCGCGCGCGGATCTCCATCGCGCCGCGTCCCGCGTACGCCTCCATGCAGCCGCGGCGCCCGCAGGTGCAGCGCCGGCCACCGCGCTTGACGACCACGTGGCCGATCTCTCCGGCGGCGCCGCGCCCCTCCCACATCTTGCCGTCGAAAATGATGCCGCCGCCGACGCCGGTCCCCCAGAAGACGCCGAGGAGCGAGTCGGCCTCCTTGGCGGCGCCGAGCTCGTACTCGGCGTGGACCGCCACCGAGACGTCGTTGCCGATGTAGACCGGCGAGCCGAGCAGCTCGCTGAGGGCGGCCGCCATCGGAAAGGGGGTGTCCCAGTCCGAGAGGTTGCGCGCCTCCGCCACGGTGCCCGCCCTGGCGTCGACAGCTCCGGGCGAGCCCACCCCGATGCCCCGGAGCCGCGCGGTCTCGACCCCCGCCGCCTCGGCCGCCTCGCTCATCGTGTCGGCCATCTGGGAGATCACCGCGGCGGGCCCGCCCGCGGTCGGCGTCGGCTGGCGCGATTCGCCGGTGACCTTGGAGCGCTCGTCCACGACGACTGCCTGGATCTTGGTGCCGCCGAGGTCTATCCCAGCCCTCATCGCGGCCCCAGCGTACCGCCGGGGGTGCGCGGTTGCGAAAGAATGGCGTCGTGGGCTCGGACAAGCTCGTCCTCGGCGTCGACGTCGGCGGCACCAAGGTCGCCGTCGGCGCGGTGTGGGGGCGCGAGGCGACGGAGATCGTCGAGCACCCCACCGACACGAGCGGCAGCGAGCCTCTGCTGGACGGGATCGAGGCCGGCGTCCGCGAGCTGACGGCGAAGGTCGGCGAGCCCGCGGCCATCGGCGTAGGGGTGCCGTCGCAGATCGAATTCGCCAGCGGGACGGTGCTGACGAGCGTGAACATCCCCCTCGCCGGCGTGCCCCTGCGCGAGGTCCTCGGCCATCGGCTCGGTCCGCGGATCTACGTCGACAACGACGCCAACTGCGCGGCGCTCGCCGAGGCGGAGCTGCTGGGGGTCAGGAACCTGGTGATGCTCACGCTCGGGACGGGGGTGGGCGGCGGCATCGTGATCGACGGCAGGATCTTCCGCGGCACGCACGGCCTCGGGGCGGAGCTGGGCCATGTGGCGATCATCGCCGACGGGCCGCCGTGCCCGGGCAACTGCCCCAATCGGGGCTGTCTCGAGGCGCTCTGCAGCGGGACCGCGCTCGAGCGCGACGCGACAGAGCTCGGCAAGGGGCGGCCGGACACGCTGCTTGGGCGCATCTACGAGGAGCAGCGCCGGGTGACCGGCAGGAACGTCGTCCAAGCGGCCGAGCAGGGTGACGCGGACGCTCGCATGCTGTTCGAGCGCCTCGGCACCTGGCTCGGCACCGGGATCGCGGGCTTCGTCAACGTCTTCGAGCCCGAGCGCGTGCTGATCGGCGGTGGGGTCTCCAGGGCGGCCGGACTGTTCCTCGAACGCGCGCGTGAGGAGGCCGCGACGCGGGCTCTGCCGGCCCTCTGGGAGCGGGTCACCGTCGAGCTCGCCCAGGGCGGCGCCGACGCCGGGGTGATCGGCGCGGGTCTGCTCGCGGCGCACGAGGCGGAAAGGGATACTGCGCAGGTCGGAGCGGCGAGCCGCGGAGCGGAGGCGCTGGCCCAGCGAGCACCGGAGCACGGACCTACAGAGGGAGCGAGTTAGCGATGACAACGACCCAGCCGGACACGCGGACGCTCGACGAGCTCTGCATCAACACGATCCGCACGCTCTCGATGGACGCGGTGCAAAACGCCAACTCGGGCCATCCCGGCGCGCCGATGGCGCTGGCGCCCCTGGCCTACACGCTCTACACGCGGGTTATGAAGCACAACCCCGCCGACCCGGACTGGTTCGATCGCGACCGCTTCGTCCTCTCCGCGGGTCACGCGTCGATGC
>Ga0126312_10001846_pt1 | contig 14004 bp, 23 predicted proteins | sample Plot104A_FD_92537 | JGI IMG/M metagenome (GOLD analysis project Ga0126312, IMG submission 92537) | Serpentine soil microbial communities from UC McLaughlin Reserve, CA, USA - Plot104A | ecosystem: Environmental > Terrestrial > Soil > Grasslands | place: USA: UC McLaughlin Reserve, Lake County...
GCTCGGCGAGACGCAGGGCACGAGCGCGGGCGGCGCCGAGGAGGCGGGCAAGTTCCTGCGCGTCCCGGGCACCAACCCGTTCTTCCCGGCCGACCACGACCACGTTCACCAAGCAGAACGGGTCGCTGCCGGTGCAGGACGACTTCGTGGCGATGATGCCGGGCGGCAAGGTCTACGCCACCGAGGCCGGCTGCTTCGCCAAGACGTTCGCCCTGTCGCAGGAGGACGAGCCCACGATCTACGGCGCGGTCACGAAGCCCGACGCCTACCTGGAGAACGTCTCCCAGGACGACGAGGGCAACGTCGACTTCTTCGACACCTCGTACACGCAGAACGGCCGCGCGACGTTCTCGTTCAGCTCGATCGACGCCGCGGATGCTCGTGAGCTCCAGTCCGCGGACTTCCTGCTGATCCTGAACCGCAACGAGAACATCATCCCGGCGGTCGCGAAGCTGAACGCCGAGCAGGCCGCGGCCTACTTCATGCTCGGCGAGACGCAGGGCACGAGCGCGGGCGGCGCCGAGGAGGCGGGCAAGTTCCTGCGCGTCCCGGGCACCAACCCGTTCTTCCCGGCCGACCACGACCACCAGGGCAACCGCTTCCTGGAGCTCATGGGCGAGCACCACCTGGACGTCTACCTGATGAACACCGGCCGCGTGGGCGGCGCCGACACCGTCGAGGGCTCGGAGAAGGTCCGGATCAAGCACAGCTCCGCGATCGTCAAGGCGATCGCCGAGGGGAAGATCGAGTGGACCGAAGATCCGGACTTCGGCTACCACGTGGCCAGGTCGGTGCCGGGCATCGAGGACGACGACCCGGTCCTGCGGCCGAAGGAGCTCTACGAGAAGCTCGGCCGCTCCGACGAGTACGGGAAGATCGTCGAGAAGTTGAAGTCCGAGCGCACGGAGTACCTGAAGAAGTACCCGGCCCTCAGTGACGAGATCGTCCAGGCGGTCTCCTAGCAACCTGTCGCGGCCGCTCGCACCCGGCGTTCGCGAGCGGCCGCGACGCTTCGTCCCCCGCTTCCACTGGGAGCTGCTGGTCTGCGGTGCGGCAGGCCACGCTCTGGAGGGAGTGGGCGCGCGGCAGGTCCGCCCGGAGGATGAGGTGTTCGTGCGCGAGGGCGGCGGGGTGCGCTGGCACCGCTGCCTGCGCTGCGACTCCTGGCTGCCCCTGCCGCCGCCGTCGGCCGAGCAGGCCGAGCGCGACCTCCCGCCGGACCGCGACCAGGTCGAGCTGCCGCTGCGCGGGCGGCCGCTGCGCGACAAGATCATCCTGCGGCTCATAGCGATCAACCGGGCCCTGCACTTCGTGGGGCTCGGGCTGCTGGCGCTCGCGATCCTGCTGTTCGCGGCCAAGCGCGACGACGTGCGCCAGACCGTGACGAAGGTCGTCGCCGATCTGGGCGGTGGAACAAGCGCTGGCGGGTCGTCGAGCGGGCACGGGCTGGCCCACCAGATCGACATGCTGTTCACGCTCGACTCGAGTCGGCTGCACCTGTTCGCGGCGATAGCGCTCGTCTACGCGCTGATCGAGGGCGTCGAGGCGGTCGGGCTCTGGTACGCGAAGCGCTGGGCGGAGTACCTGACCCTGATCGTGACCGCGTCGCTGCTGCCGGTCGAGGTCTACGAGATGGTCCACCACTTCACCCCGTTCAAGGTCGTGGCGTTCGTAGTCAACGTCGCCGTGGTCGCCTACCTGCTGTTTGCCAAGCGGCTGTTCGGGATCCGCGGCGGCGCGGCGGCGGACGAGGCGCTCAAGGAGAAGGACGTCGGGTGGCACGCGCTCGAGGAGAGCGGTCCGCAGGCCGCCGCGGGCGCGCCTTCCTGAGGCCGGCGTCCAGGCCGTAGGTGGACGGCCGGCCGTCGTGGTGCTGGACGGTCGTCCGACGCCGGCGGGCGAGCGACCCGTCCGGGTGACCCGCTCGCGCCGGTGGCCCCGCTCGGGTTACGACATCCGTCCAGCGGCGTGGACGCGCGTCCAGGGCTGCGTAGACACGCTGCCGATGGCCGCGGGGACGCATCTGTCGTTCCATAGGTAGTGCGGCGCACCCAGGCAGGGGGCGCCGCGCAAAGGCTCACGCAGGGGTCACGGTGTTGAAGCCGACTGCTCGACGAGCTGGACTCGCTCGTCGAGCAGTCGCTCCACCTCTGCCGGTTGGCAATACTCCGCCGCGTGGCGGTGGTGAAGACCCTCCGGGCGCGGGACGACGAGAGCCTGGACGTGACTCTGGAGGTGAGCGACGAGGTCGTCAGCGAGCGCCGGCGCACCGTCGTGCGTCTGCTGCGGCTGGAGTCGACCTACGGCTAGCGGGCGCGCGGGCAGCGCGCAAAACCGCGACCACCCCGCGCGTGGGGCGACGTGGTTGAGGTTCCTCGCCGGTGCTACGCCGCGCCGGCCACCGTCGCGGCGAGCTGCGCGCGCTCGTCCAGCAGCGGCTCGATCTCGTGGCGCGGCGCCCACGGGATCGGCTCGGACGACGACATGATCGCCGAGCGCCTGGCCGCGGCGGGGGTGCACCGTTTCGTCCCGACGGCCTCTCGGGGAAGAAGAGCGACTCGAAGCCGCGCTGCTCGGCCATGACGGCCAGCTCGGCGGGTGCGACGGAGTACTCGGTCGGGAAGATGGCGACCCCGAAGCTCGGAGGCCCGGCGGTCAGTGCGGGTCCTCGCCGCTCGTCCCGCCGGAGACGGCCGGCGGCCGGGATTCCTCGGCCAGCGAGGTCAGCGACAGCGGCCCCCGGGCGGCCTCCTCGAGCACCTCGCTCGCCTCCTCGGCCGAGCGGGCGTACAGCTCGACCAGCATGTGGATGACGATCTGGTCGCCGTCGTGCTTGTGGAAGCGGACATGGGTGAAGAACTCGCGCGTGCCGTGGTCGCCGAAGGCGCCGAAGGCCAGCGAGTCGGCGGCTTCGGGCCCGGAGCACGACTCGACCTGGTCCTGGTCGACGGTGACCGTGCATGAGGCGACCCAGGGCGTGCCCACCACCATCCGCTCCCAGCGGTCGTCGACCGCCTCGATGCGGCTGACGCGGCGGCCGTTCTCCTCGTAGAAGGCCAGGTTCAGGTGCGGCTGGTCGTGCAGGCAGTCGAGGCACTGCACGACGGCCTCCTGGACCTCCTCGACGGGGTCTACGGCGTCACCGGTCTGCGGATCGACCTTGAGGACGCCCTCGTAGTGCACCTGGACCTCGAGATTCTGCGACCAGCAGCGGTAACAGCGCAGCCAGCTGGCCGTGGTCCCGACCTCGTCTGGCGCCGATCCCTCCATACGCCCATTATGGTCGACGCGTCGAGGGTCGCGGATATAACTCCGGAGGGTGGCGAACCCGGTGGACAGGCCGCGGCGCAAAAGGATCCCGCCGTGGCGCTCGCCTTTCGGCCGCGCCGTCCTGCTCGCGATCGGGCTGGCGGGCGCTGGGATCGCCGCAGCGTTCCTGGGCGGCGGCAAGGTGGGCGACGCCGACGAGAACCAGCCGCCTCGGGCGGTGGGGGAGGCCACCCGCCAGGTGACCGGGACGCTCATGGAGTTCGAACGCGCGCTGGCCGAAGGCAACTTCGCGACGATCTGCGGCAACCTGTTCACCACCGAGGCCCGCGAGGCGGCCGGGGGCGACCGCTGCCCGTCGGTGCTCCAGGACACGGCCGGCGGGCTGCGCAGTCCGAACGTGCAGATCGTGTCGATCACCGTGCGCGGCAACACGGCGACCGCGGTGGTCCGCGCCCAGGTCGGGCGCCAGCCGCCGGTCACCGACACGATCCGCCTGCTCAAGCAGGACGGGCGCTACAAGATCGTCTCAGCCGGCAAGCAGGCTGACGAAAAATAAGTTGACGGTTGACAGTTGACGGTCGACGGTGGCTAGCCCGTGAGCGTCGCCAGCGCTTCCAGGGTGGCGTCGAAGTCCGTTTGCGCCACCGCGCCGACGCACGGTGATGTCGCGCCCGCCTCCAGGTAGCGCTCCACCGACGCCACCGCGTCGCCGTGGTCGCCGATCGCGGTCAGCGTCTGCAGGAAGCGGTCGGAGATCGCCTCGACCGCCGCGTCGGGGTCGCCCTTCTGCATCCCGGCGTCGAAGCCCGCCACGTCGTCCTCGAAGCCGGAGCGCTCGATCATCGCCCGGTAGAACGGCAGCGAGAAGTACGGGATCAGGTCCTTGCGCAGCTTCGCGCGCGCCTCCTCGGGCTCGTCGGTCACCGCCGACGGCACCGCGGCCACCACGTCGAACCCGTCGAGCGATTTGCCCGCGCGCTCGCGGCCCTTCGTCACCTCGGGCACGACAACGTCGCGGATGTAGTCGGGGTTGCAGAGCCACAGGATCACCCCGTCGCCGATCTCGCCGGCCAGCCGCAGCATCGCGGGGGAGAGGGCGGCTATGTAGATCGGGAAGTCCGGCCGGGCCGCGTACCCCGCGAACTGGAAGGCGGTCTTGAACTTCTGGTTGTCCTCGGGCGGCGGATCGCCGTTCAGGATCGCCCGCACGGTCGTCGCGTACTCGCGCATCTCGCGGACCGGCTTGTCGATCGTCTGCCCGTACCAGTTCTCGACGGTCACGCGGTGCGATACGCCCAGGCCCAGCACGCAGCGCGCGCCCGAGAACTCATCGATGGTCGCCGCGATCTGAGCGGTGGCCACCGGTGTGCGCGAGTAGATCGGCAGGACGCCCGTCCCCAGCTTGATCTTCTCGGTCCGCGTGGCGTAGGCGGCCAGCACGGTCTGCGAGTCGCGGCCCGCGATGTGGGTGACGTAGGCCGACTCGTAGCCCAGGCGCTCGGCCTCGGCGGCGCGCTGCATGGCGGTCTCGAGCGAGCGCCCGACTGAGATGAAGGTCCCGACGGCCAGGCGTGGCAGCATAAACGCGATGATCGGCGTGCTCCTGGCCGGTGGCCGCGGCCGGCGGCTGGGCGGCGTCTCGAAGGCGGCGGTCGAGGTGGCCGGGCGGCCGCTCGCCGCCTACCCGGCCGCGGCGCTCGCGGTGGTCTGCGAGCGCGTGGCCTTCGTGGCGAAGCCGGAAACGGAGCTGCCGCGGCTGCCCGGCGTCGAGCGCTGGGACGAGCCCGCCGAGCCGCAGCACCCGGTGGCCGGCATCGTCCATGCGCTGGAGCAGGCGGGCGAGGCCGTGCTCGTCGTAGCCGCCGACATGCCGTACGTGACCCCCGACGCCTGCAGGTCGGTGATCGCCGGCGGCGGCACCTCGCGCGCGGCGGTGGCCGTGACCGGGGGCGTCGTCCAGCCGCTCCTCGCTGTCTACGCCCCCGCCGCGCTCGAGCCGCTCCGCGCCGCCGCGCCGGACGCGCGCCTGACCGACGTGGTCGAGGCGCTCGAGCCGGCGCGGGTAGCCCTGCCGCCGGCGATCGTCAGGAGCGTGAACAACCCGGGCGACCTGGCGGCGGCGCGGGCCGAGCTCAGCGCCTGAGCGCGTCAGGCCCGCAGCATCACGGCCGCGAGCGCCAGGCCGAACGCGATCTGGCCGAAGCCGAAGGCGATGCCGAGCGACGCGGCGCCGAGCGCCTCGGCCAGGCCGACGCCCACCGCGAACGCGGCCAGGACGACGGCGAGCTGCGCGGCCGGGCGACCCACGTCAGCAAGCATAAGAGCGCTCCGGTCCAGAACCGTTTACCATTCGCGCCCGCCAAGCCTGTCGGGGGGACGGAGTGGAACTCGCGCACATCGCTGACTCGGTCGATCTGGCCCGGGTGCTGAAGAAGGCGACGGTCGGTGTCGAGACCGGCGGTGGCCGCCGCTTCTCGCGGCCGGCCGCGGGCACGCTGCTCCTGACCTCCGACGAGCTCGTGGTCGTCTCGGCCCCGACGAGGCGCCCGAGGTCGTGATGCGCCAGGGCCGGGCGGACCACGCCCCGCGGCGGCGAGCGAGTCGAGCTGGCGGCGCTCGACGGCCAGCAGGCGACGCTGCGGTTCGGCCGGGGCGAGGCGCCCTCGGCCCGCGTGCTGGCCGCCTGGCTCGCGGGCCTGCCGGTCTAGGGGACCGGCGGGACGCGGCGCGCCGGCGGCGCGGTCAGGTCGACGCGCTTGACCGTCGAGCCGCCAGCCCCGAGCCACTGGACCTCGGCCGGCGCGTCGAACGGCGCGCCCTCGACGATCCACAGGTTGTCGGCCACGGCAGCCTCGGCGGTGCGGTTGCCGCGGCTCAGCCGCACCTTCGCCACGCCGTCCGGTACGAGCCCGGTGATCCGGCCGCTGCCCGAGCTGACCGCGAAGCCGGCCCGGATCTTGGCCGCGCTGTGGCAGCCGATGCCGGCGAAGCCGTCGCCGCTCGGCTCGAACAGGCAGGCGACGTTGGTGTAGGTGGCCGGGTCGAACTCCGGCAGCGGGCGACCCTGCGCGTCGACTGGGACGGGGCCGCGCTCGAACGGGATCAGCACGATGCCCCGGGCCTCGTCGAGGACTCGCACGCCGTCGAGCTGGGCTCCCCGGTAGCCAGCCGAGGCGCTGAACGCGCGAGCGGCCTGCCGGGTGTCCACGCCGCGGTCGGCGTCGGTCTGCGGGCGGCGGAGGACGCCGAGCTCGTCGGCCAGCTCGGCGTCGACCGGGCGCGCGCTCGTTGCCGGCGCCGGGACGCGCGGGCTGCGCTCCGGATCATCGAACGGGTTCCAGCCCCCGACCGTCGCGGCGGCCGCGGGCACTCCGATCAACAAGCCGGCCAGCACCACCGCCGGCCCGCGGCGGCGCGTGAACGCGGCGCGGAGGAAACGCCGCGTCCGGTGTCGCAGCCGCGCGTCCCGCCGCCGGCGAGCGGCCTCGACGAGCTGGTCCTCGTAGGAGTCGATGAACGTCATCGCTCCTCCTCGTCCGCTCGCATCGACCGCAGGCTGCGCGTGGCCCGGCTGACGCGCTGGCGGATCACCGCCTCCGAGCACTCGAGCGCGCGCGCGATGTCCGCGTAATCGCGCTCGTCGAGCACGCGCATCCGCAGCGCCTCCCGCTGGTCGGCCGGCAGCCGGTTCATCAGCTCCAGCAGCGGGAGCGGGTCGCGCTCCTCGTCGACCAGCGAGTCCACCCGGGCCAGGCCGCCGTCGTCGAGCTCGATCGGCTCGAGGCCGAGCTTGCGCCGGGCCGCGTCCTCGACCTTGCCCCGGCGCCACGAGTCGATCAGCTTGCGCCGCCCGATCGTGAACAGCCACGCGACCGCGGGCTCGCGCCGCCGCTTGAAGCGCGGCGCGGCCAGGAGAGCGGCTGCGAACGTCTCCGCCATCAGGTCGGCCGCCAGCTCCGGATCGCCCGTGCGGACCCGGAAGAACGCCAGGATCGCGTCCACGTGCCGCCGGTAGAAGACGCCGAAAGCCTCCGGGTCTTCCGGTGTGGCTTGTAATAGATCTTCATCGGTCCGCGCGTCTTCTCTGGTCATCCAGACGTCTTCCAGGAGGTTCCTCGCCGGGGGCCGCCAATATGTGACAGCACCCGGCGAGGACCAACCCGTTCTCCTACTCGTGCCATCCCATCGCGAGGACGTGCTCACCGCCGTCGGAATCGGTGAACCGCACCTCCTTGACGTTGGCGTCGATCGCCGCGCGGTAGGTGTTGCGGTCGACGGGGGCGCTCCGCTCCGAGCCGTCCTTGTCGATCACGCGGACCTCGGCGACGCCGTCCGGCAGCACACCTGTCAGGACGCCGTTGCCGTTCGCGTCGACGTCCGAGGGCGCAAGCAGCCCGCGCGCCACGTCCTCGGGCGTCGCGCACCCGAAGCCGATGGCGTTCTCGCCGGGCGTGGCGTTGGCCAGGCAGACGTAGCCGTCGCCGGGCACGATCCAGACGCCGGGTGCCGTGTGGCGCGACAGCGACGGGTTGGCGCCGTAGTGCTCGCCCGCGTTGTCGCCGCTGGTCAGCTCCTCGCGCGCCACCTCGGGCAGCACGTCCTCGGAGGTGCGGTCGCTGCGCAGCGGCCGCAGCTCCTCCGCCTGCTCCGGCTGGATCTCCTGCACCGGCGCGGCGTCGGCCGCCTGGGCCTCGGGAACCGGAGCCGGCTCGGTGTCGTCGCCCGCCGTGGCGATCGCGCCGCCGCCGGCCAGGCAGGCCAGCACGCAGGCGCTCGTGAGGAGGATCTTCTTCTCGCTCATAACCCCTCCTAGAAGTCCTGCATGCCGTAGCCGGTCATCCAGTACGGGTCGCCGTTGTGCACCGCGCCGACGCCGTCGACGCGCCCCCAGAGCCACTTCTCGGTGTAGCCGTAGTCGCAGCGCCAGTCGGAGTTCTGCGTGCCCCAGGGCGACGTGAACGACGCGGCGCAGACCCGCTGGTAGTTGCCGAGCGACCAGCCACGGACCAGTTGCAGTGTGTGGCGGTTGTCGGCGAAGCAATTCCAGCCCGGACCGAGCGCCTGGTACTGGCAGAAGTGGTCGGTATACGCGCCGGCCGTCGACGGCAGCGCGAGCGCGCCGGCCCCCAGAGCGGCGCAGGTGACGATGAGCGCACTGAGGCGCTTTGGCCGCAGGCGCGGCCGACGGTGACGGATGGGCATGCAAACCCTCCTCGATCGTGTTTGCGAGTGCCGATCGCGGGAGCGGGCCGGACGCGCGAGCGGCGCTCACTACTTAAACACGCGCGAGGGCTTTCGCGCGAGCTTTTTGGCGTCGTCTGTCACAGACATGCGTCCATTGCGTGGTCCCTCACGTGGGAACGGGGACCCCTGAAGCCGCCGTGTTCGTGCAGATGGACGACGGAGGTCACGCGCCACGCGCCATGTGCACGACCGTGCAGATGACCGACGACGACCTGCTCGTGCTGAAGCTCACCGAGGACGACTCGGAGGAGCAGCTCGTGCTCGTGAGACACGGGCGCTACGAGTTTCCCCTGCTGGAGGCGCGAGCGGGCCGGCACTGGGAGCTGACGCTCGCTGCGCCCTGGGGAGAGCGCATCATGCTGCAGTTCGATCGTGCCGGAACGCAGACGGCCCCGCCGCCCGAAGAAACGGGCGACGGGGCCGTCGCGGCTTGCTGAGCCGATCCGTCGGCTGCGCTGTGGATTAACCGCGCAGCAGCGTGAGGACCGACTGCGGGATCTGGTTGGCCTGGGCCAGCATCGAGGTGCCGGCCTGCTGCAGGATCTGCAGCTTGGTGTAGTCCACCATCTCCTGAGCCATGTCGGCGTCGCGCACGCGCGACTCCGAGGCGACCAGGTTCTCGTGGTACGTGGCCAGGTTCGCCAGCGTGTGGTCGAGGCGGTTCTGGACCGCGCCGAACTGCGCACGCTGAGCCGACACGTTGTTGATCGCGGTGTCGATCTCGTCGATGTCGCTGGTGCCCGAGGGCGTCAGCGCGTACGCGGCGGCACCGACGGCCGACCCGAGCGACACGGTCGAGACCGTGATGCTCTGGTTGTCCATCGCGCCGACCTGGAACGTGATCGTGCCGGCGGTGCTCAGCAGCTGGACGCCGTTGAACTGGACCTGCGTACCGATCCGGTCGATCTCCGACTGCAGCTGGCTGGTCTCCGACTGGATCGCCTGGCGATCCGACGTCGACAGCGTGCCGTTCTTGTACTGGACGGCCAGCTCACGCATGCGCTGCAGCATGGAGTGGACTTCCTGCAGAGCACCCTCGGCCGTCTGCACGAGCGACACCGCGTCCTGGGCGTTGCGCATGGCCTGGGAGATGCCGCTGATCTGACCACGAAGCTTCTCGCTGATCGCGAGTCCGGCCGCGTCGTCTGCTGCTCGGTTGATTCGGTAACCCGAGGACAGGCGCTCCATCGACTTCTGCAGCTTCTCGCTGGTGCCGATCAGCTGGCGATGGGCATTCATCGCCTCGGGGTTGCTCTGGATACGGAGTGACATGGTTCTTTGCTCCTTGCGTTAGTTCAGGCGCGTGCCGGTCGGGGCAGCGACTCGGAGTCCGCTGTGGCAGATGCCTGGTTCTCTTCCTTGACTGCCGCCCAGATCTCCTCGCGGTAGACGGGCAGCGACTTCGGTGCTTCGACACCGATGCGCACGGAGTTACCAACGATCTCCATGACGTGGACGGTGACGTCGTCGCCGAGCATGATCTTCTGCCCGGCTCGCCTTGTGATGATCAACACGGTGGGGTTCCTCCTTGGAAAGCGATGTCGGCTACGCCGCGGACTGGCCGGCGGTAGCCAGCGCCTCGAACAAAGGCGCCCGCACCGGAGCGTCCTCAGCCTCGTTGATGACCTGGAAGCCCCGGCCCGCCGAAACGAGGATGGGGGCGCGCAGGTTGCACCGGAAGTTCTCGAGCTCCGGAGCGGTCCGCACGGTCACGAACACGTCACACTGATCCGGCGACGTGATCCCGATCCGCTCGGCCTCGCTGTCATTCAGCAGGACCTCGTAGGTCGGGAAGAACTGGAACGGGTTTGTAACTGCAAGCGCGAGCGACGGGTCGTCGACGGAGTGCAGCCACAGGAAAGCGCTGTCCTCCTCCTTGGCGACCAGTGCGTAGCGCGTCCCGGCGAGCCCGATGAGCCCGTGCGGGAAATCGACCACACCTTCGTCCGAGATCTCGAGGATCCCGAAGCGCGTGCTTTCGATTGTCACTGGCATTGAACCTCCTTGGTTCCTGACAACAACCGCTACCTGAGGAAATCCAGGAGCGAGTTCTGAACGATGTTCGCCCCGGTCTTCAGGGCGGACTGGTAGACGGCTTGCTGGAGAGAGAAGTCGGTGAGCGTCTTCGCCATGTCGGCGTCCTCGATGCGGCTGAGGGACTCGTTCGACGCTTCCTCGAGCTCGCGCAGGCGCAGCCGCGCAGTCTCGAGACGATTGGTCGTCGCGCCGACCGTGGCGCGGATCGACGTGAGGTTGTCGAGGTTGCGGTCGATCGCCTGGATGTCGGTGGTCCGCAGCGCGTTGTTGTCGGCCGCGGTACCGCCGCGCAGGTGAGTGGCGATGTCGCGCAGCGTGGTGAGCAGCAGCCCGTCGGGCTGGGCCACCGCCGGGTCGCCGCCCAGGAAGTCGGCGCCGCGCACGTTCACGGGGATCGACACGCCAGGGCCGATCGTGCGGACGATGTTGCCGCCGTCGCCGGCGTAGGCGTCGGCGCCGCCGGGCGAGTAGGGACGGGTGGTGGTCGCGGTCCCGGCGAAGATGTAGCGGCCGGCGTACTGGCCGTTGGCCTCGGTCTTCGCGGTCTCGATCAGCTGGTCGATCTCCTTCGCGATCGACTGGCGCTCGGCCACGCCGTTCGAGTCGGAGGCGCCCTGCACGAGCAGCTCGCGGGCGCGCTGGACGACGTCGGTCAGGCGCGACAGGGCCACCTCGGTGACGCCCTGCCAGGACAGCGCGTCGTCGACGTTGCGCTGGAGCTGGTTGATCTCCTCGACGTCGCGGCGGCCGGTGACCGCGCGCGTCGTCCCGAACGGATCGTCGGAGGGCTTGGTGATCTCCTTGCCCGACGACATCTTGCGCTGGGTGCGGTACAGCTCGTTGTTGACCCGCGTGAGGTCGGCGAGCGTGTTGCGCGACAGCATCTGGTTGGACAGGCGCATCGTCATCAGAGACCCACCCGGCCCGCCCGGTTGATCAGGACGTCGAGCATCTCGTCGATGGTCGACATGGCCCTGGCGCTCGCCTGGTAGCCGCGCTGGAAGCGGACGAGGTTCGACATCTCCTCGTCCATCGAGACGCCCGAGGTGCTCTGGCGGCGATCGTCGATCGCGCCGGTCAGGACCTTGGCGTTGTCCTCGAGGCGCAGCGTGTTGCGGACGTCGGCGCCGATGCGCGCGACCAGCGACTGGTACGACTGGTCCGCGCCGCTGCCGCGCAGCTTGGCGATGGCGATCGCGATGTCGTTGGCGCCGGTGGCCGCGCCCGTGGCGTAGCGCACCCCGGTCGCGGTGACGTTGACGGCCAGCGAGGCGGCCTCGGTGCCGGCCGCGCCGTAGGTGAAGAAGTTGGTGCCGGTGCCGCCCGGGTTGTGCAGCGCGTTGACGTCGTCGGCCACCTTCTTGGCGAACGCGTTCAGGTCGGCGCGGTAGCTCTCGAGCGTGCCGGGCGTGGTCGACGGCGGCACGGGGACGAGCGGCGCGGTCAGCTGCAGGAGCGCGCCGAGCTTGCCCCCGGGAGCGGTCAGCGTCTGCGGCCACGTGACGGTGCCGTCGTTGACGAGCGGGGTGGCCGCGTCGCCGAAGTTGACGCTGATCGCGCCGTTGCCCAGGTCGGTCACGGACACCTGCGCGTACGACGAGAGCTGGTCGAGCAGCACGTCGCGGCGGTCGAGCAGGTCGTTCGGCTGATCGCCGTCGGCCACCGCGAACTTGATCGCGGCGTTGAGCTTGGCGATCTCGTCGGCCATCGACTTGATGTCGCCGGTGGGGCCGGTGATCGACGAGTACTCGGCGCTGACCTGCGCCTTGATCGTCGTGATGCGCGCGTCGAGGTCCGTGATGGCGCCCGCGAGCACCTTGGCCTGCTCGACCAGGTTCTGGCGGGTGGCCAGGTTCTCCGGCGCGTTGGCCACGGCCGACCAGGACGACCAGAACTTGTCGAGCTGGGCGGCGATGCCGTTCTCGCCGGGCTCGGAGAGGCCCTCCTCGATCTGCGACATCGCGGAGGCGGTGCCCGAGTACTCGCCCAGCCGCAGCGACTGGGCGCGGTACTGGAGGTCGAGGAAGCCGTCGCGGATGCGGCGGAAGGCCTGGATGTCGACGCCGCCGCCGAGCATCGCGCCGCCGCCGTCGACCAGCAGGCCGGCCTCGATGTCGTAGGGCGTCGCGGCGGCCATGACGGCCTCCTGGCGCGAGTAGCCCTCGGTGTTGGCGTTCGTGATGTTGTGGCCCGTGACGTCGATCGCGCGCTGGTGGGCCAGAAGGCCGCGGAGCGACTGCTGGAGGCCGAAGAAGGTGGAGATCTGCGTCATCGCTCTAGGCCTGGAGGTCGAGGACGCGGTGCTTGGCGGGGGCGTTCGCCGGCTGGGCGGCGCCGGCCTGCGGGCCGTAGCCCGTCTCCGGCTCGTTGCCGACGAGGCGCATGAGGTGGTCGAGGAAGGCGAGCTCCTGACGCATCAGCGCGCGGTTGATGCCGTGCTCGCGGGTGATCTCCTCGAGCAGGCCGCGCAGCTCGGCGCTGCGCTCGCGGGCGGCGGCGGCCTCGAGCGGCGCCATCAGCGTGGTCAGGGCCTCGAGCGTCACCGCGGCGGGCGGCACGCCCAGGCGCTGGCCGGCGCGGGTCAGCAGCTCGGAGCGGGTGCCCTCGAGGCGGCCGCGCAGGTCCATCTCGGTCTTGATGTCGGCCAGGCGGGCGACGACGCCCTCGACGTCCTGGTCGCGGATCGCCTTGCCCTGGGCCAGGATCGACCCGAGCAGGCGGCGGCCGGAGGAGATCTGCTCCTGCAGGTGCTCGACCACCTCGACGCCCAGCGGCGTGGCGGCGGGCAGGCTCTGGCCGGTCATCGCGCGTCCTCCGGGCGGACCTGCTTGTAGAGGTCCTCGGCCAGGCCGATGCCGCCGGCGTTCGTGATCGCGTCGGCGATGCCGTCCGAGATCATCTCGCGGTAGGCGGCGGGCGAGCCGCCCTTGCCGTCCTCGCCGGCGCCGACGGCGGACGAGTCGGTGAGCGACTTCGTCAGCTGCTTGACGAGCATGCGCTCGAAGCCCAGCGCTGCGGCGTACGCCTGCTTGGCCTCCTTGCCACCGTTGCGCACCTCGGCGGGCAGCACGGGCGGGAGCGCCTGGATGCCGGTGATCTCGCTCATCGCTTGATCCCGTTGGCGATGCCCATCATCTCGTCCTGCTGGCGGATGGCCCGCGACGAGAGCTCGTAGGCGCGCTGCGACTGCATCATGTCGACCATCGCGTCGGAGAGCTCGACGTTCGAGCCCTCGAGGTAGCCGCCGGCGAAGGTGGTGCCGACGGCCTGCGGCGCGCCGCTCTGGGCGTTGGCGACGAAGAGGTTGTCGCCGATCGAGGTCAGCGCCTGGGGGGAGGGCACGTCGACGGCGGTGAGCCGGCCGATGACCTGGTTGTTCGCGGTGATCGTGCCGTCGGGGTCGCTGGTGAGCCGGTTCGCCGCCGGCTGGTCGCCGGCGGAAGCGGCCGATCA
>Ga0126312_10001847_pt1 | contig 14004 bp, 14 predicted proteins | sample Plot104A_FD_92537 | JGI IMG/M metagenome (GOLD analysis project Ga0126312, IMG submission 92537) | Serpentine soil microbial communities from UC McLaughlin Reserve, CA, USA - Plot104A | ecosystem: Environmental > Terrestrial > Soil > Grasslands | place: USA: UC McLaughlin Reserve, Lake County...
GAGCTGGCCAACTCGACCAGTTCGCCCGCATGTGCCAATGCCGAGTCAGTGGTCTCCAATCCGGCCATCATTCTGGCGAGCTCGGCGGCTCGATCTGCATCGGCAACCTGCCGTACCCCACTAGTGCTCACCTGGCCGTCATCGGACTTGACCACCACATAGTGCCGGTCCGCGAATGCCGCAACCTGTGCCAGATGGGTAACCACGATGACCTGGGCATGTCGAGCCAGGGTGGCCAACCGTCTGCCGATCTCCACCGCTACCCTGCCGCCTACACCGGCGTCGATCTCATCGAAGACCAGGGTTTTCGTATCCCGAGCGGCGGCAAGGACGACCTCCAAAGCGAGTCGAACCCGGGACAGTTCTCCGCCGGAGGCGACCTTGCCGAGACTCCGCGGCTCACTGCCCGGGTTTGCGCTGAACAGCAGATCGACCGAATCCATGCCGTGCGGTCCGAGCTCGGTCCGAGTCAGCTCGAAGCTCAGCTTGGCATGCGGCATGGCAAGGGCTGTCAGCTCACCTACCACCAGTCCTCCGAATCGCTCGGCAGCCTGCCGGCGAGCCGAGCTGATTTCGGCTGCAAGGTCAGCCAGCTGCCCATCCAACTCCGAAATGCGCTCAGTCAGGCTGAGAATCCGGTCATCGCTGTTCTCTAAGTCAGCCAATCTGCTGCCAGCATCGGCGGACCAGGCCAAAACCTCCTCACTGCTGTTTCCATATTTCCGAGTCAAGGTGCTCAGTTGGGCCCGGCGTGCGGCGATTTCCTCCAACCGTCCTGGCTGGGCGTCAAGGTCGTCGAGATAGCGCGAAAGGTCCGCGGTCACCTCGGTCAGCAGGTATCCGGCTTCCTTCAACCGGTGAGCCAATCCTTCAAGCTCGGCATCCTGTCCCGCTCGCGACTCGAGTGCCTTCCGCGCAGAGGAGAGCCAGGCGAGCGCGCCGCCCGCCTCGTCCTCCGCGCCGGCGAGCGCCATGATCGCCGAGTGGGCTGCAGTCCGAAGGTCGTCTGCGGCTTGCAGCCGAGTCGCTTCGGCCGCGAGTGCGACGTCCTCGCCCGGAAGCGGCCCGACCTTCTCGATCTCTTCTAGGCCGAATCGAAGCAGGTCGATCTCCCGGGCGCGGGCCTGCGCCTCGGTACGCAGCTGCGCAACCTCACTTCGGGCGGCTTGGGATTCCGCCCAGAGCCGGCCGTACGTCTGCAGGGGCTGGAGAACATCGGTACCGGCGAGCCGGTCCAGCAGGTGGCGTTGGTGACCCGACTCGACCAACCGGACCTGGTCCGCCTGACCATGGATGGCCACCAGGCTGGCCGCGACATCAGCGCAGAGTCCGGCTGGCACCGCAGCACCGCCAAGATAGGCGCGGGACCTGCCGGTCGGCGTCAAATGCCGGGCCACCAGCAGTTCGCCGTCCTCATCTAGCTGCCCACCAACTTCCAGCACTCGCTCGACCGTGCCAACGGCGCTACCAGCGAATCGGCCTTCGATCAAAGCTCGATCGGCTCCAGTGCGCACCAGCTTTGGATCAGCACGTCCCCCGAGCAGCAGGCCAAGGCCGGTGACGATCATGGTCTTGCCGGCGCCAGTTTCGCCGGTCACTACCGTCAGGCCGGTATCGAACGACATGATGGCGTCGCTGATCACCCCGAGGTCGGTGATTCTGAGTTCGGAGATCACGCTCGCGCCTGCTGCGCCCCTGGCAGCTCGTCCGGATAGACCCGGCCGCGCCACCCTTCGACGCGCAAGCCGAACTTGTTCACCAGTCGGTCAGTGAACGGTGCCTGCGATAACCGCGCCAGGCGCAATCGATGGCGTCCGCTCACGACCTCAATCTCCATACCAGTGTGGATTTCAACCGAGCGCCGTCCGTCGCACCACAGCACAGCCATCGTTTGCAACCCCGGAATCAGCTCCACGACAACTCGGGAGGACGGTCCGAGCACCATCGGCCGGGCAAAGAGTGCGTGCGCACTGAGCGGGAGGACCAGGAAGGCGTCGACACCGGGCCAGATCACCGGTCCGCCGGCAGAGAAGGCGTACGCGGTGGAGCCGGTAGGTGTGGCCACCAGGACGCCATCGCATGCCCATCGCGAGAGCGGTCGGCCGTCGATCTCGACCAGGACCTCGAGCATCCGTTCGCGGGCAGCCTTCTCAATGGACACCTCGTTAATGGCGAAGGATGACCAGACCACATCGTCGCCGTCGCGCAAATGCACGTCGATGGTGAACCGCTCTTCGACCTGGTAGGACCTCTCGACGACGCGCTCCACAATCCAATCGATCTCGGAGGATTCAGCTTCCGCAAGGAAGCCGACGTGCCCGAGATTGACGCCGAGGAGCGGCGTATCCGATGCCATCACCCACTCGGCTCCGCGCAGGATTGTACCGTCCCCGCCGAGCACGATCATCAGTTCGGCGACGGGAGCCCCCTCTTCGCTGGGCTTGATCAGCTCGCTTACCCCCACACCGAGGTGTGGGCCGAGGCCGGCCATATCCTCCGCCGGCATGGCGATTTCAATGCCGGCAGCGCTCAGGCCCTCGACGAGGCGCGCCGCAGACTTGGTGGCGGCCGGCCGACCGGGGTGGGTAAGTACGGCAACGCGCCGGATCCGATGCTGCTGACCGTCCGGCACGCTCACCTGCCACAGCATAGGGCGGCCCGACCCATGTACTAAGTTGCCACATCGTCAGCGGCGTATCGGCCATCGGGCTGACCATCCGTATCCGGGCCGCATCTGCCCTCATAGCCCGACCTAGGCAGAAGCTTCACCCGACGCGGCGAGCATCCCTAGCCAGATCGGGCCAGGAGTACGAAGAATTCGATAGTGCCGGCCGGCCCCGGCAACCTGCTGGGTACGACGGTCCGAACCGGCCAGCCTCGATCACGAGCAGCGGCTGCCACCCGGTCAACCGCCTGCTGCTGGAGGACCGGTGATCGTACAACTCCGCCCTTACCGAGAACCGTCCGACCCACCTCGAACTGCGGCTTGATCATCAGCAGCAATCGGCCGTCGGGCCGGGTAACCGAAATCAGCGGATCCAAGATCATCGTCAGCGAGATGAAGGACACGTCGGCGACGGCAAGCTCGACGGGCAGCCCATTCACGTGGTCCAGGTGCAGATCGCGCAGATTGGTTCGCTCCCAAACCTGAACGCGTGGGTCATGGCGAAGTTCGGCCGCGAGCTGATCAGTGCCAACGTCCACTGCGATGACTTGACGACAGCCCCGTTCTAGCAGTACCTGGGTGAAGCCGCCCGTTGAGGCACCAGCGTCCAGGGCCCGATACCCTTCAACGTCCAATTCAAGATCATCGAGCGCACCGAGAAGCTTGTGCGCCGCTCGAGATACATAGTGGGCCCCTGTGACGACAAGCCGGTCCGTTCTGCTGACGGGCTGGGCCGCCCGCCTGACCACCTGCCCGTTCACCCGGACGCTGCTCGAGCTGATCATGGACTGAGCATGACTGCGGGACCGAGCCAGCCCGCGGCGAACGAGCTCCTGGTCCAGACGCTGCTGCCTGCGGCCGTTACCGGCAGCCACCCTCAACCGTTGTCGGATGCGCTCCGGGGCATGTTGGAGCCCACCTCGAGCGCGGCCTGCAAGGCTGCCTGGGCCTGAGCAAGTCGATCATGGTGCTCGGGAAGCGGCGTCGTGCCAAGATCAGCCAAACCGGCTAGCGCCTCGTCGACAACCCGCTTGCCGGTAGCCGGTGGCACGACCAGGTCCTCATGATCGGCATCAGCGCTGCCGGTTGGGTCGGTCATAGCTCAGGGTTCGCCGCGTCAGCGCTGGCCGACGTTTCCGTCGCAGCTGCCGCCTTGGCGGCACCCTTTCGGGCGGCTGCCCGCTTCGCAGCTGCCCTTCGCGAGGGGGCTGTCGTCGGCGGTGGCTCGGTCGCCGGTGACACCTTTATTCCGGTTGTCTCCCTAGCAGCTCGATCTTCGATCAGTCGGCGCAGCTCGGCAATCTCCGTGCGCAACGCTTGCAGGTCCTCGACGCGAACGAAACCGAGTCTCGCCGCAGCCTTGTCGCTTTCCACCCGAATGAGCTTCTGCAAAAGATCGCGGTTTGCCTTGCTGGCTGCCAGCAGCTCCTCTGCGAGCTTGGTAATTCGCACATTGGCATCGGCCGCAGCGTCGTTCAGCCCAGTCTGGGCAAGCAACGATTTAGCTGCGCCGACTGCCCTGCTACGGGTTCCCTTGGACATCCCGGTAACGAACTGAATGTAGTTATGCAGACCGTCCACCTCCATGCCGGACAGACTACGCGCACCGAGGCACTCTTAGCTGAAGTCGGGAAGTTCGGCAAGGACAAGATCGACATCAAGCGTGCGCCCAGCATCGAGAGCAGCCCAGCTGACCTGCGACGCGGCCCAAAGCGCCTCCAGCTCCGCCGCGGCTGCCGGCGCTGCATCGAACGTGATTCGACCGTCAATCTCTCGCGCCCGTACCGCGCCGCACCGTATGCCGCCGTCCTCATCGACAGCCAGTAATGGAGGCTGGAACAGCGCAGCCAGGTCGCGGCCAATATGCGTCGGGCGCTGCCGCGGCCCAGCGGCCAACAAGTCCCGGCCACGGTGCGAACCAGTGAGCACCAGCATGCTGTCCATGCCTGCAGCGGCGGCGCCCGCAATATCAGTGTCGAGTCGGTCGCCGATGAAGATAGGTCTGCTCGCACCCAGCCGGATGGTCGTCTCGTCGAGCAGTGGGCGGTACGGTTTACCAGCCACTTGTGGTTGCACAGCAACGGCCATTCGAACCGCCGCCACCGCCGCACCGTTGCCCGGCACCAGCCCGCGATCGGTCGGCCGGGTGGGATCGGTGTTCGTCGCCACCCAATGTGCGCCACGGTGAATCGCGATAGCTGCCTCGTTCAGTTGTTCCCAGGTGAGATCGACGGCCCAACCTTGGATTACAGCCACCGGGCTGTCATCGGCAGAGCGAACCGGCGTTAGTGCTTGCTCGGCCAAGGCGTCGAAAATGCCAGGGCCCCCGACGACAAGCACCTTGGCGCCCGCGCCGAATCGCTCGACCAGCAGGTGTGCGGCCGCCTGCGCCGAGGTCACCACATCGGTGCTCTCGGCCGGGATTCCCAGTTCGCGCAGGTGCAAAGCGATGGCCGCCGGCGGCCGAGCAGCATTATTGGTGACGAAACCTGTTTTGATCCCGCGCCGATGCAGCTGTCCGACCGCCTCCGCCGCGCCGGGGACCGCCATCGGTCCCAGGTAAACCACTCCGTCAAGGTCCAACATCACCGCGTCGTAGGCGTCGACAACCGCCCGACTCTGCGGAGAGGTTAGCTGTGCCGGATCGGCTTGTGTGCTCACGAGTCGTCCGCGGATCCGGACGGCTCTAGATCGCACGGATCCACACTGAGCACAAGACCATCCAGTTCGTCCACCCTTTCCTGTGCGTCAGTCTCGTTATCGTTGTCCAGCTCCGCTGCTGCCTCGAACCATTGCCGGGCTTCGGCCGAAGATCCTTGGCGCAGCAGCGCTTCGGCGTAGGCGTACCGCAGCCGCGCCGCGGCGAGCCGTGGCACCGCGGCAGCAGGAAGACCACCGATCGCCGTTTGCAAGATCCGGCGGGCCTCCGCGTCTTGACCAAGATCACTTCGAGCCCCGGACTCGACCAAGATCATTTCAACTCGCTGCGCCGGATCCAGTCGGAGTTGCTTCGCTTCCTTGGCGATCTTGAGCGCGGCCTCTGGCCGACCCAGCGCCCGCTCGCTGTCGGCCATCATCGGCAGGTAGTCGTCAGAGCCCGTCATCCGCCGAATGGCACGCAGCTCACTAAGCGCCGTGTCGTACCGCCCGGCGGCGTAGGCGGTTTCCGCGGCCGCCTCCCGCACAACGGGCAGCCGTGCAGCCCGTCGTCTGGCCGCCTCCGCGTGCGCATATGCCAGTTCGGGATCGTTGTCGATCAGCTGCCCGGCTGCGACGAGATGTGCGGCCACGATGTCGGCCAGTTCTTTCGGCAACGCACGAAGCTCGGCTCGCACACTTCGAGGGAGTGCCCGCATATCCACCCCCTCGGGCACTGGCGGTTCGCTTGGGCTCCGGGCGAGCCCAGGACGTGGTTGGCTGGGCCGCCGCTCGCTCGCTGGAAGGCGGCGCTGGTCAGTCCGCCTACGCTGGGCCACCGCTTCATCCTTGCCGTCCCTGGCCCGAGACGCAAAAGCGGCTGCTACCAAGATCACGAACGTGTCGCGATCACGGGGTGTGCCTAAGGAGAGCGAACAAAACGTGCAACCGCACCTAGTTCTGGCCGGTAGCCGTTGGTGGTGTCCACGTCGAGAGTCGGCGCGCCGAGCCGGATTTGGTCGAACCGTTCTCCGCTGATGTGGTGAGAGTCGTCATGTGCAGCTCTGCTGGACTGCTCGTGTCCCCGTCGCGCCACCCTCGCTTTCGCCAGCGCGGATGCAACCTGGCAGCGGACAATCCGCAGTTCGGCAAGCGGCCGCAGGGACTCGAGCCCGCGTGCCCAGTTCTGATGCTGAAAGGCGGCCTCGGCGATGTGAGTGACGCCGTGCTCGAGGAACAGTCGGATCGCTGCAAAGAAGAGGTTGTACGTCCTCAGGCTTAACGAGTCGGAGGGCCCGGAAACAAAACCGGAATTTGCAGCGATCATGCCTTCCTTGATTTCGTCCCGACACAACGCGGGGCAGCCGATAAGCAAGGCCAGGCGATGCGCCAGGGTGGTCTTGCCGGACCCGGCAGGCCCGCTGATGATCACCAAGGTGGGACGCCCAGCTGGTGGCTCGATCACCAGCCGATCATCGCACCGGACGCGGATGATTGAGCCGCAGGCAGATCGGGGCTGGGAAGGAGCACAGCGACCCGCTAGCGTGATGCCATCGGGGCACGATGTTGCTCAACGCCAGGAGCTAACGTGACATTGGTCGCCGGGGTTGATTCCTCTACCCAGTCGGTGAAGCTGGTTGTCTGCGAGGTCGAGACCGGCAAGGTTGTCCAGACAGCCCGAGCACGGCACCCCGATGGCACCGAAGTGTCAGCCGATGCGTGGCTTCGGGCCTATGAGGAAGCGGCGGGCGATTCCACACTGCTGCAGGGCGTGAAAGCTATTGCAGTGGGCGGTCAGCAACACGGCATGGTCACCCTTGATGAGAACGGCGACCTTGTCCGGGATGCCCTGCTGTGGAACGACAACCGCTCGGCTCCCGACGCAATTGACCTGATCAACGAGCTGGGCGGGCCCGCTGCTTGGGCGGATGCAGTCGGTTCCGTTCCGGTGGCCTCGATGACGGTTTCCAAGATCAGGTGGCTGGCCCGGGTGGAACCCGAGAACGCCGCCCGTACAGCATCCGTGGTGCTGCCCCATGACTGGTTGTCCTGGCAGCTCGGCGCCCGAAGCTTCAGCCCAACAACCGACCGCGGCGATGCGTCCGGGACCCTGTACTACGACGCCACGGCCGACAGCTACCGGGACGACTTGGTCAGGCGCGCCATCGGTCATGATCTTGAGCTGCCCCGGGTAGCCGCCCCGGCCGAGTTGATAGGCGAGACACCGCAAGGAGTCGCCATCGCCGCTGGTACCGGCGACAACATGGCCGCCGGCTTGGGACTTGGTCTAGGCGACGGAGCCGCCGTCGTGTCGCTCGGCACCAGCGGCACGGCGTTCACTCTGAGCGTCGTGCAGACCCACGATCCGACCGGCACAGTCGCCGGTTTCGCCGATGCAACCGGCGCGTTCCTGCCCCTGGTGTGCACGCTGAACGGAGCACGAAACCTGGTAGCGACGGCCGGATTGCTCGGAGTCAATCTGACCGAGTTCAACGAGCTTGCGCTGAGCGCCCCGCCCGGCAGTGCCGGCATAGCCTTCCTGCCCTACTTGGAAGGTGAGCGGACACCGCCGTTGCCGGATGCGACCGGGGAACTAGTGGGCCTCACCCTCGCCAACCTGACCCCCGCGAACGTAGCGAGAGCCGCTATCGAGGGTGTGCTATGGAGCCTGGCTTACGGTGTCGAGGTCCTCCGAGAGCATGTGGGCGCCATCTCCTCGATCACGCTCACCGGCGGTGCATCCCAGTCTCCTGCCGTTGCACAAATCGCTACCGCGGTCTTCGGCTTGCCAATCCTGGTGACCGACACCTTCGAAAGTGTTGCCGTCGGAGCAGCCAAGCAGGCTGCTTGGGCACTGACAGGGGAAATGCCGGACTGGCCAATTCCAGTGATCAATCAGTATGAGCCCACGGAGTCTGACCTTCGAGCAGCCCGCGAGATCGGCGACCGCTATCGGCAGATATTGGTCGACCACGCCGGGGGGCCAGGTATTTCGACGGGAACCCGGGCAGCAGACGCCCTTCCAGCACCACAATTCCTGGACTAAGGCAAAGAGCTATTCGGCCAGCACGACTTGGCCGGCGTACGCGCTGATCACAGCCTGTCCACATGAGTTGCTCGCCTACGTCGAGGCGAAGGCCATCGTCGGTGGAACGACGTCCATTCAGGGTTCCCCGCCGTCAAACAAGCCGCGGGACGGCTGGCTGGTACGCAATATCGACGACGAAACCTTCGGCACGGGCAACCCCAACCTTGTGTACGCCTCGGTGCTGACCATGAAAACGGCCGCACTTGGTGATCGGGCCAACAAGATGCGGGGCAGTCACTCAGCATTCATCTATCACTGTGCGGAGGGTCAGCGGGGCAGCGTTGTGGCTCGCGAATTCACTGACGCTGAACAGGCCGGATGCCTGCAGACGCGGTTCATCGCGGTTCATACCAACGCCGTCGATCCCGCCTGGTATTCGGACTGGACTACGCAAGCGGGCGCCATCGTCTGGTCGCCCTTTTCCAATCTTTGGCTTTATGGACAGACCACTGATGTCCCGGCCGCTCGGGATGCCGGAATTTCGATTTGCTTGGGATCGGATTGGGCGCCGTCCGGAACCAAGTCGATACAAGGTGAACTCAAGTCGGCTCGGCTCACTGCCGACGCAGTCGGCTGGGCACTTAGTGACGAGGACTTGGTGCGAATGGTGACCTGTCAGCCGGGGGATGTGCTCAACCGGGCATGGCAGCGGCAAGTAGGACGGCTGCAGCCCGGCGCTCAGGCCGACATCGTGGTGATCAAGGCCAAACAGAGTGCGCAGCCCTTCTCAACGATCATCAGCTCAACTGAGGATGCGGTCGATCTCGTGATCGTCGACGGCGTCCCGCGATACGGCACGCCGCAGCTGACAAGCGATGCGATCAGCGCGGCCACGAGCCTGATGGAAGCCACGTTGGGCGCCGGAACCCCTGCCATGACTTCGCTTCGAGTCGGCACCCGCTCCATGCGGCTACTGCTGATTCACTCCAGCGACGTGCCGGGGTTGTCTGAGTGGAGCGCAGTGGTCGACCGACTGAAGGAAGTGCGGGCAAATCCGCGGCGCGAGGTTGAGCAGGCTCACGCCGAATACGCCAGGTGGGCGGGCCGACTCGATGATGCCGAAGCACCACTGCGGCTCGCGTTGGACATGCCGACCGGCATAGTCCCGATTGGCGGTCTACCCAAGAACCTCGATGATCTTGTGGTGCCGCCCCTGGAAAGTCTGATCCATGACGAGGAGTGGCTGGCTTCCCTGATCGACCGTGGCTTCCACCGCGGCCTGCTCGATGGTCTGGCCGATTACTACGGTTGAAAGGAGCCGAACAGGTGACCAAAACTCTTCTGGCGGCAAGATCACTAACACAAGCGCGTCGCGGTCGTCTCTTGTCTGATGGGCGGTCAAGCGCCGCAGTGTCGGGCGGTCATGACGAGCTGGACGGCGACCAGCGCCGGTTGATCTTGGACATCCTGATTTCGGCGGTGGGCGGCGCTTATGCACACCTGCCCGCCAAGCGGGCTGCCTATGCCAGCGATCCCATCCAGGCACTGACCCTGCTGCGGCGGCGGGCAGCCGATCTGCCGAACACCGAGTTCCATCGGGCGGTTACCGGGATCGTGACCGGTCTCCGGGACGCGCACACCCGCTACATCGGCCCCGAGCCGCTACACGGCCAGGTCGCCGCATTGCCGTTCCTTGTCGAGCAGTACGGCCCGGACCGAGCGCCCCGGTATCTCATTAGCAAGATGAATGAGGACGCGATTGATGACGGCGACTACGTCGCGCCTCGAGGCGAGACGCCAGCTCAGGTCGAAAAGCTACGACCAGGATGCGAACTAGTCTCGTGGAACGGCGTGCCGTTTGCCCGGGCTGTCGAGATCCACGCCAACGATGAGACCGGCGGGCGGCCGGACTCGCGCCGGTCGCGCGCACTGGAGTCGCTGACCCAGCGGGCACTTGACTACACCCCGCCGCCCGATGAGGACTGGGTCATCGTCTGCTATCGCGGCGGCCGGGGCCGTCAGCGCGAGATTCGACTGCCCTGGCGGGTGCTCACTCCGGAAAAAGCGGCGACAGCCGTAGAGACGGGTTCCCGAGCAGCGTTGAAGCAGGCGGCTGACCCGGCGGCGGAAGCCGTCCGCCGTGCCAAAAAGCAGATGTTCTCAACCTCGCTTTGGATGGCGGATCGCGACAGTCGGTCAGTGCCGCCCGAGCCGGCGCCTCGAGCGAGAATCAACGAGTGGATCGACACCCCGCTGCAGGATGTACTCGCCGCCAAGGCCATCCGACGTACCGTCGGCTACTTGCGAATCTGGTCCTTCGATATCAACGACGATGACGCGTTCGTCGCCGAGATCATCCGACTACTGCAGGCCATGCCGCAGCAGGGGGTAATCGTGGATCTGCGCGGCAATCCCGGCGGCCTCATCTGGGCCGCTGAACGGTCCCTTCAGCTGTTTACGAAGACCCCGATTTCGCCAACGCGATTCTCCCTTGTGGCCACCCCGCTGACCCGGCAGATGGCCGACAGTCCGTTCAATCGGCTCGAGCTGGAACGTTGGAGTCAGTCATTGCAGGATGCCGTATCCACCGGCGAGCTCTACGCCCAACCTCTCCCCATCACGGTCCCGAGTGGTGCAACGATCAAGACTGGCATTACCCCGGACGCGCGGTGGCGATCGTCGACGCCAACACATACTCCTCCGGAGATCTGTTCGCCGCTGGTTGGGTCGATCACCATATCGGACCGCTGGTGAGCGTCGGTCAAGCTACTGGGGCTGGCGGCGCCAATGTCTGGACCTCACACCAGCTGCGCGATGCAGTAGGCGGCACCGACCAAGCGTGGCCGGCGATGCCCGTCGGATCGGGATTCACAATTTCCTTCCGGCGCGCTATTCGCTCAGCAGCTGGCGATGGGATACCGATCGAGGACCTTGGCATCCCCGGGCAGCCGTACGACATGACCCAAACCGACTTGTTAAGCAGCAACAAAGAGCTGCTCGCTCGTTGTGTCCGTCTGCTGCAGCATGGAGATTGACGTGATCGAGTTCGATTCGGGTCCTCCGCGGGAGCTGGTGGAACACTTTGCCAAGCTGCCAAGCTACGCCGCTCATCGAAAGCTGTTCTGGTACGATTTGGGGGCCGGTTTTCTACCGAGGCCGGCTGGACCGTTCGGCTCGAGTGCTCTGCATCGCATCCGACCCCGGGCCCACCGAGCGCATTGCCGGGAGAACGCTCGTCGGCGATGCCGGCCAGCGTGTGCAGGGCTTCCTCACCAAGCTCGGCCTCACTCACAGCTATGCACTCGTCAACGCGTACGCCTACGCTCTGCTGCCTTCGAGGGCCATGAGCGCGATTCCGATCTTGTCCGAACCCGCGCATCAGACCTGGCGGAACGCGTTGTTCTCGATGGTCGTGGGCCACGGCTCCAAGCCATCGTTGCGTTCGGACTCCAGGCGAAAATCGCGGTCGAACAGTGGTCCGCCGCCCCGGCGGTAATGATCAAGAAAGTGCGGCATCCATCCAGCCGGGAACCGGGCAAGTTGATCAACGAATGGAGGGCGGTGGTCGAGGACCTGCGGAACGTGGTGACACCCGACCCTGACGCCGACAATACAGTGCCGAATTACAGCACTCGATTCGCGGAGCGGGACTACACCCGCATCCCGCTGCGCGATCTGCCCTTTGGCACGCCGCCGTGGCTCGGTAATGACGCCGCTGGTCGAGCAGCCAAACCGCGCCACAACAATTCCGTCGAGCGCGACCCCAACGACCTGTTGCACACCCTCATCTGGCGGGCACCGCCAGATCAGCCCTAATCTGTCATGAACGAATCGGCCGCCTCCGACCGCTTCCTGCTCTGCCTCATCGACGCTGGCGGGACGGTGCCGCCGGCTCTCGGCCTTGCCCGTGCACTCCTCACACGCGGGCACCGAGTACGGGTGCTGGCTGATCCCACCATCGAAGCCGATGCCCGCGCGGCGGGATGCGCCTTCTCACCGTGGCGCGAGGCGCCGCATTTCAATTCCCGCGCCGAGCAGACAGCGCTGCTCGGCGCAGCGGAGGGAGGCAACCCGTTCCGAGCACTAAAGGCGGTTCGGAGGTATGCCGGGAAAGCGACGACCAGGCGATTCGCCGCTGACGTGGTCTCGACCGTGGAGCAGTTTCCAGTCGACGCAATCCTGTCCGATGGCGTGCCGGGAATATTGATCGGAGCTCAGGCAACCGGACTTCCCACGGCCACTCTGATGGCACAGATCTACGTGCGGCCGACCGCTGGACTTCCCCTAGTCGGCACTGGCTGGTCACCTGCCCGCGGCGTCCTGGGCAGGGCCAGAGACACGGTGATCCCCCACCTGGCGTCATGGCTGCTAGCTCGCACGCTTCCACGCCTCAACCTTGTGACCGCCGACTACGGCCAGCCCCCACTGCGCGAGGTGTTCGAGTTGTTTGACCGATGCCGCCGGGTGCTCGTCATGACCAGCGCGTCTTTCGACTTCCCGGCACCGTGGCTTCCTGACAATGTTCGCTACGTCGGGCCACAGCTTGATGATCCGGAGTGGGCCGTTGGCGACCGGTGGCAGCGTCGCGGGACCAACCCTCTGGTCCTTGTCGCGGCGAGTTCGGTCTATCAGGACCAGACTGACATGCTTCAACGAGTAGCTCAGGCGCTTGGGCGGCTGCCGGTCCGGGGCCTTTTGACGACAGGCCCCGCGGTGGAGCTGGCCGCAGTGTCGGCCCCGTCGAATGTCGAGGTCCTCCGTGCGGTGCCCCATCGCCGAGTGCTTCCCGAAGCGTCCGTGGTCGTCACGCATGCCGGGCATGGAACTGTCCTGAAGACATTGGCGGCTGGTGTGCCGATGGTCTGTATGCCGATGGGAAGAGATCAGAAGGACAACACAATACGAGTACTGCGTCTTGGCGCCGGCGTCCGGATTAGCAAACGGGCAACTCCGCATCAGATAGCGGCCGCGATATCCGAAGTCCTGGACCACCCACACTACACAGAGGCCGCACGCCGATTCGCCGACGTCTTAGCCTGGGAAGCAGCCAATCTACCCAGCGCCGCCGACGAGGCCGTGGCTCTATTGAGCAGCTGCACTCCAAAGCAAATTAACAAGGATAAGGGGGGCCACTGATCGCCACGGTGCTGAACCAACCTCAGGGTGCCGGCGGCGGTCCCATATTGAGCAACTTGCGGCCCAACCGAAGCTCTTGCCCGGTGCCTTCGCACCTGGGACAGGTGTGGTGCGCATAGCTGAACAGCCCGCCTTTCAACTTCGGCTGGCCGTGACACTTAGAGCAGATCACCCACGGATTGCGGATTAGCGACACGTAATAGCCGCCGATCAGGACCATCACTATCAGAAAAAGACCAAGTGCTTCCAACCCGTGTCCTCCGTTCATCTGCCATGAACGATGACTCATGATCTCGCATATCCGACCGCGTCACGTGGAGGCATGCCGGACCCAAGCTGCGTCACGTCAGCGCCCGGGGATTCGCGGCCCCGCAAAACACTTCAGGGGTAGCCACGAATGACCACCCCTGAGGTGTGTATGTCCGGCGATGTCCTAGTCTCCCACACGGTCCCCCGTGCAGTACCATCGGCGCTGAAAGGCTTAACTTCCGGGTTCGGAATGGAGCCGGGTGTTTCCCTTTCGCCATGATCACCGAAA
>Ga0126312_10001849_pt1 | contig 13997 bp, 12 predicted proteins | sample Plot104A_FD_92537 | JGI IMG/M metagenome (GOLD analysis project Ga0126312, IMG submission 92537) | Serpentine soil microbial communities from UC McLaughlin Reserve, CA, USA - Plot104A | ecosystem: Environmental > Terrestrial > Soil > Grasslands | place: USA: UC McLaughlin Reserve, Lake County...
ACCCAGACCGAGCTGCTCTTCCTGCCGGAGCGGCACACGGACTTCATCTTCGCGGTGATCGGGGAGCGCTTCGGCTTCCTCGGGGCGGCCTTCGTGGTCTTCCTCTATTCGGTCCTGTTTTGGAGGGTGCTCCGGGTGATGAAGGTGTCGACGAGCTTCTACGGGACGCTGATCGCGGGAGGGGTGCTGGCGATGCTCGCCTTCCAGGCGATCGTCAACCTCGGCATGAACCTCGGGGTGATGCCGGTCACCGGCGTCTCCCTGCCGCTGATCAGCTACGGGGGATCATCGATCCTGGCCACGTTCCTGGCGCTCGGACTCCTGCAGGCGATTCATGTCCAGGCGCGCCGCTAGAACGCCGCCCGAACTCTTTCATTGCGATTGAGTCGGTGGCTGTACTTTTGGGCACCACTTTGAGAGCGAGAAATAGGAAATGTACCGCAAGCAAGTGCGCCGTCGACGGGCGGTGCTGTTGCTGCTCGTCGTCGCCTCGCTGACGCTTCTCAGCCTCTATTACCGGGAGGGAACCGGAGGCCCGCTGCACGGGGTCGAGAACGTCGTCTCGACGATCTTCGGACCGATCACCGAGGGGGCGGATCGAGCCCTGAAGCCCGCCCGGGACACGGTCAACTGGTTCAGCGAGACCTTCGACGCCCGCGGCGAGAACGACAAGCTCAAGGACGAAGTGGCGAGCCTGCGCGATCAGCTCGCCCAGGCGCAGACCACCAAGCAGGAGGCCGAGGAGCTCTCCCGGCTGGACGAGCTGACCGGCGGCGGGATCGTTCCCGACGGAACCGAGCCGGTCAGCGCCCGGGTGGTCGGCCGCTCCCCGACCGTCTGGTACTCCACCGTCACGATCGACAAGGGCTCGAGCTCTGGGATCCGGGTCGACGACCCCGTCGTGGCCGCTGACGGGCTCGCAGGAAAGGTCACCCAGACGACTCCGAACACCGCTCGCGTCACCCTGATCACCGACGCCGACAGCGCGGTCACCGCGAGGGTCCTCCCGGATGGCGCGACCGGCGTGGTGGAACCGAACATCGGAGACCCCAGCGACCTGCAGCTCGACTTCCTCGAGCGGGGCAGCGACATAGGCGAGGGCCAGATGGTGGTGACCGCCGGGTTCTCCACCGGCGACCTCGGGTCGATCTTCCCGCCCGGCATCCCGATCGGTGAGATCAGCGAGGCGACACTCGAGGAGCAGCAGGCATACCAGCGCGTCCACCTGGAGCCGTTTGCGGACCTTCGCGACATGAGCTTCGTCCGGGTGCTTACGAGCGGGAAGGGCAGCGAATGATCCTGACGACGGGGATGATCGCTCGCCTCGTCGCGCTTGGCGCGTTCGCGGCCGTGGCGCAGGTGACCTGCTTCGCGAAGATGGACGTCTTCGGATCGAGTCCCGACGTGGCGCTCCTGATCGTGATCGCGCTCGGGCTGTTGGGGGGAAGCCTGACCGGCGCGGTCACCGGTTTCTCGGTCGGCTTGCTGATCGACTGCCTGTTGCTGGAGACCCTCGGGGCGTTCGCCCTCACCATGCTCACCGTGGGCTACGTTGCCGGCCGCTACCGGGAGAACGTCGGGCGGCCCAGCCGCGGCGCGACCATCATTCTCGGCGGAGCCCTTACCCTGCTGGGGGCGGTGGTGATCGCCGCCATCCAGATCGGCACAGGGGTCGACGCCAATGTCAGCTTCCTGGTGGTGCGTGACGCAGTCGTAAAGAGCGTGATCGGAGCGATGCTCGCTGTTCCCGTCCTGCTGCTCGTCAGACTGGTGGTGCGCCCCTCGCTGATCGACGAGCGACGCGCATCCCGCCGGCCGTACGTGGGGGGCTCCCCGAGGAGCCAGCCGTTCAACGAGTCGGCCGAGATCCAGTGATCAGCCTTGTACCTGCATCGACCCGAATCAGAGCCTGAACGACGTACCTCGCCGCTGGCGCTCCGGATCTCGATCCTGAGCGGGCTGGCGATCGCAATCTTCGCAGTCCTGTTCTTCCGGCTCTGGTACGTGCAGGTTCTCTCGGGCGACAAGTACCTGACCCAGGCGAACGACAACCGGGTCCGGGAGATCCGGGTTCAAGCCCCGCGCGGGGACATCCTCGATCGGGACGGCAAGGTGCTGGTCGCGAACCGGACCGAGCTCGCGGTCCAGGTGCGACCGGAGGACCTCCCGCCGCCGGGCCCGCAGCGCCGCGCCGAGCTGAACCGGCTCTCGACGGTCACCGGGATGACCCGGCCCGAGATCACGAAGGCGCTGGAGGACGGCGATCGCGCCGCGCCGGGCGGGCCGGTGATCCTGAAGAAGGGTCTCGGCGTGGACAAGGTCTATTACCTGCGCGAGAACCAGTCGAGCTTCCCGGGAGTGACCGTGGAGCGGGTGTTCACGCGCGAATACCGGCAGGGCACGATCGCCGCGCACCTCTTCGGCAACGTCGGAGAGGTCACCGCCGAGCAGCTGCGGGAGCCCCGATATACGGGGCTTCGCCAGGGCGACGCGGTCGGGCAGTCGGGGATCGAGTACGAGTACGACCGGTTCCTCCGCGGGAAGCCGGGAACCGATCGCGTCCAGGTCGACGCGCTCGGGCGGCCGACAGGGCAGCTCAGGAGCAAGCCCGCGGAGGCCGGCGACAACGTGCGGCTGACGATCGACGCGGACCTGCAGAGCTACGCGGAGGGGGCGCTCGCCTCATTCGGCCTCCCGGGCGGCTTCGTCGCGATGAACGCACAGGACGGCGAGATCCTCGCGATGGGATCGAGTCCCACCTTCGATCCCTCGATCTTCACCCGCCCGATCACCCAGCGCCGGTACAGGTCGCTGACATCCGACGAGACGGACGCCCCGCTCGCCAACCGAGCGATCCAGGGGCTCTATCCCACCGGGTCCGTGTTCAAGATGATCACCGGGACTGCGGCCCTCGAGGACAAGCTGATCTCGCCGGACACGATCTTCAACGACACCGGCCAGCTCAAGGTCGACATCCAGACCCTGCGCAACGCCGGCAAGGCTGTGTACGGGCCGATCAACATGAGCGACGCGTTCAAGGTGTCGTCCGACATCTACTTCTTCTCGCTCGGTCTCAAGGCTAAGGCCTCCAAGGGCCACGGGCAGATCCAGGATTGGGCGCGCAAATACGGCCTCGGGGAGCGGACGGGGATCGATCTCCCCGCCGAGGTGGAGGGACTGATCCCGACCCCGGCCTGGCGGAATCAGCTGTACAAAGAGGGCCTCACCGATCGCCCCTGGAGCGCCGGGGACAACATCAACCTCGCCGTCGGCCAGGGTGACCTGCAGGCCGACCCGCTCCAGATGGCGGTCGCCTACGCAGCGCTCGGTAACGGCGGGAAGGTGCTCCGCCCGCACGTCGCGGAGCAGGTGGAGAGCGTGACCGGCAAGGTGCTCGAAGAGATCCGCCCGGCGCCGAGGCGGCAGATCCAGATCTCCGATCGGACCCGAAGCACGATCATGAGCGGCCTCGCCAGGGCGGCGATGGAGAACGGCGGCACCTCGTACCCGATCTTCGGCAACTTCCCGTTCCCGGTCGCGGGCAAGACCGGCACGGCCGAGCGGGGGGTCCAGCCGGATCAGTCCTGGTACGTGGTCCTCGCGCCCGCGGACAACCCGCAGATCGTGGTCGCGGTGACCCTGGAGCGGGGCGGATTCGGCGTCGACACGGCCGCCCCGATCGCCGCCCGCATGCTCGAGCAGTACTTCAACTTGCCGATCACGCCGCCGGAGGCGGACGCGATCAGGCCGGGAGGCGTGGCGGAGTGATGGTGCAGGCTGGATCTCCCTCGATAGCTACCCTGATGAGAGGGTGCTCCGATAATGGGAGGGTGCTCCGCCAGGAGCAACCCGTTTCATGCATTGAGGAGCAACCCGATTAATCATGGCGGCCGCCTCACCACTAACGATTGCGCGTACCCAAACCCGAATTGGCGAGCGCCTCGGCTTCGCCTACTTCGACGGCGTCCTGTTCGCCGCGGCCTTCGGCCTGATCGCATTCAGCGTCTTCACGCTCGCGATGGCCACCTCGGACGACATTCCGGGGGAGCCGCTCTATTTCGTGATCCGCCAGGCCCTCTACGCGGTGGTCGGCGTCGCTCTGATGCTGGCCGTGGCCAAGATCGACTACTCGCGCTTCCGTGAGATCCGGGTCGGCATCTACTCCCTGATGATCGCGGCGATCTCGCTGGTCCTGGTCTTCGGAGCCGCGGCCCGCGGATCCCGCCGCTGGATCGAGCTCCCCTACTTCCGCTTCCAGCCCTCGGAGCTCGCGAAGCTGCTCTTGATCGTCGCCCTCGCCGGGTTCGTGATCGAGCGCACCCGCCGCGGCACCCCCATCCAGCAGACGGTTCGAATGCTGGCGCTGGGGCTGGCCCCGGCGGCACTAATCTTCCTTCAACCCGACCTCGGCACGGGAATCGTGCTCGTGGTCATCACCCTCGCGGTTCTATTCCTCGCCGGATTGAAGTGGTCTCATTTTGCGGCGATCGGAGGCGTGGCGGCGTTTGTCGTCACCTTCACTCTGGTCATCGCCCCGGCCACGGGTCTGCCCGGCCCCCTGCACGGCTACCAGCAGGACCGGCTGACCGCGTTTCTGAATCCCAGCAACGATCCCGGCGATGCGAGCTATCAGGTCAGACAGAGCGAGATCGCGATCGGTTCCGGTGGACGTACCGGCCGTGGCGATAGCGCAACTCAGACCGAGCTCCAGTTTCTCCCCGAGCGGCACACGGACTTCATTTTCGCCGTGATCGGGGAGCGCTTTGGTTTTCTGGGAGCCGCGTTCGTTTTGTCCCTCTACGCCCTGCTTATCTGGAGAATGCTGCGCATCCTGACGCTCTCCAAGAACTTGTACGGGACCCTGCTCGCCGGCGGCATCGTCGCCATGCTCACGTTCCAGATACTGATCAACGTGGGCATGACGCTCGGCATCATGCCGGTGACTGGCATCACCCTGCCCCTGATGAGTTACGGGGGCTCCTCGGTGCTGGTCACCTTCCTGGCGATCGGTCTCCTGCAGAGCATCCATTCGCAAGCGCGGCTGGACTCCCGCAGCAGGGCGCCAACACCACAGTTGCGCTGAGCCACCAAGAGCACATCCAAGCCCCAACTCGCCGATCGGAAACCGCCCACCGCGGTGGCCCGATGGTGCAGTTGATTCGCGGGCGCTCCACCTGGAGCGGCCCGTCGGATGTCGGTGGCTCGCGGAAAGGAAAGACATGAAGAAGAACATCCTCGTCAGCGTCGACCGGGGCGAGACCCGGGTCGCTGTCCTCGAGGCAAAGGGGAGCCCGGATCAGGGCAAGGGCCGCAAGAAGGCCGCCCCGAGCAACGATTTCAAGGTCGCCGAGCTGTACGTGGAGCGTCGCGGCCGCCGCTCGATCGTCGGCAACATCTACAAGGGCAAGGTCGACAACGTCCTTCCGGGAATGGAGGCGGCGTTCGTCGACATCGGCCTGGAGCGAAACGGCTTCCTCCACGTCGACGAGATCGTCATGCCTGGCGGCCAAGCCGTTCCCAAGCGCGGCCGCGGGCGCGGCCGCCGGATCGACGAGTTGATCAAGCCCGGCCAGGACATCATCGTCCAGGTCGTCAAGGACCCGCTGAAGACGAAGGGGGCGCGCCTCTCGATGCAGCTCTCGATCGCGGGGCGCTACCTGGTCTACATGCCGCAGGGAGGCGGAATCGGCGTCTCCAAGCGTCTTCCCGACAACGAGCGCCAGCGCCTTCGCAGGCTGATCGACAAGGTGGAGATCGGTGACGGCGGGGTGATCGTCCGCACCGCCGCGCAGGGCGCGAAGAAGGAGGACTTCGTCCGCGAGATCGCATACCTGCACCGCCTCAACGAGGTGGTCACCGAGCGCGCCGACAAATCGGACGTCGGCCAGATGGTCTTCCAGGAGGCCGACCTCTCGATCCGGGTCGTCCGGGATGTCCTGGTCGAGGAGTTCGCCGGCGCGATCATCGACGATGAGAAGCAGCATGAGCGGGTGACGAAGTTCCTGCAGCGCACCGCCCCGGAGCTCGCCGAGCGCGTCGAGCTCTACAAGGGCAAGCAGCCCCTGCTCGAGAAGATGGACGTGGAGAAGGCCTTCGACTCGGTGCTCTCGCGCCGCGTCGACCTTCCCTCCGGCGGCTACCTGATGATCGACTACGCCGAGGCGCTGACGGTGATCGACATCAACACCGGCAGCTTCACCGGCAAGGGGAAGGGCCGCCTCGAGGACACGATCACCAAGGTCAACGTCGAGGCCGCCGAGGAGGTCGTGCGCCAGCTCCGGATGCGCGACATCGGCGGGATCATCGTCATCGACTTCATCGACATGGCGCGGGCTCGCAACCGCGACCAGGTGCTGAAGACGCTGCGGATGGCGCTTGACCAAGACCGCACGAAGACCTACGTGGTCGAGGTCTCGCCGCTCGGCCTCGTCGAGATGACCCGGCAGAACGTCACCGACGGCGTGCGCGAGATCCTCACCAAGCGCTGCCCCACCTGCGACGGCGAGGGCGTGGTCAGCTCCGAGGAGACGGTCGCGATCTCGATCATCCGCAAGCTCCAGGAAGTGGTGGAGGAGCAGCCGGAGCCCGAGGCCTACCTCGTCCGCGTGAATCCCCGGGTTGCGGCGGAGCTGCTGCGGCCCGACTCCGGGCTCACCGACCTCGAGGAGGAGACTGACAAGCGCTTCCACTTCGAGGGCGGAGATGCGTTGCCGCTCAACACGTTCCACGTGGTGGAGGCGGGCCGCCGGGATGAGATCGAGGAGCGCGCGCTCCCGTTCCAGGTCGGCGAGGAGGTACTCGTGACGATCGAGGAGCCCCACATGTACAACGTGGATGACGCGGTCGCGAGAGTTGACTCCTACATCGTCAGCGTGTCCGGCGGCGGACCGCACGTCGGCGAGCAGAGGATGGTGCGGATCGAGAGCGTCGGGCGCTCAGCGGCGACCGCCGCGCTGCTCGACAGTGACGGGAATATCGTCGAGACCACAGCCAATGGCGATGGGGGCGAGAGGCTAGAATCCGCTGACTCCGGCGGGCGTAGACGTCGCGGAAGAAGGGGCGGAAGGCGACGCTCCCGCGCCGGCGGAGGAAGCAAGGACTGACCGACATCAACGGCGGCCAAACACCGCCGCCGAATCAGGAAGAGCACAATTGACCATGGCCAGCTACGCGGTGATCGAGACAGGCGGCAAGCAGTACCGCGTCGAGAAGGGTTCGACCCTCCTCGTCGATCGCCTGACCGCGAATGAGGGCGACAAGGTCAACCTTCGTGCGGTCGCCTTCCGGGACAAGGAGATGGTGCTCGGGAACGATCTCGAGAAGGTCAAGGTCGAGGCCAAGGTCGCCGGGCACGAGCGCGGCCCGAAGGTGCGCGTCTTCAAGTACCGGCCGAAGAAGGGCTACCGGCGCCGGGCGGGGCACCGCTCGGAGCTCACCCGGCTCGAGGTGACCGAGATCAAGATGCTGCAGCGCAAGCCCGCGGCGAAGAAGGCCGCGGACGAGAAGGAGAAAACGACGAATGGCTCATAAGAAGGGGCTCGGCTCCAGCCGAAACGGGCGCGATTCGAACCCGAAGATGCTCGGGGTGAAGATCTTCGCCGGACAAGCGGTGAACGGTGGCGAGATCATCGTGCGCCAGCGCGGCACGCGCTTCCGCCCCGGCGACGGGGTCGGGCTGGGCCGCGACCACACGATCTTCGCGACCCGCCCTGGCGTAGTCCAGTTCACCACCGGACGGCGCGGGCGCACGATCTCGGTCATCGACGGCCAGTAGCCGTTTCCCTGCGGGGATACCGGGTAAGGGCGAGGCTCATGCTCTCGACCCGGAGGAGGTGGGCTCATGCTCACGATCAGTCCTGAGGCCTCGCAGGCCATCCGCGCGATTCTCAACGCATCAGAAGCTCCCGATGGCTCCATGTTCCGGATCAGCCCGCAGGCGCAGAACGGAGCCTCCCCCGGGGGGCTGGTGGTTTCGGTGACCGATTCTCCGGCGCCCGACGATCAGATCATCGAGGGCGATGAAGTCGAGATCTCCGTCGAGCCGACCGCCGCGATGATGCTCGATGACAAGAAGCTCGACGCCACCGTGGAGGGCGAGCAGGTCAACTTCAGCATCGAGGACCAGACCGGCTAAACGCCGCGGAGCAGCTCCTCTGGGCTCGCGCGGTCGTTGCATCCCAGGCGAGTCGGGCGAACGCGGGCGGGTTTGGGTGCGGTTGCGGCCGGCGCCCGTGGCCGGTCATCAGCAGCTGCACGGAGTGCACCCCCGTCTCGGCGTAGAAGCGAAGGTCCTCGGCCATCGTGGCGGTCAGATCCGGGACGCCATCCGCGAACAGGATCGCGTCGAACCAGTACTCGAACACCCGCGGCGGCGCTGCGCCGGCCGCGCCGAAGTGCTCGATCTGGGCGAGCAGCAGCTCCCGGTGGCGCTGGTTGCGGCGGCAGCCCGGATCCGCAAGCGAATGCTCGTAGCAGCGCTCGCGAGGCGCGAACAGCAGGCAGACGTTCGCTCGCGGGCGGACCCCCCTGGGTACCTCTGTGGTGTCGTGGTAGGCGAGGTAGGCGACCTGGAGGTTGGGGCGCTCGGCCTCGGCCACCTCGGCGACGGTGTTCGCGGTGAGCAGCGCCGCTTCCGAGGCCTCCCGACCGCCCGACCCGCCCGCTGGCAGGTCCGCTCCCCAGAGGTGGAGGACATCCGCCTCAGGGTGCGCCCGTACGTGCTCGACCAGGATCCGCCTGGCGTCCTCGCTTGGCGGCTCGCCCGCCGCGAGGGCGCGCAGGTCCTCTGTCCGCAGGAGCTCCGGCAGCAGATGGCCGCCGTGCTCGATTGTCATTCCCCGCTGCCGAGCCAGCTCCAGCGCATTTCCCCGGCGCTCGCGCCAGGTCGCCTCGGGCGCCGCGCCCGCCGGCTCGCGCTGCGTGCTGACGTGGACGAACAGGGCGTTGAGGCGATTTCTCGCGGCCCAGCCGATCCAGGCGTCCGCGTCCTCGAGGAGCGCCCGCTCGCCGAGCACCAGGCAGCGGCCGGGTAGCGCGGGGGACTCCTCGACCAGCTCCTCGAGCCGCGCGGCCCCGGCCCGGCCGGACTCCCGCCCGGGCCAAGGCCAGCTCAGGCCGAGATCCTCGAGCGTCCGGTAAGCGCCGAAGAGCAGTCCCCGCGGGGAGTCGCCATGAAGCTCGACCCGGCCTGGCCCGCCAAGACGCCGGAAGCCGTCGCCGGTGCCGTTCGCGTGCGAGAGCGCGATCTCGACTCCCTCCACACCGGGGCCGCCGAGCGCCGCCTCCAGCTCGGAGGCGGCCAATGCCGCCTCCGGCCCCGATTGCTCGGCGGCGAGCCGCCAGCCGCGCGCGGGGTCGACGTCAATGGCCGTCACCGGCGAATACTGCCCCCTTTGGGCAGCGACAACCACCGGGCCCACGTTAGGTGTGAAACAGCATCTAACGTCGCGGGGTGCTTTTCGACCGAGCGAAGATCTATGTCGAGGGCGGCCGCGGCGGCAACGGCGTCGTCAGCTTCCGGCGCGAGGCGCACGTCCCGCGGGGAGGACCCGACGGCGGCGATGGCGGCCGTGGCGGCGACGTCGTGCTCGTGTGCGACACGCAGCGGCGAGATCTGGCCGCGCTGGGACGGAGCCGGCATTTCCGGGCGGGTCGCGGGGAGCATGGCAAGGGCAAGCGCCAGCACGGTGAGAGGGGAGAGGATCGGGTGATCCAGGTTCCGCCCGGCACCGTGGTCCGCGGGATCGACGGCTCCGAGGCGGAGCTTCTCAGCGAGGGGCAGCGGCTGGTGGTGGCCCGGGGCGGTGCCGGAGGGCACGGCAACAAGCGGTTCGCGACCTCGACGCGTCAGGCGCCGCGCTTCGCGGAGCGGGGGCTGGAGGGGGAGTCGGGCGAGATCGAGCTCCGGTTGAAGCTGCTCGCCGACGTTGGGCTCATCGGCCTGCCGAACGCGGGCAAGTCCTCGCTGCTGGCCCGCCTGACTCGGGCGCACCCGAAGGTGGCGGGCTACCCGTTCACCACGGTCGAGCCCAATCTCGGGACGATCGAGCTGGAGGACCGCCAACTGGTCCTCGCCGACATCCCCGGCCTGATCGAAGGGGCCGCGGAGGGAGCCGGTCTCGGCCATGAGTTTCTCGCCCACCTGGAGCGCTGCCGGCTCCTCGTCCACCTCGTCGAGGTGGGTCCCTCGGAGGGAGATCCGGAGTCGAACTACGAGACCGTCCGCGGTGAGCTCGCCGGCTACGGCGCGGGACTCGACCGGCTCCCGGAGATCATCGCCCTCTCCAAGATCGACCTGATTCCGGAAGATGATGCAGAGCGCCGCCTCGCCGACTGGTGCGAGCGCCACGGCGCCAATGCCGTCGAGGTGCTCGCGATCTCCTCGGCGACAGGGACGGGCCTCGAGGATCTCGCGAGGGTGATCTTCGGGGCGCTTCCCGAGGAGGCACCGCCGCGCAGGACGGCCGAGGACGGGCGGGCGGCGGCGGGCTTCGAGGTGGAGCATCGCGTCTATCGGCCCGGAGAGGAGGAGGGGTTCGACGTCGTTCCCGAGGGCAAGGGGCGGTACAGAGTGTCGGGACGCGGGATCGAGATGTTGATCGCCCGCCACGACCTCGAGAACCCCGAGGCGCTCGACTATCTCGAGGCCCGCCTCCGCGAGATCGGGGTGATCGCCGCGCTCCAGAGGGCCGGCTTCGAGCCCGGCGACGAGGTCGTCGTGGGCGAGGTCGAGTTCGAGCTCGACCCGGGATAGATCCGGCCGCGGACGTTCGCGGCGAACGCGGGTGACGGCGTACCCTCCGGCGCCATGACCGTGGTCGCCAAACTCGGATCCTCGATCGTCGCCGGCGAGGATGGGGCGCTCCGGACCGACGTCCTCGATCGCGTCTGCCTACAGGTCGCAGAACTCCATTCCGGAGGGGAGAACGTCGTGATGGTCACCTCGGGAGCGATCGCGCGCGGAATGCGGGTGCTCGAGCTGGGGCACCGTCCCTCCGCGATCGACGAGCTGCAGGCAGCGTCGGCCGTCGGCCAGGGCAGCCTGTTCCGGGCCTACGAGGAGCGGCTCGGCAAGGGCGGGGTTCGCGCGGCCCAGGTCCTGCTCACCGCCTCGGATCTGCAGCTTCGGACGCACTACCTAAATGCGCGCCAGACCCTGAGCCGCCTGCTCGAGTGGCGCGTCGTCCCCGTCGTGAACGAGAACGACACGACGGCGACCGACGAGATCACCTTCGGCGACAACGACTTCCTCGCCGCGCAGGTGGCGATCATGCTCGAGGCTCGGCTCCTCGTCCTGCTCACCGACCAGACCGGTCTATACACCCGCGACCCGCGCCTGCACCCCGACGCCGAGCCCGTCGCCGAGGTCCGGAACGAGGCCGAGCTCGCCGGCTACGAGATCGGAGAGCACACCTCCCCGTTCGGGCTGGGCGGGATGCGGAGCAAGGTCGCGGCCGCCGGGATGGCGGGAGCGTCCGGGATCGGGGCGGTGATCTGCGACGGCACCGCCGAGGGGACGCTGCTCGCAGCCGCCAGGGGCGAGCCGGTGGGAACACGCTTCCATCCACATCCGGAGCGAACCTCGAGGTTCAAGCTCTGGCTCCGCTACGCCAAGCCCAGCCACGGGACGCTCCGGGTAGACGAGGGCGCGGCGCGGGTGCTGCGCGAGAGCGGGAGCAGCCTGCTCCCGGTCGGGATCACCGAGATCGAGGGCGAATTCGACGCCGGGGACGCGGTGGAGGTCGCCGCGGACGGCGAGATCATCGGCAAGGGGATCGTCAACTACTCAGCCGGCGAGCTCCGCCGGATCAAGGGCCTGCGGTCGGACAAGGTCCGCACGCTGCTCCCGCACGCCTCCGAGGAGGCGGTGCACCGCGACTACTTCGTCCTCACCTAGAGTCCAGGGCGATGGGCTCCGGAGAGGAAGCGTGCGGCGCACTGAACGACTCCCAGCGGGCGATCCTGGCCGCGGTCTGCGACACGGTCGTCCCGTCGATCGACCGCGATCGCGATCCAGACGGCCTTTGGGGCCGGAGGGCGAGCGACATCGGCGTCGACGCGGCCGCCGCCCAGCTCATCGCCGAGATCCCCGACCCCGAGCTCCGCGCGGGCCTGATCGAGCTGCTGATGGCGCTTGGCGCCCAGGGAATCACCCACGCGTCTCAGGAGTCGAGGGAGCAGATCCTGCGGAACGTCTCCCTCTCCGATCCGCGCGCCGCGGCAGGCGTGGCGGCGCTGATCGGGATGACCCTCTTCCTCCATTACGGGATGCCGGACGAGGCCGGCCAGAACCCGAACTGGAGGACCTTCGGCTATCCCGGACCGATCTCCCCGCCCCCGCAGGTGGAGAAGCCGCTCCGCATCCACGAGCCGGAGGGATCCGAGGAGACGCTGGAGGCGGACGTCTGCATCGTCGGATCGGGTTCGGGCGGCTCGGTGATCGCTGCCGTGCTCGCCGAGCGTGGCCTCGACGTGGTCGTCCTCGAGGCGGCCGGGTACTTCAACGAATCGGACTTCACCCAGCTCGAGCTGCTCGCCTATCGGCAGATGTTCTGGCGCGGCGGCCCGAATCTGACCGCGGACGGGAACGTCAGCCTGGTCGCCGGGACCACGCTCGGCGGCGGGACGACGATCAACTGGACCAACTGCCTGCCGACCCGTGACTGGGTCCGGGCGGAGTGGGCGGAGCAGGGTTTGGAGGGCGTCGACGGCCCCGGCTACGACCGCCACCTCGATGCCGTCCTCGAGCGGATCTCGGCCAACGACCGCTGCAGCGACCTGAACGGGACTCAGCAGCGGCTCCGAGAGGGAGCCGAGGCGCTCGGGTGGAGCTTCGAGACCATCGTCCGCAACACCGATCCCGAGAGATACACGCCGGAGATGGCGGGGTACCTCGGCTTCGGCGACCAGTCCGGCAGCAAGCGGAGCGCGGATCGCACCTGGCTGGCCGACGCGCAGCAGCACGGGGCACGCTTTCTCACCTATACGAAGGCCACCCGGGTGTTGACCGAGGGCGGCCAGGCATCCGGGGTCGAGGCCGTTTGGCAGACCCCGGACGGCCGGGGCGCGAAGGTGATCGTCCGCGCGCCGCGCGTCCTGGTCGCCTGCGGCTCACTCGAGTCCCCGGCGCTTCTCCTTCGCTCCGGAATCGGCGGGCCCGCCGTCGGCCGGAACCTGCGTCTGCATCCGTCGAGCGTCGTGGGCGGCGAATATGGCACCGACCAGAAGGCGTGGTGGGGCCCGCCGCAGGCCGGCCTCTGCGACCAGTTCGCGGACACGGGCGAGGGCTTCGGATTCCTGATCGAGACCTCCCAGTACGCGCCCGGGCTGATCGGCTCGGCGACGCCGTGGATCTCCGGCGCTGACCACAAGCGGCGGATGGATGAGTTCCGGCTCACGGGAACATTCATCTCGCTGACCCGCGACCGGGGCGGGGGCCGGGTGAGCATTGACGCCAACGGCGAGGCCGTTCCCACATATGCCATCACGGACCCGCTCGACATCGAGAACCTGCGCCGCGGGATCGAGGTCCAGATCCGCATCCATGAGGCGGCCGGCGCGCACCAGATCGGCCCTCTGGCCGAGGGCGCTCCGACCTGGCGCCGCGGCGACGACCTGGAGGCCTTCATCGCCTCCGTCACGCGGATCCCCTTCCGGGCAGGTGGCTACAAGCTCTTCAGCGCCCACCAGATGGGCACCTGCCGGATGGGTGCCGACCCCGAGACCTCGGTGGCTGGGCCGCTCGGCGAGCTCCACGACACGAAGGGCGTCTGGGTCGGGGACGCCAGCGCCTTCCCCACCTCGTCGGGCACGAACCCGATGGTCTCGATCATGGCGCTCGCGCACCGCACCGCGGAGGCGATCGCAGACAAGGCCGGGGCGGGTGCCCCCGCGGAGCAAGCCGCGCAGCCCGCCTGAGTCCTCCGCGACTACCGAACTTGAACTGAGAGGAGCGAGACGTGGCAACGGAGACAGCAGCCCCAATGCAGGTAGGCCAC
>Ga0126312_10001851_pt1 | contig 13985 bp, 17 predicted proteins | sample Plot104A_FD_92537 | JGI IMG/M metagenome (GOLD analysis project Ga0126312, IMG submission 92537) | Serpentine soil microbial communities from UC McLaughlin Reserve, CA, USA - Plot104A | ecosystem: Environmental > Terrestrial > Soil > Grasslands | place: USA: UC McLaughlin Reserve, Lake County...
CGCGGCGAACTCCCGTGGTATCCGTGCCGTATTCCGATTTAACCTGCTCAGAGCACCACAAGTGGGCACGGGGGCTTATAACGTTCTCTCGCGCGGGCGCGCGTTTCAGAAAGGTTCTCGGACGGGATACGCGCTGGTCATGTTATGAGCGTGAATTGGCAGTTGCCCGACGCGGGTGCGGGCCGCCGAACTCGACGGGCTCGTCTACACAGCGCCTCTAGCTGCGAAATTTTTGGGTCTGAGACACTATAAGATTCCTAGACCAGAGGTGGATTATAGGGGTGAGGTTGCGGCATCGCTGGCATCTAACTAGTCTGCTGAGTACGTAAGGTGTTGAGCCACACCTTGGCCGTTCACTTCTGCCAGCAAGTTGAGCTATCGCCGCTACGCTTCACAATACTTTTTACCGCTTAAACTCGCACATCAGGTTAGCAGGATCAGCATTCTGGGAGCAGGTCAATAGAGGTTGACCCTTCCTGGAGCTACTTTGGCCTAAAGGGTGCCATCCAACGTCGTCGAATTAGATTTCTCATTGCTATCTAGGAACAGCCATCGCTGCCGCTCGGGTCTAAACTCGCTAAGAGCTAAGTGCCGTTCGGCCTCCGATAGAAAGGGTATGTCTATCGCATCCGGAAACGACCGGTTCTGCTGAGCGATCAACATAGATGAGTGCGTAGACCCAAACCTTCTTTTGAGACGCTCGGTCACGCCAGGTGCTTGTTGGTCGTGTAGCTCGACCAGAAGGTCGCAGTACCTCATATTTCGAACCAAATCGGGCCGAAGGAGCGCATCCTCGCAGCCTTCGCAGTCACTCAAAATGAAAGAATGGGGTCTAAGGTTTTCCGATAACCATCTGACGTCACACGCCCCATGTATACGGATGTTGTGCACCCGGTTTGTCTCTGCCATCTGGTGCACCATCTTTCTAGCCCAAGAATCCGTGTCAAAGGCATGGATTGGTGCTTCGGAGAAGTACAGTGATAAACCGACTGCGTAATAGCCTTCTGCGCAGCCTATATTTAGAATCGCGGCATAACTGCGCCGCAGCACTTTCTCCCAAACTGAGGATAACTCACGTTCGAATGAGCCAAGCAATTTAGGTGCAAGATGCCTGTCAAAAGTGCCCGATGAGAATTCAAGACCTTGGAACGGACCGCTTAGAACTCTCGGACCGTAGTGCCGTACCAGTTTATGTGTAAGAGTAGTGCAGCCCCATTCTCGCTCGAGTTTTTGAGAATGTGCTCGAGATCTTCTCGATGCCAAAGCAAGGTAATAGTTTGGGAAAAAGCGTTTCAAGAAATACTTAAGCAGTTCTTTCATTATGTACCTTACCTCTGTCAGGAGTAATCCAACTACACGTTACTTTGACAATTTTATACAACGAGCACAAGAAACGCGCGCCTGGGGCATGACGCAGGCTCGCCTTGACCTTCTCCCAGCACTGTTCCATGCACCCCATTGCTTCCTCTTATGCCTCTTGATGCGTTTTAGGAGATCCTTGTTCAAGCGGGATCGCGGATACACGGATAGCCCTCTATATTACGGGTGAGCCTACAACTCACCTCCCAGCCGGCGCCCAGCCCTAGCTGCAGGGTGCGGATCGGTGGCTAGACGTCCTTGTTCACGTAGGACCTCCAGGCTGTCGTCGCGTAAGAGCTTGCTCTGGAGCGAGTGCAGTTGTATCGACGAAACAAGGACGATCCCAAGTTGCTCTCTCCAATCGCTCCGCCCGCTTTGTGTCCCGAGAACATCTCGGTCACGACTTAGGGCTGCAGCCGACTCTGCTCCGAAAGCGCCGTACTTCGTTGAGCCTCTCACTCGGAGTTGTAAACATTCACAGGTCGAAATCTTCCGGCTTGCGTGCGCTTTCGTGTTGCGCGATCTCCTCGTACAACCGCAAGTACCGATCCGACATTTGCTGCCAGCTATGCTGTTCCGCGACCACGCGCGCCGCCCGACCCATCCTCTTGCGGCTTTCGGGATCCTGCGCTATACGTTTCAGCGCCACCGCAAGGACGTCGGCGTCATTTGGGTCGTCCATAACGATCCCGCACTCTGCGCCTACAAGCTCGGCCGTACCTGATGTGGTCGCCGTAATGACGGGCAACCCAGAGGCCATCGCCTCTAGCGCGACGAGCGGGAATGCCTCATAACGTGAAGGAAAAACAAAAACGTCCGCTGCCCGCATAAGCTGAGGAACATCCTGCCGATGTCCTAGAAAGTGTACCCTAGCAGATAACCCAAGCTGCGCTGCGAGCTGAGGGTATGGGCTGCTTGCAGTAGAGCCTGCGACCGCCAGGTGTAATCCGGGCACCTTAGGCAAGGCGTTTAGTACCGTATCGAGGTTCTTCCGGGGCGTGCTAATATCTCCCACAAATAGCGCGAGTGGCACCCCTTCGGGAAAACCGAGTTCGTTTCGGTCAGCAAGACCCGGAGAGAAATTTTGGAGGTCGACGCCGTTTTGAATGATGCGAATTTGTCTGTCCGGGACGCCGAATTCCAGCAGTTCTTTACGGACCTTCTCCGATACGGCCACCACCACTCCTGCCTGGCGGTAGGCTCTTCTTTCCCAACGTGCACCCAGAGCAGTGTAGAGCCACTGGTAGCCACCGTAGAAATCACGGCGTAGCCGTGCGGTGTGAAGCGGTGAGCGCAGCCATGAACCGTGCACGAAGTGCGCGGAGTTCACGTCGGAAGCCGCCCAAGTGGTAAAGCCATTGACGTGCACTACGTCGAGCCGGTGGCGGTGCCTCTTGAGCCAACGGGAATTGTGCCAGGCAAATATTTGATTGCGCAGCAGCTCGGTGGGCCAGCGTGCTACAGGAATTAGGACGCAGGAAGCAGAGGGATGCGAGGCTAGCTCAGAAGCTATTTCGCTGGCCACCAAGACCACCTGATGCCCGGCTCGAAGAGCTGACCACGCTACCTCGTAGTTCACGCGTCCCTGCCCGTCGCCCTTGATTACCTTGTGTGTTACGATACCGATTCTCATCTCCGCTTCTCCTAGACTCCTGAAACTTGTCTAGTGCACCAATACAAAACCAAGTCAGCGCGCTCAATGCATAATGGCTGCCAGTGAGCCACTGACCTGACTGCACCACTAACACCCCTAAAATTGCCAGGGCTACCAGGGTACGCGACACATGCCAGTAGCGGAGGGCGCTCAGTAATGCTAAGGCAACGATCACTATATACACCGCGCCACCAACTACCCCCAGCGAAACGAAGACGTTACTCAAGTCCACCTCGGTACTTGTAGACTCCATGGTTACAGTACTTGCGGTGCTACCGTATTTATAGGTAGCTAGAGTGGTGACACCGAGCCCTTGTCCCAGTGGATGGGCTAATCCTTCGGCGAAGCCCCCGAGAAATATGCTGACATGCTCACGCAGCGTAGACACTTCAGGATTGAGGGGGTCAAGGAAACCTGAAGCTTGGTGAGCGACCAGAGCTCCAACCCGTCCGGTAGGATAAACTGACTGTAGGTGAGGCAGGACCAAGACGAGCACGGCCACACCCAAGGCTGATCCCAACACCAGTCGCACGAACCAAACCGTCGGGCTGCGTGCCTGCACGGCCCACAGCAGCACCGCGGTGAACAGGCCCATGACGACGACTCCTCGGCTGGATTCTAAAAAGAGTGCCAACGCGAGCAGAGGGATCAATACTAGACCACCGATGCGTGATCCGCGCGCTCTTTTTAACCAGCTAGCCCAGAGCAAAACGAGCGCTACAATCACAAAGAACGCGTATTCCGCCGCCGAGGTAAAGAATGAGATTGGTCGAATGTATCCGCCGACATTAAGCGCTGCGTAACCGAAGCGATCTGCCCAATGTTGTTGGAACGGTAATAAGCCAAAAAATGCCTGGTAAACCCCTAACAAGGCAGCCAGCACCGCCAGAGGAACGACCACTCGATACAGCAAGAACGCGACGCTTTGTGGCGTGGCGTAGGAGCGCCCAATCCAGAACCACAGCAAGGGAACCACGTAGAAGAGCGCTCCGGCCATGCCCACGAACAGGCTACCCTGCCCGGGGTTAACCACCTGGAGAGCCATCAGGAGCATAAGTAGCAGGATCCAGCGCGACAGATGTGTGCTCAGTCGGAGCTGCTGTACGGCCACGACGCATCCGACCAACAGGATCGCGACGGCGGGTCCGACCAGGAGGAGAGGATCTTCAGAAGGCCAGCCCGTCAACGGTACTAGTGCCCGGCGGAAATCGCCGAGCACCGTAAGAAAGATGAACGTAACGACGATGGCAACTCGCGGGCTTATCACGACCAAGCCACCAAGCACGGTCACCAACGCCCCTGCAATCGCCAGCCTCGCGTCTCCCCCCTGAATCATCCACGCCATGCCAAACGCCACCACTACGCCCAGACCCAAGAGCCCCCAAACTTCTTTGCGCGAGCTTCTCAAGAGGTACTGCATTCTTGCCATTACGCCACCTCCGCCAAGTGCCGGGCCAGCTCGGCCGCAAAGTGATCTGCGCTGAAGTGTTGAGCCCGTTGGCGAGCTGCTCGACCAATCACTCTGCGGCTGTCTGCATGCTCGATCAAGCGGAGGATTGCCGCGGCCAGCGCAGCGGCGTCATCTGGCCGAACCAATAACCCATCTTTCCCGTCGTTGATAATCTCTAATGGACCGCCCTGGCGGGTTGCGACAACCGACTTGCTCAGGGCCATCGCTTCTATGATGGTCATCCCGAAGGGCTCTGGCCCAACGGAGGCATTGACAACGATATCTAAGGTTTGCATCCATAACGGGATATCTCTTTGATGACCGGCAAAGTGAACCTGCTCCGAGATTCCGGCTTGGCGCGCTTGCTCAACCAGTTCAGTGGGATAATTGGGTTCGGAAAAGTGCGGGCTGCCCAAGATTACGAATCGGGCCTCTGAGTCGACCCGCAACACATGGACGGCCGCCTCCAGGAATACGTGCAGCCCCTTCCACCGCTCAAATCGCGCCAAGATACCAATGAGAGGTCCGTGGGCGGGCAAGTTCAGTTCGACTCGTGCTTCGGCAGGGGTGGGCAAACGCTCGGGATCGAAACGGTCTAGTTCTACTGCCGGGTAGATCACCCGAGTTGGGCGTAGCGGAGAAAGCTGTTGCTGGGCCTGTTGGGCAGCGTTGGAGCAGCAAATCACCGCCCTGGCGGGAAGGCGCGTAGCCCAGCGATCCAACCAACCGCTTTCCGGTATGCCCCACTGCCACCAAACTGAAGGTGATCCAAGGAGGCGGGCTGCAGGCGCGGCATAAAGGTGGGCTTTGGTCATCCACGACAAGGTCATCTGCACTCGTTCCCGCCTGAGCCAGGTGGCCAAGGCCACGACGGTCTGGATGTACCGCTGAGACTGGCGGAGCCGGCCTGCAGCGAAGACTCGCACCTGGTAACCCAACGTCTCAGCCTCCTCAGCCATCGGCCCTTCCTCCAGAAAGGCCAGGGTGTACTCTACTCGGGGAGCCCGTCGGTTGGCTCGCAGAAGGTGCTGCAGCGCCAGCTCCGCTCCGCCTAGCTGTTGCGCGAGCGGCATGACGATGGCGACCTTCATAACCCTACTCCTGAGCCACTGTGCGAGCCACCAAGGGAATGTCGCTTTTGATGGTGAAAGTTCGCGAAGTCTGGCCCAACCGACGCACACCACAGCGAGCCATCTCCCCTTAAGCCCAACGGCGGGATCAAACTACTACCCTAAAGGTGCGTATCGAGATCAAAGTGTCGAACATCCGCCCACTGTTGGGTTGGGTAAGATTAACAAGATTTATGGGCGCGTTGGGCATTTGGTGCCGCTTCTGGGCCGGAAGGTGAAAATGCAGTGTTCTACGCATGCCTTCAATGCGAGCGGCCTAGCATGGTTTTCGGGTGCTGTCTCGCCATGTTCTCCATCCGTCGATTCTCCCTTCCAATGACGCCCGGAGCTTCACACCGGACAACCTACCCTCCCGTGGCAAAAACCTCAGATATTGTACCAGGGTGAAGCAATCGCGTGAGCCCACGAGTAAGGCCCAGCAGCCAAACGTAAGTCTCCGCAGGGAGCAGATAGTCTAACAACATCAAGGTCTGGTTGTGCACATCGTTTCTAACCTCTATGGCGCTAACCGGGTGGAAAGGGATCGCCGGCTGGCCGAGCGGATAGTCAGGCTCTCGCGGGAGAATCCGCGCTACGGCTACAGGCAAGTGTGGGCGCTCCTGAGGCGCGAAGGTTGGCCGCTCAACAAGAAGCGCGTACATCGGATGTGGCGAGAGGAAGGTCTCAAAGTGCCCGAAAGCAAGCAACGCAAGAGGCGACGCCTCATCCTGGGAGGAAGCGAAAACGGATGCACGAGGAGGCGGGCTGAGCACAAAGAACACGTCTGGAGTTATGACTTCGTGATGGATCTAACCGAAGACGGCAGAAGGCTGGAGATGATGCCAGTGGTGGACGAGTACACCAGGGAGTCCCTGAGCATAGACGTGGAGCGCTCCATCACCGCCGAAGACGTAATAGAGACCCTAGAAACCCTGTTTCGTCGAAGAGGCGAGCCGACCTTCATTCGTTCGGATAATGGACCTGAGTTTGTCGCCAGAACCATCAAGCGTTGGCTGGAGACCTCCGGAGTCAAGACTCTGTACATCGAACCGGGATCACCCTGGGAGAACGCCTACTCGGAAACGTTCATAAGCCGCTTTTCGGACGAGCTGCTAAAGAGGGAACTCTTCGCCGATCTATTGGAAGCGAAGGTGCTGGTGGAAGATTACCGCGAACACTACAACCACAACAGGCCACACAGCGCATTGGGCTACCACACCCCGGCACACTTCGCAGAGGCCGCGGATCTCGACAGGAAGATGGAGGATGGCGGGAAGCCAGAGGAGCTGGAATCGATACTCACGCTCTCATAGCACCCGGTACAGAAAACGGGGTCAGGCCACGGATGTGCTCGCCCTTGCGCGCGGAGAGGTTGTCCATAACCGTGGCTTGCCCCGACCGCATCTTCGGTGCAAGTACCTCCTCGATGTAGACCTCGAAGACGGCAGCGCTGATCGCTCCCTCTACCGCCAACGCTGGTCCCATATTCTCCACGTTCATACTGGTGAGCAAGGTGGTGTTCGGGCCACGGTTGCGAGAACTGAGCAGTATGTGCCTGCTGCCCGCGGCGCGACCCCGCACGCAGGGGAGAGAGGGAGGTATTCGCCCCCCATCTCGGCCACGAAAACCAGCCCCTGCGGGTCAACCTCCTCCAAGACCTCACCTTCCATGCTGCTCCTCGGAACTCGTCCCGCTCCAGTGCCCCCACACTCCGTTTTTGGCTGAAGCCCATCCTCTTCAAGAGCCGCTTGGCGCGGTAGAATGAACTGAGACTCTTGCCCGTGGTGCTCTGTAGAAAGCAGCATCTCTCATAGACGGTAGCCACGGGGCGCTCCTTCACGTCTTCTTCGAGCAGTTTCCTGGTGGTCTCATCCGTCTTGGGCGGGCTACCACCGCCCTTTCTCGGCGTGAGCGATGCCCCCGCTCGACTACCCTCGCGGAGCGCGTGGCGGAGGAGAGGCTCACGCCGAACAGTTGAGCGGCCACAGCCTTGGGCATCCCATCTCGGACGGCTTTGACGATCCTGAGACGAAGATCTTCGGAGTAGGGTTTCATGGCTTCCATGATCGCCCACGGCGACCTTCCGGGTCGACAGTTATGGTCTTTGCTGTAGGCTTTTCGGCCCGTTCCGACGCGCTCGGCGGATTAGCCAACAGTATCTTCCCGGGACTCTACCTACCCTGAAGAGAGTAACCGCAAAGCGGCGGCCATGTTGGGGATTACGCGCACAGCGCCAGCATACTTCCGCTCTTTAATACAAGAAGCCATTTGGTGCGCCACGGCAAGAGGTACATACACGATTGCTTTTAACGGTTTGCGCTGCCACAGGTAATACCGCTTCAGGCTAGTATAGAAACGCGCCTGTTGACCTTGTTCCTCGCGCTTTTTCTGGCGCTCCTCGCTCATGGGCGGAGGTAGGTGTTGAACTGCTAGTTCAGGATGATATTCGATACGATAACCTAAAGTTAGCAGATGCGCGCACAAGTCCATGTCTTCGTACCCGTACTCGATACGTTCATCGAACTCCGCAACTCGGAATGCAGAGTGGGGGAATAGGCAACAGCTGATATTTACCGTCTCTAGCGGTCGCCCTTGCGGCTTACGCCCAAAATGTCCCCAAAAGGTCGGATTCGTCGGCTCAACAGGAGTCCTATTGTTGCCCTCCAACCGCTTCCCTGTGAAAATTATATAACCCTCAGATCGAGAGGCGAGCGTCGTAGCAACACGTACAAAATCTGCTGATACTAGGGCATCGTCATCGAGTAGCGCAATGTAGCCCGCTGAGCAGGCTCTTAGCGCAGAGTTGCGGTTGGCGGATATCCCTCGTTGTGGAGCCCGAATGTATCTAACGAAGGGAAAATCTTTGCACACTTCCACGGTGGCCTTGGTATTGTCACTATCGTCGGAAACGATTACTTCCTCGGGCATCACATCAGATTGTGCAATAGATTGCAAGCAACGTTGTAATTCGACGGGGCGATCTTTTGTGCAGATGCAAAGGCCGATCCGCATTTTCCACTCCTTAACAGTTGGCCGTCTACGTATTAACCTCACAGTGCAATGGCTGTGCCCGCTCATCCTATCTAACTTTGCCACTCACCTTGCGCGGGGTATAGCACTGGCTGTTTAACCAATGTCAGTTATTGAAGCTCCTGGTAGGCAACCCGGATCGCCTTCAGAGAGACGAGAGCGCAGCGCGAAGCGGTTCACCTTCATTGACCTGCTCCCTGAAAACTGGCTCTGGCGCAATCTCGATGAACTGAAGACGGGGTCCCCGTGTCACTGTCGGATACTCTTTTCAGACGGCATGCAAGAAGCGTGCTTTCAGCAGATCAAGGTTGGCTCGGCCGTACACTTGACGCTTGATCATCTTTAGCGTGTTGATCTGCACCTCTATTTGCCCGTTGCCTCATTCGTGGGTGAGCGCTACTCTAACTGCTTCGTAGTCCCTGATGGGACCCTGAGCAAAACCTTTAGGCTCGGCCACCTCGCTGTCTTTAGCAGCCTCAAGTCAACGATTGGATGCTTCGGCCCACCGCTCACCGACGATTCTTCCGAAAGCCTTGCGCAATCTCCTGTATCCTTTTCGCTACTGGACACAGGTTGGCACAACTGCTCCACAAACGTTCGTCGTTCGGGAGAAAGATCCTCCCTCTGCTTCAGCAGCCACCACGCCCCGCGCCTGGAGGCGGGAGGCTCGAAGGTGGTTTTTGCACCTGGATAAATGGCGCGCTGCTCGGGCGTCAGTTGTGCCAACCTGGGGCACAGACGCCTTGAGTACCTGCGGACTACGGCCGCCTTGCCCGCTATACCCCTTCTTTTTGATCGCGCGCCACAGCTGTAGTAAGGCGTTGTGGCATCCTTCGACCCAACGCCGATGGATGTAAGGAACGTAAGGCTCCAGGATGCTGCCGCTGCTTTGCTTGGGAGCGCTCCGGTAAGCCATCGGCATGAACGAACGTACGCACCGTGAAGAGGTTTATGGAAAGAGCTCTCGCTATGCCCCATTCCGAGATGCTCTGCCTGTGCAACTCCATAGCTTCAAGGTAGCGAGAGTAGCGCTTCTCGCGCCGGGCCCGCTTTTCGCTTTTGTCTCTGGAGGAAAGCATCGCCGCAGAACATTCGGCCAGTGAATAACCGATCAGTAGTTGCGTCTGGGCGACGTTTTTCGCGGCCTGGCACACGAGATGGTGATACCGATCCACGAAGCGTTCCACCGCTTCGGTCAGGTTCTTGAACAGATGCCACCGATCGGCTAGCATTGCACCGCCTCCGGTGCTCCTAGGCGAGCCCCGTCCACGTAAGAGCCGGCCATATCGCGGCCGATGAACTCGGCCCCCGGATGAGCCCGCAACCAATCCGCAAAGCTCGACGCTTCTCGATTGGGCAGAAGATCGACGGCTTTGCGGTGTTCGAGATCGATACGGTTGGAGATAACAGAGAAGGCCGAATCCACGCTCTGGGCGGAGCTGGCTGAGGAGCGCCGTCGGTGGGAAGCAGCAGAGCGCGAGCGCGACGAGTTACGCTGCTGCTTGGCCGACGTGGAGGAACCTGGGCCCCAGGAGCCCTCGGAAGCCGCCCAGACACCCGCGCCGCCTCGGAAGATGAGGCGAAACCGCCCGAGTACCTGGAGTACACAGGAGGGCACAGAGCGGCGCTCGTGGTGGTCTCGCATCTTCGGCGGATATCCCCGCCCGCATGGTTTAGAGGTTTGTCCGGAATCCGGACGTAAATCCCTGCCGACATACTGACACACATTTACGATGTGAGCTGCATACAAAACCGCGCATATCTATCCAACGTTGTTACATGGTGTGTAGTGCTGCCGGTACTCGGAAAAATCGGCCATCCTTGGCCCACATAGGGGTGGGGATATGCAGGATCGTGGATATGAACTTCTGAGAATTCGTCTTCTTCCAAGACGTTAGTGCATAAGGGCAAGGGGCGGAAAGGCCGGGGCCACTTAGAGTCCTAGCCCTCGCGACTAATCTTGCTCGTCTGCTCAGCTTGCGTGGTTCACGGCCTTGATGCACTCGCCCTGGTGCTTGAAGCCGAAGTCCTTGTAGCCGTCCTTCTTGCAGTCGGCTTTGGTATTCGGACCTGTAACCTCGGGAAGCGGTTGCCAATCCGTAATAAATTCCTCCGTGAAGGGAGTGTTGGTGGCAAGCCTAGTTAGCCCGCTCCCATCTAAGTTTATGGTGTAGACGCTGACATCGTCCCCCTGATGCTTTGAGAAGGCCAACTTAGTGCCGTCGGGTGCCCAAGTAAGACTACAGCGCTCTGTCTAACTCATCGAGAGTGCGCTAGAGCCCGTTTTCGGGGAGCAGGTCACTGCCCGCTTCGCCGCTTGACACTCGTTAGCTGTTGCGGTTGTATTAATTAATGAGCTCTCTTTAGGTTGGCTGTTTGTAGGCTTAGCTTTCGAGAACAAACGCGTGAACATTGTACTAACCATTCACCACCATCTTGATATAAATGCTGGCGCACCAGGGGCCGTCTGCCACCTTTTATCGGAGTACAAGAAGCTGGGTCACCAGGCGAGGATCTACTCCTTTGATGATCTATCCGGATGGATGCCAGAAAAGGCAAAACAGGTCGTTTTCCCGTACTTTGTAGCTGCTCATATCAACCAGCTAGCGCGAAGAGAGAGAATCGACGTAGTTGACGCTTCCTCTGGCGACGCTTGGGTGTGGGCAACGACAAAGCGAAAAATCAATAGCACTCTGTTGGTGACCTCCAGCCACGGACTCGAGCACGCCTACCACCTCGAACTGCTTGAGGAGGCACGTCAAGGAAACCTTCGCTTATCGTGGAAGTATCCACTTTATCACGGCGGCTTTCATCTGTGGGAAGTAGCTACCTCTTTTCGCCGTGCTGATCTCGCCTTGTTTTTACACCGCTTCGACCTATCTTATGCGGTAAGAGAACTTGGTGTGAGTCCGGAGCGAGCGAGGATTGTAGCGAACGGCATTCCGGAAGCTTTTCTTAACCTGCCGTTTGAAGCGACGCCAGCGGCCCAAGACGCACCGGTACGCATCGCTCCGATAGCGAGTTACATCCTCCGCAAGGGTATTAAGTATGCGCCGCCAGCCCTGAACGCAGTACTAACCCGCCATCCCTCGGTGCAAGTAGCGCACCTTGGTACCGATTGCCCGGCGGACCAGGTGCTTGTTGACTGCGATTTTACGTGGACGCGTTAAGGTGGTGCCGCGCTTCGATCGCACCGAGCTTCCTGCACTGTTGAAGGGATATCATGTCAAGCTTTTTCCGACGCTTATGGAAGGCTTCGGCAAAGCGTTGGTCGAGGCGATGGCTTGCGGGTTGGCGCCGATCGTTACATCAACACCCGGTCCTCTAGAGATTGTGCAGGATGGTCGCGACGCGCTGGTGGTGACGATCACTGATAGGGCCTTCCTAGATCGGCTGCGTCGTAATGCTCATGCTAAGGCGCAAGCTTACAGCTGGAGCCAGCTTGCACGACAGAGACTTCAGCTATATGAAGAATTCTCGCAGAGTAGGGAACTGGGCAATTGACAATCGCTGTCCTCATCCCTACCTACCACCGCCCACAGAGTCTGGTGCGTTGCCTGGAAGCATTAAAAAAGCAGAGCCGCATCCCTGATGAAGTTCTAGTGATAGTGCGTGATGCTGACGCCGAAACAAAGGCGTTGCTGGAGCATTGCGAATTTGCTTCTTCGACACTGCGGGAAGTCACCGTAAGAATACCCGGGATGGTTGCCGCCTTAAACGCTGGTCTGGAGGCGGCGAGGGCAGACATTATTGCCATCACCGACGACGACGCAGAGCCGCGCCCTGACTGGCTGGCGCGCATCAATAATCACTTCCGCGCTGACCCGAAGGTGGGGGGCGTGGGTGGCCGTGATTGGCTACACCATGATGGGAAGGTAGATGATGGAGCACGGAAAGTGGTGGGTCGGGTGCAGTGGTTTGGCCGTGTGATCGGGAACCACCACTTGGGTGTCGGTGGGCCAAGGGAGGTGTGCGTGCTCAAGGGCGCCAATATGAGCTTCCGACGCGCGGCTATCCAGAGTGTTCGCTTTGATAAGCGTCTTCGCGGAACCGGGACCCAAGTTCACAACGACCTAGCTTTCAGCCTGGCGGTCAAGCGCGCGGGTTGGAAGCTAATTTACGATCCAGCGGTGGCGGTGGATCACTACGTAGCTCCACGCTTCGGCGAAGACCAGCGCGGTCACTACGAGTGGACCAACGCAGCGTACAATGAGACGTTGTCTTTGCTAGAGCATGTAACCCCAATGCGGAGACTCGTATTTATCATCTGGGCGGTACTCGTGGGAACTCGATCAAGTCCCGGCTTGGTCCAGTGGTTGCGGGTTTTGCCCCGCGAGGGTAGATTAGCCGGGAAGAATTTGCGGGCGGCTTTAACCGGACGAATACAAGCATTGAACATGTGGCGGCGTTCACGTTGAAGCCGAGGGTTACTAAGTACGTCTAACAAAACTGGGTAACGGGTAGTGTGATGGTATGGCTAAAGAACTCCTCACAGACGAACTTTGGGAAGTGATCGATCCGCTGTTGCCTGAGGAACCGCCCAAACCCAAGGGCGGTAGGCCTCGCATCGACGACCGCGCAGCCCTTACCGGCATTATCTTCGTACTCAAGAGCGGCATACCCCGGGAGATGTTGCCCCAGGAGATGGGCTGCGGCTCTGGGATGACCTGCTGGCGGCGTCTCAAGGAGTGGCAAGAGGCGGGTGTGTGGGAAAGGCTGCACACCAAGCTCTTGGACCGATTGGGAGAAGCCGACCAGATAGAGTGGGAGAGGGCTTCATTGGACTCATCTAGCGTGGCCGCCCCCCGGGGGGCCAAAAGACCGCTCCGAATCCGACGGACAAGGGCAAGTCGGGCTCGAAGCGCCACGTCGTGGTCGACGGAGATGGCATCCCGCTCTCGGTGATCCACTCGGCCGCGAACGTCCACGACTCCAAGGTCCTGGAGAAGGCGATGGATGCTATCGAGCCGATCCGCAAACCTCGTGGCCGACCGCGCAAGCGCCCCAAGAAGCTGCATGCCGACAAAGGCTACGACTTCCCTCGATGTCGCCAAGCACTCAGGAAGAGAGGCATAATCCCCCGAATCGCTCGGCGGGGCATCGAGTCCAGCGAGAAGCTGGGCAGATACAGGTGGGCGGTGGAAAGAACGCTCTCTCGTGGATCAACCGCTTCCGGCGGCTGAAAGTGCGCTACGAGCGTCGAGACGACATCCATCAAGCGTTCCTGGATCTCGGATGCGCTCTCATCTGCTGGCGCTACGTTCAGCGGTTATGTTAGGCGCACTTAGCTCGACTTACTCTTCACCCGGATCAGGATTTAGCCTTATCTACGCTTCTTTCGTGAATGGTCCGCATGAGAGCAGCGCGACTTAACTCGATTTTA
>Ga0126312_10001852_pt1 | contig 13982 bp, 16 predicted proteins | sample Plot104A_FD_92537 | JGI IMG/M metagenome (GOLD analysis project Ga0126312, IMG submission 92537) | Serpentine soil microbial communities from UC McLaughlin Reserve, CA, USA - Plot104A | ecosystem: Environmental > Terrestrial > Soil > Grasslands | place: USA: UC McLaughlin Reserve, Lake County...
GCAATAATGTTAGAGGATTATCCTAGAGCTGCTATTGATGTTTTTGTTGAAGTATTACAGGCAGATGGTGGCTCCAGATGTGCAGGAATTGCCGCGGCATCAGTAGCTTTAGCTGATGCTGGAGTTAATATGCGAGACTTAGTGGCAGCTTGTGCGGCTGGAAAAGTAAATGATAAAATAGTTCTTGATATCAATGACATTGAAGATAAAGAAGGATCAGCGGATATGCCTCTTGCATATTTACCAAATCTTGAACAGATAACCTTATTACAATTAGATGGAATATTAAACGAATCTCAGTTTAATGAATGTGTAGAAAAAGCTATTCATGGATGTAAAATGGTTTATGAAATACAAAGAAAAGCATTAATAGAAAAATACTTTGGAAATGATTTGCCTGAAGGCGAAGAGAAAGAATTAGAGGAGAATAAGGAGAATTGAGTTTATCAAAAAAATCACCAATAGTAATAGAACAATTACGTAAACGGCAGATGTTCGATTTAATTACTAATGGAAAAAGACTTGATGGTAGAAGTTTAGAAGATATAAGAGATTTAGAAATAGAAATAGATATAATAAAAAAAGCAGATGGTTCGGCTAAGGTAAGATTAGGTAATTCAGAAGTAGTTGCAGGTGTAAAAGTTGAAACGGGCGCACCATTTGAAGGATTAGAAAATAAAGGTGCATTAATTGTAACTGCAGAAGTTTTACCTATTGCATCTCCCTACATAGAACCTGGACCTCCAGATGAGGAGACAATAGAGCTTGCCAGAGTAGTTGATCGAGGCATCAGAGAATCCCAGATGATAGACTTAGATAAATTAGTTTTAATTCCTGGTAAAATAGTTTATGTTATTTTTGTTGATTGTAGTATAATCAATGCTGATGGCAATCTTTTTGATGCAACTTCATATGCTGTAGTTGCTGCATTATTAAGCAGTAAACTACCAATTTTTGAAATTCACGATGAAAAGGTGGTTGATACAGGAAAAAAACAGGAACCTCCAATTACAACAACACCTATATCAATAACTTCAATACGAATAGGAAATAATATTATTATAGACCCTTCTGCTGAAGAGGAGGCATGTATGGAATCAAGGATAACAATAACTACTAATTCTAATAATGAATATACTGCAATACAGAAGGGATCAACTGGTTATTTTACCCTTGAACAAATAAAATTTGCTGCTCAAACAGCAAGAGTTAAAGCAGAGACTTTACGAATTAAATTAAAGGAGCTGATCAAATAGGTGGTAAATAGAAACAGAAAAGGTCAAACAGTACTAAAGGGTCTAGGCACAAAATTTGGTGCTACTGTTAGAAAAAGATATAGTAAAGTATACAGGACTCTTAAACAAAAAAGACGTTGTCCTTCCTGTGGTTCGTTAAAATTTATGCGAATTGCATGTGGAATTTGGAATTGTCCAAAATGTAATTTTAAAGTAGCTGCTGGAGCATATGATATAAATATTGAGAAACTACAAATCTAAAATTAATATTTCTCTTGATCTTTCTTTCCCTTCAGAAACAAAAAAAATTTTAAAATCTTTGTGTAATGCATTAGAACCTGATACAAAAATTCTAGTCACTCCGCAAATTAAATTATATATATCAAATATAGATTGTATGTCACATTTAATAATCGAAATTTCTACTTCTGATATATCAGAATTAAGATCTGCTATCAACTCATACTTGCGCCTTATTAAAACCACTCATTTATGCATAACTAATCTATTATTTGTATAACGTTATGAATTTATATTCAATTACTTAACTATTCAATGAATTGAGTCAAGAAAATGAATTACCTCCTTGGCTTAAAGAACAAATATCTAGGTTACAACAGCTTCAACAAAACTTGCAAGCTATTATGATGCAGAAGCAACAAATTGAACTAGAAATTGTTGAAACAGAAAGAGCATTGGAGGAATTAAGTAAAACAACTACATCTGATTCTATTTATAAAGCAGCAGGACCTTTATTAATAAAATCTGAGAAAGATACAATAGAAAAAGATCTTACTGAAAAAAAAGAATTAGCAAATACAAGAGTTATGGTGTTAGGAAAACAAGAATTACGTGTAAAAGAAAATCTTAAAGAAGTCGAAAATAAAATTAATCAAATGCTAAAAGGAACACAATCTACAACACAAAAATAGAGTTATTTTTTATCGTTCAATTTTTAGTTAGAAACAATAATCCGAATATTTAATTCTATTTGTGTCTTTTCGTATTGTAGTAGATGAAAGAGAGAGAAATAGTAGAGTTCCAAAATTCTTAGTTGAAGATGGTGCACAAATAGACTTTGCTCGACTTTCAGTAGGAGATTATATTATAGCACCAGAAATAGCTATTGAAAGAAAGACAATACAGGATTTAATTAATTCAATATATGATGGAAGACTTTTTATTCAATGTTCCAATTTGACTCAGTTTTATTCTAAACCTATTTTAATAATAGAAGGAAATATTTTGAATCTACAATTAGAAAATTCTACTGAAAGCAAAATTAATGATGAAATTGAAATTTCTTTTGAAAAAATTTTACAAATTTATGATGCTCTTGCAACTATTGCATTAATTTTTAGAATACCAGTTATTCATTCTCCTTCTGCAAATTATACTTCAAAATTTTTAATTATTTTATTGAATAAAGCAATAAAATCTGGTATTACAATTAATGGGCCCTTGATTAAGAGAATAAAAAAAGGAAATCATATGCAATTACAACAATTATCTATACTTTCATCCTTACCTGGTGTAGGAGATAAATTAGCGATAAAATTGCTTAAAAAATTCAAAACACCAACAAAAGCAATGAATGCATCGATATCTGAATTAGCTTTGATTCCAGGTTTTGGAAAAGTAAGAGCTGAAAAAGTGAAAAAAATTCTTAATTATGAATTTAACCAAGATATCACAAAAAATCAACAGGGAACATTAAATTTTGAATAAATTTATTGAATTTATTGTATTGCACCATTTTCAGAATTGTAGAATATAAAATCTTGATTTTATATTTAAAATCTCTTTATAAAGTTATTATGAAATAAAATTCTATGAAACTAATAAAAAAACTCGAAATTCAATCCAAAGAAAATATTATCAATTTTCTAAATAATCAAGCAGTTGGAAGGTTTGCAACTATAGATATCAATGGCTTTCCCCAGATAATACCGATGAATTTTGTGTATGTTCAAGCTGAAAAAATAGATAATTCACGTATTCTTAAACAAGATGCTATATACATGCATTCTTATAGATTTGGTGAGAAAATAGATAATATCAAAAGGAATTCAAATACAGGATTTGAAGTAGATCAACATTTGGCTTTTTTGCCATCATATTATTTCCATCCCTCTGATGCGTCACAAGCTGATACGTTGTATAAAAGCGTAGTTATAAAAGGACAATCGTATATAATTGAAGATAATGAAGAGAAAACAATAGCATTAAATTCATTAATAGAAAAATATCAACCTGAAGGTAATTATGAAAAACTTAACTCAAAAATGTATTCAGTACAAGAAGTAACTGTAATAAAACTAATACCTAACCATATGAAAGGAAAATATAAGATTGGACAACAATGGACTACGTCCTATAGATTGAAAATAGCTGAAAAAATTCTAACTAGAGAAAAAGAAAATGCTAAATTAATTTTTCAAGAGATGGGCATTGAAATTTTAGAAGATAAAAACTTAAAAATAAAAAAAGAACCGGTATTATAAGTTTGAAAAAATTAATAATTCTGTCCACATATTTGAAATGCGAACATAATATATCCAATAACCCTACTGTCTTTTCTAAACTGATAAAAATTGTTTGTATCTTTTGGCATCATTTCATTTTTCAATAACAATGCTTTCTCTTTAGAGATTTGTATTATTTTCAGTCTATCATTCATTATCTTTTCGAGTGGTATCCTTGAATTATGGGAATCATTATGTATAATAATCATTGAAACTATTCTATCTATATTTTCTCTATCGAATATTACTAAATAAATATTGCCATCTTCATTTGTAAAGGGATCAGGAGAAGTAAAGGAATCAACTTTAGCATATTTTAGAAACTCATCCTTGAAGGAATAGGCAAGTTGACTCATAATAGCTATATCTGCTATATCAAAAGACTTGATGGATTCTATTTTTGGGGATTGGATTTCAGAAGATAACACAATTATCTTTTAATCATTTGATATATATTTTATTTTATTAAACGATTACTCAAAAATTATCAAATTGATTACTCCTCCTCAAAATATTTTACTCTTTCTTTCTTAAATTCTCTTGAACTGAATAGAATCTTATAGTCATAGATTTTAATTATACATGAAATTTCTTTGGCAATTTTTTCAGCAGCTTCTATACTTCTTGCATGTATCATACTAAATATATTAAATTCCCAATCTGGATAAGTTGGTCTTCTATAACAATGACTTACTTGGGGAAATTCTGCCAACTTGTATCCTACTTTATTTATCATTTCTTCTGGTACCTTCCAGACTATCATACCATTTGCGGTAAACCCTGCATCCCTATGTCTCAAGATAGCAGCAAAACGCCTCATTATCCCGTTCTCTTCAAACTCCTTTGATTTTTTAAATAATTCTTGCTGTGTGAGTCTAAGTTTCTCTGCGCTTTTCTTGAAAGGTTCTGGAATTATTTCTATATCTTTTTGTAGTTCTCTTATAAACTCTTTATCTAGGTCAGTTAATTTGCTTTTTTCGGGATTAAGTTCTTTGATCGACTCAGTAGGTTTAGGATTTGAGGCATCATTATTCACCATATCAAGTTTAACGCCTATCTTATACATTTTCAATGTTGGCAAAAGCCTATATTTTATTACCCCATCAAGAGAAGACATTTTATCCAAAATTTCTTTCATGTCTTTTTCTGGAGGTACTGCTAAAGTGAACCATATATTGAATTCATGATTTCTTTCATAATTATGACTAACACCAGAATGTTTGTTTATTTCCTGTGCAACATAATCTAATTTTTCAGGTTTTACTGCAAAAGCTATTAGTGCACTCTTGTATCCTAATCTTCTAGTATCAAAGATTGCATTAATTTGTCTAATCAATCCCATCAGTTTGAGGTTATGTATTCTTTTCAAAACCTCACTTTCTGATATGTTGTGATGAATAGCTATTTCTAAAAATGGTCTTTCTTTAAGAGGAAAACACCACTGAATTTCATTTAAAATATTTCTATCGAGTAAATCCATTTGATTTACTTGTATAGATGTTTTCAATTTTTGTTGATTTATATATATAATATCTATTAAATACTTATGCATTTATCTTATCCTTATTATTTAAATATAATATAGTATAATCATAAAAAATTGCAGTTTAATTATAGTATATATATCTACTTACATCTCAATCTAATGAATTTATAATTAATTGTTAATAACAATACTCTATTTATCAACAATGAAAAATGAAAAAATAATTGTTTTCTTTTTGATGCATATACTAATAATTAAAAATATAAAATAAATTTATAATATACTGTAATCGTAAAATATTGTATTATAATTAATGAAAAACAAAAAAGATATAGATGATAACCTAAATGGTGTTATAGAGTTTGATAATGATAATTACGATAAAGATATTAATGAACTAGAATCTAATAATACAAGTACTTTATCTAAAGATGAGAAAACTAAAAATGCAAAAAAAGTTAATTCTCCTACTCTAAATAATCAGTCGGATCCATCAATTAAAAATAACCATAACGTAGATATTCAAGATTCTGATTCAAAATTTTTTGCAATTAGAATAACAGGTGGTCAAGAAAATGTAGTTGCAAATATATTACAAAATAAAATTAATTCAAAAAGAATAAGTTTACGTTCTATTCTTATCTTGGAGAATTTCAAGGGTTATGTTATTGTTGAAGCTCCTGATTCAAATATTGCTTATGATGCATTATACGGAGTTAGACATGTTCGTGGACAAATACGAGGAGATCTTCCTTTTAGTGATATTGAAAAGTATCTTGTAAAGAAACCAGTAGTAACAGAATTAAGCATAGATGATACAGTAGAAGTTATAGCCGGACCTTTTAAATCTATGAAAGCAAAGATTATACGTGTTGATTATGAAAAGCAAGAAGCTACTGTAGTATTACTTGATTCTCCGTATCAAATTCCTGTTACTGTAGATGCAAATTATTTAAAAAAAACAAGTGGATAGTTTTTATATTTATATATAAAGTGTAAATATAAAAATATTTTAATTACATATAATGACGATTTATATTTCCGAAAAATATTATTTTTGACATGAGTGATAAAAAAATTGTCTCCGCTTTAGTAACGGGAGGAGAAGCTAGTGCAGGACCCCCTCTTGGACCAGCATTGGGACCACTTGGAATTAACGTATTGCAAGTTGTAAATACTATTAACGATAAAACCAAAGATTTTTCTGGAATGAAGGTTCCTGTTAAAGTAGAGGTTGATTCTGAGACAAAAAAATTTACTGTAGAAGTAGGCGTACCTCCAACGACCGCATTAATAGCCAAAGAAGCTGGGATCACTAAGGGGTCTGGAACTTCAGGAAAAGATTATGTTGGAAACATTAGTATGGAAAATATAGTTAAAATTGCAAGAATGAAGATAGATATATCTTACGCTATTGACTTGAAAAATACTTCTAAAGAAATAATTGGATCATGTATCAGTAACGGTGTAATGATTGAAAATAAACCTGCTAAAGAAATTTATGCTGACATAGAAAAGGGTCAATTTGATTCCTTATTTAGTTAATATTTGTTTAATTTTACTAAATATTTATTGTAATTGATGATTAACCTTCTATAATAAAAATTGTATTACAGAAAATTAAAATATCCCCAGTTCTGTCACATTGTTATAAATAATTTTAGGTGAGAATGATAGAATGTCAATTCAACAAGGTTCAGCTGGTGGTGTACCAGTTTTAATATTAAAAGAAGGCTCCACTCAAACAAAGGGAAGAGATGCACAAAAGAATAATATAACAGCTGCTAAACTGATAGCAGAAATTGTCCGTTCAAGTCTTGGTCCACGTGGCATGGATAAAATGTTAGTAGATACATTAGGTGATGTTACCATCACAAATGATGGTGCTACTATTCTTAAGGAGATAGATGTACAACATCCTGCTGCTAAAATGATGGTAGAAATCAGCAAAGCAACGGATAATGAAGTTGGGGATGGAACTACCTCTGTAGTAGTATTAGCCGGTGCATTGATTGAAAAAGCGGAGGAGCTTATAACAAATGATGTTCATCCAACTATTATAGTAGATGGATATAGAAAAAGTGCTCAAAAAGCTATTGAAATTCTTAATAAAATAGCACAAAAAATAGATGGGAACGAGAAGGGTGAATTACTTAAAATAGCCAAAACATCAATGCAGACTAAACTTGTCTCAAAGGAAGCTCCAGAATTAGCTGAACTTGTAGTAAATGCAGTTTTCCAAGTATCAGATAAGCCTGGTTCAAACTACAAAGTCGATATCGATGATGTTAAAGTAGAAAAGAAAACAGGCGGATCATTGAGAGATACTACATTAATTCAAGGAATAGTATTAGACAAGGAAGTAGTTCATGGAGGAATGCCTAAGAAAATAAATCAAGCAAAGATTGCATTATTAAATTGTGCTTTAGAAATTGAAAAGACCGAATTTGATGCAAAAATAAACATTAGCTCTCCAGATCAGATGAAAATGTTTCTTGAGGAAGAAAACAGAATGTTAAAAGATATGGTTGATAAGATTAAAAATACTGGTGCTAATGTGGTAATTTGTCAAAAAGGGATTGATGATATAGCTCAACACTATTTAGCAAAATCTGGTATTCTAACCGTTCGTAGAGTTAAAGAAAGTGATATGACAAGATTAGCAAGAGCAACTGCGGCTCGTGTAGTGAACAATATAGATGACCTAGTGCCAGATGATTTAGGGAATGCTGATCTAGTTGAAGAACGAAAAGTTGAAACTGATAAATGGGTATTTGTTGAAGGTTGTAAACATCCAAAATCTGTAACTATTTTAATAAGAGGAGGATCTCAGAGAGTAATAGATGAAGCAGAACGTTCTATTCATGATGCACTAATGGTAACAAAAGATGTTTTGGAAAAACCATTCATTGTTGCTGGCGGTGGATCTCCAGAAGCTTATGTTGCTAGTAAACTTAGAGAATGGACAAGTACATTATCTGGACGAGAACAATTGGCTGCTGAAAAATTTGCAGATGCTCTTGAGGTAATACCTATCACATTAGCAGAAAATGCAGGAATGGATCCTATAGATACTACAACTGATCTTAGAGCAAAACAGAGTAAGGGTTCCAAATGGATGGGAATTGACGTTAAAAGTGCCAAGATTACTGATATTTCAAAATTAGATATACTTGAACCATTAAGTGTAAAAGAACAGATAATTAAATCTGCAACAGAAGCAGCATCAATGATATTAAGAATTGATGATGTAATTGCATCCAGTAAATCCTCAGGTGGAGGAATGCCACCAGGTGGAGGAATGCCACCAGGTGGCATGGGTGGCATGGGAGAAATGTAAATATCTCATTTAACTTTTTTTTAATTCTATATCAATCACTTGCTTAATCCAAATACCAACACTTTTTAATTTTGACAATTTATCTAGATATTGATTCCATGTTAAATTCGTAGAATAAGCTTCATTCCATTTTTTATGACTTAATTGAAGATATTTTCTGGCTTGAGTATGATAAATACAATATTCAGAATTTTCAATTCTTTCCTTTTCACAGATAATACATCTCATTATACTTATATTAAATAAATATATTAAAAAAGAATTAAATTAATCTCTATAATAATTTAAAAAAGGTATTTATATTTATTTTAAATGCTATCTTTTATTGAACTATAGTAGATCAAAACTCATTATTGTAATATCTGTAATTTATCTGGTTTTCTTTTTTGCATTATCAACTGGGGTAATAAATGCTATTCTTGAAGGTGGGAAGGTACCTAAAGGATTTACCATTGTACCATCAAGATCGCTACAAACAATAAGTGAAACAATAATTATTACACTAATACTTTTTGTAGGTGTATTTGGATCTTTTTTATTATATAGATCAGGACACTCGCATACTCCAAAAACACAATATGGTTTTCTAGCCGGAGGTTTTTTTGTTATCACAATGTCATTAATACTAGGATTAATGATAATAAATATAAAACTTAATCTCTAAAAGCATCATCTAAAATGTCTATTGTTATTCTTTATTCTATAATAAAAAATACGCTATATTATTAAATTGATTATTTAGATCCTTTAAATTAATGTTTATTCTTTTTTCTTATATGTTTGTAGGTTTATTTATCGGTCGATTTCAACCATTACATCTAGGTCATATTGAAGCTATAAAATTTGCATTGCGGCAGCTCTCAACATTGATTATCGTAGTTGGCAGTGCGCAAATAAGTTATGAACTAAGAAACCCCTTTACAGCAGGTGAAAGGATAAAAATGATTAGAAATACCTTAATTCATAGTGATGAAATTGATGTTCGAAATATTCTTATTATTCCAGTACCTGATATAAATATTCATGCATTATGGACTCATAATCTTGACTTATTAGTTCCATCTTATGATGTTATTTTTACAAATGATCCATTCACAATAGCTTTATTTCAGGAAAGACAAAAAAAAATTGTTCAACCTTTATTATTTGAAAGACAAAAATTTTCAGGAACCAAAATCAGAGAAAATATAGTTAAAAAAGAAAATTGGAAAGATTTAGTTCATTTTGAAACTGCAAAAGTAATAGAAGAAATAAATGGTATAGAGAGATTAAATCTTTTATGGAAAAGATATAATGATAGCATGAATAATCAATAACTGTATTAATATATATATTATTTGATAGAATTAAATTATAATTAGATGATAAGTTATAGTTATGTCAATCAATGATGATGATCTTCAATCAATTCTTAATGATATTAAGATAGGTGATATAGTTAATGTAGTTTTAAATAATAGCTCTGTTATCTCAGGAAGATTTATGCCAAGATATGAGTCTAGTGAAAGGGATCATATAGTAATTAAATTGCCTAATGGTTATAATGTAGGTATATTGTTAAAAAAGATAAAATTTATTACCAAAGTTTCTTCATTTTCTAGCAAAACTGACGAATTACCAAAAAAGAACCTATACAATTCTGGTTCTTTAAAACCCCAAGACAAAAATGATAATGATCTTTCACAAATTTCTAATTTACCAAAAATAGCTCTAATTAGTACAGGTGGAACAATTGCTAGTAAAATAGATTATCGAACAGGAGGTGTCACCTCTGTCTTATCAGCTAAAGATCTGTATACTTCTATTCCTGAACTTTCTCTTTATGCTTCAATTGATACTGAAATTTTATTTAATGAATATAGTGAAAATATTGGTCCAATGCAATGGCACTTAATAGCTAATAAAATAATAGAGAAGATTAATTCAGGAAACTATGATGGCATAATAATTTCTCATGGTACTGATACAATGAGTTATACTGCTGCTGCATTAAGTTTCGCGTTACAAGACCTTCCTATTCCTGTTATATTAGTTGGTGCACAAAGATCTTCTGATCGACCTTCTTCTGATGCATCTTCCAATCTTATTGCATCAGTTATTTTTGCAACCCAATTAGATTATTCTGGAGTATTTGTGGCTATGCATGGAAGCATATCTGACAAAGAAATATATTGTCATATAGGTACAAGAGTAAGGAAAAATCATACAAGTAAACGCGACGCATTTAAATCAATAGATATTTCTCCAATTGCAGTTGTACAAGACGATCTGGTAGTAACACAAAAAATTCCTTCACCTATAATTTTACATAAAAACCAAAATAGAAACAAAATAAATAAAAAATTCAATATAATATCAAAAGCTAAATTTGATGATAGGGTTTTTCTATTAAAATATTATCCAGGATTTAATCCAATATTAATAGAAAATGTACAAAAATTAGGATACAAAGTAATAATTATAGAAGGAACAGGTTTAGGTCATATTAATCGAAATTGTTTTTCTTATTTAAAAGAAGTAATAGCGTCTGGAATGTTAGTTTTTATGACCTCTCAGTGTATTTGGGGTAGAACAAACCTAAATGTCTATGATACGGGTAGAGATCTACAAAAGATTGGTATAATACCACTATCTAATATGCTTTCTGAAACAGCCATGGTAAAAGCTATGTGGCTTTTAGCAAATTATAATGATTTAGATTATATCAGAAATAAAATGCAGGAAAATATTTCAAATGAGATTACTTTTATAAGTCCGATTATAGAGGAATAAATTTCTAATAGTTAAAATTATACAATTTTATCAATAAATCATGTAACTATTGACATGAATGAAATAATTTTAAAAGTTGGTTTTGAAATTCATCAACAATTATCTACTAAAAACAAATTATTTTGCAACTGTAAATGTTTGGAAGCGGAAAATTATGATTATATTTTTTTAAGAAAATTGCGACCTGCCCATAGTGAGTTAGGGTCATATGATCGAGCGAGTATCTTTGAATTTACAAAAATGCGTACGATCAAATATCATTCTTCCTATATTTCAAGCTGTTTGGTTGAAGCAGATGAAGAACCACCACATGAAATAAATAGAGATGCTATGGACACTGCATTGATAGTCTCTCTTGCTCTTAATTCTAATATTATTGATGAGATAAATGTTATGAGAAAAATAGTGATTGACGGATCAAATACCTCTGGATTTCAAAGAACAATGTTAATTTCTTATGGTGGTCATTTACAGGTTGATGGAAAAAAAATAGGGATACAGACTATTTGTTTAGAAGAAGATTCTGGGAAGTTATTATTAGATGATGGAAAGTTTAGAGAATATGGACTCGATAGACTTGGAATTCCGTTAATTGAAATTGCTCTTGAACCTGTGACTGGAACACCTACAGAAATATTAAAAATAGCTCTTACTTTGGGAAGACTTTTGAGGACAACTAAACGTGTAGCTAGAGGACTAGGAAGTATTAGACAAGACGTAAACATATCCATTAATAATGGAAAAGGTATTGTAGAAATAAAAGGAGTTCAGAGATTAGATCAACTAATAAAAGTAATAGAATATGAAACAATCAGACAACATGGTTTAATTTTAATTGCTGAAAAAATGAATAGAGAAAAAAAATCAAATGATATAATAATTGGAGATAAAATTATGGATATTACTAACATTTTTATAGATTCATCATCTAAAATAGTACAAAAAGTAATTTCTAACAAAGGGAATATTTTCATGGCTATCCGTGTTAAAGGTTTTAAAGGATTATTTGGATTTGAGCCATATCCCGATATACGAATAGGTAAAGAATTAGGAGAACTAGTAAGATTTTATGGTTTCAGAGGCCTATTTCATTCAGATGAGCTACCTAATTATGGTATAACCGATATAGAAGTTAAAAAGGTTAATGAAATATTAGATATTGATATCTCCAAAGATGGTTTTATTATTCTTGGTGGCCCTAGAGAAAAAATGTCAATCGCGATAAGTGCAATATGTGATAGACTCAGTAATGTTAGCTCAGGGGTTCCATCAGAAACTAGAGCAGCTAAGATTGATGGAAAAACAATATACAGTAGACCAAAACCAGGATCAGCACGAATGTATCCAGAAACAGATATAACTCCGTTTAAAATAACAGATGATTTTCTTGTTCCTCTAAAAGAGAAAGTTCCAAAATCGTGGAATGAAACTATTTCATACTTAGCAAAGAAATATCAATTAAATGAAAATTTAGCTGAGAAAATTTTTGATTCTAACTATTTTGAAATATTTGAAGTACTTAGTGGTTTAACTAAAATCTCTCCATCATTTATAGCATCAAAACTCACTGAAGATATTTTAAACTTAGAAAGACAAGGTTATGATTCTAGTGTATTAAATAATGATATTCTTTTAGATATTTTTAAAAGACTAGATTCTGATCTTATTGCTAAAGAATCAATTAATTTGATTATGGAAAAGTTGATGAATAGGACAACAAAAAGTGTTGATGAATCAATCAAGGTTCTTGGAATTAAGTCAATTAGTGATGAAGAACTTGAAAAAATAATTAATAAAATTATAGAAGATAATATGCGAATTATACAAGAAAAAGGAATGAATGCAATGAGTGCTTTGATGGGAAAATGTATGACTATTCTTCGTGGCAAAGTTAATGGAAAAAAAATAAATGAGTTGATAAATAACAAATTAAATATTATACTAAACCTTAAAAAATAAATTTTTTATATGTTATCTATTTATTTTGAATTTGATCATATTTCAAATTAAAATAGAAATTTTTGTATTTGAATTAAAAAGAAATAAAATTTTAAATTTATTATTTTAAAATATAAATATCCTATTATATTTGACTAATTCAATTGAATAGAAAGAATAAAAAGAATATATGGTGATATTATAAATTTATTTTTTCTATTGAAATTTAATGATTGTATATTTTTGTATGATAAATGCTTAAAAATTAAAATTAATTTATTAAAATAATAAATTAACTTATTAAACTTTAATTATATCTTTATGTTTATAATAATTGGAGAATAATTAGAGACTATACTCAATCTAAAATAATTAATTTATTCTGTTTCCGATTAATATAAGAATAAGTAGTTTAATTATATACTTGTCTATGGATAAAAAAACAAAATCCAGTGGTAAAAAAATAAATAAAAAATCTACATCTGCAATGAGCAGAAAGAAAACAACAACACCAGCAAAGAAAACACCAGCAAAGAAAACAACAACACCAGCAAAGAAAACAACAACAAAGAAAACAACAACAAAGAAAACAACAACACCAGCAAAGAAAACAACAACAAAGAAAACAACAACACCAGCAAAGAAAACACCAACAAAGAAAACAACAACACCAGCAAAGAAAACAC